>Ga0316204_10006387_pt1 | contig 18206 bp, 22 predicted proteins | sample 6monrhotite_MG_2_FD_205661 | JGI IMG/M metagenome (GOLD analysis project Ga0316204, IMG submission 205661) | Microbial mat bacterial communities from mineral coupon in-situ incubated in ocean water Damariscotta River, Maine, United States -... | ecosystem: Environmental > Aquatic > Marine >... | reverse complement strand
GCACCAAAGGCAAAAGCGGCTGACGCTGCCGATGATCTGTCCAAGATCAGCGGTGTCGGCCCCGTGATCGTCAAGAAGCTGCACGCCGAAGGCGTGACAACTTTCGCGCAGATCGCCGCATGGACGCCAGAGGATGTGGCTGCTATGGACGAGAAGCTGAACTTCAAAGGTCGTATCGACCGCGATGAGTGGCTCAAGCAAGCTACTGAATTCGCTAAAGGCTAAGGAGAGACCAAATGGCACATAAAAAAGCAGGCGGTTCATCCCGTAACGGACGCGACTCAGCTGGTCGGCGTCTTGGCGTCAAGAAATTCGGTGGCGAAGCTGTCGTTCCCGGCAACATCATCATGCGTCAGCGCGGCACCAAGATGTGGCCGGGCATGGGCGTAGGCATGGGCAAGGACCACACGATCTTTGCAACCGTCGATGGCGCAGTCAAATTCCACAAGGGCCTGAAAGGCCGCACCTTTATTTCGGTTCTCCCAGTGGCGGAGGCCGCTGAATAAGCCGAAAATTCCAAGGTAACAAATTTGGGGGGATCGGTGATAACCGGTCCCCCCTTTTTTATTCATAGTTTCGCCACCATGTCGTCTTAAGAGGTGGCGTTAAGCCAAAAGTTTTTCGGGGAGGAAAGCCGTGCGACACGAGGACATCACAGTTCAGGACACCATCGAGGCGGCGCGCTTTGTCTTGCGCCCCTGCCGCAAGTCCGATGCCGGTCTGATCGCGATGTACGCCGGTGATGACCGTGTCGCCCGCGGCACGCGCGCGATGCCACACCCGCTGCCCCCCGGATCGGTCGAGGCGATGATTGAACGCGCAAGTGCCGTAGGGCGCACAGAAGATGTCTGGGTGATTGACGGCTCAACGCATGGCCACGCCGAGGCCTTGGGCCTGATCAGCCTGGAGCGCATGGACCGCGCGCAATCCGAAATCTTCTATTGGATCGCGCCCGCTTTCTGGAACACGGGTTTTGCGACCGAAGCAGTCCGTACATTGATCGCGGCGAACCCGCATCAGTCGGATCGCATCTTTGCCGAGGTCTTTCAGGACAACCCCGGCTCTGCCCGTGTGCTAACCAATTGCGGTTTTGATTATCTGGGCGACGCCGAGGCGTTTTCCGTCTCGCGCAACGCCACTGTGCCAACCTGGACCTACACGCTCAAACAGGGGTCATGAATTCCCCGACATAGCGGTAGGAGCGGCTGATCCTGCGCGCGCCAGAGTACCGTCAGGAACAGCTCGTCCCACGCAGCCGACAGTGAACGCGCGCCACATGGGACCGCTTGAGAACCGCGCCGCAGTAGTTTATCGCGCTGGTGAACAGCCGCAGAAAGCCAAACACATGAAATTCCTCGATCTTGCAAAGGTCTATATCCGGTCCGGTGCCGGTGGCGCGGGCTGCATCTCGTTTCGGCGCGAAAAGTTCATGGAATACGGCGGCCCTGATGGGGGCGACGGTGGCAAAGGCGGCGATGTGGTGGTCGAGGCCGTCGAAGGCCTGAACACCCTGATAGATTTCCGCTATCAACAGCATTTTTTTGCAGGCAGTGGCCAACACGGCATGGGCAGCCAGCGCACCGGCAAAGACGGTGCCGCCAAAGTGCTGCGCGTGCCGGTGGGTACTGAGATCATCGATGAGGACGAAGAAACCGTCATCGCGGACCTCACCGAAGTTGGCCAAAAGATTGTCATTGCCAAAGGCGGCAATGGCGGCTGGGGCAATCTGCGCTTCAAGACCGCGACAAACCAGGCACCGCGCCGCGCCAATCCGGGGCAAGAGGCGATTGAGCGGACGATCTGGCTGCGGTTGAAGCTGATTGCGGATGTGGGTCTGCTGGGCATGCCGAATGCGGGGAAATCAACCTTCCTCGCCGCCACATCGAATGCGCGTCCAAAGGTCGCCGATTATCCGTTCACAACGCTTATTCCCAATCTGGGTGTCGTGGGTATTGATGATGTCGAGTTTGTCGTCGCCGACATTCCCGGGCTGATCGCAGGCGCCAGCGAAGGCAGAGGTCTTGGTGATATGTTCCTTGGCCATGTGGAACGGTGTGCTGTGCTTTTGCACCTCATTGATGGCACCTCTGGCGACCCGGCAGGCGATCTGACAACGATTATTGGCGAGTTGGAAGCTTACGGCGGTGAACTGGCCGAAAAGCCGCGCATCACTGTGCTCAACAAGATCGACACATTGGATGATGAAGAACGCATCTTCCTGCGCGATGAAATCGCCGCAGTCGCCAATGGCCCTGTCATGATGATGTCTGGCGTTAGCCGCGAGGGCATACCGGATGTGCTGCGCGCCCTGCGCTCGGAGATCGACGACAACCGCCTGCGCCACCGCAAAGCGGCGGAGGAGCAAGAGGGCGAGGACGCGCCATGGCAGCCCTGACCGATGCCAAACGCCTTGTGGTCAAGATCGGCTCTGCCTTGCTGGTGGACGCCGCAACAGGCGCACTGCGTCAGGATTGGCTGACATCGCTTGCCAATGATGTCGCCCGGATCAGGGCGCGGGGGACGGATGTGATCATCGTGTCCTCTGGGTCAATTGCCTTGGGCCGCGGCATTCTGGGCCTGCCGCTGACCTCACTGGCGCTGGAGCAATCCCAAGCTGCCGCCGCTGTTGGACAAATCCGGCTGGCGCGTGCCTATGAAGAGGCGCTGACCCCGCATGGTATTGTCACGGGTCAGGTGCTTGTGACGCTGGAGGATTCGCAGAATCGCCGGCGCTATCTCAACAGTCGCGCGACTATGGCGACGATGTTGGGGCTTGGCGTGACGCCAATCGTCAACGAGAACGACACGATTGCAACCGATGAGATCCGCTATGGGGACAATGACCGCCTTGCCGCGCAGGTCGCGGTCACCGTGGGTGCCGATCAACTGATCCTGCTTTCGGATGTGGATGGGCTCTATACCGAGAATCCCAAGGCGAAGAGTGACGCAAAGCACGTTGAAATAATTGATAAAATTACTCCCGATGTTGAAGCGATGGCCGGCGACGCTGGCTCTGGCCTGTCCAAGGGCGGGATGATCACCAAGCTCATGGCCGCACGGGTTGCCACCGAGGCGGGTTGTGCAATGGCGATCGCACTTGGCACAGAGCGCAACCCGCTGGGAAAACTGGAAAGTGGTGCCCGCGCCACTTGGTTCACCGCGCAAACCGACCCGCAGGCGGCCCGCAAGCGCTGGATTGCCGCGATGAAGCCACGCGGAACGGTGACCGTCGATACCGGCGCGAGTGAGGCGCTCAAACGCGGCAAGAGCCTGCTGCCAGCCGGTGTCACACAGATCAACGGCAGTTTCGGACGCGGTGATCTGGTGGCGATTGTGGATGCGGCGGGGGTGCAGATGGGGCAAGGCCTGATCCGCTATACCAGTGCCGAAGCGCGTCAGATCCTGGGCCGCCGCACGGCTGACATTGCAAAGATACTGGGCTATGAAGGCCGCGCTGCACTGGTGCATCGCGACGACATGGTGCTGTAAGAGGGTAGGATCATGAACGATCACGACAATATCGGGCCTATGATGGCACAAATCGGTGCAGACGCGCGCGCCGCGTCAACCGTTCTGGCCACAGCCCGATCAGAGCGCAAATATGCAGCCCTGATCGGGGCGGCGGATGCGATCTGGGAAAACCGGATGGCGATCTTGGATGCCAACGCCGAAGATCAGGTCTTTGGTGAGGAGAAGGGCCTCAGTGCGGCGATGATGGACCGGCTGATGCTGGACGAGCCGCGCATAAGGGCCATGGCCGAAGGGCTGCGCAATGTGGCCGCACAGGCCGACCCGGTGGGCGAGGTGATGACCGCGTGGGATATGCCAAGTGGCTTGCATATTCAGCGCGTCCGGACCCCATTGGGTGTGATTGGCGTGATTTACGAAAGCCGCCCCAATGTGACCGCCGATGCCGGCGCGCTCTGCCTGCAATCGGGCAATGCTGTGATCTTGCGCGGTGGGTCCGAGAGCTTTCATTCTTCCACTGCAATCCACCAATGCATGCAAACGGGGTTGAAGCAGGCGGGGTTGCCTGCCGCTGCGATCCAGCTTGTGCCGACCCGCGACCGCGCGGCGGTATCCGCGATGCTGACCGCGACTGACCACATTGATGTGATTGTGCCGCGCGGTGGCAAGGGCCTGGTTGGCTTGGTCCAGCGCGAAGCGCGGGTGCCGGTGTTCGCTCACCTTGAAGGCATTTGCCACATTTACGTTGGTGCAACGGCTGATCCGGCGATGGCGCTAGAGGTTGTTCTGAATGCCAAGACCCGCCGCACCGGGATCTGTGGCGCCATGGAGTGCCTGCTGATCGACTGGCGGTTCTACACGCAACATGGGTCCATGCTGGTGGATGCGTTGCTGCAGGCGGGCGTTGAAGTGCGCGCCGACGGCGAGCTCTCCAATATCGCAGGCACGACCCGGGCGCAGGCCGGTGATTTCGGGAAAGAATTCCTCGATATGATCTGTGCGGCGAAACTGGTTGATGGTGTGGATGAAGCGATCAGCCATATCCGCACCTATGGCTCAAACCATACCGATGCGATTATCACTGCCGACGATCAGGCCGCGGCACATTTCTTCAAAGAGCTCGATAGCGCGATCCTGATGCGCAACGCCTCAACCCAATTTGCCGACGGTGGCGAGTTTGGCATGGGCGCAGAGATCGGCATCGCGACAGGGAAGCTCCACGCGCGCGGTCCGGTCGGGGCGACGCAACTGACCAGCTTCAAGTATCTTGTGACAGGGGATGGTGCCGTGCGGGTCTAGGGTCAGGACCCTAGAACCGGGCAACCAGATGATCGTCACCAAGTTTGAACTGCAAGACACGCCGCGCTTCGGCCAAAACGCCGGGCAGCAAGGCAAACTGCACGTGGGCAGCGGTGTACCTTTGGCCCACCTGTGGTGAGAGCAGACTGTCCCACAACTCCTGATTGACTGACAGGCGCGGCCCTTCGCCGCGCATAACCCAACTATCACCGTCTTGCGTAATCTGAATGTCGCCGCCCATCGGCAGCGCAACTTCGATCGCCTGCAACATCAACAGGGCACAGCGCACCAGTCGGCGCGGCTGGTCGCCGTCTATCTTCCAGATGTAATTGATGCGGCCGCCGCGTGCAGTTGCTGCAAGGATCGACAGCACCTCTGACCGGCTGACCATCTGTTCTTCGCTTGCCGCGCCATAGGCGATCCGGAAATAACGGATCCGCGCGCTGGCATTCTGGACGCTTTCGCTGATCAAATCCATTTCCGCGCCGGTATCGCCATCGGTCAGCGCCAAAAGCTCAACGCCATTGCCGATGGCCCCGATTGGGCTGATAAGGTCGTGGCAAATGCGCGACCCGACCAATGCTGCCAAGTCAGGTTGCATAACGCAGCCTCCGTCGTAAGAGAGAGATGATGTCAATGTTAAACGCGATGCTGGAGCCGGGAATGCTCGTGCGCCACCCAGACCAGCCGGATTGGGGGATCGGACAGATCCAATCAAACATTGGTGGCAAGATCACTGTGAATTTTCGGGAAGTGGGAAAGGTTGTCATTGATGGCAAACATGTTCAACTCGTCTTGGTTAACGAATGATATACAACCTATAGGAGAGTTAAGCAAGTGCAGTTGTTCATCCTGTTTCCAGTCGTCTTGCGAAATGGTTGCCAAACGGTAAATTCCGGCGAAGATCGACAGATATGCAGGCAAAGACAGATATGACGCCCCGCGGCGCCCCGGTGTTTGCGACCCGGATTGCGCAGACCGCAGAGGACAAGGCCGCAGCCCAGCGTTTGCGCTATGCGGTCTTTGTGGCAGAGCTTGGCGGTGATGGTCCGCTGGTGGATCACGCCGCCGGCCTGGAGCGGGACGCATTTGATGACCACGCCGACCACATCCTGTTGCTTGATAAAACCCGCGCCTGCGATGATCAGGTGGTGGGTGTCTACCGCGTGATGACCGCAGAGATGGCGCAGGCCGCAGGCCGGTTTTACAGCGCCAAGGAGTATGATCTGACCCCATTGTTCAAGAGCGGAAAGCGGCTTTTGGAATTGGGGCGGTCGTGCTTGCATCCGGAGTGTCGCGGCGGGGCGGGAATGCAGCATCTTTGGTCGGCGTTGGCCGCTTATGTCGCGGCGCGCGACATCGACGTTCTATTTGGTGTGGCATCATTTCATGGCACCGATGTCGCAGCTTTGGCCGGACCGCTCAGCCTGCTCTACCATCGGCATCTGGCGCGGCCAGAACTTCGGGTGAAGGCGATTGGTCCGACGGCGTTGTCGATGAACCTGACCCCTGCCAACGAGCTTGATCGGGCCGCCGCGGTCCGCCAGATGCCTGCGCTGATCAAGGCCTATCTGCGGTTGGGTGGCACAGTGGGCGACGGCGCCTTTGTCGATCATGCTTTCAACACGGTTGATATCTGTTTGATACTTGAAAGCGATCTGGTCAACGAAATGCGAAAGACGTTTCTTGCCAAGGGGATGGACCGTGGCTGATACGTGGCGCAGCGAGACGACCCCGTCGACATCAAGACCCGGGTTCATGGGCTGGGTTCGCGTTGTGATGCGGGCCATCCCGCTGGCCACATTGGTCTTTGGCGGGTTGCTGATCCTGCTTTTGGTGCGCCTGGTGGAACGACCGCTCTTTGGGCTGCGCCGCCCTGTCACGCCCTTTATCACACAGTTCGTCTGCCGGGCGGCCTTTGTGCTGCTGGGTATTCGCTTCGCCGCCCACGGCGCGCCGATGCAGGGCGCGGGGGCTGTCGTGGCAAATCATGCGTCCTGGCTGGATATCTTTGCGCTCAATGCCCGCAAGCGTATCTATTTCGTCTCCAAGTCCGAGGTCGCAGGCTGGCCGGGGATCGGGTGGTTGGCGCGGGCCACCGGCACCGTCTTTATCCGCCGGGATCGCGGTGAAGTGCGCAGCCAGATCGCGATATTCCGCGACCGATTGGCCGCCGGGCACAAACTGCTGTTTTTTCCCGAAGGCACGTCAACCGATGGGCTTCGGGTGTTGCCTTTCAAACCGGCACTCTTTGCGGCCTTCTTTGATCCGACCTTGCGGGACAGATTGCAGATACAGGCCGTCTCGGTTGTCTATTGTGCGCCTGAGGGCAGAGACCCGCGGTTTTATGGCTGGTGGGGGGATATGGATTTTGGGCCACATCTGGTTGCGACATTGGCGGCCAAACGACAGGGTGAGGTCCATGTGGTCTATCACCCACCGGTGTTGGTCTCGGATTTCACGGACCGCAAAGCGCTCGCGAAGGCGCTGGAAAAGCAGGTACGCGCAGGCCTAACCCAACATCGCCCGGCGTAGATCGCCCAAGGCGGCGGCGGGGTTGTCCACGGTCCAGAGTTCATCCCCGATCCCGAAGAAATCAGTATGTGGCGAGAGCGTGCGGATCAGTTCCGCATCCAACGCGCCTTCGGCAACAACGGGCACTTCGATCATCATCGACCACCACTCGAACAACGCCAGCTCCGCGCGCCGTCCGTCGCCGAGCGTGGTCTCGCCCACGGGGCCAAAGCTGACATAATCGACACCCAATTCGCCTGCCGTCATCCCGTCATGACGCGAGTTGGTGCAATAGCTGCCAATGATTGCATCATCGCCAATATCCTTGCGGACCTGCCGCACGGACCGCGCGCCGTCATTGAGATGCACACCGTCCAGCCCAAGGCGATCCACCAGTTGGATGTGGCTGTCGATGACCAGCGCCACATCACGTTCATGGGTCACCTCGCGCAGGGTGTCGGCGGCTTTGGCAATGCGCGCCTCATCGGTGGTGCCAAGGGCAAGGCGCACGCAAGCGACCTCGGTGCTGTCAAGGCAGGCGGCCAATTGCGCCGGAAAGGTTGACAGGTCGAATTCAGACGGGCTGATCAGATAGATTTGCGGGTGATCCTGGGCGTCCGACATGGGGGGCGTTCCGATTTCCTTCAAGTGTCACGCGGTTTTAGCGGGGAAAATCGGGAATGGCTATGGGGTTTGGGGTTCTTGCCTTGGCAAAGTGGGCGGCGTATCAGGCGGCACGCTTGCAAAGGAAGTCTTTATGCCCAGCGCCGACCTTCAACCCGCGTTTGTCCTGATCCGTCCGCAGATGGGTGAAAACATCGGGGCCGCCGCCCGTGGCATGTGGAATTTTGGCCTCGATCGCATGCGGATCATCGCGCCGCGCGACGGTTGGCCGAACCAAAAGGCAGTGGCGATGGCCAGCGGTGCCGGACGGCTGCTGGATGAGGCGCAGATCTTTGAAGATACCAGTGCCGCGATTGCCGATTGTGAATACGTCTATGCCACGACAGCCCGTCCGCGTGGGCTGACCAAACTGGTGTTGACACCAGAGGCGGCGATGCGCGATGCGCGGGCGCGCATTGCTGAAGGGCAGAAGGTCGCGGTGATGTTCGGGCCGGAACGCTCTGGCATGGAAAACGATGATATTGCGCGGGCCAATGCGATCATCTCGGTGCCTGTGAACCCGGCGTTTGCGTCGCTCAATCTGGCGCAATGTGTCCTGCTGACAGGCTATGAATGGCGGCGCGAAGCGGTCTCGGTGGATGCGTCACGGGTTGACGCTGCGGGCGATTGGGCCGCGCAGATCGAGATCGAAAAACTGGCCGACCATTATGAGGACCGGCTGGCGGCGGCGGGGTTCTTTTATCCTGAACACAAAGCCGAAAACATGAAGGTCAATCTGCGCAATATGTGGTCGCGGATGCCGATGACGCGGGCAGATGTGCAGATGCTGCACGGGATGATGCGCCAGATGGTGCGTTGGAAAGAGCGCGGGCCAGACAGGTAGGGCGGATCATGATCCCCATGCCCTGTGGCACCCTGACGCTTGCGGATCATGCATCAGGGTTCTAGGTATCTGCCAAGACCAATCGGAGGCCCAAGATGACGACCAAACGCGATATCTTCGAAGAGGTGGGCAGCGCTCCCAAGCAGGTTGCTGCCCCCGGCGGCATTGATCGCGCTGGCAAGGGTGCACGCGGCTTGATCCGCGGCTGGCTCATGGTGCTTTTTGCGATGGTTGTGCTGATAATCGTCGTTGGCGGATTGACACGGCTGACCGACAGCGGCCTGTCCATTACCGAATGGAAGCCGGTGACGGGCGCTTTACCCCCGATGTCGGAGGCCGCCTGGACCGAAGAGTTCGACAATTACCGCGCTATTCCTGAATACCAGTTGCAGAACAAGGGCATGACGCTGGCCGAATTCAAGTTCATCTTCTGGTGGGAATGGGGTCATCGTCAGTTGGGCCGAACCCTTGGCCTGATCTGGGCCGCTGGATTTGTTTTCTTCGCAGCAACGCGGAAGATACCCCCCGGCTGGACGCCAAGGCTGTTGCTCATTGGGGCGCTGGGTGGCCTGCAAGGGTTTATCGGCTGGTGGATGGTCTCATCAGGGCTGGAGGAAGGGATGCTGGATGTGGCCTCCTATCGGCTGGCGACGCATCTTGCGCTGGCTTTTGTCATCTTCGGGTTCATCGCGTGGTATGTCTATCAACTGGGTCGCAGTCAGGCGGACCTTTTGCAGGCGCGTCGCAATGGTGATGCCGGGTTGGGCCGTTTGGCGAATGCGCTCATTGGGTTCGCTTTCTTGCAGATCATTCTGGGTGCATTGGTTGCCGGTATTGATGCGGGGCGCGCATACCCTGATTGGCCATTGATGGCGGGGGGGTTCCTGCCGCCAGAGCCGCTGTCGCTGACCCCGGTATGGCGCAATTTCTTTGAAGATGCGGGGCTTGTGCAATTCATGCACCGGATGGTCGGCTATCTTCTGTTTGCCTTCACGATTTTTGTCTGGCTGCGCGCCCGCCGTTCGGCCAATGGGACCACCCGCTTTGCCTTCCATGCGGTCTTGGCGGTGATGGTTTTGCAGGTGATCATCGGGATTGTGACGGTGATGTATTCTGCACCCTGGCAGGTTGCGATCGTGCATCAACTGATCGCCATCATCCTCTGGGCGCTGATCCTGCGCGGACGCTTTGTTGCGCGATACCCTGTCGCGCAAACGATCAAAGGGGCCTGACCCTGATGTCCGCATATGATGAGTTGATGAAGTTCCAGCGCGAGAACGAAGCGCTTGGCCAGATTGCAGGCCGCCTTGGTTGGGATCAGGAAACCATGATGCCGGAAGGGGCGACCCCGCAACGCGCAGAAGAACATGGCGCGATGGCCAATATCCTGCACGCCCGGCGCATTGATCCGCGGGTCGGGGAATGGCTGGAGACGGCGGAAACGGCGGATGAGGTTGCTGCCGCCAACCTGCGCCATATCCGGCGCGACTATGAACGCACCGCCAAAGTGCCCGCTGATCTGGCCGCCGAACTGGCAAGGACCACATCGCTGGCGCACCGGGTCTGGGCGCAGGCCCGCGCCGACGAAGATGTGGCGGCGTTTCTGCCCATGCTGAGAGAGGTCTTTGACCTACGCCAGCAGGAAGCTGCGGCGATAACAGGTGATGCTGAACCCTATGACGCGCTGCTGGATAGCTATGAGCCGGGAGCGACGGGCGCCAGCCTGAGTGCAATGTTCGCCGCCCTGCGCCCGCGGCTGGTGGCGCTGCGTGCGGCGATCCGCGATCAGCCGGCGCCAGCGACCCTGACGGGCCATTTTGACGAGGCAGGACAGCTGGCGATCTCTGAAAAACTGGCGCTGGCGTTTGGCTACCGGGTTGAGCATGGGCGAATTGACAAGGCGGTGCATCCGTTTTCCTCTGGCTCCGGTCTGGATGTGCGGATCACCACACGCACCAGCCCGACAGACCCTTTCAACTGCTTTTATTCCACCATTCACGAGGTTGGCCACGCCGCCTATGAGCAGGGGATTGATGCCGCGCATCTGCTCACGCCGCTGGGGCGTGGCGTGTCGATGGGTGTGCATGAAAGCCAGAGCCGGATTTATGAAAACCAACTGGGGCGGAGCCGCGCCTTTACGGGCTGGCTCTTTGGTCAGATGCGCGATCAGTTCGGCAATTTCGGGATTGCCGATGAGGACGCATTCTATGCCACCGTGAACCGGGTCAGCGATGGGTTCATTCGAACCGAGGCCGATGAGGTGCAGTATAATCTGCATGTGCTGCTGCGGTTCGATCTGGAACGGGCGCTGATGTCTGGTGATCTGGCGGTGAATGATCTTGAGGCGGCGTGGAATGACAGGTTCGCTGCTGACTTTGGCTACGCTGTCGACACTCCTTCAAACGGTGTCTTGCAGGATGTGCACTGGTCCGAGGGTCTGTTCGGTTACTTTCCGACCTATACGCTGGGCAATGTCTACGCGGGGTGTCTGGATGCGGCCATGCGTGCGGTTGTGCCTGACCTGGATGATGATCTGGCGCGCGGGGATACATCGCGGGCCACGGTCTGGCTACGTGAGAACCTGCAACAGTTCGGTGGATTGCGGGCGCCGGTTGAGACGATCAGCCATGCGACCGGGGCGGCACCCTCGGAAGGGCCGCTTCTGGATTATCTTGAGGCAAAATTCAGTGGCATCTACGGGTTGTAGGCGTCAGCGCCAGTTAGGGTCTCTTTTTTCCAAGAATGCGTTGATGCCTTCGTTGGTGTCCTCCACCAGCATGTTTTGCACCATGACATCGCCGGCATAAGCATAGGCCTCTGCTGTGGTCATCTGCGCCTGAGCATAGAAGGCCTGCTTGCCGATCTTCACCGCAGAAGGAAGTTTCGCCGCGATGCTTTGGGCGGTTTCTGTGGTTTCGCGGGACAGCGCGTCAGAATGGACAGTGCGGTTGACAAGCCCTTGCTCCTGCGCCTCTTGGGCACTGATAAAGCGACCGGTCGTCAGCATCTCGAAAGCGGCCTTGCGATGGATGTTGCGGGTCAGGGCGACCATCGGCGTGGAACAGAACAGGCCGATATTGACGCCATTCACGCCAAAGCGCGTTTCATCATCGGCGATGGCAAGATCGCAGGTCGCCACCAGTTGACAGCCAGCGGCGGTGGCGATGCCGTGGACTTGGGCAATCACCGGCTGAGGGATGGACTGAATCCGCTGCATCATCGCTGCACAGCGGTCAAAAAGATCCTTGAAATAGGCAGCACCGCCATCTTCGGCCTGCCGCCCGGCCTGCATTTCCTTCAGATCATGGCCTGCACAAAACGCCTTGCCCGCGCCGCGCAGGATGACGGCGTGGATGCTGCTGTCCTCGGCAATCTCATCAAGGGCCCCGTGCAAGGCCGCCAGCATGTCGTCAGAAAGGGCGTTCAGTCGCTTGGGCGCATTCATCGTCAGGGTGGCGATGGACGCTGCGTCGTCTCGGAGAAGGATTGTCATGTGTTCGCTCGCATGTTGATCTGCGCAGCAAGCTAAACCGGGAACAGAGAATATGGAACCAAAGATGGATATTGCGGCACTCCAGAGCTTTATCGCCCGTGAGTTTCCCCAGCTTGGCGATGATTACCTGATTGAGAGCATCGACGCGGATGGCGTGACGGTGCGTCTGAACGTGGCCGACCGCCATTTGCGCCCCGGTGGCACCGTCTCCGGCCCGACGATGTTTTCACTGGCTGATGTGGGCATGTATTTGGCGATATTGGCGCGTATCGGCCCTGTCGCTTTGGCGGTGACGACCAATTGTTCCATCGATTTCATGCGCAAACCTGCGGCGGGGGCGGACCTGATTTGCACGACCCGGCTGTTGAAGCTGGGGCGGGCTTTGGCTGTTGGGGATGCCTTGATCAAAAGCGCCGGACATGATGCACTGGTCGCGCGGGCCAGTCTGACCTATTCAATACCACCCAAAGCTATGGGGTAAAATAATACCCAAATTGCAACGCATTGATTTACATCATTTTTTTTGAGCTAAACGTTCTTGACTGTGCATGGCCGGCGTATATACAGCCCCAATCGAATGACACGTGGCTATGAGGCCACCCGAAACTATTGGTGAGATATGAAAACCTTTACCGCAACACCTGCGGATATCGACAAGAAATGGATCCTGATCGACGCTGAAGGCGTTGTTCTGGGCCGTCTTGCTTCGATTATCGCAATGCGCTTGCGCGGCAAGCACAAGCCATCCTTCACACCGCACATGGATATGGGCGACAACGTGATTGTCATCAACGCTGAAAAGATCCAGATGACTGGCAAGAAGCGTGATGAGAAATACTATTGGCACACTGGCCACCCCGGCGGCATCAAGTCCAAGACCAAGGCAGAGATCCTTGAAGGTGCGCACCCCGAGCGCGTCGTCATGAAAGCTGTGCAGCGTATGTTGCCCGGTGGCAAGCTTTCACGTCTGCAAATGACGCACCTGCGCGTGTTTGCTGGTGCAGAGCACGGTATGGACGCCCAAAAGCCCGAAGTTCTGGATGTTGCATCCATGAACAAAAAGAACACGAGGACAGCATAATGGCCGATCAAGTAAACTCGCTCGAAGAACTGGGTCAGGTTGCCGAAGGTGTCGAAGCACCCGAAGCCGTGGTTGAAACCGCTGTCACGCGCGAGCCTGTCCGCGATGAGCTGGGCCGGTCCTACGCGACCGGTAAGCGGAAAGATGCGGTTGCCCGCGTCTGGATCAAACCGGGTTCCGGCAAGGTGACCGTGAACGGCAAGGACATGGACACATATTTTGCACGTCCCGTTTTGCAAATGATCCTGCGTCAGCCGTTTCAGGTTGCAGGCGTCGTTGACCAATTCGACGTGATGGCAACGGTTGCCGGTGGTGGCCTCTCTGGTCAGGCCGGGGCGGTCAAGCATGGCGTGTCCAAAGCCTTGCAGCTTTATGACCCGACCCTGCGTAGCGCACTAAAGGCAGCTGGTTTCCTCACCCGTGACAGCCGCGTGGTGGAGCGCAAGAAATACGGCAAGCGCAAAGCTCGCCGGAGCTTCCAGTTCTCCAAGCGTTAATCGCGAAGCTGACAAGCATTATTGAGATCAGACGCCCGCATGAAAATGTGGGCGTCTTTGCTTGTTGCGGCATATCATTGTTTTCACGAAAGCGCCGCGCGCTTCGGAGGCACTAGTGGCCAAGAGCCTGCAGTTTTTCCGCCTGCCGCGCGGCCAGGGCGTTCGTCTCTGCCTTTGTCGCCGCAGTTAACCCGGCACCGGGTTTGCGCACCGTGTCATGCGCGATGACCCCGCGCTGTGCCAAAGTATGTTTGCGGATCGCAAGCCCCAGCCCCGGTTGGGCCTCATAGCGCACCATTGGCAAATAGGCGTCAAATATGTCGCGGGCATGGTCAAAATTACCGCCACGACAGGCCGCAACAACCTGCGCCATCATTTCGGGGTAGGCAAACCCGGTCATTGCGCCATCAGCCCCGCGTAGCATTTCTTCCAGCAGGAACAGCCCGCCATTCCCGCAAAGGATGGAAATGCGGCGCGCGCCGGCATCAGAGGCGGCCCGCAACGCGCTGATCTTCTCCAGCCCCGGCCAGTCTTCGTGTTTGAGCATCACGCAGGTGGGGCAATCATCCACGATTTGCAGGATCACCTTGGTTGGGATCACCACGTTTGTCACCAGCGGAAAGTCCTGCAATACGAAAGGGGCGTCGCCCAGTACCTCTGCCGTGTTGTGATAGTAGGTCACGATCTGGTCGTCGGTTTTCAATCCGCCGGGCGGGGCCACCATAACGCCAGCTGCGCCAAGGTCCATCGCCGCCGCGCTGAGCGTCTTCATCGCGGCAAATCCGGGGGCAGAGACCCCGACCACGATAGGGACCGTGCTGCGCGCCGTGACCCGTTTGACCACCGCGATGGATTCTTCCGCCGTCAGCTTGCCGGCCTCGCCCATCATCCCAAGGATGGTCAGCCCCGTCGCCCCTTTTTCGATGTAGAAATCAACCATGCGGTCGATGCTGTTCCAGTCCAGAGCCCCGTCGGGCAGAAATGGGGTGACGGCAATGGTAAAGACCCCTTGGGCGGTTTCATCAAGCATCATTGGTTCCTTTATGGCAGAGGTTGAGGGCAATCTGGGACAGGGCCATCGCGGCGGCGGCTTGGCATGGTTCGACCACGGGCAATCCGGTTTCCGCCTCCAGCGTGGCCCGGTATTGCGCCATGCCGGCACAGCCAAGGATCAACACGTCTGCGCCATCGCTGTCGCGCAGGGTTTTGCCTGTGGCGATCATCGCCGCAAGGCATCTGTCGGGGTCGGCAAGTGCGGCCACACCAAGCCCCAGGGCGCGGTCCCCTGCCAGACGATCCAGCACTCCCATCGCCCCGAAACTGCGCAAATGGCGGGGAATTGAGGCGGGCAGGATGGCGATGACGCCAAAGCGTTGACCAAGGGTGAGGGCCGTCATCACCGCGGCCTCTTGGATACCCGTGACGGGCAGGGCGGTCTGGTCGCGCAGGGCGTGCAGGCCCGGATCACCAAAGCAGGCGACGACAAATCCTGCGGCGTCCTTTTGTGCTGCTGCAAGGCGCAGCATTGGTGCAATGGTCAGATCGGCCTGTCGTTGAGTTTCGATACCCCGCGGCCCCTCGGCAAGGGTCAGACACCGGATCGGCGTGCCGAATTTGCGCAGCGGATCAAGCGCCAGTTTGATCCCATCCGTCACGGTTTGTGCGGAGTTGGGGTTGATCACGATCAGGGTATTGCCGCTCATGTGCCCATCCGCCTGTTTTCATCCACCTGACCACAGCGCGCGCCGGGACAGATATGGGATATCTCACACCAGCCCTGATCAATGTTCAGCGGTGGGTCAAGCGCCTCTTTGTAAAAACGCGCAATCAGGGCGTCAGGCTGGGACATGGCTGGCATTCAGGTTTGCGGTGGCGTCGGTGTGACGGCCAGGTTTGGACGGTTGATCTTGCGCCCGCTGCCGGGGTTTGCGACAAATGTACCGCCTTGCACGATGTGATTGCCGCGCAGCCAGACATCCGTTGGCCATCCCTTGATCGTGCGACCAACCCATGGATTGTAACCCACATTGTCGTGCAGGTCGTTTTCGCGGTAGGTGGTCGTTTTCTCCGGATCCCACAGCGTGATATCGGCGTGCATCCCGGGGGCGAGTGCGCCTTTTTGAGGCAGGCCATAAATCTCTGCCGGGGCGCTGGCGGTCAGCCGCGCAAACCCTTCCGGCCCACCGCGCCCGCCGCTGACCATGGCGTCGAACATCAAGGGCAGGCGTGTCTCCAGCCCCGGCAGACCATTGGCAATTTCATGAAATCCCGCGTCAGGACCGGCAGTCAGTTTGCCCGTTTCATCAAAGCGGTAAGGGGCGTGATCGGATGATACCAGTTGCAGATCACCGTCCTGTAAAGCCGACCAGAGCGCCTCTTGATCTGCCACTTGCCGTTGCGGAGGTGAACACATCCATTTGCTGCCCTCCAGCCCGGGCTGATGCAGAATATCCTCGGTCATGAACAGGTAGTGCGGGCAGGTTTCGGCCCAGACCGGTGCGCCACGTTTGCGCGCAGCGCGCACAGCGGCGGCGCCTTCGGTGGTGGAGATGTGAAACAGCATCACAGGTTGGCCAAGATATTCAGCAAAGCGGCAAATGCGCTCTACCGCTTCAATTTCGGCCATCCGCGGGTGAGAGGCGGCGTGATAATGCGGCGCGGTCTTGCCTGCGGCAATCAGCGCTGATTTCGCCTGCGCGATGATGGCGTCGGTTTCGGCATGAACACAGACAAGTGCGCCATGGGTCCGGGCCGCTGACATCACGCTAAGGATTTGCGCGTCAGAAAGTTGAATATTGTAGGTGGTGAACACTTTGATCGAGCGTTCTCCACCTGCGATCAGGGCGGCCAGATCCGTCTCGAATGCGGGCACTCCGGTGTCCGTCACGGTCATGTGGAAGGCATAGTCGATCATGGCACCGCGCGTGGCCCTTGCGCTGTAGTCTGCGACAGTATCGGCCAGCCGCGCGCCTTTGGCTTGTGCGGCAAAAGAGATCACACTGGTCGTCCCGCCCATCGCGGCAGACCGCGTGGCAGTCTCAAAGGTGTCAGCGTTCATGACACCCATCCCCGACATCTGTTCGATATGTGCGTGCGGGTCCACACCGCCGGGCATCACGTATTTACCGGTCGCATCAATAGTGGTTGTTGCAGGCCCAAGACCCGTGCCAATCACAGCGATTTCCTCGCCGCGCACGGCAAGATCGCCGGTCACAACCCCCGTCGGCGTGACGATCCGGCCACCTGTGATCAGCAGATCGAATGGGACAGACATGAGGCAGGCTCCTTGTGGCTTGTGATGCCATGTTGCCTCCGCCAAGGTGACTTTCGCAAGCCCTCAGCCTTCGTTTTCGGCCTCATCATGGGTCTTGCTAAGGTGCCGGACCGCGGCGCGCCCGATCATATGGGCCCCAATTGGCGACGTCAGCATCAAGAACAGGATTGTTGCAACAACCCGAGCGGTTATTTCCACCTCAGCCAGATAGACCGCACTTCCCACAAGGATCAGGCTGCTGCCCAAGACGCCGGCCTTGGTCGATGCATGCATCCGCGTCAGCACATCGGGCAAGCGCAGCAAGCCGATGGCGGCGATCAGGGCAAAGAACCCGCCCAGCAGCAGGAAGATACCGATGATGATATCAATCATGTCTCGCCTCCTCGCGTTTGGCATCGCGCCGCTCGGCAAAGCGGGCCAGCGCGACAGTGGCCAGAAACCCCACCAGTGCCAGCACCAGCGCCACATCGATCAGGGCGTAAACCCCCGTAGCGACGGCGGCAACACCGCAGACCGCGATGATCGTGACGGTCATCATGTCAAGCGCCACAACGCGGTCCGCCAGCGAAGGCCCGATAGCCAACCGGACGAAGGCGATCGCCAGCGACAGCATCACCATCACGAAACTGGCGTAGATGGAAAGTTCAAGGAATGCAGCGGGCGTCATGCCTCAAATACCTCTTTGACCAAGCGTTCCATGCCTGATTTGAGGCCCGCGATCACTTCCTCGGGATCATCGGCGAACATCACATGAACGATCAATGTCTTGCGATCCGGCGTCACATCAAGGCTGAGCGAGCCCGGTGTCAGCGAGATCAGGTTGGTGACCAGCAGGATTTCAATATCGGAGTTTACATCCAGAGGCATCCTGAGGATCGCGGGGTTGCTGTAATCGGTCGGTGTCAGCACATCGTAAGCCACCTGAAGACTTGAAACAAAGAGATCATAGAGAAAGAACAGCGCCAGTTTGACGACCCGGTAAGCGCGCAGGTAATACCCGCTTGTCCCCCCAAACAGCGGCTGCGCCACCCAAAGCGTCACAAAGCCGACATGAAAGCCGATCACCAGTTGCG
>Ga0316204_10006385_pt1 | contig 18207 bp, 16 predicted proteins | sample 6monrhotite_MG_2_FD_205661 | JGI IMG/M metagenome (GOLD analysis project Ga0316204, IMG submission 205661) | Microbial mat bacterial communities from mineral coupon in-situ incubated in ocean water Damariscotta River, Maine, United States -... | ecosystem: Environmental > Aquatic > Marine >... | reverse complement strand
TTAAGTATGCGGTACCGTTTATGCGTAGATGCGGTACCGTTTATGCGTAGAAACCATTGTTTAGGCGGTACCGTTTATGCGTGGATAACTTCGCTAATCAACAGGGTTATTCAGAGAAGGGATATGAGGCTTACTCGGTTTTATGATCAATCCTAGGTCACCATTTTCCGCGTTGAGTCCAGTGTAGACACAACTCACCTTGTGAAGTTCTTTGAGAAAATGTCTTTTAAAGTTCCGTGTGCCTTGAGCATCATCAGAGTAGTTAGATCCAAATTGTACCTGCAAAGCTTCCCAAGGGATGGTTACCGATTTTCTCAGGTAACTAACTCGATAGGTCATCCAGCAGTAAATATCAAGTGCTAACGGCGAGCGTTTAAGCGCTTTAAGCGCCCTTAAATCAATAGGGACAGGGTTATTGATAATTTCTCTGAAAAAGTCTTCATTCAATGTAAGGGTTGATTCAAAAATGGTTGCTTGATTGGGCTGTTTTGGACTCCACCACAGATCGGCACTGCTCACAGGGTTAATGTTTTTTACCGCCCAGTGATCGCCATCTGTGTAGGTGCAAGAAATGGAGCATGCGAAAAGACGCTTCATTTGCTCTTTGAGCCGTGTAATTGTTCCCCAACGCCCGCCATTTGGGGTAAGGTCTAGTTCAGCCATAAACGATGATAAAGTACGTCCCAATATCAAACGGCGATCTTGAGTTTTAACTGCCTCGGTTGATATCCAGGCCAATAACAGCCTAGGAATACTTCCGTAAGGCAAGCCAGTTTCAGAATCAGCTAGCATAGTGAGCTTAAACAACCCATTTGTGCGCTTAAATTCGTTCCCATCAACCTTGCTGTGAGGTAAGGTGGCTTGAACCAACGCTCTTGCCATAAACCCTAATGCCCCTGCTTGTTTAGCTTCCTCAGCTTCAATAGCGAGTACTTCCGAAATCATTTTATCGAGATTTTTTTGGTTCATCGATCTGTTTGCCTCCACAGTAGCATGAAGCCATTTTAGCGTAAAAAATTAAAATCGTAAATTCTTATTTACGTAAAAATTTATTTATGGTACTTTTGAGCAAGCTACAAAACGCTGAGGAATATACCATGATCATTGGGATGCTGAACCAGAAAGGTGGGGTTGGAAAAACAACCTTGTCTATTTCTATCGCACATGAACTTGCGAGAAGAGGTGGCCAAGAAGATGTTTTACTAGTAGACGCCGACCCTCAACAAAGTGCATTAAGTTGGTCTGAAGTTAGAGAAAGCAAATTGCCTTTTGCTGTTATAGGGATGGCTAAAAAATCCCTACATCGCGATTTGCCAGCCATTGGAAAGAACTACAAGCATATTATTATCGATGGGCCACCACGAGTCACCGAGTTGGCGCGCTCATGTATTATGGCTGCGGATATGGTGGTTATCCCATGCACCCCAAGTCCTTACGATATTTGGGCATCAGAAGAGACAGTTCAACTAGTCAAAGAAGCATCCGTATATAAAGAAAATCTTAAATACTGTTTTGTGATAAATCGTAAAATAGCAAACACGGCTATTGGCAGAGATGTTGTTGACGTTTTAAACAATATGGATATGAAGGTGCTGGATTCGCATATTTGTCAAAGAGTGATCTTTGCTGAGGCCGCGGCATCTGGAAATACGGTCTTTGACCTTGAGCCAGAGAGCAAGGCATCTGAGGAAATAGAAAAGCTAGTTAATGAATTATTAGAATTTGGGAGTTTAAAAAATGGCCAAAAAAATTGCCATCAAAAATCCGAAGTCGAAGCCTGAACCTGAATCAGCAGAAGACTGGGTCACAAGCAGAGAAGGAATGAAGCGGCTGACAATTGATGTGCCTTTATCGCTCCATGCAAGATTAAAAATAGCGTCGGTGCAGCATGGGCAAACGATGGGTGATTTAGTTAGAGACTGCTTAAGCAAGTATTTAGAGGATATGGGAAACTGAAAAACTTAAAATCGTTTAAATGTTTTTAAGTTTTTAAGGAAACTATACTGGGAAAGCTGGGAAATGACCTTTAAACCAAAGTTTACAATCACAAACCCAATGGCAAACGATCTCACCAAGATCGTGACGGTGAAAGGGTTTTTAGATGCCGCTATTTTATCTGAAGATTGGATCAGTGAAATGCAGAATAGGGCGCTTGTGTTAGAAGCACATCATACTACCCATATTGAGGGTACACAGCTCACGTTGGAGCAATCAGAACAATTATTAAAAGGGCAGACACCAGCCAATACCAACCCTGATGATGCAAGGGAGCTGGTTAATTATCGTGATGCTTTTAATCTGGTAGCTGATTATTTAGACAGTGATTCGCCTGTTACTGAAGGATTAATACGAGAAATACACAAACGTTTAGTGAAAGGGGTGCGTGGTGATTCGGCTGCCCCAGGTGAGTATCGCAAAATTCAAAATTACGTTGTGAACTCTAAAACAGGAGAGACCGTTTATACACCGCCACCCGCGTATGAAATTCAGCGCATGATGCAAGAGTTAGTTGACTACATTAATTGTATCGGCGATGTCCACCCCGTCTTTGTATCAGGCATAGCGCAATTTGAATTAGTTCATATTCACCCATTTTTAGACGGTAATGGCCGTAGTGCGCGGCTATTATCAACGCTTTGTCTATATCGAAAAGGCTACGACTTTAAGCGTTTATTTACGATCAGTGAGTATTACGATCGGAATCGCAGCGATTATTACAAAGCTATTCAGAGTGTGCGTGAAAATGATATGGATATGACAGGGTGGCTAGAATATTTCACTCATGCACTAAGCGAGCAAATGCAAGAAATTAAAACCAAAGGCGAGGTTGTGATACGTGCCGATGTATTAGGTAAGCGTCATAACTTGTCTGAGCGACAGCAAAAAGCAGTACAATACGTGTTACAAAATGGCGAAATAACAATTAAAGAGTTTGAAGAGCTATGCGGAGATGTGAACCGTCGAACATTACAACGTGAATTGAAAGATTTGGTGGAAAAAGCGATATTTGTCACCGAAGGGGCCACGCATCAGCTCATCTATCGATTAAAGGTGTAATGTTTACGACATAATTTGTCGCAAACAGTGTCGCAAAGATGTCGCAAACATTGGATGGATAATATTTAGCCATTAATATTCCGCCGTTTTAACCAGGCATAAAGCGTGGCAGGGGAGCACTCAATAATTCGAGCAATAGAGCGTTTACTGACACCTTTTTTGAGGTAGCTAATAATGTGATCTTTTTCGGTATCGAGTTTGAGCGTAGATGCTTGGCCTTTGGGACGACCCAGTTTAATGCCTTTGGCTTTGCGTTGGGATAGCGCCTCTTTGGTTCGGGTGGAAATAAATTCCCGCTCGATTTGGGCAGCCAAACCAAGGATGGTAGCGGTGATGGTGGACTGCATTGAGCCATCCATCACCATGTTACTTTTGGCGATGTGTACAGAGACTTTTTTGGTGGCGGCGTGCTCCAGGATTTCAAGTACTTGCAGGGTAGAGCGGCCAAGCCTAGAAACTTCAGCCACGATGATGTGGTCGTCGCTATTGGCTTTCTCTAGGATATTGCCGATAGGGCGATTTTGCCAATGCAGCTTGCCGCTGCTAGTGTCCTCGATATATTTGACGGGAACCAGATGATGGCGGTTGCAATAGTCCAGCACACTGAGCTTTTGGTTTTCAGTGTCTTGCTTGTTGGTTGAGACTCGAAGGTATGCAAAGTTTGCCATTTTTTAATAAAAAGGTTAATTGAGTTAATTTAAACAATATACGTCCAAATAAAAGTGTTGTAAAGTAGGTGTAAACGTTCAACTAAAACCATCGTTTTTATTAAACACATACAACATAATGTCTTAGCACACATTAGCAGTAAATTCTTTTGCATTTATTGACGAGTAACAATTAATTCACCTTGATACATGCCCATTTGGCAAGTAAAACGATAATGTCCTAATTTAAGATTAGTTAATATTATTTTATGGGGTTTCTTTAGTGGCAATTGTTCGTGAACATTTAATTGCTCAAATAACACATATTCAGAACAAGGGGATGCATCCTCGCGAATAAAATTAATTGTTAATTTTGAATGCGAAGTTTCAATACGATTTGGAGAATATGCGCCGTCTTTAACGTAGACAGTTATTTCATCCACTTGCACTTGCGTTGATTTACTTTTGATAAGCCAAAACCAGATAATAATTAAAATAATCAGGAGTGCTGCAATGTTATTAAACAAAACAACGTAAATCATAATGTCTGTCCTTTAATGCTGAATAAACGCAAACGATTGGCGTTGGAAACAACAGTGAGTGAAGATGCAGCCATAGCAAAGCCTGCAATCATTGGATTAAGTAACAAACCTAGCACAGGATATAAAACACCTGCGGCGACAGGAATACCAATGCTGTTATAGATGAAGGCACCAAATAAATTTTGTTTAATATTACGCAGAGTGACTTTAGAAATCGCAATGGCGTTTAATACACCTTGTAATGAGTTACTGATGAGTGTGATTTCTGCACTTTCAATCGCGACATCCGTGCCTGCGCCAATCGCAAAACCAACGTCGGCTTGCGCCAATGCGGGCGCGTCATTAATGCCATCCCCGACCATGCCAACAATCGCTTTTTTAGATTGTAGTTTCTTTACATGGTTAGCTTTATGTTCGGGTAGTACCTCAGCAAATACCTGTTCAATTCCGACTTGTTTAGCAACTGCCTGAGCGGTTTTTTGATTATCGCCTGTGATCATAACAATCTGAATGCCGAGATTTTTAAGCTGTGCAATTGCCGTTTTAGAATCTTCTTTGATGGGATCGGCTACAGAAATAATACCAGAAAGTTGATTATCAATAGCAATAAACATCGGGGTTTGTCCAAGACTCGCGAATTTGTTACTTTGTGCTAATAAGGTGTCAATGTTGACGTGATTTTCAATCATTAACCGTTCGTTACCTAACAGCACTTTTTTCCCCTCGATCTCTGCGAAAACGCCTTGACCCGTGATGGCATTGAAATTCACCGCATTTAATAAATTAATGGATTGCTTTTTAGCATAGTCAATGATGGCTTGTGCCAAGGGGTGTTCTGAGGATTGTTCTATGCTTGCGGCATATTGCAAAATGGTAGACTCATTAAAGTTAGTTGTTGAAATTATTTTAACGACCTCCGGTTGACCTTTTGTGATAGTGCCGGTTTTATCCAGCACTAAGATAGTCAGTTCACCAGCACGCTGTAACCCTTCACCGTTACGAATTAATACACCGTATTCGGCCGCTTTACCCATGCCAACCATCACTGAAATAGGGGCAGCTAAACCCAGTGCGCAAGGACAAGCAATAATGAGCACGGTCATGCTCGCGACGAGTATAAAACCCGCAGAAAAACCAACATTAAACCATATCACGGCGGTGATCACTGCCAAGATTAAAACCGTTGGCACAAAGTAGCCTGAGACACTATCGGCAAGTTTTGCAATGGGTGGTTTGGTGCTTTGCGCATGTTGGACTAACTGAATAATTTGCGAGAGCATCGTCTCTTTGCCAACTTTAGTGGCCTGCATTAAAAAACTGCCCGTTTTGTTAAAGGTACTGCCAAAGACGGGATCGCTGGCTTTTTTAATGACGGGCATGGATTCACCAGTTAGCATTGACTCATCGATACTGGAATGACCATCAGTTACTATGCCATCCACAGGAATTTTTTCACCAGGACGGACGCGCAAAATATCACCGACTTGTAAATCTTCAATGGGGATGTCCTGTTCCTCACCATTGGCATCGACTCGACGCGCTGTTTTAGCTTGTAATCCAATCAGTCTCTTGATGGCTTCTGATGTTTTACCACGGGCACGGATTTCAAGGGCTGCACCTAAATCAACCAATGCGATAATAATGAGCGCAGCTTCAAAATACACATGACGAGCAGAGTCAGGAACTAAGGTTGGCCAAAAAACAATGACCATCGAATAAACCCACGCAGCGCCTGTCCCAATGGTAATTAAAGTATCCATCGTCGCTAAATGATGCCAAAAAGCATTCCAGGCACCGCGGTATAAATGACCGCCTGCATATAGAATAGTAACCAAGGAAATAATGCCTAAAACACCCCAAATGATTTGACCTGTGAGTGTATTTAAACTGAGTTGCCATGGTAGCCAGGATAAAATAAACAACCCCACTCCTAAGATGCCGGCGGTGAGTGCCTTATATAGTAAAGCACGCAGGTGTTTCATTTCAGCTTTATCGTTCGTTTCATCGGTTAAAACATCATCTTGAATCAATGATGCCTCATAGCCTGCCTGCTGAATGGCTTTAATTGCCGTCCTAGGATCGGCGTTGCCACTAATGGAGATGGTACGTGCAGCAAAATTGACCTGGGCTTGATCAATGCCGTTAACAGCGTGCAGGGCTGATTCAATGGTTTTAACACAACTGGCGCAACTGACTTTCGCTAATTTAAGTTGGTAATGCGCTGGGCTAACGTTTTTAGTTTTCATCGTCATGGAGACAATCCTTTATTTTTTCGGGCGGCTGGTACAGGTTTTCCAAAATAGGGCAATGATCAATGGCAACTTTGCCATCACAGGCTTTTTCCCATTGTGACAAGGCACGTTTCATTTTTTTTAATGTGGCGATTTTAGTTTCGATGTCTTGGATTTTTTGTTGCGTGTGCGTTTTAACCTGTTGGCTCGGTGCTTTACGCGCTTGTAAATCAAGTAAGGCTTTAATCTCTGTTAAATCAAAACCAACCGCTTTAGCGTTTTGAATAAAATAAAATCGTGGAACAATGTTTTCTGGATAAAGGCGAAATCCACCGCGAGATCGTTTAGGTTTTGGCAGTAGACCACATTTTTCATAATAACGAATGGTCACAACTGTTTGTTGTGTTAATTTGGCTAATCTCCCAATAGTATAATATTTCATTGTATTATTCTCTTACCATTTTATCATCGTTTGATTCTTCTAAAACAATAGCGATAACCCAACGCTATATCTGTTTTCATTGGTCGGTTCGCCATCTTGTTGTAACAAACGTTTTGTTTCACCGTAGTTGCCGGTATATTGATATTGCAAATAAACGGCCACCGTTGGGTTGATTTGATAATAAGGTCTGAAAGTAAATTCAAATTCATTTAACCCACTACCTACCTCATCGTGAGATACGGTTCTTGTCGCAAAAATGCCCCGAACGGCGGTACGAATAAAAAAGTTATGTGCGATAAGTGTATTACGAGCAAGTTCCAAATCTGCTTTAACACTGCCATCGTGATAGTACAGCCGAAGATCAGTATCAATAAAATAAGGCATTAAACCTTCGATGCCCACGCCTGGTTGTAGATAAGGAGTTTTTGCAGGGCGATAGACATAATTAGCACCACCCTTGATTGCCCAAAATTGACTGATTAGATGCCAATAAAAAATATCGAGATCGGCATTATCAACAACACCTTTATTGATCTCAGCTTCATTCATATAGAGTTCGAGCTTATTGTAATCACCACCGAATAACCCTTTATAAGTGATTTCTTGGCTGTTGTTAAAAGGGTCTTCATCGGCATCTAAAAAACTTGCCATAAATCGGTGTGCTGGGTGCACCTCCGAAGGGTGCCGCACTAAATTAAAATTAATGGGTGCTTGATCAACACGGACAATAGCTTGGTTGGTATAGGGTAGCGGTTTAACTGTATTTTCGAGCTTACCTTTCCCTTTCTCAAGATTAATTAATGTAGCGTATTGAAAAACACGGTTCATGCCCGCCATCATGTGATAAAGCTGATGACAATGGAAAAACCATTGCCCATTGGCATCCGTATCAATATCAGCGACGATGGTAGCGCCAGGCGGAACATCAATCGTATGCAAAAGCGGATCATAGCTACCGTGACCATTTCGCAAAATAAACCAATGGCCATGAATGTGCATCGGATGGTGCATCATGGAGGTGTTTGTGAAAATAATTCGATAACGCTGTCGTGGTTGCAAGATGATTGGTTTGGCTTTGTATCCAGGGACACCATTAATGAACCAGATGTAGCGATCCATGTATCCAAATAACTCCATCCTGATTATTCCTTTAATGGGTTTATTCGGGTTATTGGTTTTAACAGCCGCCACTAATGACTGATATTTTGTTCCAGGTGTTGTGTATGCTTCTTGAGATGCAGATGGCGCCGTGATCGAATCACCCATGATGGTTGATTCTGTTGGCATGCTCATTGACATGTTATGGCTTTGTCGTGTTTTTGCGTGTTGCATTCCATGCTTCATGGGCGATGTCTGTTTAGAATTTTCTGACATCATCTTCATGCTATTCATAGCATGATTCATTGGCATTTGATGTGAATCAGTGGAACCCATTTTAGGGTGAGTAGCTAGCATATCCGCGTGGTGACTTGACATGTTTTGGGAACTCATTTGCGCTGTATGGTGCATTGGTTTGTTCATTGAAGCGTTAGTTTGATGACTCATGTTGGTATTCATCATGTTTTTCATCATTTCTCTGGTTACAGGCAATGGCTCAGGAAAAGGCTTCACTTTTTGATAATTAACACGCTGATGAGGCTTTGTTGTAAGTGCGCCGACCGCATGCCCTAACGTGTCTATCGATTCAGCGTAAATAATATAAGGGTGCGGCTTTTTAATCGAAATCAGCACATCATAGGTCTCACCTGGGGCTATGCTGAAATGGTTAACCATCACGGGCTTTACATTGTTGCCATCAACTTGTACGATTTTCATTTGAGTATGGGGTATTTTTACGTTAAAAATAGTGCTGCCACCTGCGCCAATAAAACGCAGCCTCACCACATCGCCAACCTGGACAGGTGCTGTCCAAGGATGTTTAAACGTTTTACCATTGAGTAAATAGGCATCATAGGCGACATCGCTAAAATCATAGATGCTCATGCGCATTTGTTGCATCATTTTGTAGTCATCGATTAATTTTTTTTGTTCTTCGGGTGAAGCTTTTCGATAATCATGAAGAAATTTCATCAATGACGGTTGCAGTGGAAAACGTGGGGTATAGTAATCACCTTCCTTCTTTAAATTGGCGTAAACTTTTCCAGGTAATGCATTGTTCCAATCGGATAAGACAACGACGAAATCTTTATTGTAGTGATACGGTGGTGGTTTTGGTGGGTCAATAATAATGCCGCCATACAGTCCTTGTTGCTCTTGAAATTCTTCATGCGCATGGTACCAATAGGTACCTGCCTGATGTAGCGTAAATCGATAATGAAAAACGCCTCTAGGCGGTATTGCAGTTTGACTAATGCCTGCCACACCGTCCATTTGCCAAGGCACTAATAAACCATGCCAGTGAATACTGGTACCTACCTTCAGGTGGTTATAAACATTGATGGTGACTTGATCGCCTTCTTTAAAGTGCAACGTAGGGCCTGGAATTTGATTATTGACGGCGATTGCTTTGGCTTGGGTTCCGGTAAAATTAACAGTCTTATAGCCAACAGTTAAATTAACAACCCGATGGGACGCATAAGCGCTAGCTGTTGATAGGCATAAAAACCCAACACAATAAACTAAATTAATTATTCGCTTCATGTTCATATGTTGTGCTTCCCTTAATGTGATCGAAACTTATTGAATCTTATCTTAAAGTTAGGGTAAGATTCAATAGATTAATCTAAACAAGGGACCGCCATCCTATGCCTGAAATTATCCCCAATTATCATCCCATGCTGGTGCATTTCACCGTTGCCTTGATCACAACATCATTGGGTACGTTAATTCTCGGTTGGTTACTCGCCAGGCGGAAAACACTACAACAAGAATGTTTTATTGTTTCGCGATGGTGCCTGTGGTTAGGCGCTTTGGCCTCGATTTTAACGATAGTTGCAGGATTTCATGCTTACTATACCGTGGCCCATGATGCAATTTCTCATCGAGTTATGACGATACATCGTAATTGGGCATTAACGACATTTGGATTAATTTGGGTAATGACCATTTGGTCGTGGTTGTTGTGGATCAAAAAACGCACCCCGAACTGGCTTTACACAACAGGAATGTTGATCATCTTCGGCTTAGTTATGACTACTGGATGGTATGGCGCTGAATTAGTCTACCGTTATGGCATTGGTGTTAAATCATTACCCCAAGCAGAAACCGTGGGTCATAACCATACTCATGGTGAGCACTCACCTAGCTCGAAACCAACGGAAAACAGCCATACCAATCACGAACACTGATCTAATAGAAATGATTTTTGCCGTTGCGAGGATGGCAGTTAATTAAAATTTCTGTTTTTCCTCCTCTCACAGCACCACAGCACCATGGCAACTGATGTTTTTTGGCTCCCCTTTGATAGACATTACTTCTACAACGAGGTTATCACCATATTTATTATCCAAAATAAATTTTTGTTTATCATCGGTCTGTTTGATCACAACACCATGCGGGGCATTACATGTTCATGATAGCTGGTGGAACTACTCTCATGATACTCGAAGCGCTACCAACTTCAATGGAAGACTCCGCTGTTGTAAAACATGCGAAAATGACAACCAATATGGTTATTGGAATGGCTGTTGGTGAGGTTTGTTACAATACGCTTTTTAGCATAGGAAAAGTGTGGTGTCACAACTTCCTTGTTCAGTAGAGTCTAGTGAACAACAGGCTAGTGACTACCAAAGAATACCGTAAAGTCATAATGATTTATTTGAGTTAATAACAAGCTTATCTAACATGCCACACTTCAGCATACCGCCCTGACACCTCGCTACCATCACCACGAGTAAAACCCGTTTCAGAATCAGGCACTACCCGAACATAATCTTTACCTTTAAAGTGCACGATCACTGGCGTATGTTTAAGCTTGATATCTAACGCTAACAAGTCGGCTTTATCCTGCGCTAATCCACTAATGATGTGATGCGACCACCATAACGTACCTGCCACAAACAAGGTACAGGCGATAACGGTTCCTAAAAACAATTTAGCCGTTCGAAGTGCGTGTTTTTCAGTCGCCTGTTAAAAATCTCTTAACTCCTTAAAATATAGTCACAAACTGTTATAATTGGCCTCATGTGAATTGCCAGGTTTTGAGGGCGTGAGCATCAAAACCTTGCAATTTAAAAACAGAACAAGGAGCGTTATCTGATGAAACCCCGTAAACCCTCAATTTCTCCCAATGATGATTTATTTCGATCTCGTTTAGATAACATCATTAATCTCAGACATGAACTGGTTATCTTGTCTGAGAAAATTGATTGGTCTTATTTGGATGAGCAAGCGGGTCAATTTTTTTCTGATGCAGGACGTCCTGCTCATCCCACACGACTGATGGCAGGTCTGCATTTGTTGAAGTATATGTTCAATCTATCAGATGAAGGCGTTTGTGAGCGCTGGGTTTATGATCCTTATTTTCAGTATTTTACAGGATCCCTATACTTTGCCCATGAGCTTCCGATCGCCAGATCAGATATGACCCATTGGCGTAAACGCTTAGGCGAAGATTTTTGTGTGACACTGTTGCAAGAAAGTTTGCGTGTCGCCCATGAAGTAGGTGCATTAAGAACAAAAGATTTAAAACGCACCGTTGTTGACACAACGGTGATGCCTAAAGCAGTGACTTACCCAACGGAAGCAAAGTTGACTTACAAAGCCATCACCATGCTCGGGAAAAGCGCTCAATTGGCTGGCATTACGTTACGCCAAAGTTATGTACGAGTAGGTAAATTAGCGCTGATTAAATCGGGTCGTTATCGACATGCCAAACAGATGAAGCGTGCTCGCAAACAAGAGCGATTTTTAAAGATACGGTTGGGCCGTTTAATACGGGATATAGAAAGAAAACAAGAATTAATACCTGTAGGCCTAAAACGTGAAGCATTGGAAATGGCTTTAAATAAAGCGAAACAGATCCACCAACAACAGCGAGGAGATTCAGATTATTGTTATTCTTGGCACTGTCCTGAAGTAGAGTGTATAGGAAAAGGTAAAGCGCATAAGCCGTATGAATTTGGCGTTAAGGTATCAGTGACGACGAATGTCAATCCAGCGCCAGGAGGGCATTTTATCTGTCATACGAAAGCATTACCGGGGCGTCCTTATGATGGGCATACATTAAAAAGAATCTTAGAAGAGACATCCTCTCAAACAGGCATCACACAAGAACGGGTTTATGTTGATAAAGGTTATCGTGGTCACGGTATAAAAGGACAGACGACAGTCTATCAATCAGGTCAAAAACGTGGCGTGAGTACATCGATAAAAAAAGAGCTCAGGCGCCGAAGTGTTGTCGAGCCGATTATTGGCCATGCGAAACAGGATTGTCGAATGGATCGGAATTATCTGCATGGAGCGTTGGGTGATGCGGTCAACGCAGTGATGGCAGCCGTGGGATTTAACTTCCGACAACTGCTACGGTGGTTCAGGAAGATTTTTTGGCGCTGTTATTTACAGCTGCTAAAATACATATACTTCGATTGTAAAATTAAACTCTGTCTAAATTCATTTTTTTAACAGCCTACTTTTCACTATAAGAAACGTAATCACGTACCTGATCCGATGCGGCGTTCATGCGAGCCAAGCTTTCATCAATCCCGCCAACTTTACAGAGTAAATCATCAAGTGCTTTCTGATTTTTTTCTTGATAGTCATTCGTGATCTCAATAAACTTTTCCGCACGCCGATCTGCTCGCTGCTCTAGCAGCAATAATTCATCGACTCGATCTTGAAAGTGTTCCTCATAATTTTTTGTCATCACAAACCACCGTAATCAATCCCACGGTCGCGTAACCGCTCTCGTTGCCGTACTTCAGGTTGAAAAGCTTTCAGCTTCTCTTGACCACGATAATTGACGTGTTTTTCAATCACCATCGCTTTATTTTTTTGCCGTGATTCGAGCCGGTCAGCGCCAATCAATTTAGCTCTGCCCTGCTCTTGTTCAAGCACACCATAACGTCGCCCTGCAATTTCAACCATGCCACGATAAACGCCTCGGTCACCTTCTTGGATATCCAAGCTATAGGATAACCCCGTTTTTTTCTGAAGCTCACCTATATCGGCTTGCATCGCTTTTTCATATTGACGCTGGGCTAAGCGTTTCTCGGCACTCGCTAGTCGATCTTCAGTTAAGTTAGCAGAATACGTTTTTTGCTGATCGGTAGTACGATCTTTAATGCGCTTATCTTCGCTCACATCAAAGCCCCGCTCTTGTGAATAATCCAACGTCACGTCTTTGGTACGCTCACGGCCGAGTGATTTTGATAAGTCTCCAAAACTTGGAAAATCATCACGGCTAACATAAAGATCAGCCCCTTCACGGTGTCGGCTCATTGCAACATAGGTACTATGCCGATCAAAATAGCTTGAGGCCAGTACATGTGTGCGATCTACCGTGACCCCTTGTGCCTTGTAAACAGTAGCGGCGTAACCATGATCAATGTCGTTATAATCTTTTAGGCTAAATTCAACACGGCGGGCTTTCTCGCGATCACCATGATCTAAGCGGACAATCAATTTATCATCGTTAATTTTTTCAATCGTTCCTAGTGTGCCATTTTTAATGTGTAATTCGCGGTTGTCATTGCGTAGAAAATAAATTCTATCTTGCTCAGCAAAGGTGCGTTGCCCGCGTGACGTTTCAACGGTGTGGTCTTGTCCTAGTTCACCTTGGGCATGGCGCATGCTGCGGGCTTGCTCATTCAGTTGCCGCACCTCATCACGGGTATAGGCCAGCATGATTTGTGATTTATCGAGTGGCTGACTCCTAACCTCGTCCCACTGCTCAATCATGCCGCTCATCGCAGAATCTTTGGTATTAAATGTGTGAACGTTATCGTGTTGCTCATAGGCCAATAAACCATCTGCCGTACGCTCACTGGCAAAATCACGGGTGGCTTGCTGCTGCCAGGCCTCAATTTGGCGGCGAATATCACGCATTTCAACAAAGCCGATACGCTCGGCAATCGCGCGATAAGCCGCCCCTGCCTCAATCGCTTGCAACTGTTCAGGGTCGCCTACCAATGTGACTTTAGCGCCAGCGCAGTGCACTTCCTCAATAATCTTGGCCATCTGCCTAGAACCCAACATGCCCGCTTCATCCACGACCACAATATCTTTGCTTGTCAGGCGTTCGCGGTCACGCTCCCAGTGCCAAAGGCGACTCGCGACCGTACCACTTTTAATACCTGAGCCGCCCTCTAAGTTTTCAGCGGCAATGCCCGATAACGTCATGCCGTGAACGCGATAACCTTGCGCTTCCCAAGCCTCACGAGCAGCGCCCAGCATATAGCTCTTACCCGTACCGGCAAACCCAACCACGCAAGCAATATCGCCACCCTGTGTGAGGTGTTTAAGGGCAACTTGCTGCTCGCCGCTCAAATTTTTATCAACCATGGCCGCAACCATGTGCTTACCTGAGACAACATGGCTGGTTGATTGCGCGTTTTCTGTAACCTGATTAATCATCTTGGTTTCGAGCGATAATAGCTCTCGGGTCGTGAAGCGATCACGACCGCGATCATCTTGTCCAAGAAGCACTAAATCTGGATGGCTTTTCACCCTCGCGTAAACGGCATCAAATTGCGCTGCATCGACTGTGTGGCGATTAACAAAGCGGGCAAGGTCTTGGTGAGTAAACGTGGATTGCTGCCGTGTGATGGCGGTTAAGGCAATATCAGGCTCTTTAAGTAAGCGCTCGCCGTTGCGCTCTGCTAATTCCTGATGCTCAGCAAAACGTGCCATCGCACGCTGCGCCTCTTTCGGCCCAATCTTGCTTTGCGCCTCTAGGTTAATACCTTGGGCTTCAAGCGTTCGGTGATCGATACGAAGATCAAATCCTTGTTTAGCTAATTCAAGATTGCAATGCGCAGCCCAATGCTCACGCCAATCATTTAAAAGTGCTTTGTCATTCCAGGCACGTACCTTTTGCCCAAATCCTTCGGCTGTGACTTCACGCATAGTCAACATCACATGGCCGTGGGGTTGGTCTTCTCCACCTTTATGCCCACGATGAAAAGCAACATCCGCAACCATGCCACGATCAACAAATTCTTTTTGAACAAACGATTTTAATAAATCCCAGTTTTGCTCAGGTGATAATTCACGCGGCAAGGCAATATTAATTTCGCGAGTAAGTTGCGCGTCTTTTCGTTTTTCGGCAAGTTCCACACCATTCCACAATTTTTCGCGATTGCTCATCCAGTCTGGCGCGTCTTTTGGTAACAAAATGTCTTTTTCAATCACATCACTTTTTTTGGTGAAGTCATGAGTCAATCCGGTTCTCTCATCCATAAGCTTTTCAGCAGATCGATAGGCGGCCGAGGCAACACTTGAGCGCCCTTGGCTTCTCGATATCACTTGAGCTGAAAAATGGTAAATAGCCATCGCGCTGTTTTTAATCCCGAGTAATTAAAATTTGACTGTCACATTTCCTGACGATATGACGCCAGTCTATCAAATCGCATATTGCGAAGCAATGTATAAGCGCGCATTCAATCGCCATGTGGCTTAATGGGTCGCTTCGCTCCAAGGTGAACTCGCTAACGATCGTTCAGATTTGATTTATAGGGTGGATCAGGTAGAATATCAAAATTCTAAATTTCTATTGGGCTGTAATAATGGATAAGAAATCAAAAAAGCTAGAGAACTTAAAAAAGAAACAAGATCAATTAAAAGCACAGATTCAAGCACTGGAAGCCGCAGAAAAGACACGCGAAAAGAAGCGCGATACAAGACGAAAAATTTTAATTGGTGCTTACTATCAGGATAAAGCCATCAAAGAAAATCGTTTTGATGAAATCGTCAAACTCATGGACGGTTATTTAAACCGCAATTCTGATCGTGTGTTATTTAATTTGCCACCACTTGAAGAGAAATCTTCTAGTACCGAATCATCGAAGTAAACACCCTATGGCAACGATTGTTGAGGAATTACGTACACTCAAACGCAAAGGTTTAAACCAAAACCTAAGTCGTGGCACGACTCCCAACGTTCAACTAACCAATGATCCGTTGACATGGCGCGGATGGTGGATTTTTCTAGGCACAGCATTACTGGTTTTTATCGGATATACGATCGCCCTATTATGGCTTAAAAATTTAGATTTCTTTGCCGCCATTGATCGCGCCGCAGGTATTGCCATCATGGTAGGATTGGCTGTCGCGACTCTCTACTACCTGTTACCTATTTTGCGTGTGTTAGGATTCACACTGTGGCACCGGCAACGACCACCCAGACACATTTTTAATCAATTTTCAGGCGGCCAGAAATTTGTTTGTTTAGCGTTGATTGCGTTTGGCTTAGTTTACTTGTTCAACCATGTTTACCCTGAAATCGAATATTATTTGCGCACGCATCACTTGCCGCGTCACTGGTTTAGCCATCGTAGCTACGTGACGGTGTGGTGGCATATCGCCGTGATTGTGCTCGGCGTGACCATCGTTTTAGGTTTCTTGGTGCCCTACCTTTTCCCCAGAGAATTAAAAACCAGTAAAATGCGATTTAAAGGCGCTAGAGGCGACGATCTAGGTTCAAGTACTACCTTGCCATTCGGTTTGTGGTTAGGGCACTCTACGGGGCGTTTAGCGAGCCTCTGGCACCAAGCAGGTATAGCGGCTAACCTCGATATTGTTTTAACAACCGAGGATGCCGCACAAAATATCGTGGTGCTAGGTGGCATTGGTGCCGGTAAAACGACTCGCTTGATGCAGCCCCTACTCGTACAGCTCCTCGACCAAGAATGCGGTGGCCTATTGTTTGACGTGAAAGGCGATGTCAAAAAGGCGGTCATTCAGCTTGGTGAGATGACCAATCGCCCTGTGACCATCATTGGGCCAAATCATAACCAAATGAACTTACTGGCTGGCTTAACGCCAGAAGTCGCAGCCTCGTTTTTGAAATCCGCGCTTTTGTTGAGTGGTGGCGTGAGGCTCGATGGCTTCTGGATTGATACCGCCACAGAGCTTTGTCGTAACACGTTAGGATTGCTGTCTTTTCTTCCAGCTCATTACACCTTGCAAGGGCTTTACAGCTACTTGTTTGACGATGAGGCACGAGACACCATCCAAGCGGAGCTTAATCCGCTGCTCGTGACGTTAGAAGCCAAAGCACAACGCCTGCTCAAAACCTACTTGCGCTACCATGACACCATCTTTGCTACCTTCGATGAGAAGGTCAAAAGCGGTGTTAATGCGACGGTTGCGCAAGCGTTATCGCCCTTTAATCACCCTGATCTCATCGATGCCTTTTGCGAACAATCCCAAACAAGCCTCAACATGCAATCCGTGTTAGACGGCACCGTGTACTTGGTCGATATGCCGCTAGCACGCTGGGGATTGGGCGGCAAAGTCGCTTACACCTTCATCAAGCTGCGATTCTTCAACGTCATGCAAAACCGTATCCACCATGAAAATTGGAACCAGGAACGCCCTATTTTCTTCATGTGCGATGAATATCAGGAACTCATCAGTGCCAGCAAAGATGGGTTATCCGATTTGAATTTTTGGGATAAATCCAGAAGCACTAAAACCATTGGTATTATTTCCGCACAATCTGTATCGAGCTTCTATGCGGCATTAGGCGATCGTGATTTAGCCCATGCCATCTTGCAAAACTTTCGTCAAAAAATTTGTTTTAGAACCGAAGATCAAGCGACCCTCACGATAATGGATAGGCTTGCAGGGCAAGCGAAGGTTCAGCGTAAGACCACCAGCCAAACAACTGGCGATTCAACTAGAGCCTTTACAGAGCCTACCTCAAAACACCATTCCAGTACGCAAAGCATTACTGAAAGTCGCGAGTCGGTGCTTGATGCGACACTGTTTCGCAATCTCACATCCAACCAAGCGGTTGCCCTGCTTTCGCTTTATGGCCACAGCATGGATGATGTCTTGGAATGCCTGCCGGTATTTCTTTAGGCTCAAGGCTTCTTTTCTTTTTCTTCAAAAAAATAAAAATTTGCTGGGCTGTGGGTATGTGGTCAACACCTGAGCGCAGCGAAGGTTTGTCCACATATCCATCAGCTTGTGAGCTGCGTTTGTGGGTAACGCGATAGCGTTATCCACAGTGAGCGGCGATTAACTACAGGTATTTTTAATACAGGTTAATACAGGTATATTAAGTATGCGGTACCGTTTATGCGTAGATGCGGTACCGTTTATGCGTAGAAACCATTGTTTAGGCGGTACCGTTTATGCGTGGATAACTTCGCTAATCAACAGGGTTATTCAGAGAAGGGATATGA
>Ga0316204_10006384_pt1 | contig 18209 bp, 16 predicted proteins | sample 6monrhotite_MG_2_FD_205661 | JGI IMG/M metagenome (GOLD analysis project Ga0316204, IMG submission 205661) | Microbial mat bacterial communities from mineral coupon in-situ incubated in ocean water Damariscotta River, Maine, United States -... | ecosystem: Environmental > Aquatic > Marine >... | reverse complement strand
GCAGCGAGCACACGTCGAATCTACCCAGGGGCACCGCGCCGCCCAGGACGGTCGGGAAGTCCAACAACCCAACAGGCAGAACGACGGCGCCTCGACGGGACGCTCAAACTACGAGCCCGCGACTGCCAGAACCGCTCTCGCCAGTCCCATCAACCTCCGTCAAACCGAGCCGAACCCCGAACCCCGAACCCCGAACCCCGAACCCCCCGACGACCCCGACCTACCGCCGCCCCCAACGCAAAGAAATCGGTCCCTCAACAGTCCAGGTACGCTCATCCCCCGTGTGCCAGATCAGATCAGCCCCAGCAGAGCTACACCGAAGCTCCAGCGCCAGCTCCAGCACCTCCATGTCCTGCACACTCACAGGCGCGACCTCCGCCCGCGGCTTCGCCTCGGTGACCACGACGCGACCCACGCAGGGCAGGGGCGGCACCCCCAGACCGTCCGCGCGCGTCGTGTTGCGCTCCCGGTAGCTCGCGGACCAGCCGTCGCTGTGCTCGCCGACGACGCCGAGGAGCTCCGGGGTCAGCCGGAGGCTGAAGGTCGCCTGGACCTCGCTTGGTTCCCAGGGGAACGCGTCTTGGAGCAGGCGACCGGAGCCCGTCATCGTGAGGAGATCCTGGCCGTCGGGGCTCAGGGTCGTCGAGTGCAGCAGAGGCTGCGCGCCCTCCTGGCTCACCGCCAGTCGGGCCTCCAGCCAGGTCTCGCCCGCGCCGCCCCGGTTCAGCAGGTGCTGCACGAGCACCAGAACAGGGAGACTGGAACCGAGCAGGATCCCGACAAGCAGGGGGTAGGTGATTCGTACCCGGTCCATCCCCCCCACGGTAGCACGCGGCATAATGGGCCGGCTTCATGAGAGTGCGCTGATGGATGTGACGCTGTGGGCTGCCAGGGCCGGGCTGGCGCTGCTGTTGACCGGGTGGTCCTATGCGCTGACGCGGGTGCTGATCAACCGCTTCAGGCCCCGGTGGGTGCTCACCCCAGAGCACCCGTCGGCGCCGATCGGCGAGTCGGTGTCGATCGTCATCCCCGCCCGCAATGAGGCGGCGAACATCGGTCCGTGTCTGGACGCCGCGCTGGCGCAGGATCACACAAACCTTCAGATCGTGGTGATGGATGACGGCTCCACGGACGGCACCGGGGCGATCCTGAAGGAGCGGGCAGCGGATCCGCGGGTGATGGCGCTCAGCGGCGACGGCGGGGCGCTGCCCGAGGGGTGGTATGGCAAGCCCTGGGCGCTCCAGCGCGCGCAAGAGGCGGCGACGGGGGACTGGCTGCTGTTCATCGACGCGGACGTCCGGCTGGCGCCGGAGGCCGTGAGTCGAGCGGTGGCGTATGCCAGGGAGCAGCAGCTGGGGCTGCTCTCCGGGTTTGGTAACGCGGGCATGGACAGCTTCTGGGAGCATGTGCTCCAGCCGGCGGTCGCCGGGCTCATCCTGGCGGGGAACAACCTGGACCGCATCAACGACCCGGAGGTGAGCGACAAGGTGATCGCCAACGGCCAGTTCCTGCTGTTCTCGCGGGACGCCTACGACGCGGTGGGGGGGCACAACGCGGTGGCGGGGAACATCCTGGACGACGTGGGGCTCGCCGAGGCGGTGACCGCGGCTGGGATCCCCATGCAGTGCCTCTACATGCGCCGAATCTTCACCTGTCGGATGTACACGGGGCTCGGGGAGATCTGGGAGGGGTGGAGCAAGAACCTCTTCGCGGGCATGGGCTACTCCTGGGGGGCCACCCTCGGGGCGATGGTGTTCACCTTCCTCGCCTCCCAGCTGGGCTGGGTGCTGGCGGTCGCGGGGCTCGTCGGGGCGGTGGACCGGGAGTTCATGTGGTGGGGGATCGCGCTCGTCGCCGTGATGCAGACGGTGCGCGCGGTGACGGATTGGATCTGGGAGGCGCCGCTGCGCTACGGGCTGACGCACATCCCGGGCAACCTGATGCTCATCGGGCTGCTCCTGAACTCAGCGATCAAGACGAGCGGCGGCGGGGTCACCTGGAAGGGGCGGACCTACCAGCCGAAGCCGCAGGAGAGCGCGGAGCCTGACGCCGAGGGCTGACGCCGGACGCGACACGGCCGCAGATCAGCCGCCCGTGTCGGTGGTCGTGCCGCCGGTGGTGCCGCCGGTGTTGCCGCCGGTGTTGCCGCCGCCCGGGTTGCAGCTGGAGCCGCCAGCGCCGGTGAGCATGTAGTCCACGATGTCACCGGTCAGCGAGCTGTTGGAGTTGGTGAAGACGTGGGCGGCGCTGTTGGTGTTGTGGACGCAGGCGTCCTCGGGCAGCGCCGCGATCGTGTCGTCCAGGTTCCCCGAGGGCACCCGCGGGTCGACGTCTGAGTAGACCAGCGCTACCCGGATGTCGTCGAGCGCGCCCTCCTGGGCCAGCGACTCCAGCGACCAGTGCGAGAGCCCCGGGTCCGTCTCGCGATCGTAGAAGATGCGATCGATGCCCTCCTCGACCCCCGAGACCTCCGACTGCCAGTCGTTCAGATCGTCGATGGGGGAGTCCACCAGGATGGACTGGATGGTGGGGAGATCGTCGTGTCGGAGCAGATCGATGACGCCCCGGGCGCCGTCGCCGAGGCCCACGAGGTGGATGTCGGTCGCGTCCATCTTGTCCACGAAGCCGATCTCGGCGTCCGTGATGAAGCTGGGCTTGCCCTCCTCGATGACGCGGATCATCCAGTAGGAGAAGGTGCGGCCGTAGCGGTCGATGAACTCACTGGAGACGTCGTTGGGCTGGGTCTCGTCGTTGTGCCAGAGGTCGCCCCAGCAGTTGATGGGCATCAGCACGACGAAGCCGTTGTTGACGAGCTGCGCGGGGACGGCGCCCTCGTTGACCTCGGTGGCCTCGATCTGGCGGTAGACCCCGAGGGTCTCCCAGACCTTCCGGATGCCCCAGTCGGCGCTCATGCGCTGGACCACGTCGTCCGGCGCGTAGTGAGCGCCCGCGAGCTCCCCCTCGTTCTTGGGGTAGATCACGTAGTCGAAGGAGGAGGAGTGCAGCAGCACCGCCACCGGACCGGGCTCCGTCGCGCCCTCGTTGTAGACGGCGTAGAAGACCGCCTCCTCACCGTCGGGGCACTCCAGGCCGGTCGTCACCTTCTCGATGACGACCTCATCGGAGAAGAGGTCGGGGTTCTCGTAGGGGACGACCCGGAAGTCAGTGGTGGAGAGGTCTGTGCTCCAGCAACCGGACAGCAACAGGGTGAGCAGCGGCATCACGTGAGGTCACCTTCTCAGGGTACGTCTGGAGTCTACCCCGAGTTGAAGGAGAGGGCGCGGAACAGGGGCCGCGGATCAGGGGTCGGCGACCAGCCGGACGCCGACGAGCGCGTCACCGACCGGCTCGCTCACTCGCGGGCGCCTGCCCTCGACCACGCCGGCCGCGCCGCCGTCCGAGAGGCGCTGCCAGAGCCAGGCGCCGAGGTCGTGGAGGCCGCCGATGGGCGGGTAGAGGCCGACCTCGTAGACGGCGCCGAAGCGCGGGACCGCGCTCATTCCCCGATCGGCGGCGGTGTCGTCGCCCCAGGGGAAGCGGGTGCGGCCCCAGAGGCGCAGGAACTCGTCGGCCCGGGGCAGCCTGCGGCCGAGGCGGGCGGCGTAGTCCGCGGCCTCCTCGGGGCTCAGGGCGCGCGGGTGGTAGAGATCGGCGCCGTCGGGCAGCGCGTCGTTGGGGTGGTCCCGCAGCCAGCGCTCCCGGGTCACCGGGTAGATGTCCACGAAGATGGGATCCGCGAGGCGGGCGAAGACCATCTCCGGGTGCTCGCCGTCCGGGTTGACCCAGCAGCTGAGCTCGTGGGGCTCCCACTCGGTCAGCGGCTTCGGCTTTCGGATGGAGACGGTGACCTCTCCGCGGGCGACCTCGCGGCGGGCGTTGAGCCACACCCGGGAGGCCAGCACCTTGTAGGTCGCGTCCGACGGCGAGAGGTTGGCCGTAGCCAGCGCCCGGCTGACAGCGTGGCGGGTGTTGATGCCCATGGCGTGTGTGGTTGCCACGGCGGCCGACCTCCATATTCGGGCTGTTTGAGAGGTACTCTACTCTGAGGTATCGGCACAATCATGTCAGAGTCCATCATCAGTGGTTATCTGCCCCACGGAGGTGCAAATGAAGAGCCACTGGCTCACTCCCTTGATGATCCTCCTCGCGGCTGGCTGCGGGGCGACCGGAGAGGTCGAGGCCCCGGCGGTCGAGGACAAGTGCCCGGAGATCTCCATGGAGGGCTTCGCGGCGGATTGGATCAAGGTCAAGGGCAACAGCGGAGACCACAAGACGCGCCTGCGCGTCGTGAACGAGGGCGGCACCTGGACCGGCTGGTACGTGGGCGGCTTCTTCAAGAAGATGACCATGACCGGCGTGCTCCGGAGCAACGACCTGAAGCTCACCGAGGTGATGGACGGGGAGGCCCAGGCGGCCTTCGAGGCCGGAGAGCGCACCAAGACCCGCATCTATCTGGAGCCCAACAAGAAGCGCTGCGCCATGCGGGTGATGGAGGTCGCGGTCTCCAGCGGCGAGGGCGGCGAGAAGGAAGCGCAGAAGGGCGGCTACATCGAGTACCTGCCCTTCCCGCCGGGCCAGGAGTTCACCTACCGCCCCACCACCGAGGCGCTCTTCCTGGGCGAGGCCGCCGACAAATACGCCGTGGCCGAGGAGCAGCTCAAGGAGAAGGGCGGCCCCGACCCGCTGACGGCGCTGGGCGAGGCGGTGCCCGTGGGCATGTGGTCCGACGCCGAGGCTGACGGCGCTGCTGAGGGCTGCGCCTACGACATGGATCTCTACTTCGACGACCGCCCGCTGGACGGCGGGCAGGCTGTCGCCGCGGGTGAGGTCGCCGACGGCCGCCGGCACTGGCGGCACGACTTCTACGCGCCCTACTCGGGCAACCACAACTTTGAGATGTACCGCTACCGCACCTGCGGCGGCGGCCGCGAGCTGATCGCGGCGGCGGGCATCGAGGGGATCCTCAACTGATGCGCGGGTTGAACTGATGCGCTGGCTCCTCGTCGACCGTATTGATGAGCTCATTCCTGGTGAGAAGGCTGTGGGCATCAAGACCTTCAACCTCTCCGAGCCCCTCTTTCAGGACCACTTTCCACGGTTCCCGGTGGTGCCGGGCGTGCTGATGCTCGAGTCCATGGCGCAGCTCGCCGGGAAGCTCATCGGCTACTCGGTGCGCCAGGATCGCGGGGACTGGCCCTGGCCAATCTTCACCATGGCCGACCGGGTGAAGTTCCGGAAGTTCGTGCGGCCGGGTGAGGTGATCACGCTGGAGAGCAGCTTCATCTCGCTGCGCGAGGAGTCCGCGCAGATGAAGAACCGCTGCCGGGTCGACGGAAAGGTGGTGGCGCAGGCGGAGCAGACCTTCGTGTTCAACGCCGTGCCGCTGGAGGACGAGGTCGCCCGCCGTGAGGTCGAGCTCCTCGAGGAGCGGGCGCTCAAGCTGCTCTGGGCCGGGTGCCCGAAATGAGCGGCGGGCGCAGGCGGGTCGTGGTGACCGGCGTGGGCATGATCACGCCCCTCGGGGCTGACGCGCCGTCGACATGGAGCGCGCTGCTGGAGGGCCGGAGCGGCATCCAGCGCATCCAGCGCTTCGACGCCTCCACCCTGCCGGTGGACTTCGCGGCGGAGGTGCCGGGGCTGACCGGGCCGGATCAGGGCGCCATGAAGATCACGCTCATCGACCGGGCGCTGGACGAGGCGCTCGCCGGCGCCGGGGCGCTGCCGTACCCCGGCGAGCGCCTCGGGGTCTGCATGGGCTCCGAGGCCGCGCGCCCCGATCTGGGTGTGCTGGCTAAGCGTGTGCGGAGCCGGGAGATGCCGGATCGGGACGAGGTGTGGCGCTCGACCCCCCGGGCGCCCACGGAGCATGTGGCGAAGCGGGTAGGGGCGCTGGGGCCGACGTCGACGGTCTCCACGGCCTGCACGTCCTCCTCCCAGGCCATCGGCGAGGGGGTGCTTCGCATCCGCCGCGGCGAGGTGGACGCCATGATCGTCGGGGGCGTGGATGTGCTGGTGGACCCGGTGATGGTCACCGGCTTCTCGCTGCTGGGGGCGCTGTCGACCTCCGGTGAGAACCCCGCGGCCGCCAGCCGGCCCTTTGATCGGGCCCGAGACGGCTTCGTGCTGGGCGAGGGCGCCGGGGTGCTGGTGCTGGAGGACGCGGAGCTCGCGCTGCGGCGCGGGGCGACCCCGCTGGTGGAGATCCGCGGCTGGGGCTGCTCCTGCAACGCCTACCGCATCACCGACTCCCCGCCGGACGGGCGCGGCGCGGCGCAGGCCATGTCCGCCGCCATCGAGGACGCGGGCCTCTCCCCCGGGGACATCGGCTACATCAACGCCCACGGCACCTCGACGATGATGAACGACTCCTCGGAGACCCGGGGCATCCACACCGCCTTCGGCGAGGCCGGGGCGACGGTCTCGGTCAGCTCCACCAAGTCCATGACGGGGCACCTCGTCGCCGCCTGCGGCGCGGTGGAGGCCATCATCACGGCGCTGGCGGTCAGGAACGGCGTGATGCCGCCCACCATCAACCTGGACCACCCGGACCCGGCCTGCGATCTGAACCATGTGGCCAACGTCCCGAGGGAGCAGCCCGTCGAGCACGCGCTGACCAACGCCTTCGGCTTCGGCGGCTCCAACGGCTCGGTGCTCATCTCACGGTGGCGGGGGTGAGCTTGCGGGCGGCGGTCACGGGCATTGGGATCGTCTGCGCGCTGGGCGAGGATCTCGACGCGGTGCGCGCGCGCATCGCCGCGGGCGGATCCGGGGTGCGGCCGCTGGCGATCGAGGGCGCGGAGGGGGCCGTCGGCGCCCCGGTTGAGGGGCCCAACCTGCGGCCCTGGCTGACCCGGCGCAAGGACGCACGGCTGATGGCGAGGCCCTCGCGCCTGCTGCTGCCGGCCGCGGCCCGCGCGCTGGGGGACTGGGCCGGCGATCGTGAAGAGCTGGGCCTGTTCTTCGGTGTGGGGCGTGAGCCCGCCGACGGCGGCGAGTCCAACGACGCCCTCTCGGCCATGGTCGACGGCGGGCGACTGGATCTGGAGCGGGTCGCGGGCCGGGGGCGGGATCTGTACCCCCCGCTGCTGCCGCTGAAGAGCCTGCCCAACATGGCGCTGGCCCACGTCTCCATTCAGCTCGGCGTTCGCGGGCCCGGAGGCACCTTCACCGGCGGCCCGGAGGCCGGCGTGCAGGCGCTGCGGGATGGCATCGCCGCGGTGGCCGAGGGGCGCTGCCCCGCGGTCCTGGCCGGCGGGACGGACGCCTGGGTGGACGCGGGCGCCCTCCGGGATCGCGCTCGGATGGGCCGCACCGGTCCCCCTGGAGAGGCCGCTGTCGTGCTGCGGCTGGAGCCCGAGGGCACCGCCGGAGCGCTCTTTCTGCTGGAGCGGGGCCGGGCCGGCCTCGACCTGCCGGGGGGCGACACGCCCCATCGGGCCGCGCTGGGACACTGCGGCGCCGCGGACGGGGTGCTCGCGCTGGTAGTCGGTCAAGGCGACGTCATCGTTGGTGAGGAGGCCGGTACTTGCTGCGAGGTCCGTTGGATTCCGTGCTAACCTTCTGCTCGCGGCGGATCTGACCCCCCTCTACCGAGGTAGAATCGTCGCAGGGTTGTTCGGTCCGGTCACCAAGGCCGGGGTGTTGTCAGGGAGTCTTGAGTTTGGCCAGTCGTGAAAGCGCCCGACGCTTCCAGTTCCTCCGGGAGATCGCCTCCGGCGGCTTCGGAAGTGTCTATCTCGCCAAGGTGATGCACCCTGACGGCTTCTCCCGCCTCGCCGCGGTGAAGCTGCTGCATCGTCGCTGGACTGAGAATGAAGAGGTCACCCGCCGAATGCGGGACGAGGCCCGCCTGCTGGGCTGGCTCCGTCACCGCAACATTGTGGACGTGGTGGACCTGACCTCCATCGATGGCCGCGCCGCCATCGTGATGGAGTTCCTGGAGGCTGTTGACCTGAAGGTCATCGTCCGAGCCGCCACCGTCAGCGGTGACTACGTGCCCCCCGGGGCCGCCCTCGAGGTCGCGGCCTACTGCGCCAGCGCCCTGGACGCCGCCTACAACCGCCCGCCCTACGCCGGCGAGAAGCCGCTGCGCGTCATCCACCGCGACATCAAGCCCTCCAACATCATGGTGGATGAGACGGGGCTGGTGAAGGTGCTGGACTTTGGCGTCGCCCGCGCCGAGTTCGACACCCGCGAGTCCGAGACCCGCGAGCTGCAGTTCGGCAGCGTCGACTACATGCCGCCCGAGCGGCTGTTCTTCGAGCCCGACACCCCCGCGGCGGACGTCTACTCCCTCGGCAGCACCCTCTTCGAGATCCTGGTCCTGGAGAAGCTCGGCAAGGCCAAGATGAGCCTGTCCAAGCACACCAGCTTCATCGAGGAGCGCCTCGCCTACATGCGCAGCTGCCTGGGCGTCTCGCCTCAGGAGGCGAGCATGCTGGAGGATCTGCTCCGCAACTGCCTCGCCTTCGAGCCCGAGCACCGCCCCTCCGGCTCCGATATGACGACCCACTGCCGGTCGCTCTCCCGCGTCATGCAGGGACCGAAGCTCAACGAGTGGGCCGAGACGGCGATCCCGCCGCTGATCGCCGCCGCCCGCGAGGCGCCGCGCAAGCCCAACCCGCTGACCGACTCGGTGCTCACCGAGGACTCGCTGGCGTTTGGTCGGGACCAGGCCGCCAAGGCCGCCGCCAAGACCGCCGCAGCCGAGGCGCCGGCCCCCGCGCCAGCGCCCACCTCCATTCCCGTCGTCATTCCCGTTTCCATTCCCGGTGAGGAGCCCGTTCGTCGCGACCCGCCTCCGGGTTGGAATCAGGCGCCGTCCCACGCGCCGCAGCCGATCCACATCCCCATCTCCGAGCCCGAGGACGTGCCCACGGTTCGCCTCTCGGCGGCGGACGTCGAGGAGCAGCTCGCCAAGGCCTCGCTGGCGACGCTGAAGCCCATCGAGCGCACGCCGAAGCCCTCTGGGAGCCCCAGCCTGGATCTGGGCCCCTCCGATCCCTGGGCCGTCGGCGGCCCCCGCCTGGTGTCCCTGCCCATGGTCGGCGGTATCGACGCCGAGGATGAGTGGGCGGATCTTCCGACCCGGGTGGACCAGTCGCCGCTGTCGCCGCTGGGAACCCCCGAAGAGGATGAGATCCCCGCGACGGTGATCGGCAGCGGCCCGCCGCCAGCGCTGGACGCCCAGGGCCTGAAGGACGCCGAGACCGTCCTCCTCCCCGACGCCATCAACATCGACGCCCTCGAGGGGCTCGACGACTTCCCCCCGATGGCGAGCGCCCTCTCTGGCGATGACACCCGACTCCTGCCAATCGAGCAGAGCGGCGGCGGCGTGCAGTCCTACTCCGAGCCCTCCCTGTTCGGTGACTCGGGGGGCCAGAACGACATCATCACCCCCGGAGACGCTGACTTCGACATGGATGACATCCCCCCGGATGACATCTCTCCCGGGCCCTTCTCCGCGGGCGGGCTCGGCGGTCCTCCGCCCGCCGCCAGCCCCATCCCTGCGGCCATCAGCCCCATCGGAGGCGGCGACGACACCGCGGTCTTCAGGCCGGGTGAAGATCCCGACATGATGGAGGCGCCCACCGCGTACATGCCCTACGCGCCGGAGCCGGAGCCGGCCCCCGCGCCGGCCCCCGCGCCGGTGCCCATCGCCTCGGGCCCGACCCCGCCTCCGCAGCTCGGCGCGCCGAAGCCGATGGTGTTCGACCCCTCTCCGCAGCCGTCGAACCTGCCTCCGGTCAACGACTTCGGCGGCCCGCAGTCGCCGGGCGTGTTCGACCCGTCGCGCGGCGCCCCGCCGCCGCCGCGCGGTCCGTCCCTGAGCCCCTCCACCCCGACCTCCGATCTGGTCTTCGATCCGCCCCCGCCCCCGACACCGAACGATGGCAAGGAGAAGAGCGGCGGCGGCCTGGTCCGGGTGCTGGCGCTGTTCGCCGGGCTCGTGCTGGTGGTCGGCCTCGCTGGCGGCGGCTTCTTCGCCTACAAGACCTTCTTCGCCGACAAGGGCGAGACCGTCACCCCGCCGGTGCCCACCGAGCAGAACGACCCGCCTCCGGACGAGCAGCCCGTCGAGCAGGATCCGCCCCCGGACGAGCAGCCCGGCGAGCAGGATCCGCCTCCGGACGAGCAGCCTGTCGAGCAGGATCCGCCCCCGGATGAGCAGCCCGTCGAGGCCGCGGGGGGGGTGACCTTCATCTCCAAGGCCCCCAACACCAAGAAGCTGCAGGTCAACTGCTCCGACGGCTCCGCCAAGGGCGAGACCCAGGTCGTCATCGACTCCACCGCCGCCGGTAAGTGCCGCGTCACCGCCATCCTCGAGGACCGAAGCCGTCTGACCGCGGTGGTCGACGTCACCGGCGGCGGCACCTTCAGCTGCTTCGAGAACGGCGGGTCCGCCTGCGTCCAATAGCCGTGGCTGACACCGACAGAGCGCCTGGAGTCGTCGTCACCGGAGTCGGTGTGATCTCCGCCTTCGGGCGCGGGCTCGCGCCGCTCTCGGAGGGCCTTCGCGCCGGCCGCGCCGCGCTGACGCCCCCGCTGGTGGAGACCGGAGGCCCCGCGCTGGGGATCTCCGTCGTCGCCCGCATTCCCTGCGAGGTTCCCGAGGACGAGCGCTTCCGGGATGATCGCAAGTCCGTGCTGGCGCTGATGGCCGCCGCGGACGCCGTGGCTGGCGCCAGCGTCGCCGACCGCCCCCCCGCTGGACCCGCCGGGGTCTGGCTCGGTACGGGGCTCTCCTCCGTCACCCCCCGGGAGCTGGAGGAGGACGCCTACCCGCACCTGCGCGACGGCCGTCTGCACGGGCCCTCCATGACGGCCGACGTCGAGCCCGACCGGGTCGCCCCGGACCGCCACCACGCCTGGCGGGCGGCCCGCGCGGTCGCCGCTCAGCACGGCATCCGAGGCCCGGTGGAGACCTCCTTCTCGGCCTGCGCCGCCGGCGCTCAGGCCATCGCCTCCGGCATGCGCGCCATCCGGCGCGGCGAGGTGACCTGGGCCCTCTGCGGCGGCCACGACGCCATGATCCACCCGCTCGGTATGCTCTCCTTCGTGGTGCTGGGCGCGCTCTCGGAGACCACCTGCCGGCCCTTCGACAAGCGCCGGGACGGCTTCACCATCGGCGAGGGCGCCGCGGTGCTGCTGCTCGAAGACGAGGCGGCCGCGAGGGCGCGAGGCGCGCCCATCCTGGCGCGCGTGCTGGGCGCGGGGACGAGCGTGGACGCCTGGCGGGTCACCGCGCCGCACCCCGAAGGCCGCGGCGCGGCGCTCGCCATGCGCCGGGCGCTGGCCGACGCCGGGCTGGACGCCGGGGCGGTCGATCACGTCAACGCCCACGGCACCGGCACCCCGGTCGGTGACGTCGCTGAGGCGCGGGCCGTCGCGGAGGTGCTGGGCGGCAGCGTGCCGGTCTCCTCCATCAAGGGCGCGCTGGGACACTGCATCGCCGCCGCGGGGGCCGTGGAGGCCGCCGCTTGCGTGCTGGGGCTGAACCAGGGCTGGTCTCCCGGGACCGCGGGCCTGGAGCAGCCGGACGCGCTGCCGATCGCCGCCAGGGCCGCCCCCGCCGAAGACCGGCCCGGCGTGATCCTCTCCAACAGCTTCGGCTTCGGCGGGCAGAACTGCTCGCTCATCCTCGGCGCCGCTGAGTTCGGCCGGTGAGGCAGCAGACATGACAGCGACCGCCTTTGTTTTTCCTGGCCAGGGCAGCCAGTACGTCGGCATGAGCGCCGGCGTCGTGGGTGAGCACCCGGCCGGACGCGCGGCGCTGGAGGAGGCCGCCGATGTGCTCGGCGGTGGCTTCACCGAGCTGATGCGTCAGGGGCCGCTGGAGCTCCTCACCCTCACCGAGACCGCCCAGCCCGCCATCCTCGCCGTCTCGGTCGCGTGGCTCCGGGTGCTGGCGGCGGAGCGCCCGAGCATCACCCCGGTCGTCGGCGCGGGGCACTCCCTCGGTGAGTACTCGGCGCTGGTCGCCGCGGGCGCGCTGGACTTCGCCGAGGCGCTGCACCTCGTGCGCCTCCGGGGCCGCGCCATGCAGGCGGCGGTGCCCGTGGGCGTGGGGACCATGGCGGCGATTCGCGGGCTCGCCCCGGATGGCTGCGAGGCGGTCTGCGCGCAGGTGACCGCCGCCATGCCCGGTCGGGTGGTGGAGGTCGCGGCCCTGAACAGCCCCGGGCAGGTCGTGATCGCCGGCCACGTCGACGCGGTGACCGCGGTCGTGGACGCCGCCATGGTCGCCGGGGCCCGCGCGGCCACCCGCCTCACGGTCTCGGCGCCCTTCCACTGCTCGCTGCTCTCAGGCGCTGGCGTGCGCCTCGCCGAGGCCCTGGCGGAGGTCACCATCCGGCCGCCGGCCTGGCCCGTGCATCAGAACGTGGACGCCGCGGCCTCGTCGAATCCGGACGTTATCCGCGTCAACCTCGTGTCCCAGGTGAGCCGCCCGGTTCGCTGGGAGGACTGCGTGCGCGCCATGACCGCCGCCGGCGCGACCCGCTTCATCGAGGTGGGACCGGGCCGCACACTGGCGGGGCTCTGCAGGAAGGTCGATCGGGGGATAGAGACACACTCCCTGGATCGAACCGGGGCGCTGGAGAAGTTGTGAGAGCAGTCACTATCGGAGGCGTCGGGCTGCTGTGTCCGGCGGGCATCGGCGAAGAGGGCGCCAGCGGCGGCCGGCCTGGTGAGGTGCCGTCCTTTCGGGCGCGCGCCTACGTCGACAACCGCAAGAACCTGAAGCTCATGAGCCGGGCCGTGCGCCTCGGTGTGTCCGCCGTGCGGCTGGCCTTCTCGGAGGCCGAGGGCTGGGAGGATGTGCCGGCGCCGAGGCGCGGGATGTTCGTGGGCTCCACCCCCGGCGGCGGCGACCTCCAGGATCTGCTGCCGGCGCTGGAGGCGGCGACCGGCCCGGACGGCGAGCTGGACATGGCCCGCTTCGGCACCGACGGCTACCGGCTGATCCACCCCCTCTGGCTGGTGAAGGGCCTCTCCAACAACGTGCTCGGCTTCGCCAGCGCGACCCACGACCTCCAGGGCGTGAACGCCAACTACTGCGACAACGACCTGTCGGGGCTGCTCGCCCTGCACGAGGGCTGGGCCGCGGTGGCCGAGGGGCGCGCGGAGCTGGTGGTGGCTGGCGCGGCGGACTCCTGGCTGGAGTACGCCGAGATGCTGGCGGGCCGCACCCCGGGCGAGGGGGCGATGTTCCTGGTGATGCGCGCCGCGCGACCGGGGGACCGCTGGGAGGTGGTCCCGGGAGAGGGCGAGGCCCCGCTCGATGAGGAGAAGGAGCTGGGCTACCTCGGCGCCGCGACGGGGCCCGTGGCCGTCGGTCGGGCCCTGCTGCGGGGCGAGTCGGTGACGGTGGCGCCGCCCGGGACGCACCCGATCTGCATGCGCCCTGTCCGCTGACGATTCCTAGACGGTTTTGCCGTTGTCAGTCGCGGGATTGCGGGGGTAGCCTGCCGCGTCCAGCCACTGCCCCTTCGGAGAACCCATGTCTGCTCTGCCCCAACACGTCGACTCTGCCATCTACGAGAAGGTGGTCTATTGCTTCGCCGAGGCGCTGGGCCTCGACGAAGACGAGGTCGCCTACGACTCACTGGTCATCGATGACCTCGGCGCTGAGTCCCTGGACCTGTTGGACATCGCGTTCCGCCTGGAGCGCACCTTCGACATCAAGATTCCCCGCGGCGGCATCGAGACGGCGGCCCAGAAGGCCCTCGACGATGGCGACCCCTACGAGGTCGACGGCGTCCTCACCGAGCGCGGCCGCACCGTGCTGGCCGACGCCATGCCCGAGATCCCCCGCGAGGAGTTCCGCGAGGGCCTGAAGTCGGTGGAGGTCGCCCTGCTGTTCCGGGTCGCCACCTTCTACCGGCTCGTCATGGAGCTGATTGCGCAGAAGGCCGCTACCTGAGACAGGTGCCCCGCTTCGCCTTCCTGGTCCATCCCCTCACCGGCTTCCATCGCCGGGTGGTCGGGGTGCGCCGCGCGGACTGGTCCATGGCCGTCGGCGGCGAGGGCCGCGGCGAGCCGGGGGTCATCTGCAACCTCACCGTGGAGGGGATCGCCGAGGGGGTCGTGGTCTCGGTGCCCCTGCTCCCCGAGCCCCTGCTGACGGATCAGCAAGCGGCGCTGGAGGCCATGGTCCGCGCCGTCGAGGTCGCGCGGGAGGCGCTGGGTGGGCTGGACGCGGTGGGCCTCGGCAGCCTGCTGGCCGTGGTGGCCGGCCGCGGCGGGGCGCTGGCGGAGCGGGTGGACATGCCCGTGACCACCGGCGCCGCCGCGACGACCTGGGCCGCGGTGGAGAACACCGTGGCGGTGATGGAGACGCTGGGGCAGCGCCGGGTGGCCGTGCTGGGCTTCGCCGGCACGGTGGGGGAGGGGGTCGCCGCGGCGCTCGGGGCCCGGGGCTACGAGGTGGTCGCCGGCGGCAGCGGGCGGGCCATGGAGCGTCAGGCGAAGAAGCTCGGCGTCGAGCTGAGCACACCGGAAGCCGCCGCGGGCTCGGCGAGGGTCGTCGTCGGGGCGTCCACCACGGGCGGCATCCTGGCGCCGGAGGCGCTGGCGCCGGGCACCGTGCTGCTGGACATCGCCCTGCCGCCCACCCTCAAGCCGGGGCGGCGGCCCGAGGGGGTGCAGGTGCTGGCCGGGGAGGCCGTCGCCTTGCCCGAGGGCTGGCGGAAGGGCTTCTGGGGCACCATCTACCACTGGCTCTCCTACGGCCACAACCAGGCCTACGCCTGCCTGATGGAGCCCATCGTGCTCTCGGTGGTCGGCCGCGACACCCCCTACGCCCAGGGCCGTCGCCTGAAGCCCAACGCGCTGGAGGACTTCCGCCGGGACGCCCGCGCGCTGAGCCTGCGCCCCCGCCTCGCCCGGGGCTGGAGCGAGGTCCGCCCCCAGGCGCTGCTGACCGGCCCCGCGGGGTAGACTGCCGCCCATGTCCGAGACGCCGGCGCCCGAACACCCCGAACACCCCGCAGTGGCTGCTCTGCGCCGCGTGCCCTGGCTGGATCTGGCGGCGGTGGCGGTCATTCTGTGGGCCGGGCTGACGCTGTGGCCCATGGGGGATCTGCCGGGCATCCCGCCGATGGATGTGGCGGTGCCGGCCTGGGCGAGCCTCGGCGATGTGGTGCTCTCCGGGCCCGACGCCGGCGAGTGGGCCAGCGCGGCCACGGCCTTCGCGCAGGGCCGCTACGAGGATCTGGACCCCCACCGCATGCCCACCTGGCCGCTCCTGGTGGGCACCCTGATGGCCTGGATGCCCGACGTGGCCCTCGCCGGTCACTTCCTGAATCATGTCTGCGTGGTCGCGGCCGCCCTCGCGGTGTACCTGCTGGCGCGGCCGGGCGCGGGCCGGGGGCTGGCGCTGGGCGCGGCGGTGGCGGTCGCCTGCTGTCCGCCGCTGGTGGAGGCCTCCCGCCGCCTGGGCTCGGACAGCCTGCTCACTGCCCTGGTGCTGGGGCTCATGCTGACCGCGTACCTCGCGGCCCGACGATGGTGGCTCGCGCCCCTGGCCGGGGTGGTGGCCGCGCTCTGCGCCTCGACCCACTACACGGCGTTGGCCTTCCCGGTGCCGGCTCTCGTCCTGATTCTGATCGCCGGTCGCGGCCGCTGGTGGGAGCGGCTGGCGGCCCCGCTGCTGTATCTGGGGGCCGGCGCGCTGACGCTGAAGGGGATCTTCAGCATCTTCCCGGTGCCGAGCCCCGCTGGCTTCTCCCGGGCGCTGGCTGAGGGCATCTCCCAGGGCTCGCAGGGCGTCGGCGCGGACACCAGGACGGACTGGAGCGACGCGCTCGCCATCTTCTCCGAGGCCGACGTGCTCGGCGCGGTCAACGGCGCGGTGTCGATCGCCCTTCAGTGGCTGGTGCCGTCCTGGCTCCCGTGGGGGCTGGCGGTGGTGCTGCCCTGGCTGGGGCTCGTGGGCCTGATCCGCGAGCGCCGACGGCCTGTGCGGGCTGTCGGGCGCGGGCTGGCTGTCGGCATACCGCTGCTGCTCTGCCTCTCGCCGCTGCCCTTCCTGGCCGCCGCCGGTGCCCCCGAGCGGTACAGCCAGACGCTGATCCCCATCGCCGCGCTGCTGCTGGCCCGCGGCCTCGCGCTGCCCCTGGGGCTGGTGGACATGGCGGTGAAGGCGAAGGTCCCCCGCTGGCCCGCCGGTGTGCTGGGGCTGGGGGTCGGGCTGGCGCTGGCGGCGGGGCTCTGGCAGGGGGCGGCCCGGTGGGTGAAGCCGATGCCGCCGCGAACGGAGGACGTCTCGGCCTGGCAGCTGGGCCGGGCGATCGCTGAGAACTTCCCGGCTGGCGGACACGTCGCGTGTCCCATCCGCGAGGCGAACGTGCTGGCCGGGCGGGACTACTGCCCGAGGACGGTCTGCCCCACGGGCACGTCGGAGTCGGCGTTCTGGTTCTGCCTGGGGATCATGAACCAGGAGTGCGAGGGGGATGGTGATCTGCCGTATGTGTCGGCGGTGAAGAGCCGGGGCGACGAGCGCAGCGAGAACCGGAAGGCGATGGACGCCTGGGTCATCGAGAAGTGGGGGGCGGCCGCGGAGGTCCGCACGCACGACCTGGACGCCTGGGTCGTCTCGGTGCCCCGGGATGAGCTGCCGGTGATCAACGGCCCGCGGTGAGCGGTGGGCTCGACGTGGGCCGAGGCGTGCGTAGATCGTTGCCAGCCACCGTTCGAGAGGAACCATGAGCAGACGATTTCTGCCACAAATCCGCGGCCATCAACCCCAGGACGTCGTGCCCCGAGCGCTCGCCGAGCGCATCGTGGCCGAGCGGGACGCGGTGCTGTCTCAGTTCGAGCGCGCCCGGCAGGAGAACCAGCTCCTGCGGCGCCGGCTGGCCGCGCGCGAGGAGGAGGGCCGCCAGCTGGTGCAGGCGGTTCGGGCGCTGGAGGCGCGCGGCGCGGCTTCCCAGAGCGTCGCTCGGGATGAGCGGGCGCAGCAGCGGGAGGCGATCGCCCAGCGGGAGGCGCGCACGCTGTCGGTGCAGCTTGAGGAGCTGAAGGCGTCGCTGGAGGTGAGCCACCGGCAGCTACAGGCGGCCTGGGATGAGCGGGATGCGCTCTCCGCCGAGCGGGACGCGGCGGCGGCGGCGCTGGGACGCGCCGAGGCGCAGCTCGACGAGCTGAAGCAGGAGGTGCCGGATCAGTCGCGGGTGCAGCGGCTGGCCGCGGATCTGGCCAACGTCCGGCGTCGGGAGAAGGAGACGATTGAGGCGGGGATCCGCAATGAGAAGTCCCGGCTGCTTGCGGCGATGGCCGGTGTGCGGGATAGCCTCCAGCGGGCGGTTGCGATGAGCCCGGATCCGGCGAGTCCCTGGCATACGGGCTTGGTGGGAACCCTCAGTCAGGTGGACGCGATCTTCAAGAGAGAGGGGGCGCGGCTGGTCGGTGAGGTTGGAGAGCGCTTTGATCCCAGCGTGCACGAGGCCATCGCGTTGGCCCCCCATCCGGAGGGGGTGAGTGGGGTGATCGTCGAGGTGCATCGCCCTGGGGTGGTGTTGGAGGAGGGGGGGCTGGTCCGTGCGGCCCAGGTCGTCGTCTCCCGGTGATGGGAGGCGTGGTTGAGCGGCGTTCTCGCCCAACCGCCCAACCGCCACACGGCGCACCAACTGCGAAGAGGCCCCTTTGAGGAACGTGACGTCGTCACTCACTGAGCCCGCACCTTCCGACAAACCGCGCCGCCTCCCCACCCTCTCGATAAGTCCTCACCCTCCACCAGACCGCGCCGCACGGCGCGCGCCAACTGCGAATACGTACCTTTGAGGAACGCGACGTCCCAGCGTCACACGGGAGAGGGTGTTGCGACGTCAGATGCCTCGCCGCAAGGCGCTTCAGCTCGCCCTTCAGCGCTCCTTCGTCGCTGTCTCTGAAGTTCTCTCCCTGTCTTTTGGCCCCTTGCGGGGCGAGGGGGACGAGCCCCCTGTGACCCCCCTTTTCGGCCAGCCCGCACCGCATCTCCACCCTCTCGCTAAGCCCACATCTTCAGCCAGACCGCGCCGCATGGCGCGCGCCAACTGCGAGTGCGTACCTTTGAGGAACGTGACGTCCCAGCGCCTCACGGGAGAGGGTGTTGCGACGTCAGATGCCTCGCCGCAAGGCGACATCAGGAGGCAAGACCTTGCGAACACGTGGACGGTTTTCGACGGAGACAAGCTGTTGTTTTTCTGCCACCCCACGCTGTAAAACCG
>Ga0316204_10006381_pt1 | contig 18219 bp, 21 predicted proteins | sample 6monrhotite_MG_2_FD_205661 | JGI IMG/M metagenome (GOLD analysis project Ga0316204, IMG submission 205661) | Microbial mat bacterial communities from mineral coupon in-situ incubated in ocean water Damariscotta River, Maine, United States -... | ecosystem: Environmental > Aquatic > Marine >... | reverse complement strand
ATTCAGCAATGCCTCTGATTGTTGCTGAAAAGTGAAGTCTCTTGGCATCCGTTTCAGCTGTTCTCCATGAAAAATCGCACCGGATTGTGCCAGGGAATCCACAATATTACGTATCTGTTGTTCTTTTCCCGGATGCGCACATTGCTGTCTCCAGGCTTGTAGATACTCAGGCGTAAAATGGTTAATTCCCACCCCGACATGGATGTATTGTGGTCGAATACCAAGGTAAAAACCGGGACAACGCGTCCGTTTCAGGGCCCCTTGCCAGAATAAAAAGGACAGATGAGTTTTGTAGGGTGTCTTGTCCTTGCTAAAACGCGCATCCCTGGCAAAACGATAAATTGAGCCGTTAACCTTGGGGACAACATTAATGCCGGGAGCAATTTTCTGTAACTGCTCACCAAGTGCCTCAACCAAATCTCTTGAAGGCTCCAGAATTTCCCGTTGATAAAAGTCATAATGACTCTCAAACCATTGTCTGTTATTGTTGTCTTTAATTTGCTCCAGGAATTCAATAACTTCCCGGTTGAATCCTTTAAAAGTGGACATTCCGTCTCCTGCACTCCCTGATGTAACAAACTTCAAAAATACTTGACCATTTTACTTGGTTTTTGTATAATAAAACTCTAATTTAATTTTGCATGACTGCTTAGGACTTTTTGAAATTTTCAATTTCGTTTAGTATTTTAGAAATCTTTTGTTTTCGTAAAAATACTCATGGACAAAGTCTTTGTCTTAGTAATTAGCTTTTGCGAATGGGCTAGTTCTGATGTTCTTAAATTAAATTATTTAGGTTGATTTAACCAAATAAGTGAATTACATCAACGATATTTCTCTCCTCCTCTAAAACCGACGAGAATATTGTGTAATTCACTTTTTCTTAATCTAGCATACAATGCTTTTTGCATGAGTTTAAGTTTTTTACGGTAACATGCTAAAATACACGGTTTTCAGCCAGCTTAAAAATTCAGAAAATAAAGTTATTTGATAGCATAAAATTCATTTAACCATAATTGATTCATATTAATTAACTATAGTTTTATCCACTTTTAAAGGACCTATTGATGGCCGCTTATTTCGTATATAAAATATCTCCGACTGTCGCCAATCTTGTCAAACCTATGGAACTCCTTGAAGAGTTTGAAACTTACAAAGAAGCCCGAAGCTTTGCCAGAGAGCAACGGCAAAATCCAGCTAATGATGCCCAGGATACCTTTAAAGTCATTTTTGCTGAGAATCCCCTGGATGCAGAAGAAAAGCTTGGTGCAGTTCGTGAACAACCCATTTTAAAAGAATGGGAAAAATAAACTTTGCCCCCGTACACTTTTCCCTCATACATTGTTGGGTAAACACTAATGGATGAAGATCAGTACCGTTCAGCCTACAGAGAAATGAACCCGACCCGGTGTTATTTCGAAAAATCATTATTGTTACGCTATGGTAATTGCAAACAGTCGAAAAAACTGTTTCTAGCGGAACGAGAAGCTTATGCCTGCAATTCAGAAAGTGAGCAGAAGCAATGTCTGGAGCTGTTGGAACGTCTGCGCTCTAATGCCCGTTTTGCATTACAGATCACCCAGGTTGATGGTCAATTGCCGCATGCCAAAGAAATAAAAGTTCAGGTCGGCGGTTTGTTCGGTCTGCAACAATTATTGGCCAATGAAAACCCAACGCAGACAGAAGTACTACTTGATGACGATGCCAAGTTTGGTGAGCAGGCACAGAAGAATGCACCTATAGAAAATATTTCCGGTACTATTAATGAGGCAGTATTGCAATTTAATGATCTGGATTCCATTCCCTACAATGAAGTTGTGAAATCCATAATCAATTTCAAATTACCTGACAGAAAACGCAAAAAGAAGCGTTAACTCAGGATCACCTGTTCTTCTACTTGCCTCTGAGGTATTAATCACTTCGGTTTGTGAAATTTAACCACTTCCGCTGATTTTGCAACCTCATCAGTAAAATGTGGCCGCGCCTTGTTTTCAATACCCATTTCTTCCATCAGATCTCTTTCTCTGGCCGCGATCAGCGCAAAGCACGCTCTGATATCTTCAACCGTGTCTTTAGACAAGGGATGAATCATACCGGGTTCGGGAGTCGTATCTTTAATTACTTGCGCCAGTGTCTTACGCATGGCAACCATAACCTGTTGTTCTTTGGACAGTGAATCAAAATCCATAATAAATACCTATATGTTTGTTGTTTAGGACATTAGAAATTTTTAATTTCGTAAAAATACTTATCCTTTATGAAAAAGTCTTTATCCTGGTAATTGTTGTAGAGCAGGATCAGCCCGGTAATTTCTTACAAAAGAATCAGATTTATCCTGCATATTTTTTAAGCAATCGAAATTATATTTATTATTAACAGCAGGTTATTTGCCACTATAAAAATTAAATTCTATCACTTGAGCGAACTTTCAACGGGATTAAACACAATGAAACAAATTTATCTGTTCATGAGCACCATTGGTCTTGCGTTCATGGGCGTCATTATTGCCATTTATTCAGTAGCCCGTTTATTTGTTCATTAATTCTATAACTACGCCTTAATTATGCCTGACGCCCCCTGGCGCTTTGAAATGAAGTAGTTCGTTCTGTATTGGGATGGAACCATTTCAATTTATCATGCAGGGTAACTACCTGACCGACAATAATTAAGGTTGGCGGTTTTACTTTTTCGCGCTCAACAATTTCAGCCAGATTAGACAGAGTACCGATATGAACACGCTGGTTTTCTGTAGTTCCCTGCTCCACCAGAGCCGCCGGTGTGTCATCACTCAAACCATTGGCAACCAGTTCGTTTCGAATCACATTGACTGCCTGCAAACCCATATAAAAAACAATGGTCTGATTAGGATGAGCCAATGCTTTCCAGTTCAGATTAACGGTGCCATCCTTTAGATGTCCAGTGACAAAGACACAGGATTGGGCATAATCGCGATGGGTTAGAGGTATTCCACCATAACTGGAACAACCCGCAGCAGCCGTAATACCGGGAACTACCTGGAAGGTCACATGATTTTCTTTCAGTGTCTCAATTTCTTCACCACCACGACCAAAGATAAAAGGATCACCGCCTTTCAGGCGTAATACTCGTTTACCTTCTTTGGCATAACGTACCAGGCACTGATTAATGTTTTCCTGGGGTACTGCATGGTTATTTCTTTCCTTACCCACATAAACCAGTTCCGCATCACGACGAACCAGATCCAGGATACCCTGGGACACTAACCGGTCATAAACAACGACATCGGCCCGCTGCATCAAACGCAAGGCCCTGAAAGTCAACAAATCTGGATCACCGGGTCCGGCACCAACCAGGTAGACTTCACCATGCTCTTCTCTAAAATCTTCATCAATGGCCGTTTGCAATGCATGTTTTGCAGCATGTTCATTACCCTGAAACAAAAGTTCGGTTACCCGGCCTTCCAGGACAGTTTCCCAGAAATAACGTCGCTGCTTGGCATCAGGAAATTTTTCAATGACTTTGCTACGAAAGCCATCGACCAGTTGCGCCAACTTACCATAAGCGGTAGGAATATAACTTTCCAGCCGGGTTCGCAACAAACGAGCAAGCACCGGCGAACTGCCACCGGTAGAAATGGCTATCTGAATGGGCGAGCGATCCACAATGGAGGGCATGATAAAACTGCATAAATGTGGCTGATCAATCACATTTACCGGCATGGAACGCGCTCTTGCCAGCTCAGAAATACGTTGATTGGTGGCCTGATCACTGGTTGCGGCTATGACCAGAACATGGTCGCATTTGCCGGTATCACAAATGTCTTTGTCATCAAAGCCGCGGGCAAGATGTTTAATTTGTCCAGTCCGAGCCATGTCATTAACTTCACCACATAACTCAGGCGCAACCACCTGAACCTGAGCACCGGCTTTCAGTAATAGCGCTATTTTACGAGCGGCCACTTTACCGCCACCAACCACCAGACACTGGCGGCTTTTAATGTTCATGAAGATTGGGAAAAAATCCACTGGTCACTTACCTCTTAAATTAAAGCCCCAACATGGGATCCAGTTCGTCATCCATATCCAGTTCAGAAATGTCATCAAAACCACCGACATGTTTGCCGTCAATAAAAATTTGCGGCACACTGTCTATGCCAATTTGCGCAACGACTTGTGCAAATTTTTCCGGCTCATCGTCCGTATTGATTTTTTCAATTTCAACCCCTTTGCGTAAAAGGAGTTTCTCGGCATTGTCACAAAAAGGACAGCTATCTGTACAATACATTACTACATGGGCCATAAATTTACCTTTCTAATACTAAGTCTTTGCTGAAGCATCAGTATATTAACTGTTAATAATATAAATACCACTACACCTTTATGGGTATTCAAGGCATTGATTGAAACTAGTGGCTTAAAAATTCTGCAATAGTCTTAAGTTCATCACAATTGGATCAAATACCGGTTTAAGTTTCTTTCTCATCAAACTGCCCACCGCGCTACTTTTCGCTATCGTGGGCGCAAGCAGCGTTTGCGAAGCCCGAGTCAGAAAAAGAACGGACTGTAATTGTGACTCCAGATCAGGGATGGCTGACTTAATGGCTTTTAATTCATCACTACTGCCCAGGTCATTTTTATCATAATAAATATTATTGACCAGATCCGAGATAGCATCAACTTCCGTTTGAATCTCACCGTTGAGAGTTAAGCCCAGTGCATGATCGTGTTTATTTTGCCCAGCCTCAGGATGTTCCACAAAGACATAGCGCCTGATGGATTCAATCAAAGCCCCAACAATGTCATAATTAGGCGGCCGTTTGAAAGATGCTTCAGCAGTTTTTAAAAAGGTCTGACCTGAAGCGCTCAATAATTTACATAGCGCGATGGCATAAGGATTTTCTTTTTCCAGCAAGTCTGCAAGCGTGTCTTTGATTTCCTGATAACGCCCATGTGCGGCAACGGGTTCCGGTAGTTCATCCGGAAGAATATCCATAAAGCCAACATATAGGGTGGTTTTGTTTTTGGCTTTATGCCACAACTTTATAATCTCTTCATCTGAAATCAGTCCTGGCTGCAATACCAGACGGGTGCTGGTAAGCATCTTCAGAGGATCTTCCTCAAATGGCAGAAACTCAATCAAAAATTTAGCCAGTTCCTTGCCTATTTCACCCTGGACAACAGCCTTACAAGACAACATGCTACGGGCATTATCCGCTGACTGGACTGCCCACCAGGCGCTGGTGGCCAGCTCAGGTGTAAGATCCTGATTATTAACCACGGCAGTCACAGCTTCTTCTTCACCTAATAACAACAACTTTTCAAGACTGTTATTACGAAGATCGCCCATACGGTTCCAGCGAGAAATGTACATGGGAAAACCGCCCGGTGTTCCCAGAGCTTTGGTAGAAAGAAAATCTTTGACTTCTTTAATGTATTTATGATTTCTTACCGTAGGATTGAGTTGGATTTTTGCCTCACCCTTTTGCGTCAGGGCATAAACAATTAATTTTCCTTCGTCAATTCTAATGGCACGGACATTTTGCGCCAGCAGTACATTTAATCTCAGACTGTCTTCGTTCGATAAGGCCATAAAACTGTATAAATTTTGTTAAACTTGTGTTTCTTTTGTCACCTTATGTGTCTGTGACAAAAATAAATAGGCCAGCCAAAAAGTTATCAATTCAGCTGAATTCGTTGTCCCCAAGGAACAGGCTCTTTACCTTTCACCAGCCAGATAACCGGATATTGAGGCTCCTGCTGCGGAAATTCACCCTCAGCATCGGTAAAGTAAACTAATAAGTCGGGTCTCATCTCCTGTTTTTCAACCCACTCGAAAACCGGTGTAAATCGAGTACCACCTCCACCTGTCAATTGAATCGGTAAGGTCAGTTCATCCCAGGGTTCAAATTCCCAGGGACCTTCCTCACTCACTTGTGTATCACAGGCATGTAAGGCAATGCGCGCACGTGTTTGAGCCTTAATTTGATCCACTTCAGACAAAAACTCCCGAATTTCTTTGGTGGCAATAGAGCCACTGATATCCAGAGCCACCACGATATCGACCATATGACTGCGCAGGCGAGGGTAAATAGCCGGATCACCTCGTCGACTGGAGGGCCGGGTATAGCTATAATCTTCTCTAGCTGTAGCCGTCATATAGCGAGCCAGCAGCATACGCCAGGGTAATTGTGGTTGCAGTAAATGATCCACCAGTCGAGCCATGGATTGACTCAGCTTACCCGCCTGTAATGCCTGTTGCGCGGCACCTGCAAGACGTTGCTGCCATTGCGCCGTGAGACTCTGAATCTCGTCATTATTAGGGGTTGGCGGCGGTTCTTTCTGTGTGCTTTCACCAGAGCCCTGCTCCGATTCTCTGCCATCACCCGTTTGCCCTTTACCGCGTTCACCCTCGTTTTGTTGTTGATTATTGAGCTTCTGATTTTCCGTGTCTTTGCCATCACCCTGATCAGATTGCTCGCCCTGATCTTGATCACCCTCTTCGTTATTCTGCCCCAACTCATTAGAAGCATCATTTTCATTGTCTTTCAGAGTCGGATATATCTCCTCCGCAGTCATACCAGTGTATTCACGGAGGTAAAGAATATGCGGAGGTGGTTTCAGGCCATCCTCAATCAGGATGGGATTAATGGCAAAATCGCAGGCCATATCCCAACGCAGTTTTACCCGGTGCTGTCGGCGGGCGAAATGAGACAAGGCGCAGTGAAGTGCTTCATGGGCCAGGGCAAACTGGGTCTCTTCGACACTTAGCTGCTGTATATATTCTGGGTTAACATACAGCTTCTTCATATCCGTATCGGTGCTTTTACACCACGACGGATCGGCTTCAACAATCGGCAAACGGAGCACCAAGGCACCTAAAAACGGCTTATCCAGAATAAGCCGGGTGCGGGCGGAGCTGAGTTTATTTTCTAATGCTTCATCCATATTAAAGCTTTCATCCATACAACATGACGTCAGCTATAGCATCAGCCCAGTTGGCAAATTCTTCCACGGCAAACAATTCTTCGCCAATGGCTCGATGCATATCTGATACCAGCATAACCCCCATCTCTTTCTGACGGAAGCTGGAGGCATACTTGAGAATATTGGTATAGGTCTTATCCGCCTCATCCGTGCCGCGAGCACGAATTGCGCGACCAACCAGAGCAGAAGCCACCGCATATTGCAGATCAATTTCCGATGGTGTTGGCACATTTTCACCATTAATAATGGCATCCAGATCCGGCATTTGATCCAGATTGGCAATGAAAGCATTGAGCTCAATACCAGCAGCAGGTCCAACACAGGACTGCAGTGCTCCCAGAAACAGTTCCGGGTGATCCATAAACTTGTTTAAGGCCTTATGGACAAATTCCCAGGTTCTGGGAGAAGGAAAAGCAACGGGATTATGGGCGGGATCAAAATCAAATAACAGATCCGGACGAAAACGTAAAAAAGCGATGACCCGCTCATCGACGCCATTTTTATAAGCCCATGCAACCCAGTCATCCAGATTAATATCAAAATCATAGTGAGAAAAACGATTGGCCAGAGGTGCGGGCATACTATACGTCACTCCCCTATCTCCCTGACGATTACCCGCTGCAAAGATAGCCCAGCCATCCGGGATCCTATAGTCCCCCAGGCGGCGATCCAGAATCAATTGATAGGCGGCGGCTGAAACACTGGGAGGCGCTGAGGTAATTTCATCGAGAAACAAAATGCCTTCTGTACCATGCTTTTCAGAATCCGGTAACATGGCAGGCACTGCCCATTCGACTTTATCACCATCTTTAAAAGGAATCCCGCGTAAATCACTGGGTTCCATTTGGGATAGACGGATATCGATCAGCATTCGGTCATGTTTTTGGGCAACCTGACTCACCAGCTGCGATTTACCAACTCCGGGTGGTCCCCAGATCATTACCGGCGTATGATGGCCAGTCTGGGTTCCTTCAAATTCCTGATCTAAAACAACAAATAATTGTGACGCTCTCATTCAAATCTCACTGTAAATGGTAACAGGTATATTCGCTTATATATTTACACTAAATTGTAACATTTAAAAGCCGGCTAATTTCAATAGACGTTCAGCCTCTTGTGGATTTTTTTCCACACCATTACCTTCTTTATACATCATAGCCAGTGTCGTCATGGAACCGATCAAGCCAGCTTCAACCCCTTTGGTGAACCATTTTACTGCTTCATCCGCATTTTTTTCCACACCTTCACCTTCCATATACATGAATCCCATACCATGCCAGGCCAGTTCATAGCCCTGATCAGCAGACATTTTCATCCACAAAGCCGCAGCGGTTTCATTTCGATGTACACCCAGGCCATTTTGATACATAACAGCCATACGGTGTTGCGCTTCCGGCTCACCCTTTTCTGCCAGCGGTGATAACAATTGCACCGCTCTGGTAAAATGTTTATCTTCCAGTGCCTTTAAACCACTGTTTAGATCCATTAGTTCTTCTTCAGTTAAATTCATATCAAATCTCTATTTTATGACCGATTTGCACAAATATAACATCACTACAGTTAATTTGTTGTTGCAAATCAAAAATTAATAATATCCGAGTATTTTACTCAGTTAATTATTATATAATACTCTTTTTTATTAATGTTGACAAAATAAATTTTCAACCCTATCCCATAGGGATATACCTTTGGAGTCATCCAATAAGTATACTCTTCCAGCAATTGAGTTCCCTGGAAACGATAATGAAATTGAGATTGTCTTCAATAAGTTAGTAATTATTTTAGCCGTTATTTGTCGGCAAAAGGAAGCTTCAAATGAGTACCACAATGGCCAATCATCAAGCAAAAATGCATTTACGCTCCTGTATCCAACGTGTTTGTACAGGACCTGAATATAGCAAGAATCTTCCCTATGAAGATGCCAAAGCCGCAATGGATTATATCTTAAGTGGTCAGGCTGATCCCGTACAAATTGCTGTATTACTGGTTGGTCTGCGGATGAAACGTGAAACCCAGGAAGAAAACCATGGGTGTTTACAGGCAATTGTCGAACGTTCCAGTATTACCACCGTTGATGTAGACGAGCTGATTGATATCGCCGATGCTTATAATGGTCATGTCAGAGATTTACCGGCAGTGCCTTTTCTACCAGCCGTGCTGGCCGCCTGTGGTCTGCCTGCGGCATCCCATGGTGTTGAAAGTGTCAGCCCCAAATTTGGCATTACTACCCATCGAGTTTTAAAAGCAGCGGGATTAGCCGTTGATTTATCCATGGAACAAGCCGCCAAACGCATTGCAGATCCATCGATTGGCTGGGCCTATGTTGATCAACAAACCTATTGCCAGACCTTACATGATTTAACACCGCTACGAACGACAATCATTAAGCGTACCATCATCACTACCCTGGAATGTCTGGTGGGGCCGTTGAGAGCCAGGAATAAAACTACCCTGTATACTGGTTTTGTTCATAAGGCCTATCCTCCTGTTTATAGTGAAATGGCACGCAAAATCGGCTTTAATTCTGCCATTATTGCCCGTGGTGTTGAAGGTGGTTTAATACCATCGTTGCAGCAACCCGCAAAAGTTTTTTACTTTGACAATGAAGGCGAAGATCAGGTCTTTGAAGTTAACGCTGCCAAAGATCTGGGCATGGAACACAATACCCGCTCTACGCCTTTACCGAAAGATATCTCCATAAGTCAACCTGCAGATGAAGGCCTGCCTCCATTTGATTTGGATGCGGCAGTTAAAGCCACAGTGGCAGCAGGATTGAATGCATTGGAAGGCAAAGAAAACACTACCAAAGATGCTTTGATTTTAGCAGCATCCATAGCTATGTTTAGAACGGGAAAAGCGGACTCATTGCAAAATGGTGCTGAAATGGCAAGAAATGCCATTGATTCAGGTGAAGCTTTAAAACGCTTTAAGGCGTAATTAAAATTTTAGGATAATTTCAGTATAAAAATACTGGAAATTTATATAGGGATCGTTTAATATAAGTAGATTATTATCTTGTCTCAGTCTGCTTATAACTTTTAATTTGAGTAATTTGATTTTAACTGACTGGAAACATAAAGGAAAAACCGATGAACCAAGAATATCATGATTTTACTGTAAAAATGGAATCTGAAGGCGTAAACCCAGAATATATTCAGGGATGGCAAGGTGGTTACGTATGTAACCCAGAACGTGAAGAACAACGTGTTAACGACGCTTACAGTGCAGGCTATGAAGACGGCCTGGAAAAGAAAACTGACGGTTATGCTGACTGGAAATAATTTTCCATTCTCTAATCGCAAAAAAACCGGCTTATGCCGGTTTTTTTATATCTAAGAACCAATTTTCAAAGAACACAAGTTTATTTGCTTTTAATGCCCTCAACAGAAATAAACAATTCTACCTGCCGCGATGCCGGCCCCAAATCAAAATTAATATTAAAATCGCTCAAAGTCAGCAGAGTTGTCGCTGAAAACCCCCGCCGATAACCACCCCAGGGATCCGCTCCATGGCCAATGTGTTCAACATCCAGTTCAATGGCTTTAGTGACTCCATGTAAGGTCAAATCCCCTTTTAAAACGGCTTTATCATCGCCGGTTTCATGAAAACTGGTACTAACAAATTTAGCTTGTGGATATTTTTTAACATCGAGAAAATCTTTGCCTCTCAAGTGCTTATCCCGTTCTGCATGATTACTGTCAATACTGGCAGTGTCAATATTTACAATCACGCTGGCTTGCTCAGGTTTTTGTTCATCGTAAGTAAAACGACCGTCAAAGCGATTAAAACGTCCTAATAACCAGCTGAAACCCAGGTGTTTGATTTTGAACTGGATAAAAGCATGAGCGCCTTTATTGTCCAATTCATATTCCGCGGCCTGGATGGAGCTTAGCGCCATCGACAATATCATCACGGATATCAATGATGTCAGGTTTTTCATAAAACTTCCTCCTTTTATTTCCACAGTATACCTTTTAAGGTCTTGTCCTTATCAACAATATGATGCTTAACAGCCGCCGCACTATGTAAGAAAACTAGTATTATAAGACCCATTGTCAACCAGTAATGGATATCGCCGGCAATGTCTTCCTGCTTTTCAAAGCCCGCAAATAATGCCGGAACCTCAAACCAGCTAAACACTTCAATACTTCTACCATCTGCAGTAGAGATTAAATAACCACTAATCATAATTGCTAATAATAGAATATAAAACAGCAAATGAACATACCTGGCTATAAGCTGCTCGAGGTTTGTATGGCTGCCAGAGGCAATCGGTCGGGGGTCTTTTAAGCGCCAGAAAAGTCTGAATAATGTCAATGCGAATAACAGCAGACCAAGACTTTTATGAAGCTCTGGGGCTTTATGATACCAGCTGTGATAATAAGTCAAATCCACCATCCATAGGCCTAGAGCAATCATCACTGATATCAGAATAACACTGAGCCAATGATTTAAAATGGCCAACCATCCCCAATGTGTTCGGCTATTACGCCATGTCATAAGACCACCTTGAATTCTGTCCATAAAATCTCAGCATGGTAATAATGCTATTGTTAGTGTTAGATAAGACAGTTGTTGAATGTTAGCTTAAAATCAACCGCCATTTAAAACACCAGTCAATACAATTGGAAATAATTATAAAAAAGTATGTTAGAAAAGTTAAAAAGCAGGCTTATAAAGGTCATCCAGTGCTTTTTTCAAGTTCTTAGTGGCTGTGGGTGCATTAATTTCCAGTACCTGGGTTTCAATCCATTTATTATGACGTTCACCCATGACTTCCTGAACCCTGGTACCCAGATAACGGCGCATGGTAAAACTGGGTTCGCCATTCTCAAAAGGCATTTCTGAATAATCAGACATTCTTTCATTGACCAGATTAATAAAGTCTTCTTTATAATCCTTAACTCCATCAATATCTTCCATACTTGCCTGATGAGTTCTGGCAAGGTGTTTCACCATGGTAACCACAAACTCTTCTCGTTCTTCAGGAGTCATACGTTCAAAAGTAATACGATCGGCAAGATGGGCAAGAAATATAACAAATTCGACCACGACATCCATTCTCTGACTGAGACTATCCGTCTGATAGTCTTCATTTTCCAGATCCAGTAAAGCGTCCTGTGCAATACGCCAGGCAATAAACGCAGCGGCACTGGCATTATCTGCAACTGTACGTTGCTTACCAGATTTTCCCCATTTGGATTTCATTCTCATAATACAATATACCTTGATGAGTCTTTAGCTAATGGACTGTTTCAATAAAAAATATTAATGTGGTGCCAATTCGAGCTGGGTTTCCTGTATTTCACCCGTATTATCAATATGTATCGCCATAATGTTTGGAACCCGGGACAAAATATAGCCCGCCATCATGGTTTTCATCTGCTCATTCTCATCTTCAATGGCCGTCAATAACTTATCTCCGACAATCTGGCAGCGTTCAGTAACATTGGGATTTTCGACAAAATCTCGACCCAGTGTCCAACCTTTGTTCATATCCTCATCCATTTTATTAAACAATGGCGCACCTGAGTGAATCATATCTTCTTCAACATTGACTTGATACATATTCCCGTCAATAACAACATTTAGAATCCTAACCATATTTGCCTCTATAAAGCCCTTATGTTATCTGGTGTGTAAAAAGTAATAGTTAATATGGGGATTATTGAGTAAACTTCAAGATGATTTAAAATTTGCAGAGTAAAAATTATGTTAATTGAAATACCAGATGTTATTAACCCACAACAACTCAAATCCATCCAGGCGGTTTTAAAACAGGCCAAATTTGTCGATGGTAAAATCTCAGCTGGAGACGTTGCCCAGCAGGTTAAGAACAATGAAGAATTAATTCAGGATAACTCAACACAAATGCAATCCCTGAATAATATCCTCATGGGTAGCCTGATTAACAATGAAACCTTTAAGGCTTCCGTAATGATGAAAAAAATCGGTGCCCCATTCCTGGCCCGATATCGTAAAGGCATGAGTTATGGTGGTCATATTGATAACCCCATTATGGGACAGATACCTAATATGTACCGGACGGATGTCTCCATTACCCTGTTTCTCAATGATCCTGAAGAATATGAAGGCGGTGAATTAGTCATTGTCACCAAATATGGTGAGCACCGGGCCAAACTTAAAGCTGGCAGTGCCATTGTCTACCCTTCTACCAGCTGGCATTATGTTGACGAAGTTACCGATGGTGAACGTCTGGTTTGTGTGACCTGGGCACAGAGTATGATCCAGGATGCCAATAAAAGGGAAATACTCTATGAGCTATGGCAAGCCAGAGAAAAGATGCTTGAGGAGAATCCCTCCGCAGAAGAGACCCAGGGAGTTGATGTCACCTATATTAAATTAGTCCAGATGTGGGCTGACACGTAATCATCTGAACTCCAAACATAAAAAAACCGGCTTCGGCCGGTTTTTTTATGCATAGCTTTTACTGTTTACTTGCTATGAGGATTTGCAACCTCATCAGATAAACTGGCAGGTAAAAACTTAAGTGCTGCAACAGCAACCGTCACCAGCAGAAGTGCAACACCAACACCACCCAGGCCTAATAAGAACTCAGGTAAGGAAGGCGCGTAAGAGGCAACCACACCATCATAAAAAGAACTGCTGACTTCCATGCCTGGGAACAGGTGCATAGGATACACCTGACCACCAATAATAATGACATAGAGTTGAGCCAATCCGCCGAGGATAATTAATACGGAAGCGAGACCAATCATGGTTCTATTTTTACCCGTTGGGCCATATAAAAGAATTAAGGGTAAAAGAGTTCCGAGTATAATTTGCACAACCCAGAACAGGAAGGTGTAAATACCACCGTTGGTAAGAATAAAGACAGTAATTTCCCGATGGTCAGTAGAGTAAAGGTTGGTTAGATGGTAGACAACAACAAAGTAAAAAACTGCTGCGACAAAAACGCCCAAAAGATTTTTTAAACGATTAACAAGAAAATCACCTAAATTACGTTGGGTGTACTTGTAAGAAGCCATCAGAACCAGCATAAAGACAGCCAGACCATAAGAAAAAGACATAATGACAAACATTGGCGCCAGTAAGGCGGCATCATAAGCTTCACGAGCAATCAGGAAACCAAAAATTGAACCTGTACCAGTAGTAAGTATCAAGCGCCAGATAAAGGCAAGCATACCTGCTTTTTTAGTAAAGTTGTTATAAGGTCTATCCATCATAGTCCATAAATAAATTCCCACTATGCCCATAAAACCAGTATAAAGAAAAATATTCCAGGTAAAGATAGAAACAAAATTAAATTTGGTCATCGCAACTATCAAGCGATCTGGACGACCCAGGTCAAGCAATAAGACAACCAGTCCACCCGCCAACAGCGCCATGGCAAGTATGCCAGATAGCCTTGCTAATGGTTTATAAGTGGTTTTTGCAAACACAGAGGATATCGAAGCAACATTAAGGGCTCCAGAAGCAGCGACAATCAAAAAGATGGCGAACACATGAGGAGTTCCCCAAATCACCTGATTACTCATGCCGGTAACCCAATGACCATTATGCTCCATATAATAAGCAGCAAGGACTCCAATCAGGGAAATAAGCCCAAAAAGACCAAGAAAGGTATAAAAACCTTTTGTATTTCCTTCTACTTCGAGAAAGTGTAATTTTTTCATTTTATTTACTCGTTACACAAAGTATCAAATCATTAATACTAGATGCCTTGATAATGAACACCAGGGTTTAATTTCAGATCTGCGCGTATCTGTTTTCCACCGTGCTTTGCCAGCAACTTGGAAACATCACTTTGAGGATCATTTAAATCACCAAAAACAATGGCGCCATCACTCACTTCAACACAGGCTGGCAGCTGGCCATTATCAACACGGTTGACACACATGTTGCAAGATTCAACACAACCTTTACCGCGTGGTGTGTTTTCAGTCTGATCGGTTAGTGTCTCATGTACGAACGAACGTGCTTTATAAGGACAGGCCATCATACAATAACGACAACCAATACAGGTATGTCGATCAACAAGCACAATACCATCCGGACGTTTCATTGAAGCACCCGTTGGACAAACATCAACGCAGGGAGGATGTTCACAATGCTGACACATCACAGGTAAAGACATGCTGTATCCAGTGCCTTTATTTTTGACATCAACAACACGGATGTATTGTGTCTTTTGATCGTCTCTTGAATGCTGTTCGTTATCGAGACCGTGTTCTTTATTACAAGCATCAACACACTTATTCCAGTCAACTTTTTTAGTCGTATCAACCAGCATACCCCAACGGACTTTAGAAGTAGCTTTCTCACTCAAAGAGCGGGCATTTGCAGTTTGATAGAGCATTACTCCTGGAGCGACTGTTAAGCCAGCTGCTGCGACCGAACCGAAAATAAAGTTTCTGCGGGAAGATTCCACTTGTTGTGTATCCTCTTGTAGTTTTTCGTTTTCGATATTAATTGTCATCTGAACCAACCTCAGGCGCAATATTGGCCATATCTTTGACTGTTATACTATAGGTTCCTGGGACGACATTGGTATAGCTGGCATCCTTGTGGCTTGAAAGCGCATGGAAGTCACCGCTACCTTCAGGAATGTCTCTATGACACTGAAAACAGTCAATTGTTACTGCAGCGTATTTATGGCATGAAACACAAAAATGTTGATCATTATCGATTCGAACAAATTTATTATTGTCATCTTTAACAGCATGACAATTAACACATTGTTTCAAACTACCATCGAGCGTAGAACCATCTACCTGGGCTCTAACGCCTTCACGCAATGTTTGTACCCTGTCATGCTTGAGCAGATCAGGATGTTCACGACGCATTTGTTCAGATGGTAAAACACAACTTTTACCACTGGATTCCTGGATTGTTATCTTGGGACCCAGTCCATCTTGACTTGCATTGACAGTATTGAAGCTGGCAATTAATGCCAGCCCCGCAACAGTGAGTGGCAATTTATGCAAACCATTGCTCTTAAAAAAAGAGTTAAAGTTTTGGTGCAACCACACATTCATTCTCCTGATTAATCGCCCAGACCCATATCGATGTAACCCGTTGGGCATACATCTTTACAAATATGGCAACCGATACAACGATCATAGTCAGTATAAACATAACGACCGGTTGTAGATTGAGCCTTAGGTGTCTTCAAAACCGCATCCTGAGGACAGTAGATAACACAGTTATCACATTCAAAACACATACCACAGCTCATACAACGACCTGCTTCTGCAACGACTTCTTCTTCAGCAAGAGGAACCAGACGTTCAGCGAAATGTCCCAGAACCTCATCCGAACTGACATCTATAGAATCACGCTTATTACGCTCTTCATAAGCAAAGTGTCCCAGAAACAACTTGTCATGACTGATGATATCGTTTGAAGAACGGTTTTCATAGTTGTGAATCGCAAAATTTGCATCAGAAGTCCCGCGAACACTATTATGTCCGTGTACAGGAGAAGCTTCAGGAGCAAGACCAGTATCTTCAAGTTTTTTCTCTAATGAGAAGTAATGCTTATCAACTTTAGGACGCTTCTTTAAATCTTCATCAGCATGACGCAGATAATGATCGATAGTTTCACAAGCAATAGCAGCCTGGCCAATCGCGGTGGTTAACAGGTGTGGTCGCACGATATCACCAGCAAGGAAGTGCCCTGGCTTACCTTTGACCTGATAATGAGCATCACCGTCAATAAAGCCATTACCATTATCCATTGATTCAATGCCAGTCATATCACCTTTCTGACCAATCGCTGAAACAATCAATGTTGCTTCAATATCGTATTCAGAACCTTCAATAGGTGTCTTACCGTCATCTGCTAATTTGATAACTCTCAAAGCAGTTGCACGACCAATGTCATCTCTGATAACAGCAATTGGGCTAACGAGATCAATAATCGTGACACCTTCACGCAGGGCATCATCGATTTCATGCTGTGCTGCGGGCATGTTTTTCATTGAAGCACGAGATAACAGAGTGACATCAGCACCATCTTTGTTTGCGCTATCTGCGACATCATGGGCGGTATGACCTAAGACAACATTCTCAGCATAATCTTTTTCGGCAATATTGGAGATATTACCCAGACGACGGGCAACGGATGCCACGTCAATAGAGGTGTCACCACCACCGATACAAACCACTTTTTCGGAAGAAACTTTTAAACGACCATCGTTGAACGCTTCCAGGAAAGCCACACCACTGATACAGTTTGGCGCTTCATCAAAACCTTCAATAGGTAAACCACGACCTTCTTTACAACCGATTGCCCAAAGAATGGCATCATAGTCTTTTTCCAGTTGCTCAACCGTAGCGTCAGTTCCAACACGAGTATTAAGTTTCACCTCAACACCCATTTCAACAATACGATTCATTTCGTGGTTTAACACTTCACGCGGTACACGATAGCCTGGAATACCGTACATCATCATGCCACCCAGTTCAGCGTGGTCATCAAAAACTGTAGCGCCATGCCCCATACGACGTAACTGATAAGCAGCGGCAAGACCGGCTGGTCCACCACCAATAATGGCGACTTTTTTACCACTTTCCTGCTCACCAACTTTGAACTTAAAACCTCGTTCACGAGCCTGATCACCAATGTACTGTTCAACAGCATTAATACCGACATTGTCATCCAGTTCGTTACGGTTACAACCGTCTTCACAAGGTGCTGGGCAAACTCGACCCATAACTGATGGAAATGGATTGGCATCAGTTGAACGCTGGAAAGCATATTCCTGCATACTCATACCTTCATGAGTCGGCTTCTCCATACCGCGAACGATATCCAGCCAGCCACGAATATCTTCACCAGAAGGACAACTACCTTGACATGGAGGAGTTCTGTTAATGTAGGTAGGACACTTATGCGTCCAGCCTGCTTGGAAAATATTGTCAGTATGGGCATCCCACTCTTGTTTATCAGTGTGTTCTAACCGCGTCTCTGTATAACGCCTATTGGTTAGTTTATCTGCATTCGGAGCTGTATCAGCAGTTGACATTTATCTTTCTCCTATCAAGCTAAATTTGGGCAATTTAAAATTGCTGTGTCTTAATCTTTATATAAAATCGTGTTGCAGAGTGTTTAAACACTCATAATGAATTAAATCAATAGAATCTATTCTTCCGACTCTTTTGCTTCCTCTTCATCATCAACACCATCCAATTCTTTTTCCTGTTCACTGCCAGTCATTACAATGGCCTCACCGACAAGTTGGTGAACACTCATAATGGCATCCATTTCGAAACAA
>Ga0316204_10006380_pt1 | contig 18219 bp, 16 predicted proteins | sample 6monrhotite_MG_2_FD_205661 | JGI IMG/M metagenome (GOLD analysis project Ga0316204, IMG submission 205661) | Microbial mat bacterial communities from mineral coupon in-situ incubated in ocean water Damariscotta River, Maine, United States -... | ecosystem: Environmental > Aquatic > Marine >... | reverse complement strand
CTAAGCAGCCCTCTAAGTGCACAAAAATCGGTGAGAGCATCATTCTGAATAATGGATACCGTAAACCGCACCGAGTTCAGATTTTCCAGGCCATTTAAACTTGTCAACGCATTGTTATTCACGATGTTGAAACTGGAGCCCACAGACTCCAGACTGTTAAAACCCATTAAACTGGTGAGCCCTGGGTTTTCGTCAATGACCATACTGTTAGTTATTTCACGTAGAGCGGCAAGGCCGTTAAAATCGGGCAACGAAGCATTATTCTTTACCTCGATAAACCGAAGGTTCAAGACAGAATTGAAGCCTTCCAGGCTGGTCAGTGCGCTGTTGTTAAAGAGCCTTAACCCACCATTCATAGAGGTAAGCGATTGGAAACCATTGATCCTTTGCAGTGCCTCGTTGTTTAATACCTGCAAACCGCCACCATTAGTAAAGGTCATGCCATTGAACCCGGAGATTTCCTGTAAACCATCATTTAATTCGATGTAGATGTCTCTGTTTAAGCTATCGAGGGCATCAAAACCATCTATAGCTTGCAAACTGCTGTTATTGAAGATTTGAATCTCATGGCCAATGGAATCAAGTGTAGCCAGTCCGCCAATACGGCCCATGCCGTCATTGCCGCTTAATATTACATTCAGACCAACTTTTTGAAGCTGATCCAGGCCATCTACACTTTGCAGATCATCATTATTTTTGATCAGCAGATCTCCGTTTATCTCAGTAAGTCCTCCTAAACCGGCCAGGCTTGTGAGTTCTGAATTATTACAAATTCTCAAGCCGCCATTGATCTTAATCAACTGACTAAGAGGAGAGAGGTCGCGAATTGAAGGACTTATTTGTTGGGGATCGCCAATGGTGACATTGCCATTTATTTCTATGACTCCTCTCGCTGCAAATGCTTCTACCTCATCCTGCGTAGTCAGGGCCACATGCTCGTCCAATACAGGCGAGGCGTCATCACTGCCACAACTGTAAATCAGCAATAAGAAGAGGCCCGATATGATTGTTTTCAACATTTTCATAGCCTGCAATTATCACTGATGATGTCTTCTCTTACCGGGTTGTAACCATTGGAGTTTATTAAAAGATCACTTCCCAGATATCCACTTTCCAAGAAAGATTTCAATCCACATAAGTCTGTTAGGGCAGTGTTTTCCGAAATGTAGATACTCCAGGAAACATGGTTCAAACTGCTTAAGTGGTTGAGGTTACGAAGCATTGGATTCCTGTTTATTTGCAGCGCACCGTCAATATGAACCAGCGAAGACAATCCTTCCAGGCTGATGAGTGAATTTGAATCAATGATGTTGAGTGATCCGTTGATCTTGGTGAGGTTTTCAAGCCCTGCGAAAGAGGTTAATGATGTACACCTATTAAAAGACATGCCGCCACCTACATTTTCCAAAGACCTGAAAAAACGAGCATCGCTAATTCCTGGAGAATCAGTTACCTGCACATGACCTCCAATGGAACGCAGGTTGGAGAAAGCATCGAAGTCTGACATTGAACTCTGAATCCTCAAATTGCCTCCTATAAGGGAAAGGTTACGTAATCCTGAAAAGTCATTGAGGACTGGATTATCTAATATGTTAAGATCGCTGCCAATTCTGGAAATACCTCTTAAGGCATCTATATTTCGGAGCCTGTCGTTGGCTCTGATCTGCAATAACCCGTTGATGGAAGAGAGGTTTTCCAGGCCCGTAAGGCTTTCGATACTACTGTTATTTTCCAGGATAAATGACGAGGTGATGGATTGCAGGCTGGAGAGTTCTTTAAGGTCGGGAATGGGTAATTCAGTGATGACAAACGAATTGAGAGACTGTAGATTTTGCAATCCTTCCAGGCTGGTGAGTAAAGGAAGCCTGTGCAAATTCAAATTGTTCATGGTAGTGACAGTCGATAGGGCACTGATGTCGCTCAAATTGTCACATTGAAATATATCGACTGTGTTTGGCCCATTTGGCATGTTTTCCAGACCATTGAGGCTTTTCAACCCAGGCATGTTTCTTATTGAGAGGTATTGAATTTTCTCAATGCTGTTGAGCTCATTCAAATCTTCTATGGCTTCTAAAGCAGTGACCTGAAATAGTAAGGTCTCAGTTAGATTCTCCAGACCTTCCAGGCTGCTAAGCTCAGTAGAACCACTGATAGCAAAAATGCTAACCTTCCTAAGACTACTGAGTGGACTCAAGTCCGTAATGGTCTGTGTTTGAGGGTCGGATACCGTGCCTCCAATGAGCAACTCGTTCTCAACACTAGTGTAACCGAGTCTTCCAAAACTATCTATTTGAGCTTGGTTACGAAGTCGAATGGTGCCAAATACCGGATTTTCAGGAAGCACTACTTCCTCAGGTTCGTCATCACTGCCACAGGCCAGCGAACCTAGTAGTAGAAGGCAAAAGAGTACAGGGAAACACTGCTTTTTCAAGAACTGTTTGCTCACGACACCAATTGGTTTTAAGGTTTTCTGAAATTTAATGAATGAAACCTATAAAATCATGCGCCTTGGTGACTATCTCATGCAATTTAGCGGAGTATTGGATTGAATAATGCGATCAGGTGGCTTGAGGAACTAACTCATTGAGAGCAATTGCCTACCGCTACATGCAGTCGGCTTGCATCATAAGCATTACCCTCAACAAAATAGAAGCTCCAGGGGCCACCATTTTTCATAAAGGGCCTCAAGCCGCAATAATCGGTGAGCGAGTTGTTTTGCTCTATAAACATTCTATATACATTCTCCAGTTTTTCTAAGCCCTCAAGACGCTGGAGACCATTGTTGTTTTCAATAAAAAAGTTGAGGTAAACATAGTCCAGATTCCCTAACCAGCTAAGGCTGGTCATGGCATGGTTTGCCTTTAGAATAAAATTACCACCCACTCGATTGAGATTGCTAAAACCCGAGATATTTGAAAGTGCCTGGTTACTGTCTATTACCATTATACTCGCAAATAACAGCGAGTTGAAGGCACTTATGCTGTTGAGTGTGCGATTATTTTTTAAGTTAAACAAGCCTTTCAAGCTATCTAGTGCCTGAAAGCCATCAATTTGCTGTAGCCCAAAATTGTTTTCAATGTTAATACTGCCTTCAATGATGTCCAAAGCTGCAAAGCCTGAAATCGTCTGCAATGCATCATTCAATTCTATCACCACATCTCCATTTATGTGGCTAATGTTTCCGAATTGATCTAAAGTAGTCAGGGCCTTGTTATCAACAACCTGAATGTCACGACCTACCGAATCGAGCAGGTCCAGGTCATTGAATTGTACCAGATCATCATTGCCAGCCAGTAAGAAGTTTTGCCCAATGGTTTTGAGCTGATTAAGCCCTACACTTTCAAGCGCATCGTTGTTTTTGATTACAAGGTCACCAGAAATCGTGGCCAGTTGATCGAGCCCGCTTAGGTTGTTGAGTGCCTGATTGTTACAAATTCTCATGCTCCCATTGATGGCTACGAGCCTTTGAAGAGGAGCGAGGTCTGTAATGGCACCATTCTCCTCGGTTTGGTCGCCAATGGTGAGGCTACCATTCAGGGTGGTGACTCCTCTTGAACCAAATTCGTCTACTTCAGCCTGATTCACCAGCGTAATGTTTTCGAGCAAAGCGGGTGCATTGTCGCTGTCGTCATTGCCACAGCGGAAAAACAGGAGCAGCGCCAGCGATGGTATGAGTATGCTTAGCCTTTTCATTGTCTGCAATTCCCGTTCAAAATATCCTCTTTCTGAGGGTTGTAAGCGTTATTGTTAATAAAGGCACCTTCACCAATATACCCCCCTGCACTCAAAACCTGACTTAAAGCGCACAAATCGGTGAGTGATTGGTTAGAGGCGATGATCATATTATTGTCTACATAGTTGATGTTTTCCATACCACTCAGACTTTGAAGAGCATGGTTATCTGAGATTTCCAGCCTACCATTTATCCTGGTGACCGAAGAAAGTGCTTCAATACTGATGAGGGATGGATTAGAATAGAGACCAAGATTATCAATCTGATTCAGCCCATCAAGGCCGTCTAGTGATTGTAATTCCGGACATTGCCATATTTGTAGACGACCGACACTTTCTATAGACTGAAGAAACGACAGGTTTCTGATGGTAAAGATATTAAAGAGTATTAATGCCCCACCGATCGATCTCAATTTGCCGAGAGGTGTCAACGTCATGCTGAGATTGTTATTTCCGAGAGTGAGACTTCCCCCAACCACGGTTAGATTACGCAGCCCGGAAATATTACCAAGTAATGAATTGCCTTCTATTGCCAATCGGTCGCCTATTCGCGTAATACCGCTCAAAGCATTGATATTGTTTAAAGCACTGTTTGAACCAATCGTGAGAGCGCCATTGACCGTGCTCAATCCCTCCAGCCCGTCTAGATTGCGCAGGTTTCGATTATTATCAACTGCAAGCCACTGATTCACAGTGTGCAATGATGATAACTCTTCAATGCCGGTAACTCCTAAGCCTTGAACCCTCATGGTCCCCACCGTCTGTAGTCGTTCCAGCCCATTTAAGCTTTCAAGTTCGGGTAGATGCTGCAAGTACAATTCATCCATATGAGTGGTGTATGGCAATAAAGCGCTGATGTCTTCTAATTGATCGCAGTTACTCAGTTGCAAAATTGGAATCGGTTCTTTTAAGTTTTCAAGACCAGTTAAGCTTTTTAATTGGTCCAGACCGTCAAGCCCGAAATCGTTTAGTTTTTGAAGCCCTGACAAAGCTGAGATGTCTACTAACGAATCCATATTGCTTAATAAGATCCTATTTGCTTCTCTCAGACCATTGAAACCGGCTAAAGATTTGATTCTGAATGTATTGTTAATTTGAACGTTATCTATTGAACTAACTCCTGATAGCGCGGACAGGTCTGTCAACGAACTCATATCAGTGATATTAATGCTTGTCAACTCTGTGAGTCCATTTAGCCCATTTAAATTCTCAGGACCATCTGAATTCCAGAGGATGAGGGATTCCAGCGTTTGAATATTTGAAAGGGCACTGAGGTCTTTCAGCGATGGCATTAAGTATATGATAATTCTCTGGAGTTCAGAGAGGTTATCAAGTCCGTTGAGACTTTGTAATGCATTGGCTTGATAAAGCTGAATTCTGCTAACTTTTTGAAGACTGCTGAGTGCACTCAGGTCCACAATGTCCTGGCTCACTTCAGGGTTCCAGTCACCAATTAACAAAGACCCGGAGATGGAAGTATAGTTGAACTGACCGAAGCTGTCTATGGCTGCCTGAGTAGTTAGTGAAACGGAATTGATGAAAGGATTGTCATCAACAATAAGAATAGGGTCATCCTCTTGTTGGCAGGCCAGTGAGCCAAAAAGGAGCAGACAAAGCAGTAATGGTACGACTTGCTTTTTGATTGAATTCTTAATCACGACACATTGGATTAATCAATGGTATCTAAGTTAATTAAAAGACAATTAAAAGGGCATTGAAGCCTTACTATTCTTTGTCTTCCATGGCTATTTCCCCATCCAACTGCAGGGCAATAACAGTCACCTGAGCATCGAGCACAGATTCAGGTACATCAATGTACAGCAAGCCGGGTTTGGCACTCCAGTAAGGCTTGTTGTGAATCTCATGAGTCAGTTTGGTGCCATTGCCAACTACCCTGATGCGGTTGATCTTGTTCTTCAAGCCCCGCACTGCGATGGGCCCATTGGGTTTGTGTGGCACAAAAAGGTAGAGCGTTTTGCGGTCTTTAGAGAGGGTAGAGGGGCCATAGTAATAGTCGGTAGAAATACCCGCCCTGGAACCATAAATGGCTTCCTGGTGCTTGCTGGTCCACCTGCCCAGCTCTTTCATAATGGCGACTTGCTCTTCAGGAATACTACCATCTGCCTTGGGCCCAATGTCCAGCAGCAGGTTGCCACCCATTCGCAGGCAGTCTATGAAGATGCGGATAATCTGGTTGGCGCTTTTGTAGTTGCTATCATTGTGCTGAAAGCCCCATGAATCGTTCATGGTCATGCAAAGTTCCCAAAAGGGGCTTTCAGGACTGGTTAGCGGCACTCCCTGCTCAGGGGTTTCATAGTCGCCATGTCCTTTTAGCCTTGAGTTGATCACAGCATTGGCTTGCCCTTTTAGCAGCATGCCTCTTACTTTATTGGCTTCCCATTCTTCGGCACTGTGTTCCCAGTCGCCATCAAACCACCATAAGTCTGGCTTGTAGCGTTTTTTAAGCTCACCCAATTGCCCCTGGTAATAGGTTAGGAACTTTGACCAACGAGCGGGATCTTCCTCAATTTTGTATCGTTTTTCCTTCGCTGTAAAGTCGGTATACAGGTCGCTGGACCAGTCGGGTAGGGAGTAGTAAATGCCCAGCTTCAGCTTTTCCTTTCTGGCGGCTTTTACAAATGGGGTGAGCAGGTCTTTGCCTGCCGGTGAGTGTTGTACGGCATTGAGGTTGCCAAACTTAGTGTCCCAAAGGGCAAAGCCATCGTGATGCTTGCTGGTGATGACGGTGTATTGGGCGCCACTTTGTTTGATCAGTTTGGCCCATTCTTTGGGCTTATAGTTGGCAGCTGTAAATCCCTGGGTCTGCTTCAGGTAGTCTTCATGCCCTATGTAGCCATTGTAAAACGACCAGGACTCATCTATACCATCTACTGCATAAATGCCCCAATGAATGAAAATGCCCAGTTTGGCATCGGCAAACCACTCCATTTTTTCGGTGTTGGTTTCATTTTTAGTGGAGTCATTCTGGGCAAAAGCGACTGAACAAAAGAGGGTGGCAAGGCAAAAAAGTAGTGTGCGCATATTAAAGAGTTCACGGGTCATCACAGTCAAAAATTGGCAAAGTGGTTGATTTCTCCAAGCCATTAGCAGGCTTATCATGTCTAAAATGACAAATCATTTATGCATTGAGTAAGAAAGGTTATGGAGTGTTTTATCGGGCAAATGGAGTATCAGCCCAATGCGGTTCATTCGATTCGAGGGTTTTCAAAATCTGAGATTACGCCTGCTTATTTCCGCCCAGACGATGGCTAAAGCCCGCGTGAGATGTCTATGTTTTAAGCAAGTTTGCACCAATTTGATTTACGGAATTGTGGCTCAATAATGGTTTTTTGCAAACAGTCTTGTTCAGCCCTCATTTATGGCACAACTGAACCAAAGAAATCATGACAAAACCAGAGAAGTTATCGCATATAGGAATATTACTGATCGGTATCTCGGCCCTTGTGGTTTCTGTATGGCAAGTACAACTTTCGAGAGCACATAATAAGCTGAGTGTCAGGCCTTACTTAAGAATCAATTCGAGCAACCTGATGAACGGAGTAGACGGTCACTTTAAGCATGAACTCAGTATTAGCAACTCCGGGCAGGGGCCTGCCATTATCAAGTACTTTGAATTTAGTGTAGCCGGTCAGAAGTCACACCGCATCACCGATGCCATGGCATGGTCGGGTCTCGAAGGCATTATTGGTGAGTTTATGGTTATGGAATATGATCCGGGCGATGTCTTAGAAGAAAAAAGGAGTGAGATACTATTGGGCATTAACGACATCAGCCTCAAGCAAAAGCCCATCCATATCAAAGTGGTTTACGAGTCTTTGTACAAGGAGGAATTTACTGTGGAAACGGATTATTAAAGTCGAAACCTTCCAGAAGCAGGCTCCGACCGACAATCTTTATTCGTGCTGATCTATTAATATAGGATTACCATCGGGGTCGTTGATCATAAAGGAAGCAGGACCACTGGCCTTGTCCATGCCAGTTTGATAGACTACTGGCATTTCTGCCGCTTTTGCGTCTTTAAACATGGCCCTGGCATCATCTGGATTTAGAGTAATGGTGTTTTGCGGAAACATGCCCTGAAACAGGCCAATTCGCGCTTTGCCCTGCGTCATGATCATCCACTTTTGATCCACACCACCAGCACCTTCCAGAGGGGTAAAGCCCAGCTTTTCATAAAAGGCCTTAGATGCGGCTATGTCTTTTACACTCAGTGAGATAGAGAATGCCTGGATCTCTGCATCTACTGGATTTTCAGAACGAAATGAAAAAGCAACGATCGCCACCAGCAATAGGGCAGATAGTAAAAGTGATTTCTTGATGGTAGTCATATGTTTGTTTAGTTAATCTTCTCAATTGGTATTTTTAGTAACAGGTCGAACTGTTGCCAGCCTATTTGCTCAGGGCCTTTCAAAAACTCTTCTACAGCCGGGTAATGCCTGGGCACGTAACCACTAGTGGGCAACCATACTTTGTAGAGGTGGTCCCAGGCCTGAGCTACTGTTGGTAAATCTCCCTGACAGGCCAGTACTGCAAAAAGCCCTCCCGGTATTTCAGTAGCTTCAATGAGCCCTTCCGGCTCAAAAACTTCTGCCAAGCCCACCGCAAAATCATAGCGGTAGTGGTTGGCCGGGGTCACATCCGGGTCGTCTATAGACATGCCAAAACGCCTCGACCCGGTTCTATGATTTCCCCTGGCTTCATACCATGCCATCAGCATTTCATAAGCTGCTACCAGGGCCGATCCGTCCTGTCCGAACACGGCTCGGGTCAACGCCACCGGTATAGCGTCTAGTTGCTCTATGCTTACGTCAAATGCCACAGGTGCTCTTTTGCGTCCCTCTTCATAGGCAAGATGGAAGTCTTGCTCGGGCTTTTCTTGATAAATCCTGCTATTCTGAATATCCGGGTCTTTGCGCAGCTGAGAAGGGGTGATGTTATAGCGCTGCTTGAACTGGCGGGTGAAGTTTTCAACCGAACCAAAACCCGCTTCAATGGCTACCTCTTTGACCTTCAGCCTTTGGTCACGCTTAAGCAATGAAGCAGCCCTTTCCAACTTGCGCCTAAGCAGCGTTTCATGAGGCGTTTCATTGACCAAAGCTTTGTATATGCGTTGAAAATGAAAGCTTGAAAAGTGAGCTTCCCGTGCCAAATCATTGATTCTCACTTCTTCGGCCAGGTGAGTATCGATAAACTTCAGGGCCTGGTTAATGCGCGATTGATAGTAGCTGTCAGTCATAAAAAATAGGCTTGGTCGGCATGACGATCTTTGTAATTTACAGGAAAGAGATTCTAAAGGCAATGAAGACAATCCATTCTGACAAAGCTCCACTGGCCCTTGGCCCTTATGTGCAGGCCCATCAGGTAGGCAATCTGATTTTTTGTTCTGGGCAAACCGGCATCGACCCAGTGACCAACAAAGTAGAAGCAGTTGATGTAGCCGGCCAGACGAGGCAGGTACTTCAAAACCTGGAGGCGGTGCTACAAAGTGCTGGTCTTAATTTGCAAAATGTGGTAAAGTGCAATGTGTACCTGCGCACAATGGACGATTTCGAAACAATGAATGAGGTATATGGCAGTCTGTTTGCTCCGCACAAACCTGCGCGTACTACCGTGGCCGTAGCAGGCTTACCACTTGATGCCCTGGTGGAAATTGAGTGTATTGCGGAGGTGCCGAAAAATTGAATATCGGCTTATTTTAGAAAACGTATAGATTTTGAAATTTCTGTAAATGCTTCGACATATTCATCGAAAACCTTAGGGGTGGTTATACCAATGAACATATAGAGGATGTCATCTTTGACAAGAATAGTAATCTGAGATTGGAGTGCAAGCTCTTCTCTATAAGTACATATCACTGACTTGGCTTTTAAGCCCTGGATCTCCATCTCACTCGATTCTACAAACTTTAGGTCTTCAAAGGCATCAGGAAACCCTTTTATGATGAACTCATCATAGCATTCTTCCACATTCATACCCATGGCTGAAGCAGTAGATATATTCAACCCTGTCTGTCCGCCATCTTTGCGTCTGTAGGGAGCCTCAACTCTTAAGGCTTGGCCATTGTCCCTGGACTTCCATTTGCGGGGTATGGTCACTTCATAATCGCCTCTGGTATTACTTATGGTCTTTGTTTGACTTTGGGCCACCTGACCTACTACAAAGAGAAGCATGAAAATGACTAGGTTTCGCATGTCCTCAAAGTAGCAACGATGCCCACTAAAACAAAAACTTATTTCACCCGCTTCAAACCTTTCTTAGCCAGCTCCAGGTCCGGGTCTTCTTCCAACGATTCTTCATAGAGCCCTTTGGCTTTAGCCGTATCTCCTTGCTTTTCGTAAATCATGGCCATGCGCATTTTGGCAGCAGCATGGGAGGGGGCTGCTTTTTCAGCATCAGTATCTTTGATGTAGCGCTCCAGGCTCTCAATGCCCAGCTCGGCTTTGGTGCCTGATAAGGCACTGGTGCGGCCTACCTGGTACAGCAGACTCATGTTTTCCGGGTATAGGGTAAAGGCTTTTTCAAAAGTGCTGAAAGCTTTGTCGTACCATTCCTGGTTTTGGTAGAACACGCCCAGACTGCCCAGCCGATTGGGTTCCACTTCGCAAGCTGCCAGGTACTCTTTTTCGGCCAGTTCAGGTTCCTCTTTGCTCATATAAACAGTGGCCAGAGCATCGTGTCCTTCTGCCTTGTCAATGGTTAAAATGGCCCTGGCAGCCAGTTCTGCTTTCTCATAACTTCCGCCCATAAATCCGGGTGCCTGCGTATAAAACTGTACCAGACCCCATTGGGCATCCATGTCTTTGGGGTCCAATTCAGCCGCCTTTTTATAAGCATTTTTGATCTTTGGTGCCAGTGTGGCCTGCCGGAATTTTCCTGCTGACTGGGCCAGGGTACCTATGGAATTGCCCATCCAGGTAAAGTACTTTGCCTTGGTGCCATCGGCTTTGGTAGCCGCCTTAAAGTAATCCCAGGCATCGTCATATTCTTCTTTTTCGAAAGCAATGCGTCCCATGTAATAACGAGCTTGGGCATAGGCCGGATCTGTATCGCGTATGTCTTCGAAGACTCCCTGTGCCAGGTCGTACTTCTTGTTGTTGTAAAGCCTGATTCCCGCATCCAGGTTTTGACCAAATACCTGGAGGCTGCAGAATATCAGTGCTATGGCTAATAGCTGTTTCATGTTGTTGTGTTTGAGTTGATGTAACCTGAGTTAAATGGCAGATGTGCGAAAGTTGCTTTTCGTTGCATCTACGATTCAATCTTACTCTAAGAAGAGGGCTTTAGTGCTGCCTTTAAAATGGAAGTAGCTGAATTGTGAAAAATCACCGATCAACTGTAGACCGAACAGGTCAATGAGGCAGGACGGGGGAAGACTAATGTTTTTTGATTTGCTCTATGAGTTTGGCTGCTTCACTGGGCAGCTTAGCAAAATTGGCAGCACTGGCAGGCGGCACAGTACCGGTGTCTTTACGGTGAAAGAGCTTTTCTTCAGAGAAATAGAGCCGGGCTTCCCAGCCACCTAAGCCTTTGAAATTAGTCCAGGAATCTGTTTTTGGCGCATCACTAAAATACTCCATGGTCATGTAAACGAAGATCAGTTTTTTACTATCAAGGTAGTATTCAGTAGCCAGTAGTCCTGTTTCCGTCCAGGTCTTGACTACCATACGGGTAATGGCTCCTCCTTTTTTATAGAATTCCACTTCGGTGCCGCCAACTGAACCAGGAATAATGCCTGCTTTTAGATTACGAAAATACGAGTCATCAAGGGGCTTATAGAGCTTCCTGGCCTTGTTACGGATGCTGTTAAATTTGGCAGAATCTTCTTTAGACAGTGCTTGTGCATGTGAAACCGCAGGCATAACTAAGAACAGTCCGATTATGAGGGAGATGAACTTGAAAGACTTCATTTATTTTGGTTAAATGATACCAGACAATCCGTTCGGGTGTTTTCTGGTATCTGTTAAAAAGAACGCACAATCGGTAAAATGACACTGTTGTTTCAATGAGCTTATTCCGGTTTAAGTACCAGCTTACGGTCCAGCTCTCTGATCTTTCTGATGTCGATGAGCATAGGCCTGAACTCTCCATTCACATACATTTCTGCCTGGTCATCGTAGTGGGGGCTCAGGAAATTGCCTGAGTTGCCGGTAGGCAGAATGCTGCGGCTGTTGTTCAGGTCAGAGAAATCCACAATTCTACGGGTAGAGGGACCAAAGCTAACGGGATAATCATTGTCTCCGTCCATGGTAAAGCCGAGGTTGTTGAGCGACTCTAATGAAGAACTGGTTGAAAACGGCCCAACATTGAAGTAAGGGGCCAATTGGGCAATGGTGCCTAGAGGCTGATGTCCATGCTCCAGCAGATGCACTTTGCCCCAGTTCCATTGGCTCACATCGTCACCCATTTCGTTGCTGATCAGCGAAACGGCTTCAAGAAATGCGGCAGCAACAATGTCTTTTCGCGTCTCTTGCGCATCGGTATTCACGTCATTCCACCAAACGCTACTGTCATTCATCACCAACTTGGCTATGCTGCGCTGATAAGCAGTGGTATTCACAAAAGATGTGAAAAGCTTTTCATCTTCCAGCTCATCTACCATGGCCTTGTGCATTACCTGATGAATGAAGGCCTGATAAATAGTAGGGGCCACCTCGTTGGTGCCATTGCTGCCGGTCCACTCTGTCAAGGCTTTCCAGGCATCGCGCTCAGTTTGTGACTCGTAGGTCACTTCCGGCAAAAGTTCATCCATCAGTTCTACACTCACCAGGTTCTTTTCATCGGTGAGCATGTCTTGCATGTGCTGCAGGTCTACCTTGTCTGTACCTTCAATCATGTCCACAATTCTGCGTGCCCTGTCCTCTGGCAGGTAGTAGCCCGGGTATAGCATGTCGCCAGCAATGGTGTCGGGCTGGTTGTTGGCACTGTATACATAATGCCAATCAGGGTTTTCAGATTGAGGATTTTCGCTAAAAGGCATGTATCCCACCGGGTCATGGCTGCCATCACCCGGCATCAGGGCTATTGAATTGGCCGAATCGGGCCTTATGGGTAAGCTGGCAGAGGCCCACCAGGCCACATTGCCGGCAGCATCGCCATACATTACATTGAGGCCTGCTGCGTGAATCTTAGACGCTGCGACTCTGGCCTGATCGATGTTCTTTATGTGGTTGAAGTCATAGGCCACCTCCAGCATTTTGTTGGGCAGTTGCGTATATACCCACCACATGCTCACCGGAGCCATGTCTCCCAGGCCATCTAGCACACCATTGGCCAGCGGCCCATGTACACTCGATTTAACCTCAAATTCAACATCTTCTGCACCCTTAACTTTGATGGTTTCGGTGCGAGTTTCAAATTCCTTCCACTCTCCATTATGACGGTACTGGTTCGTGTTGGCAGGGTTTACTTCTTCCAGGAAGAAATCCAGGTCGTCATTTTCAAACATGGTCAGTCCCATGGCCATCTCACGGTTGTGGGCCAGGAAGGCAAATGGGGTGCCCGCCACATAGTAACCATAAACCTCATGGTCTGGGGTATTGAGATGTGCCTCGTACCAAACTGTAGGCTGTGAAAAGCCAATGTGCGGATCGTTGGCGAAAAGCACCCTGCCGGTAGCCGATTTTTCAGGAGCAATAACCCAGCTATTACTGCCTATCCAGGGCGGCATGGGCAGCGACTCCATCACGTTCAGGGCCTTGGCACTAAGTTCAGCATAGGCTGCAGCATTGGGGTTGTTTTTCAGCAACTCGGTGTTGGGGTCGGCTGCAATGCTCAGGTCTTCCAGGTATTGGCCGTCTAGTTTGGCACCTACAGCAGATACCCAGGGGTCTAATTTGTGGGCGTGGGCAAAACTGAAACACATATAGCCTATGACGTTGAAAACGTCTTCCAATACAAAGGGCGTTTTTTCCAGTCCGGTAAGGGTGTATTCTATGGGGGTGTATCCTGTCTCGATAAAGGCATTGACACCTTCCAAATAGGCCTCTGTGGCCTTGAGAATGTCAGAATCTCCTTTGGCCCTTAGTGCATTGGCTGTTTTGACTGAGTAGGGGTGTATGCTAAGGGTGCGAAAGAATTTGTCCGCCTCGATTACTGCGGGCACCTCACCAAAAACCTCAGATAACCTGCCAGGGGCAATGCGCCTGACTAACTCCATTTGCCAGAGCCTTTCCTGTGCATGCTGGTAGCCAAAAGCCCTGTACATGTCTTCTTTGTTGTTGGCGTAAATGTGGGGAATGCCATAGTCATCAAAGAAGATTTCGGCCGGAGATGACATGCCTTTGACAGAGATTTCACCATCATAGGTGGGGCGAATGCCCAAGGTATAGATGTAACCTCCTGCTGCAGCCAGTATGAGTATAGCTACCAGTCCGAGGAGAATGTATTTAAGGATTTTCATAATTCAGATTTCTCTTGTTCAATTTAAGTCAAAATCTGTCAATCAGAAATGTAAAATCTCCTAAGGAGAGACAATAGTTTTTCTTATTCAGTGCTGTTGATAAGGTCAGTTATTATAGATCGAATTGAGCATTTGAATTTCTGCTGACTGCTCTATTTCATCATCAATTGAATCATCGAATTTAAAGCTGTAGAGTATCCAATTGTCATTGGGTTTGTAAAACTGGAATGTGAAACGCAATGGTTGACGTTCATATTTTACCATGAAGCTAGATAACTGAAATCTGTCATTGAGTTTACGGTCTACAATCTTTTCATAGCCATAATACTTTCCAATTAGTTCTTCATTGAATGTGGCGAGTCGGCTCTTTAGATTGATGACCCCATCACTGGTACTGGAAATCCATTTGTTATGGCTGTATAATTCGTTTATGGCCGCTTCTGTACCCAACGAATCATATTGAATAAAAAACTTTTCAATAATCTTTTCTGGTGTTTGAGCCAAAGAAGTAAGGGGAAATATGATGAATAGACTGATTAAAAGTGTTTTGTTTTTCATAGTGCTGGTATAGATATGAAGCAATATAATAAAGGAAATGTATGCTTGAGTAAAGGATATATCTGAAATGGATTCCAAAAAAATAAGCCGGACTCTCAAGAGAATCCGGCTTATTTTTTTGTTGTTAATGCTTATTTGTCGTCAGGCAGGTGCATGTCCACATTGTTGCGGTAGTCGCCCATCAGGTGTTCGGCAAAGAAGTACCACATGAGGCGCTCATAGTATTCGCGCTGCTTGCCACGGTAGCCATGTCGCGAGCCCGGTATAGGCACATACTCGAAGCGCTTGCCAGCTTTCATCAACTCATTGACCAGCCGCATGCTGTTGCCAGGGTGCACATTGTTGTCAATGGTACCATGGGTGATCAGGATGTGCCCTTTCATGTTTTTGGCCAGTGAAGGGTTGGTTTTGATTTTGGCATCCCACTTTGTTTCGGTGTATTCATTGCCGTCATCATCCTTTTTGGTTTTGTCCTTTCTGGTCACGCCATTGTGCGTTTCACTCCACCACTTGTTGTAGATGTTGTTGTCGTGGTTACCGGCAGAAGAAGCTGCTGCATCATAAAAGTCGGGGTAGGAGAGCAAGGCTGCAGTAGACATAAAGCCTCCACCAGAGTGCCCGAAAATACCAATGTGGTCTAGGTCGATGAATGCATGACGCTCAGCCAGCTGCTCCAGTGAACGCTTGTCATCGGCCAGGGCATAGTCACGCAAGTTGTCGTAGCCATAAGTATGATAGTACTTAGAGCGCATGGGGCTGCCGCCTCGGTGACCCATACTTACCACAATAAAGCCCAGCTGTGCCATGGCAGTATTGTATCGGCCACTGATGGTAAAGTCGTTTGTGAACGATTCTACTTGCGGGCCAGGGTACACATAGGAGATGACCGGGTATTTTCTGGTAGAATCAAAATCGAAAGGCTTGTACATCACTCCGTACAGGTCGGTAATGCCATCATCAGCCTTCACGGTAAAACGCTCGGGCATTTTCCAACCGGCTTGTTTTAATAGGCTAAGATCGGCCGATTCCAGGTTCATAATTACCCGGCCGTTATTGTCTTTCAACACACTGGTGGGCACCTCATCTACGGCTGAGTAGTTGTCTACATAGTACTTGGCCGACTCTGACATGTTCACTCTGTGGTTGCCATTCTCTGTAGAAAGGGGCGCAAAACCGCTTCCATCAAAATTGGCTTTGTATATAAGCGAGTAGTAGGGGTCTATGTTGGGCTCCCTGCCAAAGGCCTGGAAATAAACCTTTCTGCCGGCAGTGTCAATCTGCGCCATGTTGCCGGTGATGAAATAGCCACCATTGGTGATTTTGTTTTTCTGAGCTCCGGTGTTGCCATCGTAGAGGTACAGCTGACCCCAGCCATTGCGCTCACTCCACCAGATCAGCTCTTCACCTTCGTTGAGGATGGCCAGTTGCTGGTAACTCCAGTTGAAGTAGGGGTGGTTTACGTCCTGAAAGAGTTGTTTTACTTCCCCATTGTTGGTATTGACCATGCACACGTCCAGCGTGTCGCTGGTTCGGTTCATGCGGGTAAAAAACATCTTATCAGAGGTTTTACCCGGCAGGTAAGGCCTGATGGTTTGATCTTTGAATTTGTCAATGTCGATGCCAAGACGAGATTTTGACTCAACGTCAAATACTTCGAGCACATCCTGTGGCACTTCCTGCTCGCCCGGCATGGCATATTTATACACTTCCAGCTCAGGCCTTGGTTTGCTCATTTCGTTGATCACGAAAAGTGGATTCACCTTTCGGGCATCGCTGCGATTTACATACAGTTTTTTCGAATCTTCAAACCAGCGCACACGGGCTCTCAGGCGTTTGTCAGAGGTCGTATCACCCTGGTCTCTTTGGTAGCTAAACCAGCGTTCGCCATCGGTGGTGAGTTGGATTTCGGTAGAGTCGGCATCGCCAACTTCCATAAGGTAGAGGTTGTGCTGGCGAGCAAAGGCTACATAGCTACTGTCAGGGGCATAGCTAGCCCAGCGGAGGCGTTTGTCGGCTTTCTCGGTGCTATCTCCACGGGTCAGTAGCTTAGAGTTGATGTCGAAGTGGAAGTCAATGCTGTCTACCATAAAGGTGAGTGTGCGGTTGTCATCTTCCAGCTCAAGGCCTTTCAGATCCAGATCGTTGTGGTTCCATGGTTTGCGCGTGAGCTCACTCAGCTTTGCTGCAAAATCCTTGTTGTCGAACATCAGTTGTTTCGACTTTTTGCTTGGATCAACGATGTAGAAGCGCTTGCCATCAGTGGTAGTATAGGTATACCAGAACTTATCGCTGTCTTTGAACCACTGTGGGTTTACCCGGGTGCTCTTGAGCATTTTCCTCAGGTTGCTGGCGCTGAATTTTTCAGCAGCCTTGAAATCGGCCTTTTGCTGTGCACTTGCCGCGAAAGCAAAGAGCATACCGGCCAACAGGAGTAATTTCTTCATGGTAGAGTTCAGTTTACTCCTCAATAATAGCAAGGTTGACTGGTAAGCAACCAGCCACTTTGTGTTACGCCCTGCTTTTGTGGGATGAGCGGGAACAGGAAGACTCATTTGTCAGCCAACAGTCATGGTTTCAGTTCAGATATGATGGTGTCTATTCACAAAAAGCCACTGGAAGCACGAATGCATGTACAGTCACATCTCCATGAAGATATTGGTGCCAATTTCTGTAGAGCTTTCGGTGTCCATTCTGAATTGTTCTACAAGTTTCACTTTACCAGTCGAACTGTCAATTGATACCACACACTCAGATGCTCCGTGGTCTAATTCTCCGCTAGTCCTTTGCTGACAATAGGTGAACTTTAAGATGTCATTATTTAGCTGTCCAATTAAATATCCCATCCTTATTCTACCTCCTGAATAATGTGCTTTCACCGTATGTGCATCTTGCTCAAAAAGAAAGATAGTCTCTTTGTTAACTATCCCATTTTCAGCTGTTTGGATAGCGTTCATCTTTAAATTATTGAGCATGGCGGGTGTAATAAAAATCTTTATGATCTGCTTGAGGCAGTCTATGAAACAGGTGTGTTTATCTGGATTTTGTTTTCATTCAATCCTGAGATTAAACCTGCTGACTAACTCTTTCTGAACGTCTTTCACGTTGAATTGTTCCTGGTTGATCTTGCGTTCTATACCGATGATTAACTCCGATAGGATTGGCTTGTCCGGGTCAGCGTAGATCAGGCAAATCATGTTTCCGTCATTGTCTTCGAAAAAGGCTGTGTCAGTGGTGAAATTCATGTATTTCCAGCCTGTCTTATGAAGCCTGTCATTGTATGTATCATACAAATATGTACTTAACCTTTCATGTTCAGTGAAATTTGTCCACCCGTCTTTGGGTGCAAGTTTTAAGGTCATTTTTTTAACCATTCGGCAGCGTTGTCAGACATCTTTCTATAGTTATGCCCTACGTTTTTTACAGTATCAATTTCCCAATTGAATTTCCAATCATTCTTCTTGGCTAGTTTCTTATTCGTTTCAAAGAAGTTGGTTCCGCGTTCCAGTCTG
>Ga0316204_10006379_pt1 | contig 18220 bp, 16 predicted proteins | sample 6monrhotite_MG_2_FD_205661 | JGI IMG/M metagenome (GOLD analysis project Ga0316204, IMG submission 205661) | Microbial mat bacterial communities from mineral coupon in-situ incubated in ocean water Damariscotta River, Maine, United States -... | ecosystem: Environmental > Aquatic > Marine >... | reverse complement strand
AACTACCAGCCACTGATACCGCATAATCTAAACGGTCATGTTGAACAAATCATGAAAACGCCTGTATTAACAGCAAGTCAGGATACTGATGTGCGTCATATTGCGCGTCTATTTATTTCTCAACATGTTGGTGCAATGCCAATAATTAGAGAGGGGGAATTGACGGGGATTATTACCCGCAATGATATCCTGGAAGCGGTTATGTCTAATTTTTTAATTGAACTTTGGGCATAGCTAACAAAATTACAGTGTATGCAGCAATTAGGAATTAAGTATCCGAAAAAATGTTAGCCGTATTACTTGCGGCGCCAGAATGAATAATGCCTTCATGGCAATTGCATAAACCACTAAAACCCACCGTAATCATCATCTTATTTTCTTAGCTTCCATAAGCAAAAATGAAATAAGAAAATTTCTTAGCACGCTAAGCAAACGTCCGATAGTAATAATCAATTACTAAAAGTAATATTATTTCGTAGCCATGGATGATCTTTAAGTTGTTGTCTTTGCGCATGGATGCGCGGATATTTTTAATATGATTGACACTGTTTTCAGAGCTTGCAGACAATAGCGGATAAACCTGCACTGGAATAAATGAGATTTTCTGCCAGTATATTAGTTGCCTTATTAGGAGAACACATGACTGGAATGGCTATGCCGATCAGCACGCAACTTTCTGACACTCAATATGAGCATAGGGAGAGAAGAAGGGTTGTGCGCAGACCATTAAATTTGCGAGTCGAGATTTTAGATCGCGATGGATTGGTTCATAGTTTTACGGGGAAAAATATAGGATTGGGTGGCGTGTTTTTCCGTGCTGACTCATCCCTGTATCAACTTAAAGACATAATTAAACCGCGGTTGTATTTGAACTACAATGGATCATATAAACCTTGCTGTATTGCGGTTCAGGTCATGCACATAAGTGAGGATGGATTCGGTGTTTGCTTCCACCAATATGATAACCGCCTGTTTCGTTATATCTATAAAATGATGTATGAACCTATACATCATATTTCATCTATCTCTGTCGCTTCAACCACAAAACAACACACAGATATTGTTAGCAATTAATCAAAGGCTGTCATTTGTGTCGGCGGCATGTGTAAAAAGCTGTATAGCAAAAACAATTTCAGGTGTACTTGTAACAAATAGGTTCTAGCCAATGGAATTGGCTTTATTTTTGAATAATGTGATGGGTGTAATCAAGGGGGATTATATGGAACATCGTTGGAGCAAACGTTTTAATGTCAATGTAGATGTGTTGTTATATCATCGTGGCGGGAGGCCGATTAAATGCAAAACATATAATGCAGGAACAGCAGGTATATTTATTAAATCCGTACTGGAGACGTTAACAAAAAATTCATTTTTGGAAGTAGAGTTTGAAGAGGGGGCTAACCTTCGCTACAAAAAGAACCGAAGTCATCGTATACGCGCTCTGGTCATCCATTCCTCAAAGCAGGGTGTTGGTCTTATGTTTCTTAAACCTGAGCCTGAAACACTGCTTGCATGGCGCCAAGTGATGCGAAGGGCCCACCATCAATTATCCAGTTCTAGCCTGCCCATTACTACATCATCTTTTTATCCTGATTTGATAACCGATTACATGCCCGCTTCAAAGTTAATCAGTAAGTCGCAGAAATGAGGCTGGTTGGAGGGGGAGCGGTATTTAAATAACCAGTGAATGTCTGGTGTCAATAATGCGGTTTGTGTTATTAAGTCGAGTAACACTGAAATCACAGCCAATTTGACCTTTTACACATCTATCATTATTTAGGGTAGCCTTAATATAATTTTGTTTTCACTGGTGGTTACCCATGGTAAAGAAGTCAACCAGCAAGGCGGCACCTTCAAAAGATCGCAAGATACAGGCTAATAATTACGAATCTATTGATACTGAGGATAGCAGTTTTCCGATTGTTGGCATTGGCGCTTCCGCCGGTGGTCTAGAGGCTTGCAGTGAGTTCTTTGCTCAGCTGCCTGTCAACACCGGCATGGCATTTGTGCTGGTCCAGCACCTGGACCCCAGCCACAAGAGCATGCTGACTGAACTGCTGTCACGCACCACCCAGCTGCCTATCTCTGAAGTTGTGGACGGCATGATGACCGAACCCAACCATATTTATATTATCCCGCCCAACACCGAGCTGGGCATTCTGCACAATGTATTGCATCTGTTACCGCGCAGCGAGGTGGTCAATCCACACTTGCCCATCGATAGTTTCATGCAATCACTGGCCGAGGATCAGGGCAGCATGGCCATTGGTGTCATCCTCTCCGGTGGCGCCTCGGATGGAACCATTGGTCTCAAGCGCATCAAGGCGGCAGGTGGTATTACCTTTGCCCAGGATGAGACGTCAGCTAAATACAACAGCATGCCCCACAGTGCTATAGCTGCCGGTTGTGTTGATTTTGTTCTGACCCCGGCGGAGATTGCCAAGGAGTTAATCCGTATTGCACGTCAGCCACGGGTGCTAAAGAAAATTTCAGGGATGACAGAACCAGGCTTGCCAGACGAGGGTGATGAGCTCAACAAAATATTCATGCTGTTGCGCAACCATACCGGCAATGATTTCACCTACTATAAACACTCCACCATCTGTCGTCGCATCCAACGGCGCATGGTGTTACATAAACTGGAACGCCTCAAGGATTATCTGCGTTATCTGCGTGAACATTGCCATGAGCTGGATGAGTTGTTCCAGGATATCCTCATCAATGTCACCGGTTTTTTTCGTGACCCGGACAGCTTTGACGCGCTGAAACAAAATGTTTTTCCCGCCATTATTCAAGGTCGCAAGGATGAAACGCTGCGTATCTGGGTGGCCGGCTGTTCTACCGGTGAAGAGGCCTACTCGATCGCCATGGCCTTGCTCGAATATCTGGGCGACCAGGCCAGTGGAACGCCTATTCAGATTTTTGCCAGTGATATTGATGCCAAGGCCATCGACAAGGCCCGTGTAGGTATCTACCCGGAAGGCATCAAGGCCGATGTGTCGGCGGCACGCTTGCAACGCTTTTTCACCAAGGTGCCGGCTGGCTATCAGATCAGCAAATCGATTCGCGATCTGTGCCTGTTTGCAGTGCAGAACGTGGCCAAAGATCCACCCTTTTCGCGTATGGATTTGATCAGCTGTCGCAATCTGCTGATTTATTTCAGTAGTGTTATGCAAAAGAAGGTGCTGCAGGTGTTTCACTATGCTTTGAAAGCCAGTGGTTTTTTGCTGCTGGGTGGGTCGGAATCCATTTCCGGCTCGGCTGACCTATTTTCGATGTTGGATAAGAAGAATAAAATCTATAACAAAAAATCCATCACCAGCCTGCGTCACTATGAATTCAGCAGCATGCCATCCAACGCCACGCGTTACTCACCGGAACAGTCATTGCCGCAAGCCGCGAACACGCTGATGGATATCGTGCAACAGGCCGAGCGCTTTATCATCAACGAATATGGTCCAGCGGCAGTGATCATCAATCAGGACCTGGACATCCTTCATTTCCGTGGCCATACCGGGCCCTACATCGAACCCGCTCAGGGTTCGGCCAGCCTCAATCTGATGAAGATGGCGCGTACCGACCTGCTGATGGAATTGCGTTCCGCGATACGCCAGACAATAAAGGAGGGGGTGCGGGTCAGACGCAATAATGTGCGCTTTAAGATCAATCATGATGAACGGCGTGTCCATCTACAGGTGATTCCACTTAAAGGCCCGCGCAGCGATGAATGCTCTCTTTTGGTCTTGTTTGAAGAAGCTGATTCAACAAGCCTCATGCCAATTGCTGAGGCTGGGCTGAGTCAGCTCACAGCTGTAACAGATACAAAAAAAACCATTGATGACAAAGATCAACGAATCACAGCACTGGAACAAGAGCTGACGGCAACACGGGAATATCTGCAAACCATCATTGAGGATCAGGAGACTGCCAATGAAGAGCTGCAGCCCGCCAGTGAAGAGATCCAGTCTGCCAATGAAGAACTGCAATCCACCAGCGAAGAGTTGGAAACCGCCAAGGAGGAGCTGCAATCCACCAATGAAGAGCTGGTCACCGTCAATGATGAACTAGAGGGACGTAACGTCGAGCTTAGTCAACTCAATAACGATCTCAACAACCTGCTCAACAGTGTGCAGTTGCCCATTATTATGCTGAATGAAGATCTTAGTATTCGCCATTTCACCCCTGGAGCGACCCAGCTGTTCAATCTCATTCACAGTGATGTTGGCCGGCCCATTAGCGATATCAAGGCCAATGTTGAAATTCCCAATATGGAAGAGCACCTGATGCGGGTTATGGACACCGTCATGCTCGAAACACTGGAGGTGCGTGACTCTGCCGGCAATTGGTATAACCTGCGGATTCGACCTTATAAGACCATAGATAATCGAATTGCCGGGGTTGTGTTGGTGTTTGTCGGTATGAGCAGTGAAGTTGAACGGCGTCTTGCGGCGGTGGTTCGTGACGCCAGTGATGCAATTACCCTGCAGGATTTTGACGGTAACATTCTGGCCTGGAATAGTCGCGCCGAGCAAATATTTGGCTATAGTGAGAATGAAGCCCTGGCGATGAATGTCCGCAGTCTGATCCCGGAATCGGCGCGGCTTAATGAGGCGGCGATGGTGGCAGCGTTACGGCGTGGCGAAGAGGTGGCGTCGCTGGAAACAGTTTGCATCACCAAGGACGGCCAGACGATCAAGGTTTTGCATACCAGCACTGCCTTGATCGATGAGCATGGCCAGCCCTATGCAATTGCCGCCACAGAGCGATTGCTCAAGGACAAAGCTTAGATAAATGAGGGAGCCTGGGTGAGCAAGGAGCTGCCAACGACTGACGTAGAAGGAAGTGTCGATTATAAGCGACTCAGTAAGGCGGGTCTGGATGTCTGCCTGGACCAGCTTTTGGCACAGCCTGCTACCAGTGAACAGGCAAGTGAATTGCAGTTCCTTTTGCATGAGCTGCAGGTGCACCAGATTGAACTGGAAATTCAGAATCGGGAATTGCGAGAGTCTCAGCAGTTGCTGGAAGAGGCCCGTGACCGTTATGCCGATCTTTATGACTTCGCTCAGGTAGGTTATCTGTCGCTTGATAACAAAGGCGCAATCCTGGATATCAATCTACGCGCCGCCATCATGCTGGGGCGTGAGCGTAGCCAGCTGGTTGGCATGCCGCTGGTGACTTTTCTGCTGCCGGGCGAGAGCCGCATCCTGTTTGAGCATCTGTCGCAGGTGTTTAAAACAACATCAAAGGTCGTGCATGAGTTGCGCTTAAAACTTGCGGATGGCGGGTCTTGTCTGGTGCAGATACAAAGTATTGTTGTAAAGAGTGGTGAGGGTGGGGACTATAGTTGTCATGCAGCATTGCTTGATATCAGCCAACAGCGACAGATTGAAAATGAATTAAAACAAAGTGAAAAGCAGCTGCGTGCCATTTTTGAACAGGCGGCAGTCGGGGTTGCGGTGATTGACTCCAACAACGGCATATTTCAGAAAATCAATAAAAAATATTCTGACATCATCGGTTATACGAATGAAGAGATGCAGGCGTTGGATTTTATGCAAATTACCCATCCTGATGATTTGCAACTAGATCTACTAAATATGCAAAAGTTGAAGGCGGGTGAAGAGGGCGAGTTTTCATTGGAAAAACGTCTGTTTTGTAAAGATGGCACCATCGTCTGGGTGAATCTGACGGTTTCACCCTTATGGGATATGAGCGATAGGCCTGATTTTCATATTGCCATTATTGAGGATATTAGCCAGCGCAAACAGGCTGAAATTATTTTAGAAAGACACAACGAGGTGCTTGAGCTGATGGCGAATGGGGCGAGTCTCGACGCTGTTTTGAGCAGCCTGGTTGACAATGCTGAAGAAACATACCCAGGAGTGTTGTTTGCGGTGTTATTGAGGCAGGAGGGGAATGTGCATTTGCAACCCTACATTAAGCCCGCTATGAAGAATTTCTTTAATGACGTCTATGGTGGCATGGAGATTTGCCCTGCGAATGCTTGCTGTGGTTCGGCTGCATTTACCGGTCAGCGAGTGTTTATTGAGAATATTATTTCGCACCCGAATTGTGCTACTTGTCATCAAGCTGCGATAAAGGCTGGTTTGAGGTCCTGTTGGTCCGAGCCGGTGAGCTCTTCTACTGGTGAGGTGGTGGGAGTTTTTACGGCTTACAGCCGCCAGGCAAGCGTACCGACTTCCACAGACCTGGAGTTTATCTATGACTCCGCACGCCTCGCAGGCATTGCCATTGAACGCGACCTCATCGAAACCCAGACCCGCCAACGTCAGGCCGAGCTGGCTCATATGGCGCGGCTGGATATGATGGGCGAGATGGCCACCGGGATGGCTCACGAACTAAACCAGCCACTGGCGGCGATTGCGACCTACGCCGATGTTGCCTTGAGATTATTAGGCACCGATATCAAACAGCCTGACCTGTTGGAAGAAGCATTGCAGGGTGCCCGTCAGCAGGCCGTGCGCGCCAGCGAGATCATCCGTCATCTGCGCAAGTTGGTGCGCAAACAGGCGCCGCAGAAGCAGGATGTCGATCTTAATGAACTGATTAATAGTGTGGTTGAATTCACTCAGTTCGAGGTACGCAAACATCAAATTCACTTCACGCTGCAATTAGATGAAGACTTGCCTAACGTCTCTGTTGATAGCATTCAGATCGAGCAGGTGCTGTTAAATCTTGTTCGCAATAGCATCGAGGCCTTGCAATTGGTGGCTGATAAAGAACGACAGGTGGCGATTCACACCGGACTGAATAGCGATGGCTGGGTGCAGGTCGAGATCACTGATAACGGTCCGGGCATGAGTCTCGAAATTCTCGATCATCTCTTTCAGCCGTTTGTTACCACCAAGGGTGCCGCCGGGATGGGGATGGGCTTGTCTATTTGCCATTCCATCATTGAAGCCCATGGCGGGCGTTTATGGGCACAGTCCAAACCCGGCCAGGGGGCGACATTTTTTTTGACCTTGCCGCTAAATGCTCTACTGACACAGGAGTGAAGTGAGTATGGTGCCTACAGTCTTTGTGGTCGATGATGATGACGCGGTTCGCGCCTCCATCGTTTTATTGTTTAAGTCACAGGAAATAGAGGTGGAGGCCTACGCCACCGCCGAGCAATTTCTTGAGACTTATCAGACCGATCGTCCGGGTTGTCTGGTGCTGGACATCAGAATGCCCGGCATGAGCGGGCTGGAGTTGCAACAGACGCTGGTTGAGAAGCAGATTCGAATCCCGATTATCTTTGTCACCGGTCATGGTGATGTGCCTTTATCGGTGCAGACAATTAAGGCTGGTGCCTTCGATTTCATTGAAAAGCCTTTTGATAACGAGCTGCTGCTGGGACGCGTACGCCAGGCCATTGCCTGGGATCTGCGTTACCGCCAGGAAGTGGCCAGTAGCATTGCCAATGCTACGCGAGCTTACGCCGAGAGCATCGTTGACACCGTGCGCGAGCCGTTGCTGGTGCTGGATGGGCAACTCAATATTATTTCGGCCAATCGATCATTTTACGATGTCTTTTTGATCTCGGCGGAGACAGATAAGAAACAACAGTTTGTCGATTTTGCCAGGCAATTATGGAGTGCCCCGGCACTAACAGAGTGCATCAAGATGGTCATTCCCAATAACAGTGAACTGCGTGATTTTGAGATTAACTGCGACCTGCCTAAGGTGGGCAGAAAGTCACTCTTGCTCAATGCTCGCCGCCTGCAACAACGTGGGGATCATTGCCAATACATTTTGCTGGCGATGGAGGATATTACTGAGCGTAAACAGGCGCAAGATTCTCTGTTTGAGGAAAAGGAACGGGCTCAGGTAACCCTGCGCTGCATCGGTGAAGCGGTGATTACTACCGATGCCAATGGCATTGTCGAATACCTTAACCCAACCGCCGAGCAACTGACCGGTTGGCGCGAGGCCGAGGCGTGTGGTCAGCCGATATATAAAGTTTACAAAATTATTGATGAAGGCAGTCATGAACCTGGCGAAAATCTGGTCGCTCGTTGTTTGCAACAGGGCCAGACCATTAGCCTGAAACAGGACGTCGTCATCATTAGTCGCAATGGTCAGGAGTATGCCATTGAAGACACGATTGCTCCTATTCGCGGCAGCTGTGGTGAGCTGCTGGGGGCTGTGATTGTCTTCAGGGATGTGACCAAGCAACGTCGCATGACCAGGGAATTGATCCACCATGCCGGTCACGATGCCCTGACTGGGCTGGTGAACCGGCGCGAATTTGTAAAGCGTTTGGAACGTGCTGTGGCTGCCGGCAAATCACAGCATGTCTTGTGTTTTATCGACCTGGATCAATTCAAGACGGTTAACGACAGCGTTGGTCATGCGGCGGGTGATGAGCTGTTGCGGCAAGTTGCCAGTCTGTTTTTAGAGAAGGTTCGTGACCGGGATACGCTGGCGCGGCTTGGCGGTGACGAGTTTGGTTTGTTGCTGGATAACTGTCCTTCGGAAAAAGGCCTGGTGATTGCCGAAGCCATTGTTGGTGAACTTCGTGATTTCCGCTTTGACTGGCAGGGAAAGCCTTTTCAGGTTGGCGCCAGTATTGGCATGGTGCCGATTGCCGGTAAAATTGACAGCGCGGCGGCCATCTTGAGTCAGGCTGACCAGGCCTGTTATTCAGCCAAGGCGCAGGGACGCAACCGGGTGCATGTCTATCAGCAAGAGGGCGGTAAAGCGGTTCACCAGCATGGTGAGATCATGCGTGCCGCGAGTTTATCCCGTGCCATGGATCAGCAGCGCCTGCTGCTCTACGATCAACCTATGCTCTCACTTGTGGCAGGTCGCAAGGATGTACCGCATCACGAACTGCTGGTCAGGCTGCTGGATGTCAAAGGTGCCATTATCTTGCCGGGGGCATTTATTCCTGCTGCCGAACGCTTTGGCCTGATGGTGGCTATCGACCACTGGGTAATCCACACCGCTTTTATGCACTATAGTGAGCTATTCGCGGCAATGCCCGATACCGAGATCACTATTAATCTGTCGGCAAACTCACTTAACGATGAATCATTACTGGAGTTTGTGCGCCAGCAGTTTGTTGAGTCGGCCATGCCACCACAACAGGTCTGTTTTGAGCTCACAGAGACAGCTGTGATACAGAACTTCAAACAGGTCAGCCGATTTATTGCTGAGCTTAAGAAAGACGGCTGCCGCTTTTCGCTGGACGATTTTGGTAGCGGTGTATCATCCTTCGCTCAGCTCAAGAAACTGCCGGTTGACTATGTAAAGATCAATGGCAGCTTTGTTCGCGGTATGTTAGATAATCCAGTTGATCATAGCGTGGTTGAGTCCATCAACAATATTGGTCACAGCCTGGGGATTCGTACCGTTGCAAAGTGGGTTGAGAATAATGCCATTACCGAACGTCTGGCAGATATCGGCGTAGACTACGCCCAGGGTTATGCGATACGACCACCGGGGCTGCTTGAGGAGGCCAGCGCTTAATAGTCAATATCTATTGTCGTGAACCTTTATTATAATGTTGTTTTTTGTAACAATATTGCCATGAATAAAATGAACTCAGATGTAATGGTATACATTGTTGATGATGATGCAGCTATTCGGCACTCATTAGAAATGTTGATGCAATCAGTGGGGCACAAGGCAGTGTCTTATGCCTCTGCCAGGGCGTTTCTTGATTCATTTGATCCATCCATACCAGGATGTTTGTTGCTTGATGTGCGTATGCCTGAAATGAGTGGCCTGGATCTGCAGCAGGTACTCAATCACGACAAAATCAAGATCCCGGTGATTATTATCACCGGTCATGGAGACCTGCCCATGGCAGTGCGTGCCATGAAGGAAGGGGCGGTGGACTTTATTGAGAAACCATTTCATGACCAGCACTTGCTCGATAGTATTACCAAGGCACTCGCCAAGAGCCTTGATATCCAGCAACAGCAAGACAGTCGAGCTATATTTATTGAGCGAGCCAGCCGTCTTTCACCCAGAGAGCGGCAAGTGATGGAAGTGCTTGTTACTGGTAAGCACAGTAAAGAGATTGCTTCAGAACTAGGCATCAGTCCTAAGACGGTGGATGTTCACTGCGGCCACATAATGGAAAAGATGCAGGTGAGCTCCTTGGTTGAGCTGGTACGTTTGTCCATGGCTAATTTGTAAGCGCCAGAAACATAGATAGCCAACATCAAAGCTAGGGGAGTCTTTTTCGCCTGCTTTTTCAATTAGAGCAAAGCAATCATAAAACGGGTGTTGACGCTCGAATCCTGTTAATTACGCCGTTTTAAAAGTTCCAGATTTAATCACTCATTCACTCTTTTCCTGCGATTGCCGATGTGTCCATGACGTGCAATTTATTAGTCATTCCATCTTAATAAAGTGTTAAGATTAAATAACCATCTGGTTTATATGTTTACTTGAAATATATAGATCATTTTATCTTTGTAACCGTGCTGCTGAAGTACGGGTTAGGATCGTAAATCATGAATTTGTCCGCCATTCTCGTCATCACGGCCCCCGCCGAGGTTGATGCATGTATCACTTTGCTCAATAGCCAGCCAGGCATCAGCGTTCATCACTCTGATCCTGTCACGGGCAAGATCATGCTCACCCAGGAGGCTGAATCAATCGACGCTGAGATCGAGGGCCTGAAGCGCATCAAGGCGCTACCCGGGGTGTCGATGGCTGAGATGATCAGCCACTATTTTGAAGATGATGAGAGCCTGGAAACCAGCATCCCCGCTGACCTTGATTCATTTCAAGGACTGGGTGAACTGCCAGAATTTTTGAACAAAACCACTGAATAAACACCGCTGCTGCACATATTCACAACAGCGCAGCGCTTAGAATAATTTTATATTAAGGGAGTCATACATGAGCATTACTCGCAGAGACTTTTTAAAAACCAGTATGGCTGCAGCTGCCGCAGCCAGCGTTGGCATTCCCCTGAGTGCCACGGCCAAAGAAGCTGCAGCCAAGGTCGATGAGGGTTGGCGCTGGGACAAGGGCGTGTGCCGTTTCTGCGGTGTCGGTTGTGGCATCCAGATTGCCACCAAGGGTGGCCGTATCGTCGCCACCAAGGGCGATCCAGATTCCCCTGTTAACCGTGGCCTAAACTGTATCAAGGGTTATTTCAATGGCAAGATTCTCTACGGAGAAGACCGTCTGACCCAGCCGCTGCTGCGCATGAAGGACGGTAAGTTCGACAAAAAAGGTGACTTCGTCCCAATTTCCTGGGATCGCGCCTTCGACGAGATGGAGACGCAGTTCAAGAAGACCTATAAAGAAAAAGGACCCACCGGCGTAGCGGTAATGGGTTCGGGTCAGTACACCATCCAGGAAGGCTATGCTGCCTCCAAGCTGATGAAGGCGGGTTTTCGCAGTAACAACATCGACCCCAATGCCCGTCACTGCATGGCCTCGGCGGTAGCTGGTTTTATCCAGACCTTCGGCATCGACGAACCGGCCGGTAATTACGACGATATTGAACACACCGACACTATGGTGCTGTGGGGCGCCAATATGGCTGAGATGCATCCGATTCTCTGGGGCCGCATCGTCGATCGCCGCCTGTCGGATGACAAGGTGCGGATTGTCAATCTCAGCACCTATAGCAACATGTCATCCGACCTGGCTGATCTGGAAATCATCTTCAAGCCTTCAACGGATTTGGCGCTGCAAAATTACATCGCCCGCGAGATCATCAAGCGCGATGCTATTAACTGGGACTTCGTTAACAAACATTGTGCCTTCGCCACCGGCCCTTACGACATCGGCTACGGAATGCGTGATACCGATAAGTTTGCCTTTGATGCTGAGAAAGATATTCAAGCCAAAGAGAACCAGATTAGTTTGGATGAGGCTGAGGCTGTTGGTCAGCGACGCAAGGAGGGTGATGAGGTAGAGCAGGCCAACAACAAATCCGCAGGCAAGCATTGGCTCATCGAGTTTGAGCATTTCAAGCAGGCGGTTGAACCTTACACGCTGGACTATGTTGCCGAACTGGCCAAGGGTGATGCCGATGAGCCACTGGAGCAGTTCAAGCAAAAGCTGCAACAGCTGGCCGATTTTTATATTGAAGACCAGCGCAAGGTAGTGTCGTTCTGGACCATGGGTTTCAACCAGCATCAGCGCGGCACCTGGGTCAATGAACAGGCCTATATGAATCACCTGCTGCTGGGCAAACAGGCCAGCCCCGGCAACGGTGCTTTTTCTTTGACCGGCCAGCCTTCAGCCTGCGGTACCGCACGTGAAGTGGGCACCTTTGCCCATAGGCTGCCGGCCGACATGGTGGTAATGAACCCTAAACATCGCGCCTTTGCCGAGGATGTCTGGAAACTGCCGGCCAATACCCTCAACCCCAAGGTTGGCAGTCACATCACCAAGATTATGCGCGACCTGGAAGACGGTTCGGTGGGCTGGCTGTGGGTGCAGGTCTGTAACCCTTTTCAGGGCACGGCCAATGCTAATCACTGGATCAAGGCGGCGCGCGAGATGGACAACTTCATCGTTGTCGCGGATGCTTATCCTGGTATCTCCACCAAGGTGGCCGATCTGGTGCTGCCGGCGGCGATGATCTTTGAAAAATGGGGTGCCTACGGTAATGCTGAACGCCGTACCCAAACATGGCGTGAGCAGGTGCCACCACCTGGGCAAGCGCGTAGTGATGTCTGGCAGATCTTGGAATTTTCCAAACGCTTCAAATTGAAAGAGGTGTGGGGTGAGCAGTCTATTCCCGGCCTAAAAGACAAGGGCTTTGAACCTAATACCTTGCCGGATGTGCTAGACGCCGCCAAACAAAAGGGCTATTCGCCCGACAGTACTTTGTACGATGTGTTGTTTGCAAACAAAGAAAATAAAACATTCAAATGGCCCGATCCAATCGCCAAGGACCATGACAACCACACCGTTGATCATCTCGGAGATGGCTGGTTTGTGGAGAAGGCATTGTTCGAAGAATACGCTAAGTTCGGTCGTGGTCATGCCCATGATCTGGCACCTTTCGATCTCTACATGCACGATGATGTGCGCGGTCTGAAGTGGCCGGTGGTAGATGGCAAGGAGACTCAATGGCGTTTCAACGAGGCCTATGACCCCTATGTTAAAAAGGGCAGTGGTTTCGACTTTTATGGCAAGGCACTGAAGGTGATTCCCAGTGGTGATCTTGATGGTGTCACCAACAAGGAAAAGACCAATCTTGCCGGCAAGGCCAAGATCTTTTTCCGCCCCTATGCCGCGCCAGTGGAACAGCCTGATGAAGATTATAAGCTGTGGCTTTGTACCGGCCGGGTGTTGGAACACTGGCACAGTGGCACCATGACGCGCCGTGTGCCCGAGCTGCACCGTGCCGTGCCCAACGCCATGCTCTACATGCACCCGCGTGACGCCGATGCATATGGTTTGAAACGCAAAGACGTAGCCTGGATTGAATCACGCCGCGGCAAGATCAAGGCGCTGGTGGAAACGCACGGTGGTCGTAATCGTATGCCACGCGGCACGGTGTTCGTGCCCTGGTTTGATGAGGGTGTGTTTATCAACAAGCTAACCCTGGATGCAACCTGTCCGATCTCGAAACAGACTGACTTTAAGAAGTGTGCGGTTAAGGTCTACAAGGCTTGAGGAAAAGAATATGAAAAACAAAATCATAACAGCAGCCATGACGCTCTGTCTGGGTAGTGCCGTCAGCATTGTCCAGGCGGCAGATGCGATTAAAGACAGCAGCACGGGTTTGAGTAAACAGAGTGTGTTTGAGGTGCCCACGCCAGAGGCCTTCAATTATAAGGGCGTGATGCCAGGCACTGACCCGGTCTATATGCGCGCTTACCCCGGCGCGCCACCGCAGATCCCACACAACATCGAACTGATGACGCCGGTTAAGGCGGCAGTGAACTACTGTCTCAGCTGTCATGGCAGTTCGGCAGAACTTAGCCAGCCCTTAAAGGATAAGCCGACGCCGATTCCCGTCAGTCACTATACTGATTTGCGCCATGCGCCCGACATGGCGACTAAAAAATTAGTCGGTGCGCGTTATGTCTGTACTCAGTGCCATGTGCCACAGGCGGATGTTGAGCCGTTGGTGAAAAACAAATTCTGATTGGCGGTTCATGTCAGAGACAACAGATGATGTAGATAATGGTCGCCGCGCTTTCTTGCGTGGCGCCTTTCTCACCCGTGAAGGGCGCGAGAACTATGAACAACAACGTCGTCCTTTAGGGCCAGCACCACCCTGGCATCAGGGACGTCTCGATACTGAACGTTGTCAAGCCTGTGATGCTCCTTGTGTTGATGCCTGTAGCCCTGCAATTATTAAACTCCACCCCAAAGATCACCTGCTTTTCAAACAGCCTTACCTGGATTTCACAGAGACAGGTTGCACATTTTGTGGTGACTGTGTGACGGCCTGCCCGATGGAACTGGACAGAACCACAACACCGGCCAAGTTGGGGCAGGTGCAACTGAATAAACAAACCTGTCTGGCCTGGAATAATGTTTTTTGCATGAGCTGTCGTGGCCATTGTGACCATGGCGCCTTGTCGTTTGATCAACAACGGCGTATGCAGCTGGATGAGGAAGCCTGCACGGGTTGTGGCCGTTGCCTTCCTGTTTGCCCTAATCAGGCGCTGAGTTTTCACTTGGCTCCACTCATACCGCTATAATCTGTGGCATATAATTAGTGAGTTCAGCATAGATGAGGGCATTAATCTACCATCTTCGGGTGTAATATAAAAAACTCTTCTGCCATCCCCCTGATTAAAGACCGGGTTCTTACTATGAAAGCGACCGTAGAATTACAAGTTGTCCCGATTGGCAGTGGTGTCTCTGTCAGGCAGGAGATTAATCGTGTTGTTGAGTTACTCGATAGCTTTGATTTTATTATCGAGACACATGCTTCAGGGACAAACATTGAAGGAGATCTGACTGATATACTCGCGGCTGTCGAGAAAATCCATGAGGTATTACATCAAGAAGGCAGTATTCGTCTGCTGAGTTACCTGAAACTGGAAACCCGTACTGACAAGACGCCAACACTTGTTGGTAAACGACTTTGACATCACTATTATCTGTGTTCCATAGTTTAATAAGCAATTGATTAAAATTAATAAGTTAATCAAACAGATCATACTGATACTTCGGTGGGCACAAGCTAAGGAAAAACTGAAATGGACATGGATAGAGAACAACTACTCAAAAAACGTGATGAACTGTGTCAACGCCTGGAAGATATTGAAAAAGATTATCGTCAAGGCCTGGACCCAGACTCTGAGGAGCAGGCCATTCAACTTGAGAATGCCGAGGTGCTTGAGGGCATCGCCAAGTCTACCTCAGAGCAACTGCAGGACATTGAGAAACAATTGGCAGAGTTTGCCTGATCACTTCAGCATATAAGGACTGAGTATGAAACTCTATGCTTCACTGACATCACCTTACGCAAGAAAGGTGCGTATCTGTTTGATAGAAAAGGGGCTGGATTATGACTTTGTTGTCGAAGCGCCTTCAGACCCAAATGCAAATGTAGTGCGCCTTAACCCTCTAGGCAAGGTGCCATTGTTGCAATGCGATGATGGTGAGGTAGTATTTAACTCACCGATGATTGTCGAGTATATCGATAGTCTTGAGGGTGTGGCCTTGATTCCAACCAGCGTTAAGCGTTTGCATGTGCAACGTTGGCATGCACTGGGGGACGGCATTGTCGATGCAGTTGTCGCCCGTATGCTGGAATTGCGTCGTGCCATCGAACACCAGGATGCTGCCGTAATCAAAAAACAGGAAACAAAAGTGGCCGCGGCCTTAGATTTTGCTGATGAGCATTACCAGGGCGGTGAGTTTATTGAAGGTGGTCAGTTTAGTCTTGCCGATATCGCTTTGGCCGTAGCGCTGGAATATATTGATTTTCGTTATCCGCATGACTGGCGTTCAATCCATCCACGCCTGGCTGAGTGGCTAAACGGCATCAATCAACGACCAGCCTTTCTCTCGACAGTCGCTCAAGAGTAATCAGTCATAATAGTTTTGAGGGTTGTTGAGTGTCTGAGACAAAGCAGAGTGTTGAGCAATTAAAAGAAATCGCTGCCAATACACTTGATTATTATAATCAAAAAGCAGATGACTTTTTTGCCGGTACCATTGATCATGATGTGGAGCAGAATATCTCTGTGCTGCTGCAACACATTGAAGTGGCGTCGCCTTTTACAATTCTGGATGTCGGCTGTGGTCCGGGGCGTGATTTGAAGACATTCACGCAGCGCGGTCATGTTGCCGTTGGCCTTGAAGGCGCTGAGCGGTTTGTCGAAATTGCGCGATCCTATAGTGGTTGTGAGGTGTGGTTGCAGGATTTTGTTAACCCCGTTTTGCCAGCCAATCATTTTGACGGCGTCTACGCCAATGCCTCCCTGTTTCATGTTCCCAGTCAGGCCTTGCCCACTGTGTTGTTAAAATATCACGCAGCCCTTAAAGCAGGCGGGGTGTTATTCAGCTCTAACCCGCATGGTATGAATGAAGAGGGCTGGATGCATGGGCGTTATGGTGCCTATCATGATTTGGCCACATGGCGTGGTTATATGCAGGCAGCGGGGTTTATGGAGTTGATGCACTATTATCGGCCTGAAGGCGCCCCGCGTGAACAACAGCCATGGTTGGCAAGCGTTTGGCGAAAAGTCTAATTATTATCCCCGCTAAGTCGCTATTCTTTAATATGCTTATTTGATTATGTTTGTTTGATGTAGAGCAAAATCGCTGGCTGATGAATCCACAAATATTCCATGTTGCTGTTTTTATAATTTTTATCACTGTCTGCGGCAGCGCTTTTGCTCAACAATCGATTGACTCTAAAGATGAGACGTTGACCGTAAGTGTTCTAATTGAGGATAATAATAAGACTGGAGGGCTGTTAGATGCCGTTATTGGCAAACTGGATATTACGCACACCTCTATTTCGAGTCAGCTTGAACAAACTGCCACTTCAATAGATTCCTTCTTCGCTGATGACATCGTATTTGAACAGACCAATCAAAGTTATATGCGTATTGCTCTTGATATGGTTTCTGAAGAATATGATGGAACAGGGTTTGCGGGTGATTTGAAACTAAAGGTTGATTTACCGCACATTAAAAAGCGTCTTAAACTGTTGATCGAAACTGATTCACAACGCGACTCAAAAGAAAATCTGGAGGAATTGCCTTCCGATGTTGTGCAAGAAAGGGATTTCTTTATTTCGCTTGAAAGAAAATTAGGCGGGGTGAGGAAATGGGATATTCGACCTTCCCTGGGTGTAAAAGTCCGCAGACCCATAGATCCATTTGCGCGCATTCGTACGTTTAGATATTTTGCACTTGATAATTGGTTGTTACGGGCCTCAAATACGCTTGCCTGGTATGACTCGCATGGATACGGTGCTAATGGTGCATTGGAGTTTGACCGAATTATCAAAACAGGACTGTTATTTCGAACCACATCAAAGCTGAGCTGGCAGGAAGAAGAAATGTTTAGGCGTTTTGACCTTGGCTTTTCACTTTATCAGCGTATTGATGAGCGCCAGAACATGGCCTATCAGATTGCTGGTTTTGCCGATGATGAATATGATTGGCGCTCGAATAAATATTACACCCGTGTCCGTTATCGAAAAGGGCTTTATAAAAAATGGATGTTTGGTGAAATTATTCCACAGTTTACCTTTCACAAAGAAACTGGTTTTCACAGTGAGGCATCGATTACCTTTCGCCTGGAAATGGTATTTGGTGAGAGCTATCGATGATTAACAATTGCGGTGGTTGCAGTCGGACGATTTATTTTTAAGCAAGTTAAGGTGGACACCACTAATGTGTCCACCTTGGTCGTTTAATTGCCGGTGTAATTAGCCGCGATATAGTGGCCATCTGGGCTGAAAAAAAGATACAAAGTTTGTTTTGATGTATCACTTACTTTGTCATTCTTAAAAATGATTACCCACTCAGGTCCTTTGGCGTAGCTTTTCTGCTCTACGCTGGCAGCCTTCACATCTGACCAGGTAGCATCTATTTTTCCTGCATCAGCCAGTTGTTTCACTTTCTTTGATGCTCTGTTAACAGCTTCATCACTGGAAACCGGAGCGAGTGAATGACCGCCATCAGCATCATGACTATGCCCGGAGCCTGCCATGACAGGTGCGCCTATGAGTAGCAATGACATTAGTAGTGTTTTGGTTAATAGTTTCATAAATCCTCCAAATAATTTTAATTGATTGAGTCGTGGTGTTGTG
>Ga0316204_10006378_pt1 | contig 18221 bp, 15 predicted proteins | sample 6monrhotite_MG_2_FD_205661 | JGI IMG/M metagenome (GOLD analysis project Ga0316204, IMG submission 205661) | Microbial mat bacterial communities from mineral coupon in-situ incubated in ocean water Damariscotta River, Maine, United States -... | ecosystem: Environmental > Aquatic > Marine >... | reverse complement strand
CAGGGGGCACCATTATATCAGGAGGCAATGTTTCCAGTTCAGTCTTATCACAAAATGTTTATATTGACGATGAAGCTTTAGTAGAAAACTGTGTATTATTTGACGACGTCAAGATTGGGAAGAAGGTGAATCTTAATAAATGCATTATTGACAAGCGCGTTGTTATACCCGATGGCGAAACAATAGGATATGACATTGAAGAGGATCGCAAACGATTTAAAATTTCAGAAAACGGTGTCGTTGTAATTGATCAGGAGTCTTCGTTTAATAAACCGGGATAGAAACACTTAGGTGCAGCACATTAACATTTCTCTGACAGATTGTTACATAACTTTAATATTTATTAATAAAATTTTTGTTGTATCCTAATGCAAAACCAATATATTGAAACGCAGGTTATGTGCAATAAAAATTAGAAATATTTACTCTATAAGTTCTTCTTGTTTGCTCTATAGATGGTTACCTTTTTGCAGCTTGAACATGCATCCAATCACGATCTTCAGATCGACCAAGACTTAACCAACCTTCCCTTTCCCAAAGCTCCCACCATTGCTCTAAGTCTTGATGAGCTAAACTCGCTTTTTCACTATCCCACTTAAGTTTATTCTTTGATGGATACCAATCTATGGAGATACCCCAAGCATGTGTAGACCAGCTTGTTGTACTTCCACGTTTTTTTCTGCAGTTAAAACTACCCCCATAACGATCTAAGCCATATTTTTTAATACCTTCAATTCCATAAATATCGTATGCATTGTTTAGAATTAAGGCTAAGCTGTCACTTAGCTTTTCGTGTATCGATATCGTGTTAGTAGTAGAACGTAGGTTCCAGTCCAGCCGAAGTTCCCATGGGCATGCGACTTTAACTAACCGAGCAGAACACGGTTGTCCATAAGAATCATTTAAGTCTGAGTCACGTTCAATAGGAAAATTATGTGGATTCGCACGAACAGGAACAATATCAGCGAATACACGTGGCATCGTACCTGTTTCGTGTAGGACTTTTAATAAGTGAGAAGCAGATTCTGTCTGTGGTCCATATAAACCGTCAATATATCCTGTCTCAATATCGAGCTCATTACAAATACATTGAAGATATGCAATGGCTTTTCTTGTGCTCGACCAAACAAGCCAGTTATCAGGAAGTTCAGATGAGTAACTTGAGAGCGCTGACTCTGTTGCAAGGTTTGTATTTGAATCCAACTTTCCATTAATATCATATGCATAAAAATTACTATTGGTGAGATATGTCTGGATAAGTTTAATTTCACTTGTTTTCATAGAATATTCCCTTGCTCCTCAATTTTTAACTATATAATATTTATACTCAAGAAGCTCTCCCTTCTACAGAACATCATACAAATATTATTCTTATTACATATGGTCACTGCTAACAACAGCTTCACTTTCTTACGATGGTGCAGGAACTTTTATTTTCGCGATATAATCCACCACTTCCCATATTAATCTGCAAACCACTAAATACACACAGAATATAGAAAAATATTGGAAAATTTTGATTCTATTCTCAATATTTTTCTGCTGTCTGGTGTTTATATAAAACAACCACACAGTCACACCAACCCCAGTTGATAATAAAACAAGGTAAGGCACGTAATTACTCCTTGTATAAAGCCCCATAGGCGTACTAATAACGTTAGTACTATTTACAAAGAAATAAATATCAATTCCTCTCCAAAGAACAACGAAAGATAGAAATGTTGAAATAAGAATAAAGCAAAGCTTTAATGTTCTGACTTGCACTTGACCATTAGTGAATTTCGATGCTGTGCCAAGAAATGCAACTATAATAGGTACTGAAACCATATAATAAATTAAGAATGGGTCAGTAATAGTTGACTCACTCGATTTTAAAAATGGTGAAATGTCAGATATGTAAGGGACAAGGCCCAAGATAAGGAGAATTATACCAATTGTTTTAGCATAGGCCCTATTAATATTATCAACATCAATTGCGGCCTTAATTTTCAATCCATATCCTACTGAAAGTGCAACAATACCAATTACCACTAATAATGTAGGGAGAGGCGTTCCTTTAATAACCTCTAATACATCCATACTACCTTCCTCCTAAAATATTACGTGTCTAATTGTATTTTACTCTTGGAATACCTTTATGCCGTACAAAGTAAAAAAATCTGTAATAAATTAACACATCTTTTTAAACCGCATATCAAGCAGCACATATTCCGTATTTTGGAAGTACATCATGCAAAATATCTAAGCGATGTGCCTGTAGGGCATCATGAAACTTCTTCCAGTTGGAGGTCATAAAAGTATTTTTATAAACAAAAACTTCATTTTCGGCATCGGCTGCTTTCAATTGACCAATTGACCGATGCTTCCAGGAGCCTTTTCCTTTCGCGACATACTTTAAGTCTGCCGGCCCGAATGAAAAGCTGCCTTTTTTAATTTCACTCAACCACTTTTGATGGCGCTCTTGTCCTGAATCACCCTTGATAGATTTTATCAACGATAATATTTTTTTCTTATCTTTAGCAGGTAGCCCTGACATAGAATCAAGATCCATACTCAGATCTTTTCCACGATAACACTGCATTGCGCGGCACATTTTATCGACAGCATCAATAAAAATAGCTGCATTATCTCTTTTTACTTTTTCATTAAGACCATTTGTGTATTCCCATATCAATGATGGACGATCAGGATGACTCAGAGCGGCACCATGACCTAACGGGAATGATTCGCTTAGAAAGAAGCTTGCTATTTTACTAAAAAAACTCTTGTCTAATGATTTCATGTTGCTCTTCATTTTATGAACTTCATTAATTTTATTATTTACTCCAGCAAATCCCTGGTGAGCAAATGTATCGGCATACACATGCATAGTTATACCCAGCCGATGCAAAGCATATGGTTTATTGTGGTCACCAACACATGCTCGGAGCATATCTCTCGCTACATAGCTATCCGGCTTGCACACTAACTTTCTTATGAATTTTCCTTTTGGATTATCACCAGCTGGCTTACCACCATTTCCAGGAAGAAAATGAAAAGGTATCCATACTCTATGATTAGCTAATGCGTCAGAGTTTCGATGATCCAGCATCTTGTGAGCCGATGATATACGACTATACATTGCTGAATTTTCAAACTGTATAACGCCTGAATTAGTTGCATCATCAACATATTGTGCTGCGTAAGCAATTATTGACGCGGGTTTGTGAGGATATCCTGCCAAGCGCGCAGCTATGTACGTCATTGTATGATGGCCATCGATTTGCATACTATTCTCCTTTAGGTGTTACATTAATTAACTTGATACAGCTAACATATTTATAATTTTTATCTTCATAGACATTAGTTAAATAATATCTTCTGCAATTACAATTAAAGAACTTTAATTTAATTAGATTGTTGAAAATATTTAATACACTGACCTTTTTCCTCATAAGTCATAAAACTCATTCGTTGATATTTTAGCGTCTTGCCCAGCTTGGCTACTTTATCTGACCACAATGGGTTATACGGCAACAAAGTAGCATCATCGATGTCATGGCGAGAGAGAAACTTAGCAATGCCATTAAGATTCTTCTCACTGGTGGTAATACCAGGAATCATGGGGACTCGTGGGATAACAGGCACCTTGGATGATGTGTGCAGCTTACTAAAATTTTTCAGGATCAAGCTATTCGTTTGACCAGTGTATTGAAGACTATCTGCTTCATCGATCAACTTAAGATCGAAATAGATCAGATCGAGCCAAGGCAACAACAACTCTTTGAAACGACGATAGTTGAAAAAACCGCTAGTCTCAATAGCGGTATGAATGCCTTCTGCTTTTAGAGCCTTTAATAAATGATGAGAAAATTCCATTTGCTGTGTAACTTCACCACCGGAGAGTGTAACCCCTCCCCCACTGGAGTGATAAAAAGGTTTATCGATCATCAATCGATACAATAACTCTTTTAAACCAATCCAGTAGCCAGAGGTTTGCAAAGCCCCAGTAGGACAAACATCACAACAGTTGTTACACGTTGTGCAAACATCACGATTGATATTTATTTTGTTTTGAGTCAATGTCAAACATTTTTCCGGGCAGACATCTAAACATGGAGTACCACATTGATGAGGATGACAGTTGTCAGCATTAAACGATAATTCCACCTTTTTATTTTTGCCTTCAGGATTTTGACACCATACACATGACAGCGGACAACCTTTAAAAAATACAGTTGTTCGAATTCCTGGACCATCCTCACTACAGTCGCGTTTAATATCGAAGATGAGTGCCCTTGGTTCTATTTCAATTGACTGCATATCAAGCTGCTCTGGTTAAACCCAGTTCAAGCTCAATATTTTTAGCAATGGCGCCAAGCTTGAACAAATGGCCGACATTACCGGTGAGCTGCACCACGTTTTCTAAGAGCAAGCCAACGATGTCAACATCCTCTCGACCGATGAGGCCGACTATAGAATCTATGTCTTTGAAACAAATCACCAGATCGACTTTATCAGGATCACGTTCCAGCTTAGCGGCTTCATCTTCATCAACCACATCAGTTTCAACTACCTTTAGTGAATTAATATTTCGACCAAAGGGTGAATCGATAAACAATTCATCCGGTTCGGGACAAAAACGTAACCAGACATTCATGTTATCATCCGGTTTACGTGTACGTAATAGAAACTTACCCTGATAAAAACGCTGACCAGCAACAGCATTCGGGTCACGAATAATAAAGTTCTCATCAAAAAATTCCATAGCCTTTTTAGAACGTTCTTTATCTAACAAACAATCACGCATAACATAACCAAAACCGAGTTTAAGTAACACAGCCATACCTCCTGCCAGTACCGGCCCGGCTATGCCGTCTACCAGTTCTGGCATTGCGCTGTTTTTAGCACCAAGGTGCATCACCTGTTGAATCTCTTCTGAAAAATATGGAAAGCCTGCGTGCATGATTAATTTCTCCTTTAAATACTCACTTAGATTGCAACTAGATCGCCACAAGGGTGTGTTGTTCAACACCGTTTTCCAGAGCGAAATTTGAACGAGCTATAATCTCAGTGCGCATCTGTGGACTGAGAGTAACAAAATAAGCTGAATAACCGGCCACCCGGATCATTAAATCCTTATACGGTGCCAAAGCATCCTGTTCTGCTTCACCCGCGCCGGATTGAGTTGCTGCAGTTGCTGCCTTGTCTGCGGCAATTAAATCATTGATTGCAGAAACACATAACTGCACCAGTACACCGTCATTATCCATAAAGGCTTTCATATAACGAGCAAACAATTCAGTATCTTCAGGGAAGAATTCCTGATCGCGTGTGGTGAGACTAAGGTTATAGGTATAACCATTTTGTACTGTGTCCCCCTCTACCTTGGCCACAGATAAAATATGATCCAACGCCATCACCGGATCACCATTACGTTTTACTACTCCGGCACAAGGAGTGATGCCACTGGCAAACGCTTCACCTGCCTTGCGACCATTGGGACTAGCTTTGCTTAACATGCCAAAACCGGCATGGTTGGTCATACTCCAGTATCCAGCCAGATAACGACCGCCGCGATGGGTACGATATTTATAAAACACTTCCTGAATCATGCGTGTTAACAGTTGGGTATAATGCACACCCAGACTGTTATCATAGATACCACCCTCAGTCTGATCGACTCCAGCACCATACTTAGGCGCAAGACGAATCATCTCTTTAATTTCCTGCATGCGTTCAGGTGATAAGGTTGGTAATACAGTGTCTTGCTGAGCACCAAACAGTTTGCGCAAACTATTGAGCAAAGCCACCAAAGCACTCTGCTCCTGTTTGGGTTTAAAACCACTATCGTTATAATCTGCTTCAAGAGCTGCCAACAATTCTTGCGCCGTCATCTTGCCACCAAAAATTAGTGCATCAATAACACAAAACGAATCGATGACGTCTGCAACACCAATGATAGCGACACCTGAGGAATTGTACTTGGCTCCACCAGCAGTAAGATCACGAAAAACCGCGCCTTCTTTATTGGGCAGATTGGTTGGGCCGGTAAAAATGCCAGACAAAAACGGAACCTGTCGCATTTGTTCCATCGCCCGACCGAGATAGTTATTACACTGCACTGTGTGGCGTGCCATTTCATCAAGCTGGAATCGAAACGCATCGATAAACTCTTGCATGGATTTCATCTCGGTCAACGGTTTTGTAGTGTAATCTGTTTTTTCATAAAAGAGATTAAGATCATCTTTACCAACACCATCGCTACGATGTTTGCCACCAAACAATGCCAGCTCCAGTACTGCAGGTATTACCATCAAGGTCGAACCGGTGTTTCCATAATGTTTACCCGCAGAGTTTTGTTCTATGCAACCAATGGAAGCATAATCGTGGGCATCGGCCAAGGCCTCTTCATTAGTTATACCTTCATGCTCTGCATAATAGTTGGCCATAGCATGCACCACCGGTACATCACCATGAATTGCTGGCGTTGCCTTGGTTAAGATATTTACCTGACTGACTCGTTTCAAATAAGCATCATAAACACCATCGGGTAAAGGATTACCTTCAGCATCGCGATGATGAACTTCTTTATGATAGCGTGCGTGAACGTTTGGATCACGGATACCAAGAATTTCAGTAGCTTTAAGTATCACGTAGGTCATATCATTAACCGCATCCACTACCTGATCTTTCTCATATTTTGTGCCACCAACAGTCAGTGCCTGATTGGAACCACTACCGGCAAATAGCGTTTCCGATCCTTCAGTAGAAAGTGGTACATGATCAGAACAGCGTAGAAAGAAGTGACTAACAAGTTCGACCGCCTTTTCAACATAAGCGTCACGCTCTGAATCACTGGAAAGTTTTTGCCAATCACTAATATAAAAAGGATTAAGCAATTGATCGAGTCTACCCACTGAAAAACCAAAGTTGGTGTTTTCCTGTAACAACAAGTGGTAACAGATCCAGATACTGGTAAGTGCTTCGTGCAAAGTCTCAGCCGGATGTGCAGGTACTTTACGACAGATACGTGCTAGTTCAATATTGCCACTCGCTTCGGCTGCCTCTGCAAGATGTTGGGCATAAATATTGGCACCTTCAAAAACATTGATAACGCCTTCAAGAAATTCTTTTTGCTCACCATCGGTAGCATTATTGTTTTTTAAATCAGCACGAGCTTGTTTTATCAACCCATTAAAACCATACTTCAGAACTCGCTCAAAATCTGGCACAGTGTGCGAAACACAAGTAGCTTTGTCGGAAAGGAAAAAAGCAACGCGTTCCATTAATCCTAGCGCCCTTGGCGTTTCACCAATACGACTCTTTAATGCCGGGTCAATAGATTCCCCTTTAACCCGATCACGATTAGGATGTTGCTGACTATCGTAATCACTGTAGCGTGCCACCTCTTGTGCCGGACGACGATCAAGCCAGTATGGGAAAATTTCTTTATTGAGACGTTCCGCAACTTCCGGTTTAATTTTAAACGGGTTCTGTGCACGTGTGGTTACCGTCTTTAACTCCGGCCAGATGGCGTAACCAATCGTATCCATATACACGACCGGACCAACAAAATTTGTAGTGGTCTGACCCGGCAACAGATCGGTATCGCGCACCAGTGCTGATTTATTAACGAAGACATGATGCACTGCACTAGCACGACGCGTGTATGGAGACATCGCCTCTGCTTCTGGCGTGCGTAAAAATTCGGTTAACAATCGTGGTAATTCATCACAAATTTCAGGTAGACCTTCCGGAGCAAACAATTTTTCACGCCATGCTTTTACAACAGGAAATTGTTCCAGAGCAATATCACTCAAGGATAAATCCTTTAATGTTTTGATCCTTTGTGGCGTTTCATTGGGGATAGGAAAAGTTTTGGTTTTACCTCGCTCAGGGCGCAGGATATGAGTCTCTTCAGTGAGACTAACGCGCATCCCACCTGTATGTAATTGAGAGTCGTTCATAATGTTATCCTCCTTCCGATTTGGAAATTTTTAAATTCTTACTTCTTAATACATATCTTCTAATTCAGAGTGTCCAGTTTAATGGCCTGACGATGTCGTTCCCAATCATCATCCAGTAACAGAAAATAACCAAACAACTGGTATTTGTATTCACTCGTGTCTACTGATGAATTAAACGGTACATCCAGTGCGGTGGAGTAAATCAGTTGGCCAAAAAGAAGACCATCGGCAATCTCCACCAGTTCATCCAGACAAAAACCAATCGGCACCGGGCCACCGATAAGTGGATAACGATAATGGAACTGGAAGACGCGTTTATTTCCTTTATCACCATTGTTCATCGGTAGAATGGATTCCTGATCATCGACACCAAGAAAACAGTAACCTTGACGCACAAAAGGTGAACCACTCCTTTCGGATGCTTGCTGTACTAGTGATTCAGGTACACGATAATTCATATCAGCAATTCGCATTAATGCATCGGCAACTACAACGCGTTTGTCTTGCAGGTTATAACCCATTACCCAATGCTCATCCGCCTGTTGTGTCCAGAAGGATTTATCTTTTTCACTCATTCCTTTATCCCAACTACCACTGGCCAGGTGTTCTGCAAAACGGCTAGCGCCATTCCAATAATTTTCCTTATTCTTTTTTACTAGCGCATAGTGTGGCGCACTAGCCAAATGATGCTTTAATTCACGTACACGTTGTGGATAACGCTCTGCTAAATCAGGACTCTCATCCAGTAACATACTTAACTTACGTGGACTGATTTTTTCAAACGATTTACCTGCCCAAGGGAAAATGTATTTACCTATGTTGTGCCAAACTATATTCATAACATTAGGGCCACGCAGCGCTTCGCCAGACATGGCATTGGCCATAACGCTGGGAATAAGTTCTGCATCTGGCGCTATAGCCTTTGTATCAGGACAAAAGGTTTCACTAAAACCAAGATGTAAATTCAAGGTTGCTCCGTGGTAATAGTCAAAGCCCTGAGTAACTTCCTCTTCGCCATACCAGTCTTGTACTTCCTGTCCATCGATACGTAAGTTATAACCTTTACTACCTGCCCCCTGAAAAACTCCATTGCTCACTTTGGGTGCGATACCACTTCGAAACAACTGATGCAGTGATTCAAAGTGTTTAAGATGATCTTCATGTTTTGTTTGCTCTGAAATATCGGTGCTAATACGCTGTAACATCTGTAGTACTGATTCACCTTCACGTAACATTTCATTCACATCAGCATCACTACTTTTCGTAGAAGACTCAGTGGTCAGAGTGGTAAACTTTTGTTTAAGCGCTTCATCATCTTTCCAGCCTTCAATCCAGTCACGATCATCTGTCTGTTTTGTAACAACAGGGGCTTCATCGTATCCAAGTTCTTTAAAACCAATTTCACCTGAACGCGGGCGCAACTGTGGAAATGCATCATCAGCATAAACCTGTTTAGCATAAGCTGGATCCATCATAAGAAAGAAACCGTTATTTTGATAACCATAATCAGGTGTTTGCACTTTTGTCTGTCCAGTAAATAGTGCTCGAATTGTTTCAAAGAAAGAACGCTTGTTAGGTTGGTAGGGTTCGCCCAATTCGATACCGTGTTCACCGGAAATAAAAGGTAGATTGATGGCACCCAAACTGTAGTGCTTGGTAGCAAATACCAATTGACCAAGGTAAATACCATCGCCCACCTGAACCAATTCATCAACCAGGCAGGTCATAGGAAAAGCTGGCTTAAGTTTCGGCCAGCGATAATTTAGCTGATAGACTTGTTTACCCTGCATCTCAGGCACCGCCGATGAACCCATCGCCGCCAAAAATATACCACCCGTCATGCTATAGGGAATAGCCTTCTCTTTATCCAGATTCGTTTTCAATAACTCGCCGTCAAAGCCTTCGGCATCAGCAGACATAGGTCTATTCTTCAAATTCCAAACCTGATCTAACACAGGCAAGCCCAATTTTTGTAACAAGTTTGGATCAGCCGGCTCACGGAAATAATTACGTCCAATACGGGTAGTAGCCTGATCATAAGCTGCCATCAACTCAGGATCATCTTCACACTTATCGCCTACCAGCATTTTACTGACGGGTTCAAATGTCTTGCCCATCCATAGTCCGGTATCGGCAAAAGTGGCATTCCAGGCGGTGGCCATCAATTCAATCGAAGCTAATAGTGAACGATCCTTGTGATAGAGCTTTGCGGCGTCGCGAAAATAATCACTATCTCGAATAGAAACAGGAATCCCGATCATCGGTCCGTCTACAGGCGCCGCCTTACCGCACAAAAATAATGTTTTGAGTTTGTCATGTATAGAAGGCCATTGCTTACGCTGATTATTATCAGCCAATATGCGTTGATAGTTTGCAAGCATCGCATACAGATTGTCTTTAAAATCAGCTTGCAAAATAGATTGTAATTTAGATTCCAGCATTTTCTTCTGCTCTGACGATGCAGAAGAAAAATTCTCGCTACTAAGCATTAAATCCATGGGTATCTCCGTACCTAGTAAAACAATTATCTTATTCTATGAAATTGTTCCCTATATCCTTCACTTTCAAACTACATTAATATTGGGCAATATATTAATCTTAGATGTGAAAAAAATATAATTCACCCATGTATGTTTACGTTATTAATTAGATATTCACATTGCTCCAGATCAATAATCTGTTCATATCAATAAATTAAATATAAATCATTTACCATAAGATGTGTCTAGGTAGAAACACTTATAAAATATATTTAAATTATCTAACATTATGTATAACTTGTCGGCAGTGAAAATAATTGCCAGGAATGTGCTGAAGTTATACTACTGCACTAATTTATTATTATTCACTTTTAGTTCTCTTAGCCGACCCAAAAAGGTATCCCGCAATCGCCGCTAATACGCCTATAGCAGCAGTCAATTGTTCCGTTGTTGGAGCCGCAATGACTACTATTACTGTTGCTTGAATCACTAAAACTAACCCACTAGAGTGAAGTATGGCATTCTCGGTAAAATCGTTGCTCTTGCGAATAAAATACAGAAGGATCAACAAAAATATCGGGGTTATGCCTATCATTGCCGCTATCAAGTAAAATCTGTGCGTTTCCTGAAGTTCACGATACTCTGCTTTAGTAATGGCGCCATCCTCATCTTGTGCTATCTGCATTTCACTCTTTTCGATATCCAAATTATCTAGAAATCTAGCGCTATCACTAGGTTGCACATCGCCATTGCTGTCAATAGCATGCACATTCATCGAAACAATTACTAAGCATGTAAGAACGATACATCGAATAAACATATTCCACCTATTTACATTTTTTGTTAAATCGAGTGTCTTCAACTACATCTATACGCTTGCGATAATACCTACGATCAGATGATGTTTTTGATTTTTTAAGTCTTTTACTTAGCCCAACCTGTACTTCTTTTAAATTCTTACAATCTAGTCGCTTTATGTTTTTTGTAAATTTCATTAAAGCACTTTGTTCTCTACTTGGCCTCGAAGATCTATTATCATCAGGAAACGGTAAAAGTTCGGCCGCAATCACATTTGTGGTGAAGATAAAAAGTATTAGCACAGTCTTAAACAAATGAAACTTCATTTAAAATCGCTCCTTACATTGTGGAAGTTGGTTAGCCGTTATTCTTGTTGCTACGGGTAAAGATAAGTTCCAACCTATATCGAATACCCTGTTACTATCATTAGAGCTATACGAAAGAGTTAAGTCTGGTGGAAATCCACCTTGAACGGGTGTGACCTTATTTGGCGTAAGATAAAATAGTGACCGTTTACCACTGCCAATATTTTCAATTTTTGTATTACGAGCAGACGTTAACCTGTACTGCTTATCTTGCGGAAACTTTCCTGCGTCCGCAATAAACCACATCGCTCTGGTTATATGCTCTGGCATCTTGCCATTCCTTTGCCCTTTATCTATTAAGAATAACTTTAGGTTAAAATATTATTCTTACTAATGACATGGATCAATAATTATTCAGATACTTAACATAGTAAAGTAAATGTTATTTTCGTTAAATAATTTCGGGACTGGTAGGTTTATTTTTAATATTTTATTCTTTCTAGTTATTGTTGAACATGCAGCTTAATTTGGATGTAGGGAATACTGAAAAGAGAAAAGAAAAAAGGTAGCGATTAAAGCTAAAAAACTATTAACAACCTTATAAGTTACATTTCGAAGGTTTTTAATTCTGAGTATTTACAATTCACATACAGGGTAATAATTGCTTAATGAATAAAACTAAGAAATAAGTAAGCAGCAAGAATCACCGCAACCCACATCACCATGCTGCCGGCAGGATAAGTATGTGAAAGCAAACTACTGGTTCCCATATGTTTTCGAGAAAGAAAAGCCAATGACTGATTTAATCTTAAGAGACATGTCTGACGCAGTGCGTGGTCTGCTTTCCAAATAAAAGAAAATATATTTTGTAATGCGCTTGGAGCGACGCGGCGATAGAGCCAGTCAAAATCAAGATTGGTGGAACGTAATTCAGGAGGATACATGCCTCTGAGGTTAAGCCAGACAAAGGCCAATGCAGAAAAGAATAATAGCTGTGTTTGTGCTAACACATGAGTAGCATCGTAAGGATTGTAACCCGTGTCGTAGGGTAGCAATGAGTACAACACCGAAGGATATATACCGATAGCAATACAAAGAGCCGCGGCAATAAACATTGCTAACAACATGTTATTAGGCGGATCACTTGCGCGAATGCCTGAGTCATGTGCGAAGAATGCAAAGTAAGGAATCTTGATACCCGCATGATGAAAAACACCGGCGGAGGCAAATAACAGCATTAACCATATCCAGTCATAACCGTTTTCCACCGCAGCGGACATCACCATGGATTTGCTGACGAAACCACTGAATAGTGGGAAGGCAGAAATTGAGGCAGCTCCGACAATACACAGCACGGTAGTTTTAGGCATCGTTTTGTATAGCCCACCTAGATCAGATCCATTTATGCGCCCAGTCATATGCAACACGGCACCCATTGACATAAACAACAATCCTTTAAAGATGACATCATTAAAAGCATGCGAGACTGCACCATTAATCGCGAGCGCAGTACCAATACCGATACCGACAACCATAAAGCCAACCTGATTGATCAAGCTATAGGCTAATACCCTGCGCAGATCGTTTTCAATCACGGCAAAGAAAATGGGGAAACACGTCATCGCTGCCCCAATATAAACAAGTAATTCAGTACCCGGGTAGCCACGGGCCAATGCATAGACTGCCACTTTAGTGGTAAACGCACTGAGAAAAACGGTACCGGTAACAGTCGCTTCAGGATAGGCATCCGTAAGCCAGTTGTGGAACATAGGAAAGGCACACTTAATACCGAAAGCAAGAAAGATTAACCACCCTGCGATATCATCTAAGCCAATAAAGTTAAATTCTAAGTTGCCTTTTTCAGACGCGTAAAACAACGCACCAATAAGAAGAAGCACACCGGATAAAACCTGAATAATTAGGTAACGCATACCAGCTTGATAGGAACGTTTTGTTCTACGCGCCCAGATAAGAAATACTGAGGTAAAGGCCAGTAATTCCCAAAACACAAACAAGCTTAATAAATCGCCAGCAAAAACAGCACCAAGACCACTGCCGGCATACAACATCGCCGCCACTTGTTGCAGGGTGTCGCGCACATGCAGCGAGTAAATAATACCGATAAGCGCGGCGATGTGAAAAACATAACCGAACATGAGGCTGAGTTTATCAACACGATAAGGGGTAAGTTGATAATCGAGAAAGGCGAACTGTAAATAAATACCGTCAGGTATCCACCATAAGTGCAAAGCACTAACGATGGGAATTGCTATCATGACAACACTACGAAATATTCCACGGCTAACAGCCGCGATCAATGCGCCAATAAAGAAAGGTAGAAATGGTGGTATCTCAAGCATCCACATCGTGACCACCTAATGCTTTATTTTGCGTTTCTTTTATATCTGGATCTTTGTTTGGGTCATCGTTATCGTAATAGCCTTCTGAACGCATCAGAAAAGTACGCATCCATTTAGCAACAACCACCAGAATAACGCAGCCAACAAAACCATAAACAGGATAGAAGCCCCAAAGATTTTCCCAGCTATGTGCGATGTGACGATGAATTACAAAGTCGAGTAAAAAAAGAATTGCACAACATGCGTAGAGAAAATACAAAACACGTTTTATATTTTTTGGGTTATCGAATATATATTTTTTCTCATTTTCCATGAGTCAATCCCGGTGTTTCTAAAATAGACTTGGCCAGTTCATATAATGGTTGAGGATAAACAAAAAGTACTACGCAGCCTGCTGCAGTAATGCACAAGGCAATTAACGATGGCAGTGGCGCTTCTTTAATTCCAGTACTAGATGATGACGCATTGTCGCTAGAGAAAAAGGCATGAAACGGTATCGGTAGTAGATAGGCAATGTTCAGTAATGAGCTTAAGATCAGTATACCCATTAAAATAAAATGTTCGGTTTCTATGGTACCCATCAACAGGTACCACTTACTCCAAGTACCACCTGTTGGTGGAACACCGATGATACTGAGGCTTGCAATAAAAAACGCCGCCATAGTGATCGGCATCTGTCGACCAAGACCACGCATTTCACTTATTTTGGATTTATGGGCTGCAACCAGAATGGCGCCGGCACAAAAAAACAGAGTGATTTTACCAAATGCGTGCGTAGCAATATGCATCGAGCTACCAATCACACCCGATGAAGTGGCCAGTAACGCACCCATAGTAATGTAACCCAATTGACTCACGGTTGAATAAGCTAGCCGTGCTTTTAAATTGTCTTGTCTCATCGCGACTAGTGAGGCCAATAATATTGATGCGCCTGCAAGGTAAAGTAAAAACTGTGTTGTTGGCAGTGTAGGTAACAAATCAATGCCAAATATAAAGATGCATACTTTTAATATGGTAAATACGCCAGCTTTGACGACCGCAACAGCATGTAGTAAAGCACTCACGGGGGTGGGTGCAACCATCGCTGCAGGTAACCAACGGTGAAAAGGCATAATAGCAGCCTTACCTATTCCAAAAACAAACAGTAGTAATAACACTCCGGCAACCACTTTATTAACGTCAGTACTGAAAACGCCGCCCGGTTTAAAGTCCAGCGTGCCGGCGACAAACCAGGTGCCGATAATCGCTAATAGGAAAAAGACAATGGAAGTGCTAAGCAAGATGCCGAGATAAACCCGCCCTCCCTTCATTGCATTTTGCGTCCCGGCATGAGTAACCAATGGGTAAGTCGACAAGGTTAAAATTTCATAAAAAATAAACAAGGTAAACAGATTACCCGCAAAGGTTATGCCCATCACGCTGCTAATAGCTATCGCAAAGCAAACATAGAATCGAGTTTGATTTTGTTCATGATGTCCTCGCATATAACCAATGGCATAGACTGTTGTGATCAACCAAAGGAAACTGGCAACTAAAGCAAACAACATTCCCAGTGGTTCGATGTTAAAACTGATCTGTAAACCCGGTAATAGCTCCCACCAGGTCACACTGATATTTTCGCCTCGCTGGATACCCTGATAAAGATGGATAACAAAATAGAGCAGCACTAAAGACGTGACAATGGTTAATGCTTCGCGCAAGTTGGGTTTGCGATCGGTTGCGACAATACCCACTACCGCTAACAGCGGCAAAATAATACTGAGCTGTAACATCGACTCCAGAGAAAGACTCATGGACTTACTCCAGATAAACCCTGAAATAAATTCATCGAAGCAGCTTGCGCTACTTCTACACTAAGACGTGTATCAATGCCGAAATAAATATTGGCAATAACCAGAGTCCAAACGGGAATTAGAAATGCCAACGGTGCTTCTTTAATGGTTTCGGTACCGGCTAACGCAGGTTTGAAATAAGCGACTTCAACAATACGCCATACATAAACAACCGCCAATAACGAACCTAATAAGATCAGCACCGCAACCGGCCACCAGCCATTTTCAATCACGGCCACAACCAGATACCACTTGCTAACAAAACCAACCGTGAGGGGTACACCTATTAAACTTAAACCACCGACTACGATCGCCGCCATGGTCAATGGCATTTGACGACCCAACCCTTGAAACTTATTTAATTGAGTACTGCCAATACGATACATCACCGCACCTAATGCTAAAAACAGAGCACTTTTCATTAAGGCATGATTAAACAAATGCAATAACGTTGCGGTTAAACCTGCTACGGAGCTGACACTGAACCCCACTATCATGTAACCAATCTGCGCGATACTGGAATAAGCAAATAGATGTTTGATATTGGTTTGATAGATAGCTACCGTCGAGGCCACAAATATACCTGCCAGCCCAAGGACTAAAAAAAGAATTTGCAATGGCACATGGGTAAAGGAAAAGGATAGTCCAAAGATGGTGAAGGTAAAACGAATCAACAAATAAATGGCAACTTTGGTTGCGGTAGCCGCAAGAAAAGCCGTAACTATCGAAGGCGCATACGCATAGGCATTTGGTAACCATAAGTGCAGTGGAAACATGGCCAATTTCAAACAAATACCAACAATAACAAAAGCGAATGCAGTAAAGACCGTTCGGGTTTGTTCCACCTCTGGCAAGCGTTGGGAGAGATCATGCATATTCAGAGTGCCAGTCATTTGGTACATCAGACCGATGCCTATCAAAATAAAAGTGGCGCCGATGGTGCCCATAATTAAATATTGATAAGAAGCCCAAAGTGCACGCCTGTCTTTGCCCAACGCGATTAAGGCATAGGCAGAAAGAGATGAAATCTCCAGGAAAACAAAAACATTAAAGGCATCCCCTGTCGCCACAATGCCAAGCATGCCCGCCAGCGTTAAAAGATACAAAATATAAAAAAGCGTGTGCCGACTTGCAGGTATCTCTTCGCGAATGCTGGTGTTCGCAGCGAATAATACAACAGTACTGATTGCTGAAATAATCAGTAGTAGAAATGCATTGAGCTGATCGATGCGATATTCAATACCCCAAGGAGCATCCCAGCCACCCAAATCATAAACAATCGTCCCCGAAGTCATCACCTGTTGTAAAAGCAGGCTACTGATCAGAAAAGCTAAACCACTAACGAATAACGTGAATAACCATACTACGCGAGATCGCTTTATAAACAGGCATAAAGGTGCCGCCATCAGTGGAACAATGACTTGCAGGATCGGTAAATGCGCTAACAATCCAGATTATCCTTTTCTTGAATTTCTTCTTCTTCGATACTGCCATAGGCTTCTTTAATACGTACGGTCAACGCCAGCGCCAATGCGGTAGTCGCAATACCAACGACAATTGCGGTAAGAATTAAAACATGAGGCAAGGGGTTAGAATATTTATCTACCCCATCTGTCAAGATAGGGGCAGTGCCGCCATCGACCTTAGCCATGCTAATATAAAAAATAAAAACAGACGTTTGAAATATAGTTAGGCCAACAATCTTTTTAATTAAGTTGCCATGTGCTATAACGATGTAAAATCCAACCATCATCAGCACCACGACTACCCAGTAATTATAGAGTCCAAGTATCATTGTGAATCCTTGTTATCTTGTAAGAGTTTCTTTTCACTACGGCCTGCAAAGCTAAAAAAGATAATTGCCATCACCGACGCTACCGTTACACCCACACCCAGTTCAATTAAAAGTATACCCAGATGTTGTCCCGCAATAGGGTCAGAAGATAGCGCACTGTAATCTAAAAATTCTTTACCATTTAATAGCGAAACCACGCCAACACTTCCGTAAAGTAAAACACCGCTAGCGGCGAGAACCTGAATTAATGACTGATTAATTACGCGACGAGCCGTACTCAAACCGAACAACATGGCATACAAGAAAATCGCGGCGGCAAAGATCACCCCTGCCTGAAAGCCCCCGCCAGGACCGAAATCGCCATGAAACTGCACATAAAATGCAAATAGCATAATAAAGGGAATCAACATTTTAGTGACGATACGTAAAATTAAATGCTCTTCATGCATTGACTCATTAAGCGAATCGATTTTTTCAATGTCCTCGGGGCGACGCACCACCAATAAAAGTGCCAATACGCCTATACCAGCAGTAAAGATAACGACTACCTCACCAAAAGTATCGAACGCCCTGTAACTTGCAAGCACCGAGGTGACAATATTCGGTACGCCAATTTCTTGCATTGAATCGTTAATGTATCGCGGTGCAACATGCTGGTGAATAGGCGCTGCAGCAGAACCAAAATACGGCATATCCAACGTG
>Ga0316204_10006376_pt1 | contig 18230 bp, 13 predicted proteins | sample 6monrhotite_MG_2_FD_205661 | JGI IMG/M metagenome (GOLD analysis project Ga0316204, IMG submission 205661) | Microbial mat bacterial communities from mineral coupon in-situ incubated in ocean water Damariscotta River, Maine, United States -... | ecosystem: Environmental > Aquatic > Marine >... | reverse complement strand
CAGTGTCACCTTCGGATGGCAAGCTTTCTTTAAAGAAAGAACCTATAGCTACGCCAGAAAAAGTGGCTGTTAAGGACGTACCTGCGCAAACTGCTGAAGTGAAGAAAACTGCTGAAGTGAAGAAAACTGCTGAAGTGAAGAAAACTGCTGAAGTGAAGAAAACTGCTGAAGTGAAGAAAACTGCTGAAGTGAAGAGAACTGCTGAAGTGAAGAGAACTGCAGCACCACAAAAACCGTCATCTAAACCCGAGCCCAAAGCTGCTGCAGCTAAGAAACCTGCTGTTAAAAAGCTTTCGCCAGCTCAAATGGCAGCCCAGGCTGTCGAGAAGAACAAAGAACAAGCCAAGCTCCGTGAGCAAGAAGTGCGTGCAAAACGTGCTGAAGAACGTGCATCACGTCCGAGTCAAAACCGTTCAACACGTCCTGGCGAACGCCCAAATCCAAATCGTTCAACACGCCCTGGTGAACGCCCGAATTCAAATCGTTCAACACGTCCTGGCGAGCGTCCGAATCCAAATCGTCCGGCTGCACGCCCTGGCGAGCGTCCGAACCCAAATCGTCCGGCTGCACGCCCTGGAGCACGCCCTAATCCGAATCGCCCCGCAACAGGCCAGCAAAAACGTCCTGCATCAGGGCCTAGAACAACGATTCGCACTGGTTTAACGCCAGCTCAAATTGCGGCATCAAAAGCACCAAAGTCATCGCTAAAGCAGATTGAAGCGAAAATTACCAAAGAGCGCAATGATCGACGTCGTGAAAATAACGCCAACCGTGGCGGAGCTCGTCCGACTCGCCCTGCAGCGGGTGCAAACACAGGTACAGGTGTGGCACGTCGCCCATCGGTTTCTGTGACAACAGATCCAAATGCACCTACAGCACCAGGAGCTATAAAGCGCCGTGGTCCAGGTGGCCCACAACGTCAGCAACAACGACGCTTGTCACCTGGTGAAAAAGCTGCGCGTCGTTCTTATTCTTCCAAACGTAATGAGGTGCTGACACCTCAGCAAGAAGAGCGCATGGCTAGGTTGGCAAAGGGTGGTCGCCGTCGTGATAATATTGTCACCAAAGATGATGAAGCATTTGTTATCCGTGAAGTGGAAGTGACCAACCCTATTGTTGTGTCTGTGTTGGCCAGTCGCATGGCAACCAAAACGACTGAGGTTTTGAAAAAATTGATGGAAATGGGCTCTATAGTGGCTCTTAATGATAATATTGATTCTGATACTGCTGTATTGCTTGTGGAAGAATTCGGACACAAAGCTAAGCTTATCAATGAAGCTGCCGTGGAAGATGTGCTAGTTGAAGTTATTGATGAAGCTGATGAAGGTTTATTGCCTCGCCCTCCTGTTGTTGTGGTGATGGGACATGTGGATCATGGTAAAACATCGATCCTTGATGCTTTGCGTAAAGCTCATATTGCTGACGGTGAGGCGGGTGGTATTACCCAGCATATTGGCGCCTATATGGTTAAACTTGGTGGTGGCGAACGTGTAGTATTTGTTGATACACCTGGCCATGAAGCCTTTACAAGCCTACGTGCACGTGGTGCAAACTTGACGGATGTGGCGGTGTTGGTGGTTGCAGCAGACGATGGTGTGATGCCTCAAACAGTTGAAGCTTTGAGTCATGCAAAATCTGCAGGTGTACCGATTATCGTAGCAATCAACAAAATGGATAAAGAGGGTGCGAATCCTGAAAATGTAAAACGTCAATTATCAGAACATGGAATTATTTCTGAAGACTGGGGTGGAGACACGATTTTCGTAGAAGTTTCCGCGCAATCAGGGCAAGGCTTGGAAGATTTGCTTGAAATGCTTGCACTGCAAACAGAAGTTTTGGAATTGAAGGCAAACCCTGATGGTGTGGGTCGTGGCGTGGTCGTTGAATCACGTTTGGATAAAGGTCGTGGTCCTGTGGCAACAGTACTTGTTCAAAACGGTACGTTTAATAAGGGTGATATTGTTGTTGTTGGTACTGTAACGGGTCGTATTCGTGCGATTGTAGATGAAAATGCGGTACAGCATCGTACGGCAGGCCCATCGGTTCCATTTGAGCTTTTGGGCTTGGAATCTGTGCCAGCAGCTGGTGAGGATATTGTTGCAGTTGCCAATGATAGGCAAGCACGTGATATTATTTCGTACCGTAAAGAAAAAGCGCGCCAGCTAAAAGAAGCATCAAGCAAACGCGCAAGCTTTGATGATATGTTTGCAGCTGTGAAGAGTGATATGGCTGAAGTACCTGTGATTATTAAGGGTGATGTGACTGGTTCGGTTGAGGCCATGGCAGACTCCTTGGTTAAACAGGGCACTGATGAAGTGAAAGTTAAACTTATACATAAGGGTATCGGCGCGATTACAGAATCAGATATTATGCTGGCATCTGCATCGAATGCGATTGTAATTGGTTTTAATGTTCGCCCTGAAAGCAAGGCTAAAAAATTGGCTGCTGGTTATGGCGTAGATGTTCGCTTCTATAAAGTAATATACGATGCTATTGATGATGTTCGTGCTGCAATGGCGGGCGAATTGACGCCAGACCAAGTTGAGAAAGTGACAGGTGAAGCAGAAGTTCGCCAAGTTATTATGGTACCGAAGATTGGTGCTGTAGCTGGTACATATGTCACCGAAGGCTTTGTAACACGTGGCTCAAAAGTGCGTGTCATGCGAGACAATGTTCTGGTTCATGATGGTGAACTTGTTTCTTTACGTCGCTTTAAAGATGATGTGAAAGAAGTAAAATCTGGTTATGAATGTGGTATTGGTGTTGATAAATTCAATGATGTGAAAGAAGGTGATTGCTTTGAATTTTATGTCATTGAGGAAGTTGCGGCCACACTGTAATTTATTATAATGACATCTAAATCACCTGCAAAACAACGTATACAAGTCGATATTCAGCGTCTTTTGACGACGGTAATCCAACGCGATGCTAATGATCCATGCCTTTTGGGCATGGTCATTACATCGGTGGATGTATCACGTGATAATCAGAGTGCGGTGATTAAAGTGCACGGTATGAAACGTGATGAAGCAGATATGGTTGTGGATCGACTACGATGCATGAGCCCGCATTTTGAGCATAGCTTGCGTCGTTCACTTGGTAAAAAACGTTTTCCTAAGCTAACTTTTTCTTGGGATACTGCGTTGGACACTGGCAATGACATGGTTGAACTATTGAATAAATTGGATCGCGCTTGAGCACTCTCTATGCTGATGTGCCATGGCAACCAGTCATGGATGCTGTGCAACAAGCAAAACAGATTCATATTATTGCGCACGTTTGCCCTGATGCAGACACTATTGGTTCGCAGTTAGCGATCTACCATGCTCTAAAAGCTATGGGGAAATGTGTTGTGATGCATAATCGGGATGCTGCTCCGTATATTTGTCGCTATTTACCTGCTGTGGACGAGATTACGCATGGTGATGTGCCAAGTCGTATAGCTGCTTCTGATGTTGTGATTGCTGTGGATGCAGGTTCAATGGGTCGTTTGGGCATGGGAACATCGTATTTTGAAGGTAAAATACTGATCAACATTGATCATCATGCCAGCAATACGCTTTATGGTTCTATCAATCTGATCGACGCACGTTATTGCGCGACTGGCGCAATGATTTATGATTTATTACAACATTTAAATGTAGCACTTGACATGTCCTCTGCATCAGCAATTTATGCTGCTGTTTTGACTGATACAGCCAGTTTTCGTCTCACCAGTGTGAATGCTGATGTGCACAGAATGGTAGCCGATTTGATTGATGCGGGTGCAGATGTAGGGCTGGCAGCACAATCTATTTACCAAAGTCACAAACCAGCACGTTTTGAACTGTTAAAACATGCCTTGGAAAGCCTTGAAATTTGTCATGATGGGCGCACAGCATGGATGTCTATTGCGCGTGAATTGTATGATATAACAGGCCTTTGTGGTGAAGATTCTGAAGGTTTTATTGATTATGCACGTAGCATTGAGGGTGTGGATATTGCTGTTTTTATGCGTGAAGAAAAGCCCGGAAATTGGAAAGTTAGTTTTCGTGGTAAGGCTCCGTGTGATGTAAGCATTGTTGCAGGGAAACTGGGTGGCGGTGGTCATCAATATGCTGCGGGTTGTATTTTATTTGGTACATTAGATGTGGTGCAGGCAAAAATTAAACATGCCTTGTTGGATATACTGCAGGCATGATGGTTTCTGGTGTGGTATTTTTGGATAAACCGCTTGGTTGGACATCACGCCGTGCGGTAAATGAAGTTATTCGCATTTTTTCAGTCACAGGACAAAAACGCATCAAAGCTGGTCATGCAGGCACGTTAGACCCCTTGGCAACAGGTATGTTGCCTATTTTATTGGGTGATGCGACTCGCTTTTCTGAGTTGGGGCTTAATGCTGAAAAGCGATATGCCGTCACATTCGATTTAAGTTACCAAACAGACACACTGGATTGTGAAGGTGAAGTAACAGGGCGCTTTGATCAACAAGTTGAGCAACAACAATTATTGGAAGTTTTAGAGCAATTCAAAGGCAATTTAAAACAAGTTCCACCGATTTACTCAGCGATTCGTGTTGAGGGTAAGAGAGCGCATGCTATGGCGCGCAAAGGCGAGACTGTTGAGCTTAAAGCGCGTGATGTTTGTATTCATAAACTAGCGTTGATAAGCTTTGAATTTCCTTATGTAAGTTTGGATGTATCATGCTCAAAAGGTACTTATATTCGTTCTTTGACACGTGATATTAGTGAGAAATTAGGCATGGGCGGTTGTGTAACAGCATTACGTCGCATATCAACCGGTGGATGGCCTGAATCGATGTTGGTGAGCGAAGAGCGTTTAAGGCAAGATAAAGAGCAGGCGGTCTTGCCGCTGCGCCAATGGTTGCGTGATTTTCCAACATGTGAGCTCAATAAGGATAATGCTTGGCGCTTTTTAAATGGTCAACGTATTCAGCTTGAAGAGAAACAGCAGGGAAATGTTGCAGTAGTATCTGATGCACTACTTCTTGGCACAGCGGAGTTAAAGCCTGGCATGCGCCGTATGGTCTTGCATCCATTGCGTATTCTACCATCTTCACAACATCTATTTGCATCGAAAAGGACTTAAAAAAAATGATAAATCAACGTTATACACGTACTCTAAGTATGTTGCTTCTCGCCTTTATGGCCTTTAGTCAGCAGGCATGTGCAGATCAATCAACAACTAGTAAGGAGAAAGAAATGGGTTTATTTAGCAAAGCGCCACAAGCTGGTGATGAAGGTATTCCAGAAGGAAACCATATCAAAATTGAAACAAAAAATGGCGATATGATGATTGAATTGTATCCTGATTCTGCACCTAATACGGTGGCTAATTTTAAAGCGCTAGCTGGCAAAGGCTATTATGACGGCTTGAAATTTCATCGTGTGATTGCTGGTTTTATGGCGCAGGGTGGCGACCCAGATGGCACAGGTATGGGCGGCCCTGGATATAAAGTGAAAGCTGAATTTAATGATCGCAAACATGTGCATGGTACATTGGCTATGGCTCGCTCATCCGACCCTGATTCAGCAGGTAGCCAGTTTTACATTTGTTTTGCCCCTGCACCACACTTGAATGGTCAGTACACAATTTTTGGGCAAGTAACTGAAGGTTTGGATGTATTGGATCAAATCAAACAGGATGATTTGATGGTTAAGGTTTCCGTACTACCTTAAACTATTGTTTTTAATAGCTTCCTCCCGCGAAAGCGGGAGTATGCTTACAAAGGAATATTACATTTACCTATTCTAAAAAGGCATTTTAGACCATATTTCAAGAACTTAATTTTAAATATTTGCTGTTTTCTCATGATTTACCTTCTTTTATAAGAAAACTATTAATTAAGGATTTACATGAAGGGCAGGGACACAAGTCCCTCTCTAGGCTAATGTTAATATGGCGAGCACCAGTACTAAACAATTCTCTGCCTATAGAACGACAACTAACTAGGCCACCTAACGCTAATTACGGTGGCGGTTGTGCTGGCTTGCTCAGTGTCTTCTTCCTGCAATAACGAACATTCAGCTTAGCGTTTAGTTAACTCTCTTTTCCATATACGTATGCTGGTAAGATTCATATATATACCGACCGAACGGCTCACATAGATTAAAGCCATACTTCAGATAAAGGCGGTAGGCACTTTTGAACTTATCACTCGTTTCGAGTTTTAGGACAGTTTTTCCTTTCCTTGCGGCCTCTCTTTCCAACTCGTTCAATAACCTAACTGCTAATCCCTTTCCACGGTGTTCTTCTAAAATGTACATCCTTGATACTTCAGCATAATCATCAATGAACTTTAGTCCTCCCATTCCACATAGAACGCCGTCACAAAACATTCCAAGTAATATCGAGCTAACCTGTTCCAATTCATTTGGTTGAGTTAAATGACACTCTTCTGGAGGGCAATATGTCATGTTATGTGCATCAAGAAGTTTAAATAACCTCTTTGCTTCATTGCTTGTCGGAGTAATGGGTTTTATTTCTACTTTCATGTCATGTGGAAATTATAATCATTTCACCACAATGTCGATTGCTGATTTATGTTTTAGTTAAATGATATAAAAAAAAAGCCGCAGGTATTAGCTGCGGCTTTTAGATTCAATCTACTTTTAGCTTACTTCTTTTTTGTAGTACTACGTTTACGCTCAGTCTCTGTTAAGAAGCGCTTACGCAAGCGGATGTTTTTCGGTGTAATTTCAACCAATTCATCATCGGCAATAAACTCAATGGCACGTTCCAATGAAAGCTTGATTGGTGGAATCAAGTTTACCGCTTCATCAGTACCTGATGAACGAACATTGGTCAGTTTCTTTTCACGTGTAGCATTTACAACCAAATCATTATCACGGGCATGAATACCAATAATCATACCTTCATAAATTTTAACATTGGCACCAAAGAACAATTTACCGCGCTCTTGAATTTTCCACATACCAAATGAAACAGTCTCGCCTGCAGCCATAGAAATCAATACGCCATTTAGACGGCCAGGCAGCGCGCCAACATAGTTGCCATACTCATGGAATACATGGTTCATGATACCAGTTCCGCGTGTGTCAGTCATAAATTCTGAGGTATAACCAATCAAACCACGGGTGGGAGCGATAAATTCAATACGAGTCATGCCATCATCAGCAGTTTCCATACTGGTCATTTCTGCGCCACGTATGCCCATTTTCTCAATAACTGTACCTTGGTATTCAGCTTGAACATCAATCGTTACATGCTCGTAAGGCTCTTTCTTCACGCCGTCAATTGTACGTACAATCACTGTCGGTCGAGATACGGCCATCTCAAACCCTTCACGGCGCATATTTTCAAGTAAAATACCAATTTGAAGCTCGCCACGGCCAGAGATTTTATAGATATCGGCAGAGTCTGTCTCTTCAACTTTCATGGCAACATTTGTACGAACTTCTTTAAACAAACGCTCACGAATTTGACGTGTGGTTACAAACTTACCTTCAGTGCCGGCAAGAGGTGAGTTGTTAACATGTAGTTCCATGCTCAAAGTAGGTTCATCTACTTTAATCACAGGTAAAGCGATTGGCTTGACTTTATCAGCCATTGTTTCACCAATACTGATATTTTCAAGGCCAGCAACGGCGACTAAGTCACCACACTCAGCTTCTGACACTTCAATGCGATCCAGCCCTTTAAAGCCAAGAAGCTTGGTTACTTTAAAGTTCTCAGCAGTGCTATCAGCGTGAATAACGGTTACTTCTTGGCCTGCTTTTACGCGCCCGTTGGCAATGCGACCAATCACGATACGTCCGATGTATTCATCCCAATCCAATGTGGTCGCAAGCATTTGAAGTGGTGCGTCAGCATCACCTGATGGCGCTTCAACGTGCTCAAGGATGGTGTCAAACAAGCAGATCATATTATCTGATTCTTCAGTATGATCCATCATGGCATAGCCATTTTTAGCAGAAGCAAAAACTACAGGGAATTCGAGTTGCTCATCTGTTGCGCCTAAAGCTGCGAACAGGTCAAAAGTTTTGTCGACAACAGCATCAGGGTCTGCGCCATCACGATCCACTTTGTTTACAACAACGATAGGTTTCAAGCCCAAAGCCAAGGCTTTAGAAGTTACGAAACGGGTTTGTGGCATAGGGCCTTCTGCTGCATCAACAAGAAGAACAACACCATCGACCATATTTAATACACGTTCAACTTCGCCGCCGAAGTCCGCATGGCCCGGAGTATCAACGATGTTGATGTGGTAATCACCATAATCAATTGCTGTATTTTTTGCCAAAATAGTAATGCCACGTTCTTTTTCAATAGCATTCGAGTCCATCACACAGGTATCTTGTTCTTCGCGAACATCATCAAATGTTCCAGATTGCTTTAGCAGCTCATCAACCAGTGTAGTTTTGCCGTGATCCACGTGAGCGATGATGGCAATATTGCGTAATTTGCGTGACATGTAATGTTTACCTCTAGAATGTCACCGAATTTGTTCGGCGACCTTTATAAAACGCGCGCATAGTAACAGAATAAGCAAGAATAGATAGCATTTGCAGCTGCTAGCCTTTTTGACGCTAGTCTTTCTGTAGCATTTGTTGAATGGCATAACCGGCAGTCATAAAACCAAAGATATTTGGAAGGTATGAAATTGTGCCGTTGGTGGCGCGAGGTCTAGCATCGGGGTCACCCGGAATTGCTTGGTGGGTTGAAGCATTAATTGCTGGTTCGGAAGAAAAAATGACAGGATAATCAAGTGACCCACCTATTTTTCTTAAGCGGGTACGTAGGGCACGCGCAAGGCCACAAGTATGTGTTTTTTTCAAAGTGGTGACTTCGGCTTTGCTAACATCAAAGCGACCTCCAGCACCGAGGCTGGTGACAATAGCAATATCTGCTTTTTGACATGCGTGAATTAATGCAGCTTTACACACGACTGAATCAATACAATCAAGCACATAGTCAGGCTTTAGCTCTGCGAGAAGAGCGTCAACATTATCAGGGTGAATAAATTCATCGTGAATAGTGACTTGAGCATCGGGGTTGATGTCTGCGATGCGTTTCGCTGCAACAGCAGTTTTCTTTTCGCCTAAGTTGGATTGTAAAGTTATTAACTGCCGGTTGAGGTTTGATAAACCCACTACATCATGGTCAAGCAAGGTGATATGCCCAATACCAATGCGTGCGATAGCCTCTGTCGCAGCGCCACCCACACCACCAAGCCCAACAATGAGTACATGTTTACTGGCAAGTTTATGAATGCCTTCATCACCGACAAGGATATGGGTGCGTTCGTGAAGTGGGTTGATGGTATGACTCATAATGAAAATAGCTCCTTGGTATTCGATGTGCACTGTTTTTGCACGAACTCTAGCGGAATATTTTTAGTGTTTGCTAGTGCCTGTGCGACGTCAATTAAATTAGCTGGATCATTGCATTGGTGTTTGCCTAAACCATCAGGGGCATCGGTTTCCAATAATATTGACTCAAGTGGTAGTTCGCACAACAAGGTATTGGCTCTTTGCCCTTGTTGTTGTAATAAGCGGGTGCCGATACCAATATAAAAACCTAATTTCACAAATGTTTCGGCTTGTTGAAGACTGCCTGAAAAACCATGAATCACACCACAAAGTTGAGGGTAATGACGCAGTTGTGTTGCCACTTGGTCGGCTGATTTAACACTGTGAATGATAAGCGGCAAATTAAATTTCTGCGCGAGTTCGAGTTGCTTTTGGAAACATCTGAGTTGTATGTCATGGGCGGGTCGATTGGGCATGAAATCCAAGCCGCATTCACCCACTGCAATGGCGTGGGGTAATAATGCCTCAAGTTGTAGGAGGTGCGTATCATTGTGTTGCTCGCAATACCATGGGTGAATGGCAAAGGCATTGGAAATGTTTTGATATTTCTCTGCTATGCTTAACTGTGTAGACCATTGCCGATGTTGCACACCCGGAATGATAAAGTGCTCAACACCTGCTTGGCGCGCATGTAGAAGTGCATCATCCAAACCCTTTGAAAATCGAGGGTCATCCAAATGACAGTGACTATCAATCATTTATTAGCGTTTTTAAATACAAGCATACTGTAATATTAACAGGTGATGCTCAGGTATGGCTATATATTAATATTTTTAGAGTAAATATTAGAAACAATTACTTATGGCAGAGATTTTGCTTCTTTACACTATTATTTATCAATAGAGCTCCATTTTGTTGGGGATGTTCAAAGAGGAGAGTGCTGTGATATCGAATGAACGGGCTTTGAGGTATCATAATTTAGAGTGGATTTTAGGGCACCCTCGTTTTGGTGCGTTCATGATGGGTTTGATAGCATTTTCATTTACGCATAATCAAGTTTTGGCAACGGTGCTATTTATAGCCTTTTCGATTGAAATTGTCTTGCGGGTTATGTTGTTTGTACGCAAAATAAAAATTAACCCTTATCGTTCATCAACGAATCAGAAAATCGATTTATTACTTCTCGTGATTGATGTTGTTGCAGTTGCCTCTTTATTGGTCACAGTGTTTAATATTAATATAGGAGCCGAAAATTTGGCTTTTGCTCGTCTGATGCGTGGTGTCTATCTGTTGCGAACATTACGCTTGGTGCGTTACTTTGATCTACATAGCGCAATGTTTTCACCTACTTACGGCATGCTCATATCTTTGGTTATTCTAGTTTCTTTTTTTGCCGATGGCGGATTATTGGTTGGCATTATTATATTTTTCTTTGTTGAACTTGCACTTCGTTTGGTTGTGCTGCGCAGTATGAAGTTTGAAAGTAAACAAGAGAAGCGTGCAGAGTGGAGTTTTTGGGTGCTTGATCTTGTAGCAACTATTTTTATGACGCCGCTTGTTTCAGAGTTTAGTTATAGCGGGGCATTACGTATGCTTAGGCTTTTTCGGTTGCTTAGGCCATGGCAGGTTATTATTCGGAATTTGCGAGATGTGCTACGCGAAGGCCAGTTTATGCAGGAAATCAATCTGATTGTACTCTTTCTTGCTATTCTTTCTATTGGTGGGGGTGTAGCTGCTCACTTCTTGTTTTCAAATTTTGACTACACTATGGGGCTTTATGACAAACCCATTGATGACAAGATGCTATCATCGATTTGGTTCACTTTTCGGTTGTTAACAGACCCCGGCAACTCGGTGGTTTACCCTGATAATACAACTGTTGCAGTGTTTACCATTGTAGGCGTTATTATGGGTGTATTCATTTTTGCCTTCTTTATTGGTATTGGAGCCAATATTGTTTCGGGTTTGATGCGCCGTTTGCGTAATGAAGACATCGCGATAAAGAATCACATGGCGATTTTGGGCTGGACACCAGCTTCCCCTTATATTTTGGATCAGTTAAGTATCATTTCTGACCGTACTTTCACACGTTTAAAAGTAGTCTTGCTGCATGATGCTGAGCATCCTCCTGCTGAGTTGATCAATGAAAAATGGGTGACATATCGACAAGGTCATATTGATTCTTCGGCGGGACTGAAGTGCATTAATATTTGTGCTGCAAAACAAGCCTTGATGGTTTTACCCGCGGAAGAGACAGAAGCTGAATCGTTGTCTCATGCTTTTTATAATATGCTGTCTATACGCTCGGAGAATAAGCACCTTAAACTTAGTTTGGCGATTCCTGGTATGGACCACCCTCGTCTTGATACCCATCAGCATATGCTGCAAGTTGGTTGGGATAATATAGGTACTTATAATGAACCAACGGTGGTGTTGTCGGAAGCTGATTTTAGGGCTACTGCATTATGTAATATTTTACGTTACAGTGATTTTGATCAGGTTATGCAACGTTTGATGATACCTGAGTTGATGGGTGAATCATCAACTCACTTGGTAAATTGGGGCTCCAAGCTTGAGCGTGATGAGAATCATGCTTGGCAGTTATTTACCCCTAATGGTAAATATAAGGCAAGTGTTTCGGAGGTACAAGCACAGCTGTTTGAGCGGGGCGTGACGCTTTTAGGTATTGTGGCTGAAGATTGGGAAACTATACCGATGTATGCTTTAGAAGAGCAATATTCTCAATCACTGGTCATTCGAGCCTTGGTCGGCATTGCGATCAGTGAGGCGGCTATTTATGATGAGGTAATGTATTGTATTCGAGAGCCTGCAGTGCCTAAAGTGATGGAAGGTTTGGGTGGTATTGATGATCTTGGTATTACTATTGTTGAAGCAGAAGATAAAATGCAGCTTTTCGTGATGGGCTGGGTGGGTAGTTTGCCATTATTGTTAAAACGATTATTGCGGTTTTATCATGAATTGGACTTGATTATTTTTGACGATTTAACACGCGAGCAAGTCGATGACGAGCGGGCTTATCTTGAGCGCCGCTTGGCGGAAGAGCCTGGTATGATGGATTTGGTTACAATTACAATTGAGCCGTGGAAGTTTAATGATATGGAACGTTTACGTGAGCATATTGTAAAATCCAATCATGTTATTTTGTCGCGGCCTAAAGAGATGGATCATTCAGCTTATGCGATGATTACAACGGTACTATCGCATATTGTAACCATCTGTAATGATGAAAATGTGCAGCCCGAGATATTCCCTTTGTTGGATAACCGAGAGCAGGCGGGGCTATTGCAGAAAGAATTGAGTGGTTATGAGCTTCCTACAGAAGTGCATGTGACGGTTCCCAATGAGTTTTATGGCGTATTTGTAGCGCATACATCATTTCATATGTATGCAGTTGAGAAAGAAGAGGATTATGAAGCCAAGCGAGCCTTCAGACACATGCTAACCAAGTTGATGTCTGATTCAGGTGAAGATTCTGATATGGGATTGAAAATTTTTAAAGTCTCTGAGCCATTGCCAGAAGACCCTATGCAGTTATTTCATATGCTTAGGGAGGCAGGGTATATATGGGTGGGTTACAGTATGGATGTGTGTTGTAAACAAGAGAGCCCATTTGGAGAAAGTATTGATATGATTTTCCCGCGTCAGACATCGTTTACTTGTTACCGTCAGAATCAAATTGTGATTAACCCGAATGGTAACCCAGCTTCACAACGCGTCTGGATGACCAGCAGAGATCATATTAGCGAATTAATTACAATGGGTGGGGACGATGATGTTGAATTGTTCTAACCTCAATTGCTGGAGCGTTTGCAATGAGTGATTCGAGTCAGGAAACTCCGATGCAGCGCATGCAGCGAGAAGCTTTGGAAGAGCAGGCTGTTTTGGATCGTCAGAGCGAGTCAGATGGTTCGATGAGCAGCATGCAAGAAGAAGCTTTGCGTGAACAGGCAGCATCAGATGATGACTTAAAGCAGGTAAAAGATTTTAAAGTTATCCTAAATCGTTGTATGTTTGACTTGCGCACCCTGGGTGGAAAAATAGTTAACTATACTGTGCTTGTATTGATTCTTTTGTCGGTGCTTTTGTTTATGCTCAATACAGTTGAAGAGATTCACCGCCTATGGAGTGAAGATATTGCTCTTTTTCAAAGGGTCGTCATATATATATTTCTTGCTGAATATATATTACGTGTTTATTCAGCAAAAGACAGGAAAAAATATATTACAGGTTTTTACGGGGTTGTTGATTTACTGACAGTATTGCCCGTATTTTTTGGTAGTTCGGGTACGTCAATTATGCGTCTTGCAAGGTTGGTCCGAATTTTAAAAGTGACACAATACTTTCCAGTCCTGGCAACGCTTATGCGCTCTGTGTCGGGTGCCTTGCAAATGATTTTAGCAGTTTTTGCAACGATTGCTACGGTGTCTATTTTTGCAGGCAACCTTATTTATATGCTAGAGCCAGAAACATTTAGCAATGCATTTATTGGAGCTTGGTGGAGCTTGGTGACAATGAGTACGGTGGGGTATGGTGATTTGGTTCCCCATTCTGTCGGCGGCATGATGTTAGGGGCTGTGCTGATCATGATAGGCATTTGTGTGGTTGCGATGATGACTGCGGTGATTGCGGTTCGAGTTGGACGCATGGTAAATATGAATAAAAAGTGTTTTGAGTGTGAAAAAACAATTTCATCAGAGTTTAATCATTGTCCACACTGTGGGCAAAATCAAGCAGATGATATTGATCTTTTTTCTGATGATGAATAGAGAATGAGTTATGAGTGCCAATAAAGCCTATTGGATACTTTTGAGCAGCCGTTTTGTACAACTTACAAGTCTCGGTTGTTAGCGCCAAAAGGAAGCCGTTATATGTTATGCAGAAAGCTAATAGTGGCATGTTATATGCTTATACTCCAATGTAATGATTAATATTGTGAATAACATTTTTTTAAGCGTTAAGCGGGGGAACAAATGGCAAAAATTTTAATCGTAGATGACATGGCAAGTATGCGTAAAATGGTAGCTTTCACGCTTGAGAGTGCAGGGCATGAAGTGGTGCAGGCCGATGATGGAGATGTGGCTCTTGCGATTGCCAATGAACAAGATGGATTTGCTCTGGTGGTTACGGATGTCAATATGCCAAACATGGATGGCATCACGTTGACAGGAGAGTTAAGAAAGTTGCCTGCGATGAAATTCATGCCGATTTTACTGCTCACTACGGAAGCTGGAAAAGATAAAAAAATGGCAGGTAAGGCTGCGGGTGCCACAGGTTGGTTGGTGAAGCCGTTTGATCCTGATAAATTACTGATGACCATTAAGAAAGTTCTACGTTAAGCGAGGCCTGTCATGAGCATCGACCTCGACCAATTCAAACAAATTTTCTTCGAAGAAAGCTTCGAAGGCCTTGATACAATGGAATCTGGGCTACTCTCAATGAATGATGGGGGTACGGATCTGGATGTTGTGAATGATATTTTCCGTGCAGCACATTCGATTAAAGGTGGCAGCGCGACCTTTGGATTTTCAGCTTTAGCATCTTTTACTCATATTATGGAAGGTCTGTTGGATGAGATGCGTGAAGGGAAACGTGAAGCTGACCCTGATGTGGTGAATATATTGTTGGAATCTGTTGATGAGATGCGCTCTTTAATGACTGCCTATCAGGATAATGAAGAGCCTGATATTGAGGAGATGCAGAAGCTGCAGCAAAAATTAGAAAAAGTATGTGGAATGGAAGTAAGTGACTCAAGTAGTGAGCCAAAGGAAAGTGCTGCTAAGGAAGAGACAGAAGAAGGTCGTAGGCTCGGTTGGAACATTGAATTTATACCCCATGATGATTTATTAACAACAGGTAATGACCCTGCCTTGTTATTGTCAGAATTGTGTGATCTGGGCAATGTCACCTTGAGTATGGATGATTCCAACCTGCCCGCATTTGAAAATATGAATGCTGAGCAGTGCTATTTGAAGTGGTCGATAGAGTTGCTTGAAAAAGATGCGGATTCGGTGGTTGAGGAAGAGCAAATTACCGAAGTGTTTGAATGGGTCGAAGATGAGTGTGACCTGCTGATTAAAGGTATCTATCCAGAACGTAAAGCTTCAGACCGCAGAGCTGGAGACCGAAGAGAAGGCGGAGCCCAAGAGGATCGTAGGCAAGGTGCTCGCCGCACAGATACTCGTCGCCCTAGTGATAAAAAACCTGCTCAACAAGCTGTAACGATTCGTGTGGATACGATGCGGATTGATGAATTGATTGATATGGTGGGTGAATTGGTCATTACGCAATCCATGCTGGGGCAATTGGGTGAAGATTTTGATATGGCCAAGCTGGTGAGTTTGCGCGAAGGGCTTGAAGAGTTGGAGCGTAATTCTAGAGAGATTCAAGAAGCTGTCATGCGTGTGCGTATGCAGCCGATTTCTTTCGCTTTTAATCGCTTCCCGCGCATGGTGCATGATTTGAGTCAGAAGCTGGACAAAAAAGTGCGCCTCGAACTGATTGGTGAAGAAACTGAGATGGACAAAACGGTTATGGAGAAAATTAATGACCCGCTGGTTCACTTGGTTCGAAACTCCATGGATCACGGCCTTGAAGGGCCAGAGGAGCGTTTGGCTGCGTGCAAAGAAGAAGAGGGTTATGTTCGACTTAAAGCATTTCATCAAGGTGGAAGCATCGTTGTAGAAATTTCGGATGATGGGCGCGGCTTGAATCGCGAGAAGTTGTTTAATATAGCCGTTGAGAAAGGCGTTATTAATGAAAATGACGTTCTTACAGATGAACAGGTCTTTATGTTGTTATTTGCAGCTGGTTTTTCCACAGCAGCGGAACTAAGTGATATTTCAGGGCGTGGTGTAGGGCTAGATGTGGTCCGGCGAAATATTGAATCATTGGGCGGCAATGTTGGTGTTAAATCGGTGTTTGGCGAAGGCACCGTCTTTACGATTCGATTGCCTCTTACTTTGGCTGTCTTGGACGGTCAGCTATTACAGGTGGATGCTCAAACTTATGTGCTTCCCTTAGCCTCTATTATTGAATCCTTACAAATGGATGAAAAATCAATCAGTGGTTTAGCCAGTGACACGATGGTGTACCGCCTACGTAATGAATACATACCGATTATTAGCTTGTCGCGCTTATTTTCTACGGGCGAAAATACTGAGGTTAATCTGGCAGGTAAGTTACTGGTCATTGTTGAGTGGGCAGATAAACGTATTGGCTTGTGTGTAGATGAGTTGTTGTCGCAGCAACAGGTGGTTATTAAAAGTCTAGAAACCAATTACGAGCGGGTCGTGGGTTTATCGGGCGCTACAATTTTAGGCGATGGAACAGTGTCTTTGATTCTTGATGTTTCTAGTTTGATGGATATGTCAAATAAAGCCATAGAGTGTGTTAATAAATCTAATAAGTTGGCACCTGCTAATGGGTCGCAGGAAGGAGTGTGAAATGGAAGCAGTTGCAGGTCTAAGTGCATCCGAAAATCAGTATCTTACATTTATATTGTCGGGTGAAGAATATGGTGTAGATATTTTGACGGTGCAAGAGCTAAGAGGGTGGGAAAATACGACGCCTATTCCAAACACACCATCCTTTGTGCTTGGCGTAATTAACTTACGCGGTGTGGTTGTTCCAATTGTTGATTTGCGTGATCGCTTTGGGCTGGAAAGTATGGAGTACGGCCCTACAACCGTGGTAATTATTGTTAAAGTAAATGCTGGCGGAAAAGATCGTGTGCTCGGTATTGTTGTGGATGCGGTATCCGAAGTTTATGATATTAATAAAGCTGATCTTCAGCCACCACCGGATATGGAAGGCTCTATTTCAATCGATTTTGTAACGGGTTTGGCAACCATGGATGAGAAGATGGTGATTCTTTTGGATATTGCGAAATTGGTAAACGAAGGAATTTTATCTGGTTCGAATAAGGATTCTTCCGCAGCCGAAGTGGAGGCATCCGTATAATAGAAGTGCATTTAGAAAGCGGTAAGGTTAAGTAATTAAATACGATCCAAGTAACGTGAAAATATGTCGTTATAGATTAAGAAATGGAGACACAATTAAATGATGAAATTATTAGATAACATATCCGTTAGTAAAAAACTAATATTGCTGAGCTTGCTGTTTGCCACAGCGCTGGTGGGCATCGTGGCTTATACCATTGTGACCCTAAAACAGCAGGAAGAAGATGCTATAGATATCGAATTGGCTGCTCGTCAGGGTATGTTGATTCAGAAGCATATGAAAGAGCTTTTAGAAGAAACACTTATGTATGCAGATGAGGATAATCGCGACACAAAATCGGATGCAACTATTAAATTATTCGACCTCACGCATAAGGCACTTACCCATGGCGGTACGACCTTTGAAAGCTTGGATGAAAGCAGCCCTGTAACAATTCATGCACTGCCTGATCCCGAGATTATCACGCAACTTAATAAGGTTGCCGGGAAATGGAGTGAATATGTAGTCAGTGCTAAAGCATTACGAGTGCTTTCGCCCGAGTCACCAAACTTTATGATACAAGCTGAACTTACCAATGAACTTAATCTAGAGTCATTGGAGCTGATGGATGTTGCAGCTAAAATGATTGCTCACTATGCACGATCGCATGTCAAGACGATGGAAAGAGTTGAGCTATTTATACTGCTAATGGTATTACTCGTAGGAGCTATTTTTACCTTCATGGTTATTCGAGCCATTACTGTGCCGTTGAACCAGGCGGTTGACGTTGCTAGACGTGTTGCAGCAGGTGATCTTAATAATACCAGTAGTGTGGGCAGTGTGGGTAGTGATGAAATCGGGGTGTTAATATCTGAGCTGAGTGATATGAGTGATAAAATATCTGGTCTATTGAAAGATGAAATTATTCCAGTATTGGATGCCGCCAAGGCTGGCGATCTCACTAAAAATATTTCTACAAGTGGCAAAGAAGGTTTT
>Ga0316204_10006374_pt1 | contig 18240 bp, 18 predicted proteins | sample 6monrhotite_MG_2_FD_205661 | JGI IMG/M metagenome (GOLD analysis project Ga0316204, IMG submission 205661) | Microbial mat bacterial communities from mineral coupon in-situ incubated in ocean water Damariscotta River, Maine, United States -... | ecosystem: Environmental > Aquatic > Marine >... | reverse complement strand
ACTCGATTTGGGTTGACGACTATAACCAATTAACACAGGAATCGTTCAGGCGTTAAATGATAGTGCATGATATACATTCGATCCTTTGGCCTTTGCGCGGCCTGATTTTTGCACTCGTGTTGCTTGTCAGCACGTTAACGGCTGCTGCACCAGCAGCCCCCAAACCGCAGCCAGGCACGCAGTCATCACCACTGGTTATTACCTATCGTTTAGACAGCGCCCCAATACAGTTTAAAAACAGCCTGGGAGAGGCCGACGGCATCTTGATAGATTTCTGGAAATTGTGGTCAGAGAAAGCCAATATTCCCGTTATTTTCAAAGGCGCATTTAACAAACAGTCCCAGGCTATGGTTGCTGATGGCACGGCGGATATTAATGCTGGAATATTTGAAAATGATACGCGTAAAAAACACATGGATTTTTCGTCTCCCATTATTAACAGCCCTTATCATTTATATATTCATCAACAAATTAATCATCAAATAAGTGATGATACTCTTAATCTGCAAAACCTCGGTGGGGTCACTGTTGGTGTTACCCGTGGCAGCTTTCACGAAAGCTACTTACGTGAACACTACCCCAATGCCAGCCTCGCACTCTATGATGGTTATCAGGCACTATTTAAGGCTGCAAATGACGGCTTAATCAGTGCGTTTGTCAGTCAACCTATGTACCGTGCGTATTATCTACGGCAACAGGCATTAGCCGAGAAATTTCACCCGCTCAGCCCCGCGCTCTATAACCATAGTTACAGGGCAGGGGTAGCCAAACAACAGCCCCAGCTATTGAAAACCATTAATCAGCATATTGCGAACATTAGCGTTGAAGAAAAATCGATCATCACACGTAAATGGCTGGGCATTCAATGGCATACAGATCAGGATAAACGCGGCTCATCAATCTCGCTTAATGAGGAAGAAAAAAAGTGGATTTCAGAACACCCGGTTATACGAATGGGTGGAGAATCCAACTGGGCACCGTTTGAGTTTGCTGATGAACAGGGGCGTTACCAGGGAATTACCGCTGATTATGTGGAACTGTTGCAACAACGACTGGGGTTGCGCTTTGAGATGCACTACAACCAGTCCTGGCCTGAAACCCTGGACAGGTTGAAAACCGGCAAACTCGATGCGGTTGCGGCGATTTCAGTCACACCTGAACGTGAAAAATATGCCTTATTTACATCACCTTATGCCACCTATCCCTATGTCATTATTACCCACGAGAAAAACACGCATCTGGATAGCCTTCAATCACTTGAAGGTAAGCGCGTGGCCGTGGAAAACGGTTTTTATACTCACCAAACACTGAGTGAGCGATATCCCGAAATACAGTTATCAATTACAAATTCAACCGAAGCCGCTATTGAACTGGTCTCCCAGGGTAAAACCGATGCTTACATTGGGGTTCAGCCTGTGGCTTCTTATTATATGGATAAGCTATTTATAACCAATCTTCGGGTTGCCGGCCTTGCCCCGTTTGAGAAAGTTGGCATCGGCATGGCTGTGCGTGCCAATGCCCCCATTTTGGGGCAGTTATTACAAAAAGGGCTGGATTCGATGAGCCCGGCCGAGAAACTGGCAATTCAGCGTAAATGGCTGAGTAACTCCAGGGCCAACCATATTTCACGACGTATCATTAAGCTGAGCGACGAGCAAAAAGCATGGATTAGCACTCACCCATCAATTCGAGTTGGGGTTGACCCGAGCTGGCCACCGATTGAGTATTTTGACGACAGGGGCGTTTATAGTGGTATAGCCTCTGACTATGTGCGTCTGTTTGAAAGTACGTTTAAGGTAAAAGCCGAGTATGACTCCTCTTTGAGCTGGGCTGAAGTGATAAAGCGGGTTAAAGAGGGGCGCATTGATGTATTGCCTGCGGTGTCTATCACCCCGCAACGTGAACAATATCTTAATTTCACGGAGCCCTACCTGAGGTTTCCCTATGTGATATTTATGCGCCATGATGCGCAATTGATAACCGGCCTGAATGAGCTCACCGATAAAACCATTGTGGTGGAGCGCAATTATGCAAATCATGAGCTTTTAAAGAGCAATCATCCCGAGATAAAGCTGTTGCTGGTAGATGATACCGAGCAGGCATTGAGTGCATTATCACTCGGAGATGCCGATGCCTATATGGGTAACCTGGCGGCCACCAGTCACATTATTTTGCAAACCGGGCGCACCAATATCAAGGTGGCAGCACCCACACCTTATAGCAATGACCTGGCTTTTGCGGTGCGAAAAGATCTGCGGCTATTACCCGATATATTGCAGGCATTTCTTAATTCAGTGACAGTTGAGCAATCTAATGCGTTCAAAAAACGCTGGTTTTCCATTCAGTATGAGCACTTGATGGACTATGCGCTGTTATGGAAATCAATCGGCATTAGTTTATTTGTGTTATTTCTGGTTAGCCTGTGGTTGTGGCTGCTCAACAGACAGAAAAAAGCCCTCAGGATTAGTGAAGAGCGCTTCCGTCTCGTTATGAATGCAACACGGGAAGGTATATGGGACTGGGATTTGCCCAGCGATAAAGTGTATTACAGCCCGGGCTTTTACAGCATGCTGGGTTATGCTGAAAATGATTTTCCAGGTGCAGATGGTGCCTGGCTGGATTTGTTGCATCCAGAAGATTACGAGAAAACAAAAAACGCCTTAAACCGCATTATTGATAATCGCGATACACGCTACGCACTCGAGTTTCGCATGAAGCACAAAAGTGGCCAGTATCGAGATGTTCAATCTATGGGCTCACTCGTACTCGATCATCTGGGAAACCCTGTGCGCTCGTTGGGTAGTCTCACAGATATTACAGATAAGAAAAATGCACAGAAAAAACTCAAGCAAAGGGAACAGCAACTCAAGGCTATTATTGACACGATCCCGCTGGTCATCATTATTGCAAACGATGATGGAAATATCGTGTTTGCAAATAAGCAGACTAATAAAGAAATTGGCATCAAGGATGGTGCGGTTGGCCTGAACATGCAGTCGTTTTATGAGAACCCCGAGGACAGAAAAAAGCTTTTTACTCTGTATAAAGAAAACGGGCGAGTTGATGCATTACCGATGCGCTACAAAAATACCGCAGGTGAGATCAATGAAGGCATTATTTCCATGATGCCCGTGTATTTTGATGGCGGCATTAAAAATCTCGGTGTCTGGGTTAACTTAACCGATCGAGTTAATTTAGAGCGTGAGCTGGTGAATGCCAAAGTGCAGGCTGATATCGCCAATAAAACCAAATCCAGTTTTCTCGCTAATATGAGCCACGAAATACGCACCCCCATGAATGCCATAATAGGCTTGAGTCATCTGGTGTTAAATACCGAGCTTAATGCTCGAGCGCAAGATTACATTACTAAAATACATTCTTCCGCCCATGCCCTGTTGGGTATCATTAATGAAATTCTTGATTTTTCTAAAATCGAGGCAGGTAAACTCGAAATTGAATGTACCCGCTTTCAACTCGATGATGTGCTGGAAAAACTGTCCTCTCTGATCGCGCTTCGTGTTGAGGAGAAGGGGCTCGAAATTGTGTTTTCAGTTGATCCAGATATATCAGATAACCTGCTGGGCGACCCGTTACGTCTTGGCCAGGTGCTGACAAACCTGGTTCAGAACGCAGTAAAATTTACAGAAACCGGCGAGATACTTGTCGAAATACGTTGCCTGGAGCATCAGGCTAATTCAGAAACACTTGAGTTTTCGGTTACCGATACGGGTATTGGTATCGACAGTGATGAGGTCCAGCATTTATTTGAGGCCTTCTCACAGGTTGATGAGAGCTACACCCGTCGCTTTGACGGAACCGGACTGGGGCTGGCAATTTGCCAGAAATTAATCGGGCTGATGGGGGGGGCAATATCGGTAGACAGTACACCGGAAAAAGGCAGCCGATTTTCTTTTGAGCTTAGTTTCAAAACTCTCGATGCGGGTGAGCGCCCAGTAACCATTGACTTCACCGGTAAACACGCACTGGTGGTTGATGATAATGACACTGCCCGCCAGGCGATAGCCTTGATGTTGAGCTCATTTGCTTTTACGGTGCACACAGCCGCTTCTGGCGAGCAGGCACTGCAAAAAATTCATGAAATATCGGCCCTGAACCAGCAGCACGTTGACCTGGTGTTATTAGACTCGACATTACCTGGTTTGAGTGCCTTAGCGACTGCGAATAAAATTTCTGAAACATCTGCTCGGTATAAAAAACCTAAAATAATCCTGCTATCAACTAATGACCCTGAAGCCATTCAACAACAGGCAGAATTCACTGAGCCAGATTCCTTTTTAGTTAAACCCATTAGTCCGTCTATGCTTTTCAACTGTATAATTGAGCTATTGCAGGATGTTCCTCCCTCTGTAGATAATGATCTGCATGCAATCCCAGATGGGCGTTTAATCGGCCGTATCCTGCTGGTTGAAGATAACCTGATTAACCAGCTGGTTGCTCAGGAAATGTTAGAAACAATGGGCTTATCTGTACGGGTTGCTAAAAACGGCGCTAAAGCATTAACAATATTAGAGGCAGAGGATTTTGATGTGGTGATCACCGATATTCAGATGCATGAAATGGATGGATTTGAGCTAACCCGTTGCATACGCAAACAGCCACAATGGCAAACGCTGCCCGTCATTGCCATGACAGCCCATGCCATGAAAGGAGATCGGGAAAAGTGCCTGGCCGCCGGAATGAATGATCATATTCCCAAACCAATAGAATCGCAGCACCTGTTTAATGTATTAGAAAAATGGTTGCCAGACAGGCCATTGCATAAAGATAGAGGTGATAACTTATCGAGATCAACCCTGACTTCGCCAGATACCGCAGCTCCAGCTTACTCAATACCGGCGCAGGAGTTGCAGGCAGATCTTGCCAGTATTGATATAGCCTGTGGCCTGGGCCGTATTGGTGGCAATAAAAAATTATTCTATAAATTGCTCAAAGACTTTAGCCAGGATTATGCTAACTCCGCTCAGCAGATAGAACAGGCCATTGCTGCGGATGACTATGAGCAGGCGCGCCGCAGCATTCATACCCTGCTGGGCATCGCCGGTAATATATGCGCTAAAAAACTACAGCAGACCGCGCAGGAGCTAATTATTAGCTTCAACACTCATAAGCAACCTGAGTCACAGTTGATAAACCACTTTCTGGATGCTTTTAATGAAGTATCAAAAGATGTTCTAATCTGGCTGGATACAGCCAATAGTGATTATACTGGCGAGACCAGGCAGGATGTTACGCTCGATGCGTCACTGCTCGATCACATTGAGCACTTATTAGCTGAAGGCAATCCGGAAGCTGTAAAACTGCTAGCCCGAATTGAACTTAAGAGCTTGAGCCGTGATGATGCTAATGTGTTATCACGGGTATTACAAAACGTGCAAAACTATGAGTTTTCCCAGGCACGAACTGAGTTATCAAAACTGACAATGTCACCCACTAAAAACAGGGATGGTAAACTAAATGACTAATGCTAATACCAGGCAAAAAATTCTGATTGTTGATGATGAGCGTTTTTATATAAATCTTCTGGTAGAGCTCCTGTCAAACGATTACCAGATAATAGTTGCCAAAGATGGAAAACAGGCCATTGAGAGGGCAGCTGATGTCCCCGATTTAATCCTCCTCGATATCATTATGCCGGAGATGGATGGTTATGAAGTATGTCAACAACTCAAAGCCAATGAGAACACTCGGGATATACCGGTTATATTTCTAACGGTTAAAAGTGAGCTCAATGACGAAGTGCGCGGGTTTGAACTGGGGGCCGTAGATTATATTAGCAAGCCCATAAGCCCGGCCATTGTTAAGGCAAGGGTTGCCACGCATCTCGCTTTACATGCCGCAAGAAAAAATCTTCACCTGGAAAATAAAAGCCTGATGACAGAGCAGGTTATTAAAGATGAGCAATTACGTCGAAGTGAGAAAATGGCATCGCTGGGCAAGCTCACCGGTGGTATTGCCCATGATTTTAATAATGTTCTGGGCATTATTCTCGGTTATGCCGAGTTAATGCAGGATATGCTTCCAGAAAGTGCCTCTTTATCTGATTATCTTTCACATATTAAAAAAGCAGGGGAGCGGGGCAAAAATATCACGCAGAAGTTACTGGCGTTCTCTCGTCAAAAAGCGGGGCAGCCGGAAAACATTCAAATCAATGATTTATTGGCGGCCGAGTTCAGCATGCTCACTAAAACTCTCACCGCCAGTATAGAGCTCTCACTTGATCTGCAAAAACATCTGTGGCCCGTGTATCTTGATAAAAGCGATTTACAGGACGCCATACTCAATATGTGCATTAATGCGATGCACGCTATGCCAACAGGGGGCAAATTAACCCTGACTACGCATAACGAAACTCTCACAGCAAGTGAAGCCGCCAGTTATGACCTGCAAGCCGGAGATTTTGTGCGGCTCTCTATTTCAGACACAGGTTGTGGAATGGATTCACAAACCCGGAAACAGGTGTTTGACCCGTTTTTTTCTACCAAAGGTGATAAGGGAACTGGCCTGGGCATGAGCCAGGTATACGGTTTTGTTAACCGCTCTAAAGGCACCATCTTTGTGCAATCAGACGTGGGCCAGGGCACCTGCATGAGCATGTTCTTTCCACGTAATAAAGATGTGGAAAGCCTCGCAGAAAATCCCGTAGATCACACTAATGACGAAGCTGACTACACAGGCAATGAGCGTGTTCTGGTTGTTGATGATGAAGAGCCAATCGCGGATATACTCGAACAGGTATTAGAAAGTCATGGCTATCAAGTTGCCACCGCCCATGATGCTGAATCTGCACTTAAAACACTAGAGTCACAGCAGGTGAATCTGATTATAAGCGATGTCATCATGCCGGGAATGGACGGTTATGAATTTGCAGATATTGTGTTACAGAAATACCCCGATATTAAAATACAGTTGCTCAGTGGCTATAGCGAATACAATCACCCAAGCAAAACCAACGATGCACTACACCAGCAACTGTTACAAAAACCGGTTGCTTCAAAGGTGCTTTTAAAACGCACCAGAGAGTTGCTAGATAGCTAACAGCTATTAATTTCTCATGCGTGGAATGCGTCAAAAATGTAGTTAATTAAATCGTGGGATAATATTATAAAGTGTTGTTAATTGTAGCCCTGTTATTTAAGGTTTAAGATGTAAAGCAGTGTTTTTCAGCTCACTTTAATGTAAACAAATTCTGTTCTAAATTTAATAAGCGTTTCTTTAGCGCTAAACCACCACCATACCCAGCAAGCTCTCCATTACTCCCAATTATTCGGTGGCATGGAACTATTAAGCTAATTGCATTTGCACCGTTTGCACTCGCAACAGCTCTAACGGCTTTTTCATTGCCGGTATTTTTTGCTAACTCCAGGTAGGTTGATGTTTTCCCATAAGGCACTTTAAGAAGTGTTTTCCATACGCTTTTCTGAAAATCAGTTCCAACCATTAATAGTGGTATACCAAACTGGCTTCTCTCTCCCAGCAGGTACTCATCAATCTGCAACCGTGTTGTTTTCAAAACATCATTATTTTTCTCTACAAATTCAGCATCAAGCCCTTTTTTTATTCGCTTATCAATTGTAGCCCTCATTTTTCTATATCTAAAATCGAGTAGGCAGAGCTTCCCGTCATATGAGCCTAAAATAAACTCAGCAACTTTTGTTTTATAAAACTGTATATTGATATGATTCATTTTATTGAGTTGTTTTTCTTAAGACGGTCTGTTTTATTTTACTTGCTGATCGCTCTCATATCGAGCTCGCCGTACTAGATAGTACCCAATACCTAATGCGAGAATGATCGCGGATATTCCCCAGAGCATTTCCGGGGTAGTCTTATTGTAATCCAGTATAATCACCTTTCTGGACACGGCAATTATGGCTACCAGAAAAACGACTTCGGCATGCACTCTTTGTTTTTCCATATAAACCTTAATGCTTTCGAGGAGTTCTAAACCAATCAGAACCATTAGAAAAAAGCCAAAAACCTCGATAGCCTCAGGCACATCAAGCGCGAGAAACGGTGGTTTGGTTAGTTGAACAAAAAGCACTGTCGCCAGTTCAACCGCTGTTGCTGCAACGGCAAGCATCATTAGCAGTAGCAAAAACAGCACAACGTATTTTTCAAATATACTCAGTATTTTTTCTATTATAATTCTCATTACTCTCTCTCTGTGCCCGGTGGCTAACCACAGCACGAATGTTTATCAGTCACCGAACCCATTTAATACGATCACATTAATTTTTGGCTTTATTGTCCAGGTCATTTAATTGGGGCAAGAGTAGGCGCTTGAAAGTGCTTCGATTGCAATTTGTGCGGCCGGTCGCGACAGGTCAGTGTCCCGGCGTCCGGCATATTTAATATAAGCTTTAGCCAGATTTCGCGATGACACATCTGTGGGCACGCAGATATTCAGTGCTACAGACTGTGCAGATGCATGCAGTTTAAGGCGGATATTTTCTTCAACACCACTAATAAAACCCCAGCAATATCCTTGACGCTGTCTGCCAAGAGCAGTCAGCGAACTCGATGAACAATAGGTCAATAAATCATGAGCAGTTAGCTGCTGAGGAAAAATGGGTTGAGTGGTGTCCGTATCATCTTTTGCTATAGCAGACCCCAAAGTGAAAAAGAACAAAATACAAATATTTATAATCTTCATACTTACCTCGTTAATTTCATCGCTGCAGTCGTGAATAAATGTGTCCAGAGAGCAGTAGTTAATTGTTATCCGACCCTGTTTTTATTGTAAACCGGTGTCACCAGATTAAAAGGACTATCGATATCGGCTATCAAATATCGACTTGGGCCAGGTTATGTTATTAAAATACATAAAATAACATTAATTAAATAGCCGTTTTATTACTTTAAAGCATAAAAATGGCTGTTAAACTCGGGGAGGTTCACTCCGTGCCATTTAACACAAATTACAGTCAGCCAGTTAGTTCAGTGAGTTTTGATCAGTGATTCAGATTACGCCCCAGTGACTGGTTGACTAGCGCAAGCACTTGCTCGGTATCGGAAACTGATTCGGTGTCGATGGTGATGGTATCGTTCTGCTCATCATCATCAAGCCCCGCGTACACCGAGAGCTGATGTTCAAGCACACCGAGATCGGCTTCTGAGATGTCGTGTCCTTCACGTTGGCGCTCCACAATTCGCTGGCGAAGCACATCGGCATCGGCATGAAAGAGCAGAATACGAAACGGAACGCCGAGACGATCTGCCAGTTGCTTGAAGGGGGTTCTTTGTTGACGCATTAGAAACGTTGCGTCAATGATGGCGCAATACCCCGATTCCAGAACAACCTCGGCAAGTTCCGCAAGTTTCGCATAGGTCTGCCGGCTCGCATCACTAGAATATACTCCCTGATCAATGCCTGCCGGTTCGTCTTTTTTCTTGCCTTTACCAAACAGTCGCTGTCGCTCGCGATCCGAGCGGATTCTTATTGCCCCCGTGTGCTCGCTTAGTGGAGCCGAGAGGGTAGACTTGCCGCTGCCAGACAGGCCGTGGGTGATAAACAATACAGCTTGTTGCGGTTGCGTGTAACTGAAGGCGAGTTGCAAATAACTTTCGAACTTCTGTGCAGCTGGCGATTGCTGCTTGTGTTCGGCTTTTTGACTTAAACGAATACTGCTCACTTTGGCTCTCACCATGGCGCGATAAGTCAGGTAATAACGAAATACCCGCAAACCCGCATAATCTCCGGTCAACTCCAGATAAGCATTCAAAAAACGCATGGCAAAATTACGTTTTTGGTGATCCTCGAAATCCATACACAGAAAAGCGACTTCGCTCATTACATCAATCCAGTAGAGATTTGGGTTGAACTCAATGCCATCAAAAATCACCGGCCGAGCGTCGATAATTGCCATATTACCCAGATGCATATCGCCGTGGCATTCCCGAATGAACCCCTGTTGTTTTCTTAGTTGAAACTGGCTGTAGCATATCTGGTATTCGTGTTTGGCCCACTCGTTAATGCGATCAAGCAATTGAGTATGCTGGCGATCGGGTTTAGCTTCTCGAATTTGAGCAAAGTTTTCCAGCACCGGTGCCAGGACATTCTCCGGGTCACCGTATGGGGACACTGAGGGTGCAGCCGGAATGCTCTGGTGGAAGTTCGCAATCTGTGTAATGAGCTGATCGATATGAATATCTTCCAGGCGATTTTCATCAAGCATACTGCTCAGTAGGGCATCCTGCGGAAAACGGCGCATTTTCACCGCGTATTCGATGGCTTCTGCGGGCCCTCCCAGTTGCGGTTGTTCTGCTGTGCCGGTAATGGGAATCACCGCCAGGTACAGATCAGGAGCCAGCCTGCCATTAAGGCGAAGTTCCTCTTCGCAATAGAATTTGCGTTTATCCAGTGTGCTGAAATCCAGAAAGCCGAGATTGAGTGCCTTTTTAATTTTATAAGCATATGAGCCACACAGGAAAACCCACGAGATATGGGTCTCAATCAACTGAAAGCGATCTGTATCGTGTGGGTAAACCGATGCATTGTGCAGCGAGAGAATTAAATCATTCTGGCTTTTGAGATTCATTTTAATCCCTCTGTCTCTTTTAACACTTTTTGAAAAAAAGAAGACTGTTTGCCCAGATTTTTTCTGAGCGTTTTATAGGTTTTTTCACTGCTGTCACGTTAACATTTTAAATATTTTGCATAGCCACTATATAACGGAATATACACATGAGGCTATTTAAATACACATGTTAAATAGACATGAAAACTATAAACACGACTTCGTCATACCTGCGACAAAATCTTCTGGAAAGATTTTGAACGTGCTCTGCACGGCCTGAAAGGCGAAGGGCAGGAGCCCGGAGTAAGGCAGGTATCCAGTGTCCTTGCGCTTTTCAAAGCCGCTGGTTCCTGCTTTCGCAGGTATGACAAGTTAACGAAACACCAGAAATGTTTTTTATTTCACATTGTACTCAACAAAACTATTTAATTCAGACATCGACCGAATGACATATAAAGATTTGTTAGTCGATATTTTTTCTAATTTTTGCCTAAAATCATTATTCCAGAACTTTGGACAAAGTTTTAACACTTTATAGCTTTGCAAAGTTCCTTTTAAAATTGAGCTACCATCAGGCCAACCCTCGGGCTTGACAACCAGGCCTTTAAAAAGTCGCTTTGTTACTAACCAGTAACTGATAACATAAGGCAAATCTATATAGATTAAGGTATCAGCTACATCCAGTCGTTTATTAAATGACTCAACTGGCCCAAAACCGTCAATAATCCAGCTATCAGTGGATAGTATGTTTTCATGTTCCTTATCGTAAGTGTTTCGATCTACCAGATCGCCATTTTTTTTATATACAATGGAATCTAATGCATGCAATTTTATGCCTGTAGCCGATGCCAGTTTTTTACTTAAAGTGGATTTACCACTACCGGGTTTACCAAAAACGACTATTTTCTTCATACTACCTCCTTTAACTGAGATTAACCCATGAGGCAGAAATAGAAAACCCGCCTCCTGGGCGGGTTTGATAAATTATAAACGCATCAAAAATCCCACCATTCCTATGGAATGATGATAATAATTTGAGCTATCTGTTGCGTAAGACCTGTATTCATTTGTTTATCTTGATAGATGGGTAAATTAATGTCAACTGTCAATCAGACAGAAAGATATTCGCCAGGGATTTTAATTGTCAATTCATGACCGCCTTTTTTAAGCTATCACACCAATAAAGCGCGAGAGCTAAAAGAGCAGGCTCACCAATGCGATTGTTAAGCGTCATTCAGCCAGCCTTCCTGTACTGCCAACTGAATTTTATCAAGCATCCAGGAATGAATTTCAGGGAAATCATCTGCGATGAATGCATGCGCCTTTAATACCTGTGATTTTTTGATGCCTAGCTCTTGCCAGGTTTTACCCTTGCTGGAAATATTGTGGAGAAAAGGTAAAAGCCTGTCTACGGCCTTTAACAGTTTTGTTTCAATGCTATTTCCGGTTTCCTGTTCTTCCCATAATTGAGAAAGCTCAGAAATACCATTGCCTTTATGATTCTCTAAACGTTTCACACATTTTCGTTCAGCTGCGTGGGCATTATCTCTGTTGTCTGAATAAAGGAAAGTATCACCCGCATCAATCTCACCTAAATCATGGACTAACGCAAGCTTTAATAGTTTTTCTTCAGATAAATTAATTTTAAAACTTCTTGAAATAGACCAGCAAGCCATAGCCAGATGCCATGAGTGTTCAGCAGAGTTTTCGACACGAACGCCGCCGTCAATATACGTACGACGGTTAATGAGTTTTAAAGCATCAAGCTCAAGAAAATATTCAGTTATCTCAGTTAATTCATTTGGCAATTTAAACTCCTGGGTATAACGCTGGTATTTACGCGCCATTTTGACACCTCTTCTAGTTAGTTTAAACTAGAAAGTGATGTCCGAAAAACTAGGGTAAGATCACACCGATCCCTTTAATTATCTTTTCTGACACACGATCTTGAACCATTTGTTATGTTTTATTGCTTGTATCATTTGCGAAATTCTGTAATTTTTTCAATATCATAAATTGCTTCAGATATGCTACCCATTCTATTATTTAAAATAGATTGGGCATCATAAAGACCTCTATTGTAATAGTAAGGGCCTATTTCTTCTGATATGAAGTCAAGCAGGAATTGAGCATCAAACTGCCCAATTTTATTATCTAGCTCTTCACTAAAATATAGTTGGATTTTTTTAGTTAAGATTGCTATTTCTTCTTTTGAAAAATTTATTTCAGACATGAGTAAGTTCTTTCAATATTATTAAACAGCGCCAAAGTAAGTGGCCGACCGTCAGGAAGTTCAAGCGCGCTTTTTGCGCGAGCTTGATTGTCTTGTTAGAGCGCTAAATGAAGAAGCGCACCCGTATTTAAATTAATTTATATGCATCTTATTGTAATTACATGTTTTAAAGGTCGTGTAACATTAATTGGTATTTATAGTATTTATATAGCCTTCTATGAAACCAGTTGTAATCGCAAAAAGGACACCCAATATAATGAATGCTGGAATAGTGGCTATGGCTGCTTTAACCATAAATGTGACAATTGACATAAATGGCATTTTTATATCGACGATAGTTACTTCATTGTTGTTTTCCATTTGGTTCTCCTGATTCAAAGTATCTAAGTTTTATATTATCACTTCATTTTTGTATTTATGTGCTTAATTATATGTTTGTGCCTAACGTCTTAATAACTTGCTGCCTAGAGTGGAGGCCTGGTTTTTAGGCTGTAGCTCTAGGCAGTTAATGTTGATTTACTTGTTAGAGCTTTAATTGCAAATAAATGCCCATTGGCAGTTTTGTCCGCTTTGGTCACAAACGCATGAACCTACAACACAACCTAATGGGGGTAAAGGCTTTAAACCGCATTGTAAGTTAGTTTTTTTGAAATTCAAGGGGGCGGTGACAAATGTAAATACTAATGATTCTCAGTTGTCATCGACCCCTTTAATTAAAAATTTATTTCAGACATGAGTAAGTTCTTTCGATGTTATTAAATATAACGCTGAGTTAAGTGGCCAAGCTAAGCAGCCAGCTTGGCCTAAGTGCACGATGCTTTTACGCGTGCGATCTTGAACGATTGCTTATGTTTATTGCTCGTCAACTACGCTATCCCATTCACTCTCATAACCAGCCCTTTCTAAGTAACCAGATAATGTATTCATGATTTTTTCATTCCAAAACTCGGCACCCTCTGGCCAGGGTAGTTCTATTCCGGCATCTTCATCTTCTATAGAAGAGTCAACCATTCTCCAGAAATATTGACTTATATATATTGCATCTTCAGCGTCATTTACATTTCCTGAATTTAGTATATCAAGCGTTCTATTGTCATGAAGTTTTTTTGCATAGTGCAATATATATTCTTTTTCTTCATCAAATTTATATTCGATCATAATGTTTTACCTGCACCTTTAATTACAGACATTCTTTGTGCCATAAATTTCAATTTTTCTACTAGCTTCTCTAGTAGCATCTGCTCGGTGACTGTTAAGAAGTAATGCCCCTGTTTTGATAGATCAGGCTCGAACTTTAAGCCTGGCGGGATATCTGCCTTTTCTAGAACCCAGTATATATCAAGTGTTTTACCAGGATTGTGTTTTTCTTTTAATTTATATACCTGTTTTAAGTTTTTGTAAGTTGAGGAGAATGATAATCCCATCTGGTTATGAGGTAACACCCATTTCTCATCTTCTGATAAAAACCAGTCTTTTACCCTCACGCCCTTTATTATTTTTTCTTTTTTACCTACATCTCTTGTTCGATATAGAGTAGGGTGGCTTAAGCGTCGTGTTGGTCGTGAGAGCATTCCTTCATATTCTTTTATTACAGCACTTAAATCATTGATGGTTTTGAACTGTTCAATCATAAATATCCCTTTGATTGTTTTCGTGATTACTAATCAAATATAACGCTTTGCTAACCCGCCGCAACCGGGACGGATAATTAAAATTGTAACTATTTCAGTAGTGTAAGCCAAATGTGTAATTCAAGCCAACGGTTGTCGGTTTGAGTTATTTGTTAGAGTTTATATCATTGGACTTAATAGGCCCAATATTACAACTATAGCGACAAGCAGTATTAATAATCTTAGTTTTTTATTTAATATTGGGCTGCCTGGAGTCAGTTCCTGTTTTACATTTTTATTCCATTTTTTTTCAATCTTCTGTATTACCTTTTTAGCTTTATATTCCTGTTGTGCTGTTTTAACCCAGATAGCTGGATGTGACAGGCGACCTTTAGGTGTTTCATAAAATTTAATGCGGTGCATACGTAAATGGTTTTTGATGAAGCGCTCTTCTTCTGTAGAAGTGTCTTTTAAATCAAATATTTTATATGACATTTTGTCTGACTCTAAAGCTGAGTAAAGTGAACAGGCGAGCTGTTTGCTTGGTCCGAGTGTGTGCAATTTTTATGCACACACGGCTTGATCGATTTGTTAGGCAATTGTTGTGAGTCTTTAGCGGTATTAATTTTATTTTGAATTTGCTCCCATGACTCATATGCATCGAAACCCATGTGCTCTTCTGGTATCACACGCACAACTCCTGATAATTTTAGTTTGGCATTGTCTTCCCAAGAACTTTCCCCGCCAACTCTAACAGCTGTATATATTGAGTTTCGAGTAATACCGTTTACACCGGCCTCTTTCATCGCTAACAACAATACATCATCCGAGCACTCTCTACCGCATTTTTCTGATTGAACCCAGTACAGATAATCATGTAGAACTGCGGCTGATGTATACTTTCCACAAGGGGGAAATGCAGTCCAAAATAATCTAGGTACGCTTGCTAAATCAGTTACAAAACCTCTAGGTATCTCAATTTGTTCTTTTGTTACTGGGTGTTCATATTGCATAGGTTCTTGTAGTACCCAATATTTCCCATCTCCAGTAGGTGAAGCGATCATTGGACCTTTCATTGCACATCCTGAAAGCAGGATGAATAATAAATAAATACTTATATATCTCATACCTTTTCCTCTTTTGCCTAACGTTTGAGTTAAGTGGCCGCAGCGAAGCGTAGGTCACAACTTGAACGATTTGTTAGGCGTTTTGAGTTACTCATTTATTTTATTTGGAAATGAGACCTCAAGTACAACACAACCTTCTTCTGTTTTAAATGGGCCATGTATTTCTCCTGGAGGCCTACTTGCATAGTGACCTGTCTCTAACCACATATCAAATGCTTGGTCATAGAGGCGACCACTTACAATAAATATTTCTTCAGGATATTCATGGCTCTTGCCACCGAAAGGTGTTGTATCTGCCCCTGCGTGAAAACGAGTTAAACGTGTATATTCTCCTGTCGAAGGATCAATGCTTAACGTTAATTCCTCGGCGATATTTTCAAGACCTTCAATAGGCTGCCATTTCTCTCTGTTGGAAGAGTTGAGGGGGTTCCAGTAAGTAATAGTTGATTTAGTCATTTGTTTTTATAGCGTCTAACGAGGCTGTAGAAAAACCTCCAGCCTAATTTTTGGTTAAATAATAGCCTACCAAATAGGCCTGTTTTTTAAATTCTGAATCTACTTTATACTGCTAATATTATTTTATGTAACTGTGAGAGCTAGTTTTTAGTGATAAAAATAACCTCAGAGGTTTTTCTACGGCCTCAACGCCGAGTTAAGCGGCAAGCCGCTTTTTGCTTGTCCGAGACTGTGCGTTTTTTGCACAGCGACTTAAACGATTTGTTAGGTTTAGTTGATTACACATTTCTTTGATAAATAAACCATATAACCAAGAATTATTAAGCTAAATGCGAAGCCAAAATAGCCATTTTCATTTAGCAACATTAATAATTCAGTATTAACGAATTGATATATAGCCACAACTATTGTCAATATAAACGAGGCCGAAAACCATAGGATGGCTGATTTATTTAAACGAAACAGCAGAATAGCTGAGACCAGATACATGAGATATGCGCTTACATTTAACACATAATATAATGGACCTAAACCGGTAAATATCATATTCAATTCAGATGGTGGCTTGACTGCACCTAAAGCCCATAAACACTGCATAATCACACCAATACTTGAAAATATTGCAATTATTAATATAAGCAAAACTAGTACTGGTCTTTTTATTTTAATTTGATCATTCATTTTATATTCTTTTCAACCTAACAATGAATTAGAGTTTTATTTTTGATCAATTGTACCTTGATGAAATATCATTTGCCATTTGTCGTCACTATTTTTCCACAACGAACTACGAATTACTTTGCTGATTGTCTCTGATTTATTTCTATGTTCTGTTGTATAAATAAGTTGCATTACCTTATTAGATAACTCGTTTAAGTGAAAATCTGATGATTTTATTTCAATTGGTTCAGATTTCAACAAAATAGTAATTGCTTCTTCTTTATTATACAACTTTCCAGAAGCACCTATTTCACTATACTCACTGGCTAATAGGTGATTGAGGTCATCATATGAGGTTCGCACCCTGCGAGAATGTAACATTGTTTCTAAAATAATTAAGGTTTCAAGTATTTCCATATTTTCAATTCAATTACTCTAACGCCGAGTTAAGCGGCCAAGCGCGCTGTTTGCTTGGTCCGAGTGTGTGCAGGCTTTTTGCACGCACGGCTTGAACGACTTGTTAGGGTTTTTAATTTATTTTCAGTAAACACAAATTATTAATTTGTTAGCTACTATAAATATTTTTTTATTCTTTATGTTCTTTGTTTTTATTGGCTTTAATTATTGAAGCCAATGCAATTGCCTCAAAAACCAAACCTAATATGCCAAATGCCGTTCCTAATGCGGCACTGATAGCATACAAGCTAAATGCAATTATGACACATAGACCAGCTATTAAATGTAAATTCATTATATTTTTTGCAACCCTAACAGTGAATTAGACAGTTACCACCCATTCCAGTGAAACGCAGTGACCGCCAGTTTTTTATGGTTGTGTTTTTTATTGAACACACACCTTTGATGATTCAATTACACTTTATAAATATCTACTTATTTACAAAATAAAATCAGCACAAAAACCCTTTGCCAACTAAAAAACCTGTGTGCTAGAGTTTCTCTATCATTTCACTACGGAGGTAGCTTATTGATTAACTATAACCCTGAAACCCTAAATTAAAAAATCGCTGACCCAAGGTGTTGGAGCACCTCAAGCCAGCTAACCACAACCACCTGTATAAGAGGCAATTATGGCTGAATCCAATGATACGCCAGGAACCCGCTTTGCCAAAAGCAAATTTCTGGAAAAACTGTTAAACCCCACATATCTGATCGTTTTTTGATCAATACTCTTCCCTGTAACCCCCCTTTAATAGACGAGCATATCGCCGAGCTGATGGAAACCCTGCGTTTGCGCATTTTTGATGTGCTGCGTTTACCCCTGCCTGCTCAGAAGCGGAGTCGTCTGGTGCGTCATTACTGGGAGCTTGAGTATCTGGTTAAGGAGGTGCGATTGCTGATTGATTTTGCGGCTATTTCTTCGCCGTTGAGTCAGGAGGCTGCTTTATCGCCGTAGCAGGTTTTATACGTGAATTGGTATTTGTATTTGGCCTTTGTGGTGAATGATCTGGCATCCTTTTTTGGGTGCTGGGTTTCCTCGGTTTTGGTTAAGTCAAAGGCAAGATCTAAAGCAAAGTCGCTGGATACCTGCTAGAAGCATGCAGGTATGACGGAGGGTTCTTTTTGGGATTGCTAAATACTTGTTACTCCTTTAGGCC
>Ga0316204_10006373_pt1 | contig 18241 bp, 13 predicted proteins | sample 6monrhotite_MG_2_FD_205661 | JGI IMG/M metagenome (GOLD analysis project Ga0316204, IMG submission 205661) | Microbial mat bacterial communities from mineral coupon in-situ incubated in ocean water Damariscotta River, Maine, United States -... | ecosystem: Environmental > Aquatic > Marine >... | reverse complement strand
AAAAATTCTTGGAATCTGTAGGTCATGCTGTGCATGACGTCGCTTGGAAATCTTTGAACCTCTTGGAGAATCGTCATGCACAGCATGACCTACGCCTCGTGGTTTTCTCTGTTACGATGGGGCCGCGGTGAATGGAATCTTAGCGGTTCCAGGGAAAGGACATTGTTGGTCGATTGACGTGCCGTTGCATATGCAGCGTTATCGTCTCGCCGGCACCGGGAGCGAGTATGACAGTGCAGGTGGAGGCGTCGACGGTTGTGGTTTCACCCGCCAGTTCCACGGAGGAGAATTGATGTTCACCGTATCCGCCCGCTTGTACGGTCACGGTGCGCGGATCTTGTTGGTTGATATTAACGAGTGTAACGACCGTCAGATCATCGGTCATTTTCGTGACCAATGCTGCAACGTCTTCGGGAAGCCCCGCGCGGCGGCCGATTGGATTAAAATAGCGCAGCCGCGCGAATAATGCTGCGCCGCGTCGCTCGACAAGCCATCCCCCTTGTGTCAGTTGGAGTAATGTGCGGACGCGGGCGGGGTTAAACTGCATGGGGTCGTCAGCCAAGCGGGTATCGGGAGTGGTTGGGTCCTGGCGCATGCCTTCGATTTTCCGGCGCAGGTTTTCGAAATCTGCGCGTAATGCGTTTTCTGGATAGTCGGGATCTTTTCCGTCGAGAAAATCGAACCAGCCGGTTTGGGGAGCGCGGCCGCGATCTTCGGGATCCATGGAGAGAAAGTAGATTTCCTGCGCATTGTAGTTGTACGGCTGCGGCACATAGCTATACCAGCCATCGTCACCGTACATCCGGGGGTACATCGCTTGACCGTTGATGATTTTTTTCTGCGCATTGATCACGTTGGCCTGTTTGCGCCAGGCTTGTAGATAACGGTCGTCGCCGGTGAGCAAATAAGCGTTCATGAACCCGATGAAGCCCCAGTATTGGCGATTGCGGTCCGCCAGTTTTCCGGTTTGCGGGACAACCACCGTAAAGCCCCAGCCGTAGGTCCCACCGTACCATTTGCCGTCGGCGGCTCCGCCAATGGTGCCGTCGAGGCCGATATTGCTGGGAATCACGCCGCCGTTTTGATTCATCCGCTGCAGCCAGGCATCGACGTAACCCAACAGCCAGGTGCGGTATTTTTCTTCGCCGGTGAGCATGTAGGCATTCAGAGCTAATGTGGTGGATATTAAATTGAGCGGATGGTCGCCGACGACGTCGTTGTAATCCTTGAAGTGGGCTACCATTTCCTCGTAATTGCGTTCGCCATGCCCCAGTCCGAATCGGTTTTCAACTTCGATCGGATCGCCCGCCCAATCCAATCCGGTCGCTTTGCGCATCAATGGTCCGCGGCTGCCGTTGATCATACTGCGAATGACTTTGTGTTGTGGGTCATAGTTCGGCGCACCGGGATCTTCGTCCATATAAAAACCGGCATACCGCCGCACGCGATGACCGAAGTCGATGTCGTCGGGATCGGAAAGTCCCTGCAGATTGAAAACAGATATTCCTTCTCCGTTATGTTGCCAGTCGAACATCACAGGAAATTCCTTGTAGTACATCCCGTCGCGGGCGAAGGGGACGTCCGAGGTTTTGGCGGCGGTGTATTGCCGCAGGTGTCCATCCCAAGCCTTTTTGTACATTCGCAGCACGTTGTCCGATGCCCCCATGGCGTGCAGGATCGGCCAGCCGTTGCAGTTTTCAATGGCGTCATCCGGCCCATCGTCACCGCCCCAGCGCTCGACGCAAAGCAGGTATCCGCGTTCATCGAAATACTTCTCAAAAAACTCGGCGCACGCGTTCGCTTTGGCCCGTAGCAGTTGACGTTCAAGCAAAGCCCAATTGGGAGGCGGCATGGGGGAGTCGATACTTACGACGGCGTCAGCGGCGCAGGTCGTTGAGGCAAAGGACATGATGGCGATGATGACGTATGGCCAACGTTGCATGGGGGAATCTCCAGAAGTGGAATCGAGTTGTGCCCTGCATTTTCAATACCGGTCGGTGCGCGGAGTGTCAACACTCTGGGGAGAAACTTGTGAATCCTAGGCTGTTGCAGAGGATTGTTTTTGGGGGAAATAAGACTCTCGCAAAAACGCCAAGGCGCAAAAAAAGAGATAAAGAGAAGGAATGGACATTCATGATGTCGATTCATGTCGAGCGCCGTGCAATGCAATATTTACTTCTGGGGATGGGTTAGCATTTTTTGATTTGAACCACACAGTCTTTGCGTCTCTGCGCGAGGTCTTTTTTTATACGGACGCGAATGCGGGGATTGTGATGGGGGGATGGGGCTGATACGTTGTTAAATGAGAAACTGATCACTTTGTATATAAGGAATTGATTGATGTTTGAGCGGCGACGTTTTTTGCAGACATCGTTGTGTGCCGGATTTTCTTATCTGACGTATGGCGGTATCGCCAGTGCGGACGACGCGACCGTGGATGCTGCGCCTGGTTATCGTTTGACGCGGGACGTGCCGACGAAGTTGTTTGACGGCAAGCGGTGCTGGAGTCATCCCCGCGCGGGGATTGTACGGGGAGCAGGGCAGGGAGGTGATCCGCGGGTCGTGATGACGATGAACACCTTGGACTTGTCGGGTAGCGACGTGTTCAAAGGGGTGTTCGGAATGCAGACGGACAACTTGGGCAAGTCGTGGACGGAGGCTGCGGAAATGGAGACGCTCGCGCCGCGGATCGAGACCATCAATGGGCAGGAGCGGCCGGTGGCAGTCAGTGACTTTTGGCCGAAGTGGCATGCTAAAACTAAAACATTACTGGGGACAGGGCACACGGTTGTCTATACGCCCGAATGGAAAGTCACGCGTCCTCGTCCGCGGCACACGGCCTATGCGGTGTATGACCCCAAACAGAGTCAATGGAAGGCTTGGCGCAAGATGGATCTTTCGCATGATGAGAAATTCAACGACGCCGGAGCCGGTTGCGCGCAGCGGTTTGATCTGCCGGACGGGACGATTCTCCTGCCGCTGTATTTTGTTCCCGCCGGCAAGAACTCGCATGTGACCGTGGCACGGTGTGGATTTGATGGCACGACACTTTCGTACTTGGAGAACGGCACGGAATTGCATGTCGATGATAAAACGCGGGGCTTGCACGAACCGTCCTTGACGCGATTCGGGGGCAAATACTTTTTGACAATTCGCAACGACAAACGAGGCTTCATCACGCGGAGCGACGACGGATTGCAGTTTGAGCCGATCCAGGAATGGCGGTTCGACGATGGTCAACCGTTAGGAAATTACAACACGCAACAACACTGGGTCACGCATAGCGACGGATTGTTTATGGTGTATACCCGTCGCGGCGCAAATAATGACCATGTGTTTCGCCACCGTGCGCCGTTGTTTATGGCTCAAGTCGATCCTGAGCGGTTACGAGTGATCCGCGAGACGGAGCGGGTCTTGGTTCCCGAGCGGGGCGCACGGCTTGGAAATTTTGGCGTCGTCGACATCAGCCCTGAGGAGACCTGGGTCACGGTCAGCGAATGGATGCAACCCAAAGGGGTTGAGAAACATGGCAGCGACGGCAGTGTTTATGTCGCCAGAATTCACTGGGCGAAGCCAAACGGGCTCGTCTAATCGCGGTCGCTGCGTAACTCACGGCAAGTGGGAGCCTGCCCTACGTTCATAGTGGGCGTCGTCCTATGAGCTACGTGGGACCGGTCGCCAGAGCCTCTGGTTCTTTTGTGTCGGAGGTGGCGGTGAACATTTCAGCGATCACCTCTTCCAATGGGCGATCGCTGACGCTGACATCTTCGATCGTATACCTCGACAGGAGCGTGGTGAGGACCACGGGGATTTTTGCGCGGAGGACTTTGATTTTGACCCGCGGCGGCTTTTCGTCGAAGACTTCGCCGAATTCGGCCAGATCGGTTGGAATGCTGGCGCCGCTGAATTGCAGTTCAATGACTTTATGGGTGCTGAATCGGTCGACGATGTCCTCAAGCGGGCCGTCGTGCTTGATCACCCCTTCATTGATGATCACGGCCCGTTTGCAAAGGGCCTCAACATCCTTCATGTAGTGGCTTGTGAGCAGGACCGTCAACTTGCGCTCGTCCTGATAGTATTTGAGGAATTCCTGGACTTTTCGCTGTGAAATCACGTCGAGGCCAATTGTTGGTTCGTCCAACAGTAACACATCGGGGCCGTGGAGTAGGGCGGCGATGAGTTCCAATCGCATCCGTTCGCCCAAGGAGAGTTCGCGGACCGGTTGGCCGACGAGGTCTCGGACTTGCAGCAGATCGGTCAATTCGTCGAGACGTTTCTGAAACACATCCGGTTCGATGCGATAGATTTCTTTGTGCAGCTGAAACGACTCTTGCGCCGGCAGGTCCCACCAGAGTTGGTTCTTTTGACCCATCACCAGAGAAAACCGTCGGCGGTAGGCGTTATCCCGTTGCCAGGGGACATAGCCCAGTACCGTGGCCGTTCCCGCTGTGGGAAAGATCAGTCCGGATAACAGTTTTAGCGTGGTTGTTTTTCCGGCGCCGTTGGGGCCTAAGAAGGCGACCATTTCTCCCTGGTCGATGCGGAAACTGACGTTTTCGACGGCATGGACTTCTTTGAATTCGCGATGAAACAGTCCTTTCACCGAAGCCAACAGGCCCTCTCGCTTACGGTAAACGCGATAGATTTTTGTCAAGTTGTCAGCTTCGATGGCAATCATGTCGGTATCTTAGAAAGTCGAGACGACAACGTCGAGTGGCGCGGGATATTTTGAAGGAATCTGAGACGTGTCTGCGCGTAGAAAAAGGAGGCGGTTCATCTCGGAACCACCTCCTTTTAGAGTGAGCGTCAGCAAGTCCTGCTGGAAAGATCAGCGTGCTTTGGCAGTTGTGCCTTTGTGCAGCAAATCAATGTAGTCCAGCATAATGGCCAGCACTTCGTTGTTGTAATGTTTGTCCGGGAAGATTTTCTTGGGCTTGTTTTTGCCTGGTTTCTTCTCGGTGTCGTCTTTTTCTTCATCCTTGTCGGCTTTGCTTTCATCGCGTTCGCGCCGCATCTCTTCTTCGTTGAGGCTAACGGTCTTGCGGTTTTTGCGTTTGAGGTAGCGATTGATGACGCGTTCATCGCGTTGGAAACCCTTGTCTGCTAGGACGCGTTTTTGGCTATCCTTTTTCAGTGCGGAGATAATCTCAGGATTGACCGCTGCTGTCGCGGCATAGTCTGCCGGACTCACTTGGTCGAACTCTAGGGCGTTGTCCAAATACGATTCGCCGATGTCGAAGTGGTCGATCAACGACGGGAGCGACACATCGGTGGTGACGCCGCGGTTTTGCGTGCTGTCGCCGTTGACGCGATAGAATTGTTGAATCGTAATCTTCAAGGCACCGCCGGTCGGTTCCGATTTGTTGAGCCGGAATTCCGTATCAACAGGCCGTACGCTTTGAACCGTGCCTTTGCCGTGCGTCGTCGTGTCGCCGACGAGGATTCCCCGTTTGTAATCTTTGATCACACCGGCAAAAATCTCTGAGGCGGAGGCGGACAAACGATTGGTGATGACCATCAACGGTCCGCTATATGCGACACCTGATGTTTCATCGTCCAGTGCTTCGACGCGTCCCGTTGACGATTTGACCTGCACAACGGGACCGACATCGATAAACAATCCCGAAACGTCGATCGCCTCGATCAAAGCGCCGCCGCCGTTATTTCGCAAGTCGATAATGATGCCGTCGACGCCGCCTTGTGAGGCAAATGATCGCAGCACTTTTTTGACGTCGGTGGCGGTACTCGATGCGTCTGCGACGCCGTTTTGGGCAGCGTCGAAGTCACGATAGAATGAGGGGATATTGATCACACCGATTTTTTCACGGCGACCGTCGATGCGTTTCCCGGTATCGATAATTTCACCCGTCACCCGTGAGGATTTCAGTTCAATGACCTGACGGGTCAGGTTGTAGATTTTCGTTTCGCTGTCGTCGGCCGGTTTAACTTGCAGCCGGACGACTGTTCCTTTGGGGCCGCGAATCATTTTGACGACTTTGGAAAGCTTCATTTCCACGACGTCGGTGATTTCGCCATCCTCACCTTGCCCGACACCGATGATTTTGTCTCCCTCTTTCAGTCGACCGTCCGCGTCAGCAGCGCCACCGGGAACAACTTCCGCAACAATCGTGTATCCGTCGGTCACCCGCAATGCGGCACCGATACCTTGTAACTTCAGCCGCATCGCAATCTGGAATTCCTCCAGTGTCGAGGCGGACATGTAGCTTGAGTGCGGATCAAAGGTCGTGGTCAGAGCGGTGAGGAACATTTCCAAAATCTGTTCCGGCTCGGTCTGCTTGGTCATCGTGACGATGTTGGCGTAGCGTTTGTGGAGGCGTTTTTTAGCCTCCGCTAATGTTTTGGTGGGGGAGTCTTCATCGATCGGTTTGACCGCACCGGCATCCTCGGCCACTTTGTCGGCATCGACGTCGTCGCCCAATTTCAGGACCAGCAAGTCGTATTTGATTTGTTTTCGCCAGCGGTCGTCGAGTTCTGCTTCCGTGGCCCAGTCCGTCTCTTTGGCATCGATCACCATGTCTTCGTCGGCATTGAAATCGTGCTCTTCGTCAATGAGAGTTTGAGCCTTTTTAATCCGCTCCAACAGCCGATGCGTGAAAAGTTTGTAGGTTGTGAATGCGAAGCTGACGTCGCCGGCTTTGATGTCGTCATCCAGGGTTTTAGATTTTTGACGTAAAAGTTCGACATCGGCCTTGGTGAGGTACAATTTGCGGGGATCGAGATCTTTCAGATATCGTTCCAAGAATTTGGCGGAGACGTCGTCGTCGATCGTTTTGTGGCTGATATGAAAGCGTTCGACCATCTTAGCCACTAACATCGCCACGCGCGTTTGCCCTTGGGGTGCCTCTTTGAGACGAGACGCCCCGTAAGCCGTGGCAACCAGCAAGGCGACAGCCAGCGAGAATTTGATAACGACGCGATATGGCGATTTTAAGTTCATGGGCATCACACAATTTGTCCGTGGCGATGAATGAATGGGTCTGAATTCGGCGACTAGTCGCACGGTCCACCCCGGAAATTGGCCCAATCGGGGTTTGTCGGGCCGGTCAGACCGTCCCGCGCGAGTGATCCGCAGGCCTTTTGCCTAGGGAACTTATCGATCCTATGCGATATCCTAAAACGAGGCAAGATGCAGTTGACCACCCGCCCGTTGCGGAACGAGCCTAATATACTCGGCTCAAATAGCTTACGGTCAGCGTCGTGCCGTTGTTGGGTCGGATTTCACGAATTCGACTCAACGGCCGACAATCACCACGCGTCAAATGGCAGCGGTGGCGGCAGGAAAATTTGCCCAGAAATGACTTTTTCACCAGACACAAGCGTTTGCCTGATGCATTTGGCCGGGACGGGAACGCTCAGCCGGCGAGGCAATGTTTGATCGACTGACCATCATGGGCATGCAGTTGATTGCGTCCGCGCTGCTGTGACTTAGACAATGCATCTGCACTGCGATTGACGGCGAGATCGGGATTATCTAGCGGGCGGCAAGCGGTGTAGCCAAAACTGGCTGTCACGAAGACCTCGGGGCCATGTTCTTCAACACGAAAATGATGCGCGCGAATGGAATCTCGGGCGGCACCGGCGATTGTCCGCCCGGTTTCTGAATCGGTGTCGGGCAATAATATGGCCAGCATATCGGCGGAATAGCGGCATACCAAATCCTCATCGCGAACGGATCTACATACAACCGCCATCATTTTTTTAACAAGTTTATCGCTGTCCCCTGCGCCGAGTCGGCTACGGAGATTTTCGAACTTGTCGACCTTGATCAACAATAGACCACTTGTCCGTTCGCTTTCTCGCCCGGAATTCATTAACAACTCGAGGTTTTCGTCGAAAGCCTGGCGTCCGGGCAAGCCGGTCGCCGGGTCAATCGGTTCGGTCGTCCACTCGATTTTGAACGGTGTTGGCGCAGGGGAGGGGGGCGCATCCGGTTGGGGGTCGGGATCGAAGCTGGGATCGTGTCGCCGCACTAAAGTGGAAATGGCATCCAATAAGCCGTTGCGTTTTTGTACCAATTGCTCGGTCTGACTGGGCTTTAGAAACGTCCCGGGACATTTTTCCAACAGGCGACAAACCTCCTGCGCGGTATCGATGGTGGAAATAACAGTTTGAAAGAGTTGCGCCACACCGGCCCGTGCACGCGAGAATGAGCGTTTGTCGCTCCAACGCGCATAGAAGAATCCGGCAGCAAAACCGGTTCCCGCGGCAATCGCAATGGCCAACAGTACCATGATCCAAAACGAGGAACTGATGTTTCCCAGTTCGCTTGAAATTGAAGCATTCATTTCATTTGACCGTTATGAAATTCGCTGTAGGGAAGGCGCACCCACGACCGCGTCTCAGTACCTGAGGAAGGATGGCCCGTTACAGAAAACGTAGCCCGCACTTGGCACGTTGGGACGGTCGGTGTTGTTTTTCCGCAACCTTTGGTGTCGCAGAATTACTGATTATGACGGTAGCAACGTCCAGCAGTCATTTCGTCCTGTCGACTTGAGCTGGTTCGGTCGCTTGTTGAGCCGAAGTGGCAACAGGCAGGAATTCGATGCTGGTGGCGAGTTGGAGATCGCGGCCTTCAAATTTTTCTTGAACATCTTTACCCACCGTAAAAATCAACGCGATTTGGCGTCCGTCCGAAGCCGCGATCAAATAATGGATCCAGGTCACCTCATGGTCGCCTATTTTTCCGAAGGTCTCGACGCGATAAATGTACCGTCCGTCCTCGCCATCGACCGCATTTCCTTTGATCCGCTCGACCGAGGTGACCCCTTGAAACTGTTCTCCCAAGGTCGTTTGAATGTCTTTGAGAAATCGATCTTCGGCGAGGTGTTCGCCCGGCTTGGCTGTTTTGAGAGGGGCGATCTTGCACTGGGCGATGAAACTGCCGTGATCCACCAAGCGAAAAGCGGCGGAGTCCCGTTCGTGTTTGTAAAGGTGCCACAAACGATCGTGGTAAAAGCGGACGTTCCAGGCATTGGAATCGAAGGCGATCAACAGATTCGCCGGATTCGGTTCCAAGGGAACGCCGGCCAGCGATTCGTCCGACAACGACTTTTTACCCGTTTTGAGGGCGCGGTTCAGGGTGACTTGGGCTTCGACATCCAAACCTTGCGAGACGACGCCGATGGTCCGTTTTTCGGTTTGTTTCAGTACCATTTTTGTGAAAAAGCTATTCTTCACATCAAACCAGAAATCACCGTCGACCGTCACTGTTGTAAAGGCGCCGTAGATGGCGCCCGTGAATTCGCCGGCGAAATGCACCTGTAACAAGTCGTTTTCCAAGGATTTGGCCGTGCACTCGATTCCCCCTTTTTCGACGGCTTCTAGCGAAGTGAAAAACTGAGCCGCCCAATCGTCGGGCTTCCACGTGTCGCCGATTTCCACGTCGCGAGTGGGCAACAGGGCCAGGACGGACAGGCTGTCTCCTGGAGCGCCCAGTAATTCCAGCTCGGTAAAGAATAGGGGACGTTCGGGGCTGTGGTACCGTACCCCGTTGGGTTGTCCCTCGGCGACGATCAACTTGTTTTTTTGGCGCAGCCGTGGCAATGTGGTTTGGCCGTCGACTTGGATGCTGGCATGCGCGGATCGGTAATACCGCACGCAGCGCAGAGCACGGGAATCGCGCCCCGCGGGGGGTAACCGCCGCTCATCGTAATCGAGTTCCGCCTCGGCGTTCAGTTTCATGTTGATCGCCGTTTTTTTATCGCCGGCGGAAGCTTGCATCTTGCCGGTAACCTTCATTTCGACCGTCACGGCGAATTCGCGAGGATTCGTATAGTCTTCGGTAAGCGAAAACGCATCGGCGGCATTCGAACGCGTCGGAAACGCTCCACAAATAACGACTAACAATAAGCATCGCACGGTCATCCGGAACATCGGCTTCACTTTCTGTTTTCGCTCAAAAAAACCAGCCCAATCGGCCTATCGCGATTTTGCTTTTACATGATCTTACAGTTGGTGAGAAGCCCAGGGTTGGACTGGAATTTCGGGGTAGGCAGGCATCGAGGTTTGCCTGGCACGTTGGCAACAACTATTAAACCGTTCCTGGTCGGCGAAGTCGCTCAATCGGACTGGCAAACCGGGTGGATTTAAGTAAGATAGATCGACATCTGCTGATGTGACGGTCCGGCGGTTGTTGTTCATGCCGGAGCCTAGTATTCGCAGATGTTCAGTAAGCATCGACTACCAACTTCCAACACCGGCTTCCAAATGTCCTGACTGGCTCTTTTGAGATGACGCACCCCCAACAGCCACCTACCTCTTGTATCGGCACGATGCGTCGCAGGACATTTTTGCGTTCCGGATTGGTGGGATGGTCCGCTTTAGGGTTGGCGGATTTGTTCCGTGCCGAAAGTTTCGCCGCTTCTCCTCGTCAATCCGCAAATGGCGGCAAGTCGATCATATTGCTGTGGCTGTGGGGCGGTCCGAGTCACATGGAGACGTTCGACCTCAAACCGCAAGCGCCGGCGGAATTTCGAGGGGAGTTCGATCCGATTGCAACGAATGTCTCCGGTTTAAAAATCAGCGAACACCTGCCGAAACTTGCCGGGCTGGGCGACAAATTCGCCCTCGTCCGCTCAATCAGTCACGACAGCCCCGGACATGTGAACAGCACGCATACACTGTTATCGGGCTATCCAGGCAACGCATTGGAACAGCCTCCCTATGCTCCCGAACATCCCGATTTGTTCGCCGTCACCGGCAAACTTCTGGGTAGCCGCGTCGATGGGATGCCGCCATTGGTTTCCATGCCCTTTACGCGCTATCAGGGAGGCGCGTACCTCGGGGCGGCGCACAATCCGTTCGTTGTCAAAGCCAATCCCAACTCCGACAAATTCAGCGTACCGAATACTTCGTTGGCTGGGATGACCAAACCGCAATTTGAGCAGCGACTCGACTTACTCAAAGAATTCGATCAATATCGTCGCGACGTCGATGCGTCGGGGATGATGGATTCGGTGGATGAATTCAATCACAAGGCGGTGGCCATTCTGACAGGCGATGCTGCTCGGGATGCATTTGACATTGGACGCGAAGATCCTCGCACACGAGATCGTTACGGACGGCATGCGGTCGGTCAGCGTTGTCTATTAGCGCGACGGTTGGTCGAAGCGGGAGCACGGATTGTTTCGATCGACTTTGCGACGGTTCCCGGACAAAAGGCGTTCAGTTGGGATGACCATGCGTCGGTGTGGAATATTTTTGAGCAAATGAAGATTCGCCTCCCGGTGCTCGATCAAGTCGTATCGGCACTGGTGGAAGACATCCACGCTCGTGCTCTGCAAGATGACGTGTTGTTAGTCGTGATGGGAGAAATGTCGCACACGCCGCGGTTGAGCAATTTCCAAGGCAAGCCGGGTCGTGAGCATTGGGGCCGCACGATGTCGGTCTTTCTCTCCGGCGGCGGAATGCCGATGGGGCAGGTGGTGGGCTCTACGAATTCCAAAGGGGACGAAGTTCTCAGCCGCTTGGTAACTCCCAACGATCTGCTGGCCACATGGTACAAACATCTCGGCGTGCCGCTGGCGACGCATTTCCCCGACCATGGCGGACGCCCCACGCCAATCCTGCCCGACGGCGCGCCGATTGCGGAGTTAATTTGAGCGAACCGTCCGTGATGTCTTACTTGAAATAGTACATCATAAACACCGCCCAGCCGCAGAGCAGTCCGGCCCAGAGGCGGTCTTCAGTGATCCACAGGGTGATCGCCGACCTTCCGGCGTCCTTGCTACTATCGACGGCGACTCGTTTGGCAATCGATGTTGCCGCCGCTCGCACGAATAACACGAATGTCCAAACAAATGCCAAGCTGGCCGAGAGTAGCGGGGTGAGGATGTCGTTGTACAGCAATGTTCCCAAGCCGGCGAAGACCAGGATTGAGGCGAGGATGGCCAGAAAAACGTGGCGTAAATCGTCGGGCGCATGTCCCCCCAGATCCGTCCAGGTGTAGCGTTCCTTTTCGGGATCGCGGTGCGTCACAAAACTGACTAGGACATAGATTAAGGCACTGAGCCCCAGGACGAACACGACGCGGTGGAAGAAGTTCAATTGCGGTCCGAAATAACGCACGGTGGTCGACATCTGTGACCCTTGTTGATCAAGGTATTCCGTGCGTTGCTCGGAGGTCATGCCTTTTAGTTCATCGGGGAACGCTTTTTCTTCGGTCAAATTGTCGAGTTGAGCGGGGTTGAGCACCAATTCGTACGCCTCGCGGCTCAGGCCGCCCCCGACGTAGTTGTTGTAGCCCGCTTCGACGCCCCAGGAGAAGACGACGCCGGCGACAATCGCCGCAAAACCAGCCGTGGCGGTACCGCGCCGCCAAAACATGCCCATGGCAAACGCGACCAGCAGCCCGGGGGTAAAATAGTTTTGGTAGTTGGCGATTTGTAGAAAGAAGTTGTCCGTCGAGTTGGGATCGAGAATAAAAATAGCAACGAGTGCCGCAATGATGACAAAAACCACAATCGCCACGCGACCGATCCAAATCATCTGCCGGTCCGAGGCATTGGGGTTGATGTATCGCTGATAAAGGTCTACCGCCACGATGGTTGCGGCGGAGTTCATCATCGAATCGACCGAGGACAAGATTGCACCGATCACGCCGGCGGAAATCAGGCCGACGATGCCGTAGCCGGCGGGAATGATCAAGAGTACCAATTGGGTGAAGACCGCATCCGAGTCGATCTTTTGTCCGGGCAATTCACGGCGGAAAAGATAAAACGCAGCCACACCTCCGCAGATGCTGAAAAATGGGATCAACAGCTTCAAAAATCCGGCGGTGACGATTCCTAACCGCGCCTCGGCATCGGACTGCGCACCCAGAGCGCGTTGTACGATGAACTGATTCGTGCCCCAATAGAAAAAGTGCATCGCCATCAGGCCGGTGAGCACGCCGGTCCAGGGAAGTTGTGCGTGATTCGAGGGCAGGTACAGGTGCATTTTTTGCGCACCATCCTGTGCGGCATCGAGCGACATCATCGCCCCCCAGCCTCCCAGACGATGGAAGGTCAACCAGGCGACGACCAGCCCCGCAGCCAACAGCAGCACCGATTGCAGCACGTCGGTCATGATGACCGCTTTGAGTCCGCCTTGAATCGTGTAACCTGCCGCGACGACTGCAAGCGCGATGACGAATCCGTAATAGTAGTTTGTATTGACCTGGATGCTGGTCAGTCCTTCGTCGGCGCCGACAGCTTCGACTTCATGCACGGCGTCGCCCCCTAGGACGAGGCAGATGGAACGAGCACCAATATAGAGGCCCGGTCCCATTTGGACGACGACCATGATCAGCACCATGATCACGGCGTAGCTGATGCGGCTGCGTGCGTCGTAACGTTTTTCCAGATATTCGGAGAGTGTGTAGAGATTTAACTTTCGATATACGGGCAAAAACCCGTAACAGAGCAGCATTAAACCGGCGATGGCGCCTAGCTCGAAATGGCTTTGGGCGAAGCCGATCGTAAAGCCGACTCCCATCATGCCGACCATGTGGTTGGCGCTCACGTTGCTGCCGAAGATTGACCCGGCGACACCCCACCAACGGACGCTGCGACCGGCGAGATAGTAGTCACCGGAGGTCTCTTCCTTGCGTCCGGCATAGAGGCCGACCCCCATCACCACGATCAATGCCCCAAAGAAAATCACCAAGTCGAGCGTGGTAAAAACGTCACCCATGAGGGGAGGGGACCTTTCGTAGGGGAAGGCGGTTGCGTGGGAAATTCTAAACTAGAATATCGAAATTCGTATTTCCCTTTACCAGTATTTCTCAAAATGAATGTTGCCTGGCGCGCCGGTTTCGTCAGCTTGGAAGCCGCGCTGTTCAAGAATTTCGATCACTCCGGTCGGATGCGGATAATCGCGTTGACCGTCATTGATTTCAGGGATGCCGATCATCGCCGGATTGCCGCACAAAAAGACGTGGGTTTTGGCGGGGTTCAGCGGGTGGCCGAGCGCGTCTTCCAGTTCGCCGGACGTGATGAACTTTTGCAGGTATTGTTTTCCGACATAATGAGGGTGAGCTTCGTCGAGGTTTTCCGGCTCCCGGGTGGTCATCGGACAGTAAGCGTACGTGGGAAAGTCAGCGACGACCTGTTTATGGATGTCAAGGTAGGCCAAATCGCTACGGTACCGCACGCAGACGGCGCTAACGATCTTGCCGCGATGCCCGCGCTGCAACAGTTCGGTGAGCATGGCGTTGTGCGGCGCTTCGCCGGTACCGGTGGCGAGCAGGATCACATCATCGTCGTCCGCAACGGGGGCAAGTGTGTAGTTTCCGGTGATTTTACCACCGAAGAACAGCCGGTCGCCGCTGTTGAGCGCGAACAGTCGTGGTGTCAGCGCGGGAGGATTGCGATCGGCGACACGGACGAGGGCGATATAAAATTCGAGGTAATCCATTTCGTAGGCGGCAACCAATTTGCCGTCCGCGAGAATTGGACAGGAGATGGAGTAGGCCCGTTTGACGACCTTCTTCAGGTCTTTTTCAGTGAGTTGTTCCGCCTGCGTGTCGGAGGTGCGCGGTTCCCAGTTGCCCAAGCCGACGACCGTGTATTGTCCGCCGCTGAATTGAGAGAACGGCTCGTCGGGGCGGATGCGGATGACCATCAATTCGTCATGGATGAGTCGCAGGTCCAGGACGGTCGCGTTGTAATGTCGGTCCCGCCATTCTTGGATGCGGGTCGGGGAAAGAGAGTCGGCCATTCGATTGTTGGATTCTTAGAAATGAGGTAGGCAGCAAGTCGTGATTGGGCGCCGAATTGAGTGGCACATGTCGGGTGTTGGCGGATCGCTGAAAGGAAAGTACCGGGCATTGTTTTCGCTGGAGAAACCGCGAAAATACACGTCGGTGGCCGATTTTCGGCGAACAAGGATTATCACGATCCCCGCGCATGTTGTCCACCGATAGGACCGTTACTTAGCTGGAGATTTGGTGGTAACAGCGGTCGTTTCGGCGCTGTTATCGTCGTTTTTATGGCCGTCGGAGGTGGCAGCCCTTTCCTTCTCGGCTGGGGCAATGCTGGGGGGCGGGGCCGCCAGGGCGCGATCGATGGCCGATTTCATGCTTTCGATGTGCTCCATCCCCTTGTTCCAGGTGACCTTGCCGTCGCGGCCGACGACCCACGCAGCGGGCAAGTAATTGTTGCCGTATTGCAGCATGGTCTCGATTGCACCGTAACCGTTGGGCCACGGATAACCAGCCTGTTTTACAAATTCCCGCGACTCGCTAAGGTTCGCTTCACCTTCCGCGGTCAACCCGACAAAAACGACGTCTTCTTGCCCCTGATAGGTTTTGTAGAGGGCGATCAATTCCGGTGCATCCTGCATGCAGTAGCCGCACCAATACGCCCAAGCATCCACAACAACCACTTTGCCGTGGAGTGATTCCTCTGTCGGGGCATCACCGTTGAGCCAGCCTTCAGCCTTGATGGCTGGGGCCGGGGCTCCCGGAGTGAGGCCAAAACCGGCGTGGGGCGTGTTGGAGGTGGGGAGCAGATTCGCGGCGCGCATCATCCACAGCAACATGATCAACACGCCACCCGCCAGTAAAACCAACACAAGTCGGTCAGACTTTTGCATTTCCCATCCTCCCCTTTACAATTCCGTTGTTCATCACCCTTGCACTGACCCGACCGTCGCCCACTGAATCATAGTCACGCAGGTCTGATAATCACTGTGACCTGCTTCACGCAATCCATGCAAAAGACGCAATCTGCCGCCATTTTTATTGCGGCTGCTTTACTTTTTGGTCAATAATCCGCGTTCTTTCATCCAGGTCGCGCACAAGGGTGGCCAAGCCGAAACGGTCTCGTCCGGTTTGCCCAGTCCTAAGCCGTGACGCCCTTTTTCGAAGATGTGTAGCTCAACCGGCACCCCTTTTTTCTTGCATGCCAAATAGAACGCGACGCTATTCTCAGCCGGTACCGCTTGGTCGCCGGTCGTGTGCCACAAAAAGCAAGGCGGTGTATTCTCCGTGACCTGCTTCTCGCTGGAGACCGACTTCATCAGTTCCGCTGAAGGTTTATCGCCTAATAAATTTCTCCGCGAACCTTTGTGTGTCATTGCTTCATCGGTCATGGAAATCACAGGATAGCAGAGGATGGCGAAATCGGGCCGGCTGCTCTCACGTTGAATGGGATCAGACGATTTGCCTTCGCCATCGTCAAAATGCGTGGCAGCTGTGGAGGTCAAATGACCACCGGCGGAGAAGCCGAGAATCCCAATTCGTTCGGGGTCGATGCCCAAGGTCTTCGCCCGCGCGCGGACGGTGCGAATCGCGCGTTGCGCATCTTGCAGTGGGGCAGGGTGGTGGTAGCGCGGGCCGAGCCGGTAGCGGAGCACGACACCGGTCACGCCGAGCGTGTTGAGCCAACGCGCGACATCGTCACCCTCGTAGCCGGCCGCCAATCCGCCGTATCCGCCGCCCGGGCAAACCACGACGGCGGCGCCATTGGCGATGTCCTTGGGGGCGGGAAAGATGGTAATCGTCGGTTTGTCGAGGGGTTCGTCACCGACCGCGCCGGGGGCGCCGTCGGGCCACAACAATTCAGGAGTCGGCTCCGCAGCGGTGACGGTGTGCGCGAAGAAGAACAAGGATGCAGCGAAGATGCTGAATCGCGCCAAAGGTGTTGTGAAAATCATCGAGACCTCGTTGAATTCAAACATAGAAAGTGGTGCGACACAAAGTAAATTGCAAAAATGCAGCTGGGGGGGAGACCATTAACAAATAGGTAACGCGTCCGCGAAACCGCTCTAGGGGAAAACTATCCACTGTCACGGCAAATTCATCGCCAACCGTGAAGGACAAACGGTTTTCAGGAATATACGCGCGGACCCACAAGTGCGAAGGATCGAGCAACGCAATCACCGGCGCATTGCTCGCGACCAGATTGCCCGGTTGCAAATCGACCGCTTCGATAATTCCGTTCACGGGAGCTTTAATTTTCAGTTCGCCGATTTGCGTGTTAATGATGCGCAGCGCAGCTTCGGCGGCCTGGACTGCCGCTTTGGCCTGTTGGATCTCTTTGGTGCGGAATCCGGTGTGAATTCGATCGTAATCTGCTTGACGCTCGGCGATTTTTAAAACGGATTCAGATTGCTGCTCCAGGAGATCGAACGGCTCAAATTCCACCAGCGTTTCGCCGATGTTTGCCGCCTCTCCTTCGACGGTTGTCACCGACTTCACGCGGCCGCCGATGCGCGAGCCGACCTGGATTGCATCCGCTTCGATAAAGCCCGACACCTTCAGCATTTCTGGGCGCTGCTGACTGTAGATCAGCCCGCCGATCAAGAGGGCGACAACGACAACCATTGCCATTACCCACTTAATCATTATGTGTATCCGAACTCAAAAGTGAAGAATTGTGAATCGCGACCGTATACATCGTACGAAACCGTTGGAGGGGAAACGCTACTTGCAAGAGCATTTCGTTTTCTGTGGACCCCTCCTCTTATTTTTCGACGCTTGAAAAATCAGCCACATTGTGACGTTAGGAGACGCATGGCAAGCTGTCAACGGTTCTCATGAACAACACGCATATTCCGTTTGTCGAACGTCCGCTCCACGAAGCGGCTGCCGGTGGCGCTTTACGTCCCGAAACTTAACTTCCGCCCAATTATTGCGTGGCGCAAAGCACGTTTGGAGGCGTGTCACACAGTTCGTCATAACAACTTCGCAGCGCCGCGGACCGTTCTGGCCGCCGTGTTTCGAGTTCGTCGATGCGGGCCAAAAGCATTTCGACGAATACGCGAATCGCCGGCGTTATCTCATCTTCGGGCTGGGACGGAATGGTCAAATTGGTCCGGTTTCCATTCATGGCGGAAACCTATCGTCAATTACGCGATTCCTGGAAAGCCTGATTTCGCCAGGTCTGGGTGTGAACGGTTACCGTCGGCGTGCAGTCGCATGACGAAGTCTCGAACATATGCCCAGGCAGCTATTGGCTTCGCGCCTGGGATGCGGCCTTCTGCTCAACAAGACCCTGTACAGCTGACCCACGCCTTTCGTGGGAGCGAACAAAGAGACCATCGGCTTGAGCGGGGAGCACGGTAAGGCAAGCGATCGCAAGAGGCTCCGCTGCCGGGAACGCGAGCAAGGACTGTTGCGATTCCGCCACTCAGCCAACGCGGCAGTAACGCTTAAAGCTGTTTGAGGTAGATATCCTTGAACTGCACGGTCATGGGTTTACCTGAACGTAGTTGCAGTCCGAGGAAGCCCTTGAGGTCG
>Ga0316204_10006372_pt1 | contig 18241 bp, 15 predicted proteins | sample 6monrhotite_MG_2_FD_205661 | JGI IMG/M metagenome (GOLD analysis project Ga0316204, IMG submission 205661) | Microbial mat bacterial communities from mineral coupon in-situ incubated in ocean water Damariscotta River, Maine, United States -... | ecosystem: Environmental > Aquatic > Marine >... | reverse complement strand
GGAACTTAAAGACACAGGCGTTGGACGGGTGACATATCAATGGATTGAGGATGCCCATGTATATCCCCTAAGATTTGATGCAACGCAAGCCTATAAGGATCCCTATTGGCGGACAATAATAAAGGATTTTCCAAAAGAGGCGAGTTTCCCCACTTTCGTCCATGAACTTGAAACGCCAGCTGTTGCCCTTTACCGCGAATATCTTCGAGATAAAAATATAGATCAGAAAGAAAAAAGAACAAATTTCGATATTGGCCATGACATGACACTGACATGGGGATTAAGAAAAGCACCCGATAGCTATGCGACGACCGAAATCAACAAGGACACTATAAAAGAATGCTATGAACAAGATCCGATTCCTTATCATTGGACAAATAACCTTTATCAATCCGGAAAAATTTTTTTTATGGGGTTTTTCCAGAAAATTTTGCAAAAACCGGCATCTAACTATGACTCGAAAGGCCCCACATGGGATCAACTTCAGCGGTGTTTTTATAATAATAATTATTCTGCCCATCAAATTTTTGAATTTGCCAAAGGCAGAACAGAAAATGCCAACATCATATTAAAAGACAAACTTGTTATTCTAGGCGCGAACATAGTTGGTATAGATGACAAGATGCCCTCCTACATTCATGGCCAGGTACCCGGGGCTTTTTTACATGCGATGGCCCTTGATAACCTGATCACGCACAAGGGAGATTATTTTATTGACCCGCCTAGTCCGGCCTTTGGCATAAGTATATCAGATATCATTGAAATTTGTCTTCTCCTGATCGGCAGTATCTATGTTACATCCAGAATCGCCAGCAAGGAATATCAAGAGTACTCATTTTGGAACAAGATGATGCGTTCGCTGTGTTTTCTTTTCCTAACAACAGTATTTTTGATAATATTCATGGCCTTTTTAGCTGTCTTCTTTCATTTCACCCCAATTAACTGGCTTGCTCTACTCAGTCTGATCGCTGTTTTATCCTTAGGCGGGCTGACCGGTTTTGGCGAGACACTTGACAAATGGTTGAGGAAAAAGACATTATTCCTCTTCCCCTATGTCAAAAAAATTAAGAAGAATAATGGGCAATTAGCAAGAAAACAAAAAGCACTGAATAAATATCATATCAGGCAATATAAGAGAGGTTCGACAAAACCGTTAAAAAAATTCTTTCAAAGAAAACGGAGAAAACTCAGAAATTATTATAAAATAGGGTAGCAACAACAAACCAAACCTGAGGGAGGTTTCGCCATATGGCCAAAAAGGAAAATCATAAAATATATCATTTCTTAGGCAAGATATTATTATCTATCAGCCTCTGTATCCTGCAGCCGTCGGTTGTTTTGGCAGATTATTTTTATGACAACCCGATCGCAAGTTTCAGCCCCTATCCCGTACCGACCTATTCTTCAAAAGGGCGGCCGCAAAAAGATAAATTAAGCAAAAAACAGATGACAAAAAATCTGAGGAAAATCATCATCAAGGGTATGGATCAACGCAAAGGTTTAATATTGATTGAACTGCCATATTCAACAACTGCAGATGGGAAGAATGATTCCCATTTTATCAAAATGTCGCATGTGTTACCCCGTGATAAGAAGTTATGGGCAGAAAGAATCGGCCGAACCTCCAAGGATTTTGTTTGCTTTAAACCAGGCAGAGCTCAATCGGCACAGTTGGCAACCTCGCGTGATACCAGTTCCGCCGGCACCAAAGGTCTTGCGGATGTTGATTGTTAAATATTAGGGTGAACCCATGAATATACTTCGAAAAAATATTTTTATTATCGCCGCTGCCTGCATTTTGTTCTGTGCAACTATAGGCGCTATTGCAACAGGGAATGCCACAAATAACAATAAGCTTAAATTAGTTGCAGGCACTGATCTTGAAAAAAAGAATTTTTCAAAAATAGATTATTCCATATATGACAAACGCAAGGAAAAACAAAAAAACAAACCAGGCTCCAAGGGCGCCAAAGGTATCAACGCCCTAAATATTAATTCAAAAGCCTCAAAAGTCAGAGATCCTCGATTGGTTGCCGCAATTAAAGCCATGCATACCGACGTCTTAAAAGATCTCAATGATAATTTTCCTCACATGCCCATTGAAATAACAGACAATATGGGTATGCAAGCCGAGGCAACAAATTTGGGACAACTCACTTTTGGCATGGGATTACTCAAAAATCTGGCGCATGAAGATGAAATGATTTTTATTGTCGCCCATGAAGCTGCTCATGTCATTCTTGATCATTTCAAGGCAGAAGAAAATCGCTCGACTTTCAAGAAAACCCTCGCCATCGCCAATGCTTCCTTAAAACAGGTTGATAGATATACCAAAAAAAATTACAGTGAATATTCAGAAACAGCCCTAAAAGTTGCCCAAATAAGCGAATTTTTTATTGCGCCCGCCTGGGAAAGAAAACAAGAATATGTTGCCGATCGAATTGCCGTCGATCTCATGATCCGCGCCGGATATAATGGGGAAGGCGGGACGATATTAATGTCAAAATTTGCCGATTTAGACCGTGAGAAAAAAGAAAAACTAAAAGAAAACTGCGGCGGGAAAGGCGGTTTTCTGGGCAGTATACTTAAGATGCCGGGCCAGCCTAAAAAGCCAGTTAACCCTGAATGTAACTGGTTCAAAGGTATCTGGAAGTCATTATTCTCTAGCCACGCCAGCCCTGAAAAACGTGCAAAAAAAATTACGGCATATCTTGATAAACATTATGCGGCGCGAGACTTGGTAAATTTAAGAAAATTCAAGGGTGGAAATATGCTGGCTTTTGCCTCGCCAAATGGGGCCGCCATTCGCAGCATTAAAGCCGATGAATCTCTGAACGCCTTCATTGCCCATGATTATGACAAAGCCCGCAGATTAGCCCGCGAATCCCTGGACAGGAAAGATAAACAAACTGTAAAACCGTGGCTCGCGAACTATTATATCGATGCCCATGACGGCAAAAAAACCAAAGCCATTCGGCATTTGGATGTTGCCATTAACGGGGGAAATGCCTCGCCCTTAATCTATGAATTAAGAATAGAGGCCCATAAAGCTGCCGGCAAATATAATGATGCTATTTATCTCCTTGAAGAAACCGGATATCGATGGGACGAAATTGATGAAATAAAACCTCAACTGATTGAACTTCTTGCCCTGCGGGACCATAAAAAAGATATTGCTGGTAAAAAAGCTTATGAGGCTAAAAAAGCCCAAGAAGCCAAAAAAGAGCAAGAAGCTCAAGCGGCCCTTGAAGCTCAAGAAGCCCTAGAGGCCCAAAAGGCAGAAGAAGAAAACATAGGAAAGAAAAAGAAAAAGAAGAAAAAGAAGAAGAAAAAAGGAAAAAAGAAAGATGAAGTCGGTTACAAAAGTGCCGCATACTATGCCTATATTGACTGTAAATATACCAAAGGCGAAGATGATAAAAATAAAAAATCAAAACTTAAAGCGATAGAAAAAGAATGTAAGAAAGTCGCCGTAGCTTATGGTGTCATTAAAAAAAAGAAATCTTTCCTAAAATTATAAAATTTTATACATAATTCAAAATAAAACCGCCCTTAGATCATTCTAAAGGGCGGTTTTATTATTCAATTGGTCGGAATGACAGGATTTGAACCTGCGACCCCTTCACCCCCAGCGAAGTGCGCTACCATGCTGCGCCACATTCCGTTAATATTATGTGCTAAGCCATTTGGGCGGCTTATCATATCAAAAAACCGTAGCGGAAGCTATAAGGCTTAGGCGTTTTTAAATCAATGCGAAAATTTAAAAATTACGCTAGAATTTTCGGGCGGCCGGTTTATTGCTTTTACGGCGATATTGGCGGGTGCCACCTTTGCCGGCTGTTGATCGGCCAGAAGAACGAGATTTAGCTTTCTTGATATTTCCGGAAATATTGCTCAGGGAATGTTCGGCAGAAATGCCAAGCTCGTAATCCTCCAGCCGCTTAACCTCATCGCGCAGGCGGGCGGCTTCCTCGAATTCCAGATTTCCGGCGGCTTCGAGCATTTGTTTTTCAATATCTGCAATATGGGCCTTCAGGTTATGGCCGACCATATGATTGCCTTCAACATCCAGTGGCACCAGCACATGGTCACCCTCGGCGGTGCCTTGAATAATATCCCCAATAGATTTTTTGATGCTTTCGGGCGTGATGTCATGGGCCAAATTATACGCCACCTGTTTCGTGCGCCGCCGGTCGGTCTCGTCCAGGGCGGCTTTCATGCTGCGGGTGATTTTATCGGCATAGAGTATCACCTTGCCATCCACATTCCGCGCCGCCCGGCCAATGGTCTGGATCAATGAGGTTTCCGAGCGCAAAAAACCCTCCTTATCCGCATCCAATATGGTCACAAGACCACATTCCGGGATGTCCAGCCCCTCCCGCAGCAGATTTATCCCTACCAGAATATCAAAAACGCCAAGGCGTAGGTCGCGAATGATTTCAATGCGCTCCAACGTATCAATATCCGAATGCAGATAACGCACCTTCAGGCCATTTTCATGAAGATATTCGGTCAAATCCTCGGACATGCGTTTGGTCAGCGTGGTCACAAGAACCCGGTAGCCCTGCGCGATGGTTTTCTGCGCCTCATGGAACAGGTCGTCCACCTGACTCTCCACCGGTTTAATCTCGCAGGGCGGGTCAATCAGCCCGGTGGGCCGGATCACCTGCTCGATAAATTCACCGCCGGTTTGCGCCATTTCCCACGGGCCGGGGGTGGCCGAAACATAAATGCTTTGCGGGCGCAGCCTGTCCCATTCTTCAAATTTCAAGGGCCGATTATCGATACAGGACGGCAGACGAAAACCAAAGTCCGACAGGGTGCTTTTGCGGGCATAATCGCCTTTACTCATGGCCCCGATCTGCGGCACACTGACATGGCTTTCATCAATAAACAGCAGCATATTATCCGGTAGATACTCAAATAATGTCGGCGGATTGCTGCCCACTTCCCGGCCTGTCAGATGGCGGGAATAATTTTCAATTCCGGCGCAGCCCCCCGTAGCCGCCATCATTTCCAGATCAAGTTTGCAGCGCTGTTCGAGCCTTGCGGCCTCCAATATCTTGCCCTGCGCGTTAAGCTCTTTCAGCCGCCACTCCAATTCCGTTCTGATGGTTTTCTGGGCCTGCTGCAGGGTCGGCCCGGGGGTAACATAATGGCTGTTGGCGTAAAGTTTCGTCTGCAGCACAGTATGAATTTTTTCACCGGTCAAAGGATCAAACATGGTGATCGATTCCAATTCGTCGCCGAAGAAATTCAGCCGCACCGCCTGATCCTCATAACTGGCGGGGAAAACTTCAATCACATCGCCGCGCACACGAAACGTCCCGCGCTGAAAGAAATTGTCATTGCGTTTATATTGTAATTCGACCATCCGGCGCAACAAAGCCCGTTGATCCAGCATCATACCCACCTCAAAGGCTATGGTCATTTCCAGGTAGGTTTCCGGCGATCCCATGCCATAGATGCACGACACGCTGGCGACAATAATTACGTCATCTCGCTCAAAGACAGCACGGGTTGCCGCATGACGCATACGGTCGATCTGCTCGTTAATACTGGCGTCTTTTTCGATATAAGTGTCCGAGCGGGGGACATAGGCTTCCGGCTGGTAATAATCATAATAAGAGACAAAATATTCCACCGCATTATTGGGAAAAAACGCCTTCATCTCGCTGTAAAGCTGGGCCGCTAGTGTTTTGTTATGGGCCATGATCAACGCGGGCCTCTGGGTATGTTCGATCACCTTGGCCATGGTATAGGTCTTGCCCGAGCCCGTCACCCCCAGCAACACCTGATCGCTTAGCCCGTCGCCAATACCCGCCACCAGCTTTTCGATCGCCTGTGGCTGATCACCGGACGGGGTGAAGGCAGATTGCAGGTCAAAGGCGATACCGCCTTCGGTTTTAGTTTGCTTTGTTGACTGCGTCATGGGATCACATTTGGCCCTAATCCCCGGTATAAAAATCCGGAAGAAATTCTTTTACATTTGGCCCGTCCGAGGCCCAGCTATGGCAGCTGTCCAATATGGCCGGTCTGGTTTTCTTTTTGTCCTGCGCTTCGGCTTTTTCCCGGCGGCGTTTCATAATCAACGGCATCATCGTCTGAATGGCGACCGTAGCCAATACGGGCAGTAATTCTGTCAGATGGGTGCAGCCTAATTTTCCGCCCAAGCGTTCCTTGATCGCCCTGCGCCAACCGGTCCCGATCCTGGCCCCGATAAGTTTCCGGTAATCAACGGCGATATTGGGACAACTGCCAAAAGGAAAATTATCCATGATCGCCGCGACATCCTGCACGATTAAGTCATCATTCAATGTCAGGCGCAAATACATCTCATGAAGCGGCACGCCTGGTTCCACCTTACCGCGGAATTTATTGTCAAAGGCATAATGTTTGATGTCTTCCATGCGGGCTTCAATATCCCACAGACCATCTTCACGCTCAAACCCGTCGCAGACGATCGAACGGGTATGAAGCGGCTTTCGCGCGCTGGCTACTGGCAAAGGCATGGGAAATCTCCTTAGGGTCAGGCCCCATTAATTTCATACAATTCTGTCACATAATAAGCTAAAATAGGGTGAAAACAAGTGCAGGCAATGGTCATTCCATTGGCAAGCTTGTTCTTCTCACATATTTTAGCTTATTATGTGACCCTTACGGGCGCGGAAAATTTTAGCCCCTGTTTGTAAAAAGCCCTTGAACGTAGTACCGACTATGCCCTGCGGGATTTTTACAAACAGGGGCTAAAATTATGCGCGCGCAGAATGGATAAAATTAATGGGGCCTGACCCTAAAAAAACGCTGTCGCGCAATCGACTCTGGTACTAAGCCTAATTTTGCGTTATGTGACAGATAAATACAAATAGAAAGATGCCTAAACAGCCATGACCAAGAATAAAAAAGCCATCGTCCTGCTGAGCGGCGGGCTCGATTCCACCACCTGCGTGGCCATTGCCCAGGCCGGGGGCTATGATGTCGTCGGTTTAAGCTTTGATTATGGCCAGCGTCACACGATCGAACTCATCGCCGCCGCGCGGGTTGCCGAGGTCATGGGCCTGACAAACCATGTCACAGCTAAAATCGACCTGCGTATATTCGGCGGCTCGGCGCTGACCGATGATATTGACGTGCCAAAAAGCCGCAGTGGCGACGAGATGTCCAAAAATATCACTAGTGATATTCCGGTGACCTATGTTCCAGCGCGCAACACGATATTTCTGTCCTTTGCCTTGGCCTTTGCCGAAACCCAAGGGGCGAGCGATATTTTCATTGGGGTTAACGCTCTGGATTTCAGCGGTTATCCCGATTGCCGGCCCGAATATATCAACGCCTATGAGGCCATGGCCAACCTTGCCACCAAAAGTGGCGTTGAAGGCGAACAGACGATTAAAATTCACACCCCCCTGATTGACATGACCAAGGCGGAAATTATCAAAAAAGGCCAGGAACTGGGCGTCGATTACAGCCTGACCACGAGCTGTTATGACCCTGCGCCAGACGGTGCCTCCTGCGGTCGGTGCGATGCCTGCCATTTACGGCTGAAAGGCTTTCGGGAAGCCGGTCGCACTGATCCTGTGGCCTATATCAATGACCTATAGCGTTAAGGAAATATTCTATACCCTGCAAGGCGAAGGACGGCACGCGGGCCGCCCGGCGGTATTTTGCCGCTTTGCCGGCTGTAATTTTTGGTCTGGACTGGAAAAAGACCGGGCAGCAGCCGATTGCACATTCTGTGATACGGATTTTCTCGGCACTGACGGCCCGAGCGGCGGAAAATTTAAAAACCCGGAATCCTTAGCTAAAGTCGCCCGCAGGACATGGGATAAAAATAGTGGCAAGGCCGGCACACCTTATATCGTATGTACCGGCGGCGAACCCCTGATGCAATTGGACAGCCTACTGATTAAAGCCTTTCAATCTGTGGGGTTTGAGGTCGCGGTCGAATCCAACGGCAGCCTGCCCTGCCCGCCTGAACTTGACTGGATTTGCATCAGCCCGAAAAACCTGGATAAGTTGGTTCAAACCAGCGGTGATGAATTAAAACTGGTCTATCCACAAGGCCCCGTGCAGCCCGAAGATGTTGTCCACTTAAATTTCGGCCATTTCTATTTGCAGCCCCTTGACGAAGCCGGCGCAGATCATACAAAGGCAGCGGCCCAATATTGCCTGAAACACCCCCAATGGCACCTCAGCCTACAGCTTCAGAAAATTCTGGGCATCGCCTGAGTTAGAATGTTTCTATCCGCGCCCGCGATAGCCCGGCACGTCCTGATCCGGAATCCAGATATTTTCCGGGGCGGGGCCGGTTTGGAAGAAGACATCTATCGGGATGCCGCCCCTGGGATACCAATAGCCGCCAATGCGCAGCCATTTGGGGGTTAATTCTGCCGCCAGTCTCTCGCCAATGCCGACCGTGCAATCTTCATGAAAGGCGGCATGGTTACGGAAAGACTGCAAAAAAAGTTTCAAGGACTTGCTTTCCACCAAATGGTCCCCCGGCACATAATCTATCACCATATGGGCAAAATCGGGCTGTCCGGTCACCGGACAGAGCGAGGTAAATTCGGGGCAGGTAAAGCGCACGAAATAATCGGAATTGGGCCGTGGATTGGCCACCATGTCCAATTCAGCCTCTTCAGGGTTTGTGGGTGCTTTACTGTCCTTGCCAAGCTGCGACAGCCCGCTATAAATATCCTTGGTCATCTTATTCCTGTAATAGGCTGTTGCATCTATCGGTAGACCTATACTATTTTTTGTCCAAAGTCACTTTATCCAAATAAGGCACGCTTATTTGGGCGTTCAAACGCCACGCAATCTTCGCCACACGTGTGGCGGGCCACGGTCGTGTCCTTATTTTTGATAATATCTATACTATTTTTTGTCCAAAGTCATTATTGACTTTTTAATCACTTCGGCGTAATGCTCATAATTATGACGCAAATAACCTCAATACGAATGCGAAAGACTCGAATTATGACCCCGGCTCTTAAATAGAGCCGGCCCAAGATTGCCTATGACCAAACGGCAATGTCAAATTTGATCTACCCTATTTGTTAAGAGGAATGCGCAGTATGACCGCACCAAATGAATTATCCCTAAAGAAGAACCTACCGCCCGCAACAGTCCATTACGCATTGGTCACCGATGACCATCCTGGCGCGCTGCCCCGTGTTTTGGAATTATTTTCCCTGCGCAATATCACGCCTGATCTGGTGAAGGTTCAAAAGTATAGTCAGACTGTCCTGCCCGAAAGATACCTATGCATCGACATCCATGTCATTGGCCTAAGTCCCGCAGAACAGGACATCATTCGCCATAAACTGGCCGCGCAAATAACTGTGAAAAATATCCGTGAAGAAATATTATATATTAAACCACGCGTCAAACTTGCTTCCTGAAGGCTGCCTCCCTATATTTAATTTTAAAAATTAAATATGTATATTTCAGGAATAGTCTATGGATATTAAAGACGGTTTTATCGGCACCATTGGTAACACACCCTTGATCAGGCTCGAGAAAGCTTCTGAGGCGACCGGCTGTACCATATTGGGCAAGGCGGAATTCCTCAACCCCGGCGGCTCGGTCAAGGATCGGGCCGCGCTCTCTATCATTCGTGATGCAGAAGAAAAAGGCCAGCTCAAACCCGGCGGCGTTATCGTCGAAGGCACGGCGGGCAATACCGGAATCGGCCTGGGTCTTGTGGCCAATGCTCTGGGCTACCGTACCGTAATCGTCATGCCCGAAACCCAGTCACAGGAAAAAAAGGATATGCTGAAGCTATGCGGCTGTGACCTTAGGCTGGTGCCGGCCAAACCCTACCGTGATCCGGATAATTATGTCCGCTATTCCGGCAGACTGGCCGAGGAACTTGCCGCAAGAGAGCCAAATGGCGCTGTCTGGGCCAACCAGTTTGACAATATCGCCAATCGCCGCGCCCATCAAGAGACCACAGGCCCAGAAATCTGGAACCAGACCGAGGGCAAAATTGATGCCTTCACCTGCGCTGTCGGTAGCGGTGGCTCGCTGGGCGGCGTGTCCATGGCCCTGAAAGAGCGCAACAAGGATATTCGGATCGTCCTGGCCGATCCCATGGGAGCCGCGCTCTTTAACTATTACAAACACGGCGCGCTAAAAGCCGAAGGATCATCAATCACCGAAGGCATCGGTCAGGGCCGCATTACCGCCAACCTGGAAGATGTTGTGGTGGATGATGCCTATCAAATTCCTGATGCCGAGGCTTTGACGGTTATTTTCGACCTGCTGAAATACGAAGGATTATGCCTTGGTGGCTCATCAGGCATCAATGTCGCTGCCGCCATTCGTCTGGCCCGTGATATGGGGCCGGGTCATACCATTGTCACCTTGCTCTGCGATTATGGCACCCGCTATATGAGTAAAATATTCAATCCTGAATTTTTAAAACAACAGGGACTACCCTATCCGGATTGGTTGTAATATAATCATCCTTATAGATTCAGCTAAAGGAATTACGTCATGCCCGATACCACCCCCGCTCTGGTCTCCACCGATTGGTTAAAAGAGCATCTCAAGGCCCCCGACATCAGAATTGTCGACGCCACATGGCATTTACCGGACAGCGCGCGTAACGCCCATAATGAATATCGCGAAGCCCATATTCCGGGCGCGGTATTTTTTGATATTGACGAAATTTGCGATCTGGATAATCCGCTGCCTCATATGCTGCCGAGTGCAGAAAAAATGTCGAGCCGAATGCAGAAACTTGGTATTGGCGACGGCAACCGGGTGATTGTCTATGACAATAGCGATCTGCGCAGCGCGGCCCGCGCCTGGTTCATCCTGAAGACTTTTGGTCTGTGGGATGTGGCCATATTGGACGGCGGTTTTCAGAAATGGAAAAATGAACGCCTTGATATTGAGGATATTCCGCCCGTTCCGCGCCTGCGCCATTTCACAGCCCGCTTTAACACAACAAAAATTCGCGACCTTACCCATATGCTGGCCAATCTGGACCATAACAGAGAACAGGTGGTGGATGCCCGTGCGCCGGGGCGATTTCAAGGTACAGACCCAGAGCCAAGAGAAAACATGAAATCTGGTTCAATTCCAGGAAGTTACAATGTATTCTTCAAGTCATTGTTGAATCCGGAAGACGGCACCTTTAAATCCCCTGATGACATTCGCGGTATTTTCGAGGCGGCGGGCCTGAATTTGAAAAAACCAATTGTCACCAGCTGCGGATCGGGGATTACCGCCGCCGTATTAATGCTTGGGCTTTATCTCATTGGCCATCAGGAAAATGCGCTTTATGATGGCTCATGGAGCGAATGGGGCGCAGATCCTGATACGCCAGTGAGCCAATGATCCCATGAAAAAAGACACCCTTATTACCCAAGTTGGACGCAACAAGACATATACCCACGGGGCCGTGAATACGCCGGTTTATCGTGCCTCCACCTTGACATTCGATAGCGTAAAAGAAATGAAAGAGGCCATCGCAAACCGTCATAAAGGCGGACTGTCTTATGGCCGGCGCGGCAATCCAACCACCTATGCTTTAAGCGACGCAATATGCGCCCTTGAACAGGCGGATGGGTGCTTCCTCTATCCTTCCGGCCTTGCGGCCCTGACAGGCGCCCTATTATCCTTTCTATCCTGCGGTGATCATATCCTGATGGCGGATGGGGTTTATGAACCGACGCGCGGCCTTGCCAACAGTATCTTAAAAAAAATGGGCATTGAAACAACATTTTATGACCCGATGATCGGGGCGGGCATAGATGCATTAATCCAGAATAATACTAAAGTTATTTTTGTCGAATCCCCCTGCTCTGTCACGATGGAGATACAGGATATTCCCGCGATTGCCAAGGCGGCCCGTGCCCGTAATATACTTGTCATGATGGACAATACATGGGCGACACCATTGCATTTCAAGCCTTTTGATCACGGCGTTGACCTGTCCATCCATGCGGGAACAAAATATATTGCCGGCCATTCGGACGCCATGCTGGGCGTGGTAACCAGCCGCGCGGCTCATATGGAACAGCTTTTTAATATGTCCTACCAAATGGGCTATTGCCTGTCGCCTGATGATGCCTTTCTCGCTCTGCGCGGGATCAGAACCCTCAAAATCCGTCTGAAACAGCATGAGGCAAACGCGCTCAAAGTTGCCAAATGGCTGGAAAGTCGGCCCGAGATTGATCACGTGCGCCACCCCGCCCTTGCAAGCTGCCCGGGCCATGAATTTTGGCAGCGGGATTTCACTGGCGCGAATGGCCTGTTTTCCTTTGTACTGAAACAGGGTCATGAGGCGGCGACCACCGCCATGATGGAAGGCATGAAATATTTTAAAATGGGCTTTAGCTGGGGCGGTTATGAAAGCCTGATCCTGACCTATTATGGTATCAATCGCTACCGCACCGCCACGGGATGGCCCAAAACAGAATTGGGCACAGGGTTAAACAAATTTGGCCCGCTTGTGCGCCTCCATGTGGGGCTGGAAGATCCTGACGATCTGATCGCCGATTTAGAAATGGCTTTTCAACGCTTCAACGAAAAAATCTAAATCCTCAACCGGCTGGGCAACAGGCAGCCGATAAGGAACAAAATCAGGGCCGATAACACGATAGACGGCCCGGCAGGGACATCCCACAGGCTAGACATCATGATGCCCATGATCACTGAAATTGTCCCCGCTATCATGGCATAAAAAGCCATTTGCACGGGCGAACGGGCCATATTGCGGGCCGCCGCCGCTGGAATGATCATCAGGGCGGTGATCAGTAACGCGCCAATCACCTTCATGGCAAAAGCGACGAGCAGCGCGATCAACAGCATATAAATAATTTTCGTCGCCCGCAAATTAACTCCTTCGACCTGCGCCAAATCCTCATGAACCGTGATCGATAGCAAGGGTTTCCAGATAAAAAATAATCCCCCAAGGGTCACCACCGTCATGAGGCCGATAGCAATAATGCCCGCCATATCAATAGCCAGAATATCACCGATCAGAAAGAACATCATATCCTGCCGTAAGGAGTCCTGCAGAGCGATGATGATCAAGCCAAGGGACAGCGCACTATGGGCCAAAATGCCCAACAGGGTATCGGTGGAAAATTTGCCGCCTTTTTCCAGCAACAGCAATGCGCCGGAAACCAAAGCACAAACCAGCATGATAACCCACGGGCTGCCGGTACCAAACGCGATACCAAGCCCAACGCCCATCAGGGCCGAATGGGAAATGGTATCGCCAAAATAAGCCATCCTGCGCCAGATCAGGAAACAGCCCAATGGCCCCGCAGCCAGGGCCACAAGAATGCCCGCGATAATAGCCTTGAGAATAAAGTCATCCATCATGGCTGCATCCCTCTTCGCCATGACCGTCCACAATTTTCTCTTTCGATTTGTGGGTGACCACATTACCATCGCTATCGTGGCTATGGTCGTGATGATGGGTATAAAGCGCAATACCCTCAAGCTTTCCGCCCAGCAACGCATGATATTCCGGGTGATCCTGAATATTTTCCGGTGCGCCGCTGCAACAGATATGGCGGTTAAGGCAAACAACTTTATCGGTTCCGGCCATCACCATATGCAGATCATGAGAAATCATCAGGACCCCGCAGTTTTGCGTCTGCCGCACCAAGGCGATCAGCCGGTAAAGCTCTTCCTGTCCCGCGATGTCGACCCCCTGCACCGGCTCATCCAATACGATCAGGTCCGGATGACCCAATAACGCCCGCGCCATCAGAACGCGCTGCATCTCACCGCCGGACACGCGCTGCACCGGACTTTTCGCCACATGGGCGATGCCGGTCAGCGCCATCACTTCATCCGCGTCAGCCTCTGTCGTTTCCGGCCGCAGCAGCAGGAACCCCCTGACGGTCAGCGGCAAAATATCCTCAATCATGATCTTCTGGGGCATGTAGCCGATCGAAATGCCTGGCGCGCGGCGCACCTGCCCCCTGTCCGGCTGCTGTAATCCGAGAGCAATCCTCATAATGGTGCTTTTTCCGGCCCCATTTGGCCCGATCAGGGTCACGATCTCGCCCCGGCTGACCGAGAAGCTGACCTCCGACAGAACAACCCGCCCGGAAAAAGACAGCGATATATTTTCCAAATCAATCAGGGGGGAGGATGTATCCGACATATCTCTGCTCAATTTTGGCAGTTCGGGCATAGCCCCATGACTTCCAACATACTATTCTCACAGCTATAGCCATGGCTCGCGGCGGCCTTGGAAATATGTCCCATCAGCTTTTTATCATTGACCTCTGTCACCGTGCGGCATTTCCGGCAAATCAGGAAATGACCCTGATGTTTATGAGCCGGATCCGGGCAGCCTATGAAGGCATTTAAGGATTCAAGCCGATGGACAAAACCTTCTTCCATCAGAAAATCAAGGGCGCGGTAAATGGTCGGCGGCGCGACTCTTTTGTTACCCGCATTGCTCAACATATCAAGAAGTTCATAGGCCGTCACCGGCGCATGACCCTCCCAGACCAGTTCCAGAACCTTACGCCGTAGTGGGGTAAAGCGGGTATCCCGCGCCGCGCAAATATCCCGGGCGGCGGCAAGGGCGTCCTCTATACATTTGTCATGATTATGGCTATGGGTTGACATTATCATTTTTTCTTTTGTGTGATATGTTATATCTTGTCTCTAAACTAATATTGGCCTGAATTGGAGAATTTTACAAGCCCTGTTAAACGAGAAAGCCATGAAACAACAAACTTTTACCCCAATATCCGAAAAGACCATCGCTGAAACCCTGAAACAATTGAAATTTTCGGAAAAGGGCCTGATCCCCGCCATTGCCCAGCAATATGATACGGGCGAAATTCTCATGATGGCCTGGATGACGGCGGATGCCGTGCGCGAGACCCTGACCAGCGGCACAATCTGTTATTGGTCAAGATCGCGGCAAGCTTTATGGCGCAAGGGCGAGACATCCGGTCAGATCCAGAGCTTAAAAAATTTCCGGTATGACTGCGACAGGGATGTGATTCTGCTGCTTGTTGATCAGAAGGGCGTGGCTTGCCACACGGGCCGCCGCAGCTGTTTCTTCTATGAAACCACCTCGGGCGGCATCAAGACCATCAGCGAAGTCGTCACCCCGCCAACCGATCTTTATTCTGACAAAAAACCGTCTTAATTTCACCAATATAGCTGTTATACTGTAGCTTCACGCATCAATAATGTGCCAAAAGGCTATCATAGGAGCTATCATGTCAAAAATTCTGAAAAATTTCTTTGTCCTGATGATCTTGCTGCCCTTTTCTGCCTATGGCCAGTCCCCTGTCACTATGCCCGAAATTGATCGGCACTATAAAATTCCCAACCATACGGCAGAGGCAAAAATCCTGCTCAAAAAATTCACCTTGCTGGATCAACGGCTCCAGCAGCTCCGAAAAGGCACGGACAAGGCCGGCGATGTTGACCTCTTGTTGCAACATCTGTTTCTGCCGGACAATCCCCAGCAATTTCGGCGCAATTTTGCCAAAGAACTTAGCGTTGTTAAAAAACCAAAAGCCGCTCATCTCTGGCTGTCACTGGCCCATCATTACAGAAATAAAGGGCAGCAGAGCGATGGCAGTACAGCGGCATTCATGGCCTATGACCTGAGCAAAAACCGCGCCCAAAAAGCCAATGCGCTGACCCTTATGGGGGAGATATATGTCCAGCGAGGAAAGCTCAGTGACGGTCTTAACATCATCAATGCCAGCCTGCGCCTCAATCCAAATAGCTCTACGGAAAGACGCCTGAACGTCATCAAAGAGCGATTTTTCCTGACCATTCGCGATATTGCCGTTAATGTTGAACAAGCCCGCCCCAGTGCTTGCATTGTCTTTAGTAGAAAGCTGAACCGCGGCCAGCATGCCGAAGATTATGTCACGGTAACAGGACAGCCTGACATCGACATAAATGCCAAGGGCAGTCAGATTTGCCTCAATGGTCTTGATTATGGCAAGACCTATGAGGTGACGATCAAACAGGGCCTCAAGGGGGCAGAAAACACCCTGCTGGATCATGACAGTGTCCGGAAATTTACCGTCAATAATCGCAAAAGCCGCGCCAGTTTTGACAAGGGCAGCTATGTGGTCAGCCGCACAAAAGATAATATGGTGCCGCTCACCACCGTTAATATGGATAAACTCGATCTCGCGCTTTATCTCATTCATGACCGTAATCTGCTGCATGGGTCAAAGGATAATTTTCTGAATAATATCAACAACCACAACAGCGATAAGCTGGAAAATCAGGATGGCACGCTGATCTGGCGCGGCAAGATCGACATCACAGGCGATAAAAATACCGAAGTGCGCACCCTGATCCCGTTAAAGGAAATGATCACAAAAAAAGAAAATGGTCTTTATGTGCTGATGGCCCGGAGTCCCAAGAAAGACGGCGAGCGGAGCTGGCAATATAACAACAGACGCGCCGCCGCCCAATGGCTGCTGATATCCGACATGGGCCTGATGACCTTTGGCGGCAAGGATGGCCTTCATGTGATGGTACGTTCCCTGAAATCGGCCAATCCCCTGAAAAATACCATGGTCACGCTGATCGCCCGCAACAATAAGATTCTCGGCACCGCCAGCAGTAATAAAAATGGCATGGCTCATTTTCCCATGGGCCTGGTGCGCGGCAAGGGCGGCGACCGGCCCGCTCTCATCACGGCCACCAGAAATCAAAAAAATAAAAATCAGGATTATAATTTCCTGAAACTACAAAATAACTCTCTTGACTTAAGTGAGCGCGGCGTATCGGGCCGCGCGGCTCCGGGCAAGCAGGATGCCTTCCTCTATACGGATCGCGGGGTCTATCGTCCGGGGGAAATGGTTAAATTAAGCGCCCTGCTACGTGATGCGCAAAGCCGAGCCATTGACGGCCTCTCGCTGACGTTTAACGTAACAAAACCGGACGGCAGCATAGTGATGAAACAGACCACCACCGGCGATGACCTAGGCGGCTATGCTTTTGATATTCCCCTATCCCCCTCTGCCATACCAGGACATTATACGGTCACGGCCCAGCTGACCAAATCAACCACCTTGGGGCGAGTGTCTTTTCAAGTCGAGGATTTCGTCCCCCAGCGCATTCGCGCTCAATTGAAGACGGATCAAAAATGGCTGGAGCGTACAAAACAAGCGGAATTCATCCTGAAAGTCAATTTCCTCTATGGCCCGCCGGCTACGGGATTGAAAAGTGAAACCCATATTGCCCTGAAACAAAACCCCCGCCCTTACGTGGATTATAAAGACTATCATTTCGGACTGGTGGAAGAGAAATATTACAGTAAATCCCTCTCCCCCATTAACGTCAAAACCGATGATCAGGGACAGGCAATCATCCCCATCTCACTCACTGACCTGCCCGATAGCAGCCAGCCCATGCTGGCTTACCTGCAATCCTTTGTCTTTGATGTCAGTGGCCGGCCGGTGGATGCCAAAATCGCCATTCCGCTGCGGCTGCGCGATGTCGAAATTGGTCTGAAGAAATCCTTCGCCGGTAGGCTGAACGCGGGCGATGAAGCCACCTTCGATATCATCGCCCTGGACAAACAAGGCCAGCCGGTCAAAGGCCGGACGATTTTTTATGAATTGGTCAAGGAAGATTATTATTACAGCTGGTATCGCTCCGGCTATGACTGGAACAACCGGCGACATATAACGGACAGTATGGTGAAAACCGGTGAGATAATCACCGACAAGGAAGGCCGCGCCCAAATCAGAAATTTGGCCATGGATGGTCGCTATCGCCTGAATATTCTGGATAAGGCCGGTAGTTCTGCCGCAAGCCTGCGCTATTATGTCGGCTGGTGGTCAAGCGGCAGCCGGCCCAATGTGCCTGACGAGCTGGAATTATCCCTGGAAAATGCCGCCGCCAGTGACGGGGATATGCTCAAGGCTTTTGTCAAGGCCCCCTTTGCCGGCAAGGCTACCGTTATGGTGATTAATGATCGCCTGCGCCTGTCGCGCAATATCACTTTGCCCGCAGAAGGCCGGGAAATCACCGTCAAGGTCGATAAGGACTGGGGGCCGGGCGCTTATCTGATGGTTGCGGCCTTTCGGCCTGAAGCCGGAAAAATTTCCAAGCTGCCCGTCCGCTCAATGAATCTGACCTGGTTCAGCATTGACAAAGCCCGCCGCAGTGCTAAGGTTATCATTGAAGCCCCGGATAGCTTTATCCCGCGCCAAACGGTGACCTTACCCGTGACCCTTTCAGGCCAAAATGTCACAAATTCACATATATC
>Ga0316204_10006371_pt1 | contig 18243 bp, 18 predicted proteins | sample 6monrhotite_MG_2_FD_205661 | JGI IMG/M metagenome (GOLD analysis project Ga0316204, IMG submission 205661) | Microbial mat bacterial communities from mineral coupon in-situ incubated in ocean water Damariscotta River, Maine, United States -... | ecosystem: Environmental > Aquatic > Marine >... | reverse complement strand
GGAAACCTCTGGGTTTGTTAAGCACTTTTTAAACCGTTACAGCGTATTCAGAAGAAATGGCACAGGTTCTTAATTTATTAGGCGGAGGTAAAATCTTACCGCCCGGCGGGCACGATTTTCTTCGAAATCGCAGCCGCGAAATCCTTGGTTTGGGCATGATCGCTGGAGCGGTCTGGGCAACAATTGCTGTTCTTGGGTATTCGGCTGGCGATCCATCTCTCAACAGTGCCGCTCAGCAAACCCCCTCTAATATGCTGGGCGCGTCTGGTGCTATTGCTGCAGATCTGCTTCTCCAGACTTTGGGTTTTGCCTGTTTTGTACCGGTACTTACGCTCTTTGTCTGGGGTGGGCGCTTGCTGCGCGCCAAACCTCTACCACATATGAGTGTTCGATTCATATCGCTGGTCGTAGCGACTCTTCTCTATGCAATGACATTAAGCGCATTGCCCGTGAGCGAAAACTGGCCGCTCATGACACGGATGGGCGGCTTTACGGGAAGCCTGTTGCTGGACGGCCTTGTTCAATGGCCTCCCCTAGCAAACAGCGGCATAACCACATTGTTTTTATCCATTGCCTCTGGGTTTCTCGGCGTTATTTTTTGGATCACAGCAATGGGGCTAAGTCGCCAGGACTGGAAACGGACAGCACTTGGCTTTTTAAAAGCGGCAACCCTCCTGCGCAACATTGTCCCGAACAGTCAGGCTTTGTTGAGGCGCGGAAGCGCCTTGCACACAAAAATTGTCCCAAGCTTTCGTAAGTACGCTGACGCAGACACGGACGATATCCCTTCTGATACCGAAAAGACGGCGTTTTCGAAACCCGAAGAAGACATTGAAGTTCGTGTTTCTGTAGGAACCGAGGAACCAGAAGTATCTGACGAAGCCGATCCAGAAATCGAGATGAAGCGAACCGGACTGGTTGCTGATAAACGCGAGCACTCAAAAGAAAGCAACAAGGCAAAGGCAACGCGCCAACGGCAACTTGATCTGGGTGACGGCGTCTATGTTGCACCCCCTTTGGATTTGCTCGAATCACCTGAATCCAACCCCTCCGTTGAACAGCTCAATAAGGACGCGCTACAACAAAACGCGAAATTTTTGGGCAGTGTATTAGCTGATTTCGGTGTAAAGGGAGAGATCGTCAAGGTCCGTCCCGGGCCCGTCGTCACGCTCTATGAGCTCGAACCAGCCCCGGGTACGAAAACCGCGCGCGTCATTGGTCTTTCGGGTGATATTGCGCGTTCCATGAGTGCTGTTTCCGTGCGGATTGCTGTGGTTCCGGGTCGCAACGTAATCGGTATTGAATTGCCAAACATGAGCCGCGAGATGGTTTATATGCGCGAACTGGTCGGCTCCAAAGACTTCGAAAAGTCCGGCTGCAGCTTGCCGCTTGCTTTGGGAAAAGACATTAGCGGCGCCCCTGTTACGGCTGACTTGGCCCGCATGCCTCACCTGCTGATCGCCGGAACAACGGGTTCAGGCAAATCTGTTGCCATGAATACGATGATCCTTTCCATGCTTTATCAGCTGAGGCCGGATCAGTGTAAATTTATCATGATTGACCCGAAGATGCTGGAGCTTTCCGTTTATGAAGGCATCCCACATCTTTTGACACCCGTCGTAACGGATCCGTCAAAAGCTGTCGTTGCTCTTAAATGGGCCGTCCGCGAGATGGAAGACCGATATCGGATCATGAGCCAGATTGGGGTCAGAAATATAGCTGGCTACAACGTTCGCATAAAAGAAGCGGCAAAAAAGGGAGAGGTCCTGACGCGGAAAGTGCAAACCGGTTTCGACGACGACGGCCGTCCCATTATGGAAGAACAGGCCCTGCCAACGGAGCCGCTGCCGTTCATCGTCGTTGTCGTTGACGAGATGGCCGATTTGATGCTTGTCGCTGGCAAAGACGTCGAAGCGGCGATCCAGCGCCTGGCGCAGATGGCACGCGCCGCTGGTATTCACCTGATTATGGCAACGCAGCGCCCGTCTGTTGACGTGATTACCGGCACCGTTAAAGCCAACTTCCCGACCCGAATTAGTTTTCAGGTCACATCGAAAATCGATAGCCGGACAATCCTCGGCGAACAAGGTGCTGAGCAGTTGTTAGGCCAGGGCGATATGCTCTATATGGCGGGTGGCGGACGGATCACGCGTGTCCACGGCCCCTTTGTCTCGGATGAAGATGTCGAGGATATTGTCAAACACCTGAAAGCGCAGGGCACTCCCGCATATCTGGACGATATCACCGTCGATGACGATACGCCGCTTCTCGGTGGCAACACCTCAAAAGAAGATAACGGAGACGCGCTCTATGATGAGGCCGTTGCCCTGGTTGCGCGAGAAGGAAAAGCCTCCACAAGCTTTATCCAGCGTCATTTGCAAATTGGCTACAACCGGGCCGCCCGGATTATCGAAACCATGGAGAAACAAGGCGTCGTCAGCGAAGCCAACCGGGTTGGAAAACGCGAAGTGCTGGTCGGTAATCACTAGCGTATTTCCGGCGATTTTTGAATCGTCTGAAATGCCCTAACTCATTGATTTTACCGCAAAGCCACGTTCGCGAATGAACAACCTCGTGAGAAATCACATCTAGCGGACTTGTGATGCGATCGAACCGGTCAGAACTCCCAGACAAATGGGTACATCAAAGGACGTATGCTCAAAGGCCAGAGATCCGATAAACAGGCTCATCGTAAAGCCAACACCACAGAGCAGCGATATGCCATAAAGCTGATCCCAATTGGTGCCGCGTGGCATCGTCGACATACCCATTTTCACACCCAGATACAGCATCAGGTATATGCCGACCTGTTTACCGGCAAACAAACCAACAGAGATACCGAGTTTCACAGGCTCTACAAAATTGGCCTGGCGGATGACCTCTGGTGAGGTTTTGAAATATTGGAAAGGATTAGATTTTGTCATCCTACGAGGGTAAGAGCCGCCCAAGTTCGGCTCAACCCGTTTTTATCTGACAATGGCGATGCGGGTTTTGCTTTGGTGTTTCGATAGCATGCTCCTCAGCTCCGGCGCGATGGTGCAGGTTCGGTTCTTTATGGTATTTATGATTTTTTCTATTTGTTGACCTTTTCAAATTTTAATATATCTAAGAAGTGATTTTTCACATTTTGACGGTCTTGGGGCGGCTATGTGTTCGCCACCTCGATTTTTCTGGGTAACAAACGCGCGGCCACTCGTTAGGAGATTTTACAAAATGTTGCTTGCGGCTGTGCTGGCACCGTTTGTACTTGCTGTTTTCGCGCCCGTAATTCGGCGCGTTGCCGGGCCGGCGACCGGCTGGTTGTTGGCGTTATTCCCTGCGGCATTGACCATATTCTTCGCTCAGTTCCTGGAATCTGTTTCGGCGGGCGAGCCGATTAGTTTCTCGACCCCATGGGTGCCTTCACTCGGCATTCATTTGTCTTTCTATGTGGATGGGTTGAGCCTGATGTTCGCCCTGCTGATCAGCGGCATCGGCACCTTTATTGTCCTGTATGCGGCAACCTACCTGGCGAAGCATGCTGATCTCGGCCGTTTCCTGATGTTCATCCTGATGTTCATGGGCTCAATGCTGGGGCTGGTGCTGTCCGATAATATCGTCACCCTCTTTGTATTCTGGGAGTTGACGTCGATCACTTCGTTCCTGCTGATCGGCTTTAACCATACGAGCCAGCGTTCTCGACGGGCGGCTGTGCAGGCGTTGGTCGTCACCGGTGGCGGCGGTTTGGCGTTGCTAGCGGGTCTGCTCTTGATGGCTCAGGCGGGTGGTGCCATGGAGTTATCGACTCTACTGCAAAACGGCGACCTGTTGCGTGACCACCCGCATTACATGGCAATTCTGATCCTGGTACTCATCGGCGCCTTCACAAAGTCGGCGCAGGCACCATTTCATTTCTGGTTACCCAACGCCATGGAAGCACCGACCCCGGTCAGCGCGTATTTGCATTCCGCCACCATGGTGAAGGCCGGCGTGTATCTTCTCGCCCGCGTAAACCCTGGTCTTGGCGGTACGGAAGTTTGGCAGACGATACTCGTCGTATTCGGGGCTACGACGTTCCTGATCGGCGCGATCCTGGCCCTGCGCAACACCGACCTGAAGCTCATGTTGGCTCAGACCACTGTTGCCAGCCTGGGTTTGCTGGTTTTCCTGATCGGACTAGGGCATGAATTGGCGTTGGAGGCGGCAATGGCCTATCTCCTGGCGCACGCGCTGTTCAAAGGCGCGTTGTTCATGGTCGCCGGCTGTATTGATCATGGGACCGGCTCAAGAGAGGTCTGGCAACTATCCGGCCTGAGACGCGCGATGCCGATCACCTTCGCGGCCGCGGCATTGGCAGCGCTGTCCATGTCAGGTCTGCCGCCCTTTATTGGATTCATTGCCAAAGAGTTTGTCTACAAGGGCACCATGGGCGAATTCTGGCCCTTGCTCATTACCGGCATTGCCATTCTGGGGAATGCGCTGATGTTCGCCGTCGCCTTTCTGGTCGGCTTCAAACCCTTCCTGGGTGCGCTATCCGAATCGCCAAAGCATCCGCACGAGGGCAGTCCGGGCCTCTGGCTCGGTCCGGTGACACTAGCGGTCCTCGGTCTGTTGGCAGGCGTGTTCAACGGTGTGACTGAGAATGCCCTGGTAGGACCAGCGGTTTGGGCGGTCCGCGGCGCACAGGTCCCGGTCGACCTTTATCTATGGGGCGGTTTCAAACTACCGCTGTTCCTCAGCATAGCAACAATCGCGTTAGGGGCGCTGCTGTTATGGAAGGCGCGTGCGATCAGCAGGACAATGGCTGCTGCGTTCGATAGACTTTGGGGCCCGGATCAAGGTTATGATCAATTCCTCGATGCCCTGGTAGGAACGGCGCGGATGGTGACGGCGAGACTCCATACCGGCACGCTGCGGGACTACCTTCTGGTGACGATGGTGGTCGTCGCGATCGCCCTGCTCTTGCCGATGATCTTGATGGGCGACATGTCGATCTCTGTATCGTTGCCTCAGACCGATTTCTATGTCTGGGGTATCGCATTGCTGGCTCTAGCTAGCAGCTTCGCCATCGCCTTTTCGCGCTCGCGACTGATCGCCATTCTGACCATGGGCGTACTCGGAATGGCTGTTGCTCTGATTTTTGTGTTGTTCAGCGCGCCGGATCTCGCCTTTACACAGTTGATGGTTGAGACCTTGTCGGTCGTGATCCTTGCACTCGTCATCACGCGACTCCCAATCTATCGCGATGATTGGCGTGGGTGGCCGAGGGCGATCCGCGATACAACCATCGCCGGGGCAGTCGGGATTGGTATCACCATGCTTCTGCTGTCGATCACCGACCGCACTCTGGATTTGACTCTCAGCGAGTATTTCTCCGCCTTTAGCTACACAGAGGCGTATGGCCGCAATATCGTCAATGTGATTCTGGTCGACTTCCGCGCCCTTGATACCTTCGGTGAGATTGCCGTGGTGGTCATCGCTGGTGTTGCGGTGCTGAGCCTGTTGGCGATGGGTGGCCGACGTCTGACCCAAGCGGAATCGACGCCTGGTGACGCCTCCGCCAAGAAAGTCCTGGCTAACAATAAAGAGGAGGACGCGAGATGAACTCCCTCATCCTTCGGACGGCCACGCCCTTTTTGGTCGGTTTGACGGTTCTGTTCTCGATCTTTATTCTGCTGCGCGGACATAACGTGCCCGGCGGCGGTTTTATTGGCGGCCTGGTCGGGGCCTCGGCTTTCGCTATTTACACCATCACCGAAGGTGTAGCGGCGACCCGCCGGGCGATGATTGCCCATCCAATAGCGATTGCCGGGTTCGGACTCTTTTGCGCCGGGATCAGCGGCGTTGTCTCCCTGGTGTTCGGGGACGCCTTCATGACAGGGCAGTGGTGGTTCCCGGCTTTTGCGCCGGACCTTAAATATCTTTCTACCGTCGTGCTTTTCGACATCGGGGTGTATCTTGTCGTGGTCGGCGCCATCGTTGCCATTATCATCGGGTTGGAGGAAAGCGAGTAGATGGAAGTTGCGTTCTCCATCGTTGTCGGCGTGCTCTTCGCCATCAGCATCTATCTGTTGCTGTCTGGCTCGTTGATCCGTCTGCTGCTGGGCATATTCGTGCTGGGTAATGCGACCCATTTGTTGCTATTTGTCGTAGGCGGGTTGATGCGGAATGCGCCTCCATTGATTCCGGACGGGCTCATGGTCGCAGAGACAGCAACCGCCAATCCTCTGCCTCAGGCACTGATCCTGACAGCCATCGTAATCAGCTTCTCCCTGTTCTCCTTCCTGCTTGTACTCGCTTTTCGCGCTTATCAGACACTCGAGACTGTCAATACTGATGAGATGCGTGACGCTGAACCGGTCCCTGCCCAAACCGTACTGAGAGGCAGCGATGTTTGATAACGTTGGTTGGCTCGTTGTATGGCCTGTGGTCATCCCGATTCTGGGAGCCGCCCTCGCTGCGGTGGCTTGGGGGAATGAGCGGAGACAATCGATCCTAGGGGTGGCCGGTCTCGGTGCTCAGTTCATTGCAAGCATCGCACTGTTTTCGCATGTCTGGAGCCACGGGGTCGTCACCATGTCCATGGGCGGCTGGCAAGCTCCCTTCGGTATCGCTTTGGCAGCTGATACTTTTGGTGCAGGCCTCACCTTGGTCGGCAGCTTCGTTGGTCTGATCATCGCAGTGCATAGCATCGGAGCAACGGATGCGGCGCATCGCAGGGCCGGATACTTTCCTTTGCTACTTGCCCTGATGGCGGGTGTTGCCGGGGCGTTTTTGACCAGCGATATCTTCAATCTCTACGTTTGGTTTGAAGTCACCTTAATATCCTCATTCGGGCTCATTGTTCTAGGCGGTCGGCGGGAGCAAATTGACGGTGCCGTCAAGTACGCTTTCCTCAACTTGATTGCGACGACGTTACTTCTCATCGCGATCGGCCTCCTCTATGGCCTGACGGGGACACTCAATATGGCCGATCTGTCGGGCAAGGTGGCGGAACTACCCCAGGACTCAACTCTCGAGACCGTAGCTTTGCTCTTCCTCGTTTCACTGGGGATGAAGGCGGCCTTGTTCCCCCTGTATTTTTGGTTGCCGGCGGCCTACCACACACCGCTGCCGACGGTGTCCGCTATTTTTGCCGCTCTGTTGACCAAGGTGGGGGTTTATTCGTTGATCCGCGTCTTCTCATTGGTCTTCCCTGAAAGCGGAGACATGGCCCGTGAAGCCATGATCTGGGTTGCTGTCGCGACGATGGTGCTTGGTGCACTCGGCGCGATGGCGGAGTCTGATATCCGCCGTTTCGTCTCCTTTACTGTCGTGAGCGGTGTTGGCGTGATGGTCGGTGGTCTGGCTATCGGCACGGAGATGGCGCTTCTTGCTGCAATCTTCTACTTCGTCCATTCGATCATCATTTCGGCAGCTCTGTTCATTGCCGCCAGCATGATCGTCACGGCTGGGAAAGCGACAAGGATTGAAGACCTTGCGGGCCTGTACAAGCGAGCGCCTTTTCTAGCTGTCGGATTTCTGATCGTCGGTCTCTCTCTTTCTGGTGTGCCGCCGCTCGCAGGGTTCTGGCCCAAAGTCTTCCTCGTGCAGGCGGCTCTGGAAGCCGGATCGACTGTTCTCGTGGCTGGTATTCTGCTGTCCGGTTTCTTGACGCTGGTCGCCGTGGGTCGCGCTTTTGCCCTCATCTTCTGGAGAGCGAGTGAGGATGAAACACCGCTTCCGGATGCCGGACCTCTGGTGAAAGGCAGCCTGGGTGCCTTTGCTGTTACGACCATCGTCATCGGCCTCTACGCCGCGCCGGTGGTGGAGATATCCAACCGTTCTGCATTAGAACTCTTAAGTCCTGATGCCTACATTGATGCGGTCCTTGGGTCACCACTGGCGGCACTGGGGGCCGACGACGTGCCGAGAGCGGCGCTTTCTAGAGCTGGGAAGGAAATACAATGAACCTCCTTCTACTCAATTTTGTCCTGGCCCTGGTTTGGGGCGCGGTGACGGGGAGCTTCGCGCCCGGCAATCTGCTTTTCGGCTTCATCCTTGGGTTCTTTTCGCTGTGGCTCGTTCGTGAACGGTTCGATCGTCGAAACTTCTATCGCCCGGCTCGGATTTTTCGGTTGGTTTGGGAGTTCCTGAAAGAGCTTTTGCTTTCTTCCTACACAGTGGCATTGGATACGCTGCGCCCGCAGATGACCTTTGAACCGGCGATCATCGCTGTGCCGCTCGACCTGAAGAAGGACTCGGAAATCATGCTGCTGGCCAATCTGATCAGTTTGACGCCCGGGACCCTCAGTATCGATGTCTCGAGCGATAAATCGACCCTCTATATCCACGCCATGAATGTGGATGACTCGGATGAATTGCGGCGTGAGATCAAGGAAGGATTTGAGCACTTGATCAGGGATGCACTGGAGTAGAATGATGGAAGCGCTAGGTCAGACTTTCCTCGAATTTGCCATCACGGTTGCCTTTGCCTGTCTGTTGGTGGCTTTCGCATTTACAGTTTTTCGCTTGGTGCGGGGACCCAGCTTCGCCGACCGGGTGGTGGCTCTCGACTTTCTGATGCTGATTGGCATTGGCTTCATTGCCGTCAAGGCCGTTGTTTCAAGAGAGTACAGTTATATCGACGTGGCAATCGCCATGGCGCTGGTGGGCTTTCTGGCGACGGTGGCGCTTTCGCGCTACATCTATCGACAAGCGCAGATCACCGGTTCGGAGCCCAACGAACACGTGAAAGCTGGTCTTGAACATGAGGGTAATGCAACGAGTTCGCCTCGTCACCCGGGCCAGGGAGGCACGTCATGATAGACTTGATTACGGGCGTATTGATCCTGATTGGTGCCACTTTCTCCCTTGTCGCCGGGATCGGGTTGTTCCGACTGCCGGACGTCTATCTTCGCATGCACGCGGCAACGAAGGCGGGCACCTTGGGGTGTGGGCTAATGCTACTGGCTGCTGGTGTTCACTCTCAGGAATTGGAAGTGTTCGCCTGGGTGCTGGCGGGGATCTTCTTTCTGATGATTACGGCGCCGATCGGAGCGCATCTTCTTGGCCGTGCCGCGTACCTCGCCGGGGTGCCGATGTGGTCGCGGACGAAAGGCGATGCGCTAGCGGGTAAGTACGACAGCAAGCGCGAATTCCTGGAAGGCTACCAGTCCGAAAAATAGGACTTTCGGGGTTCTCAATGGAGATCCTCGGGTAGGACATATTGTCCGCTTAGGGTCAAGCTGACGTTAAGTATGCGATGTCGGCGTCTCAGTATGGCCGAAAAGTGCCTCCTTTAAGTCGCACAAAGGTGACGCCATTCATCTAGAGTAAAACCGGAGACAAGCGAATAGGTTCATTGGCGAACGTGGCTTTGCGGTGAAATCAATGAGTTAGGGCATTTCAGGCGATTCAAACACTTAAGTTAATCTTGTGACATATATACAACGCTCACCGATTTGGCCGAAATTACCGACCCTCAACCAGCTTCAATGGCACCGATGAACAAGATCAAGCGGCACGCTGTCTTGGATCACCCTAGCAATTCGATTTATCAATTCATCTCGCGGGTAAGTACGGCGAAAGATTAGATTTACCAAACGGCCAGCCTTCCCTGATGCTTGCGGTCGAAGTACCAATCCTTCATCGGCCCTGCTCCTACCGGCGAGCGTCAACGCCGGTGCCAGGGTGACGCCCCGGCCCGTAGCGACAAGGGAAAGTAACGTTTCAATACTGGTTTGAAATGTATTGATTTTTTCGTCTCCGGGTCGCCGATGACAAACATCCAGAACCTGGTCTCGGAGACAATGTCCATCCGACAGGAGCAGAAGTTCCTCGTGCCGAATTGCGTCAATTTCAAGGCTTGTCTCGCTTGCCAGCGGGTGGCTTGAAGACATGGCAACCCAGAACGGTTCTTCGTACAGGTCTCTGCTACTCAATTGAACCTCAATTGGCGAAGTTGCAATCACAGCACCATCAAGGTCTCCTGCGGCAACCCGTGTTTCCAGGTCCGTGGTTACGCTTTCCACCAATGTTAGCGATAAATCAGGCATCGTTTCTCGAATGGTCGCCAAAATCAGCGGTGCCAAGTAAGGGCCAATTGTTGAAATCATACCCAATCTAAACGCACCTGCGAACGGAGATTTTGCAGATTGTGCTGTCGCAATGATGTCGTCCGAAAGATGCAGAAGCTGCTGCGCCTGTGCAACAATTCGCAAACCTATGGGTGTTGTATGAACGGAACGATTGGTTCGCTCGAACAAGGTAACACCCAGAAAATCCTCAAGTTTGCGGATCTGGCCACTTAAGGCGGGCTGGCTAACATGGCAGCGCTCTGCCGCCCGACCAAAATGCCGTTCCTCGTCGACGGCAACAACATATTGCAGGTCTCTAATATTCATTAAAAGGGGTTTCCTTAAATAATCATAAGTTTAACCGATTGTTATGATCAGATCAATAAATTGTACATATCATTATTTGGCGTCTAAATTTCAACCCTCAAGACGCAAAACCCGAGACAGAAAGGAAACGATCAAATGAGCAAGTGCCCCATTATGACAGCCGCAAACGGAAGCCCCCTATCCGATAATCAAAACAGTCTGACCGCAGGCCCACGCGGGCCATTATTGGCCCAGGATTGGCCGTTGTTCGAGAAACACGCCCACTTCAACCGCGAAAGAATCCCGGAACGTGTGGTTCACGCGAAAGGCTCCGGTGCCTATGGTAAACTGACGATCACCGGTGACCTGACACCCTATACCAAAGCCAAAGTCTTTGAGGTTGGCACCGAAACCGAATGCTTTTTGAGGTTTTCAACGGTGGCCGGTGAAAAGGGTGCGGCCGATGCGGAGCGCGATGTCCGTGGTTTCGCGGTCAAGTTTTACACGGAAGAAGGCAATTGGGATATCGTCGGAAACAACACACCCGTCTTCTTCCTCCGTGATCCCTACAAATTCATGGACTTTATTCATAGTCAAAAAAGGGACCCACGGACCAATCTCCGTTCTGCGACCATGCAATGGGATTACTGGTCACATTCGCCCGAAGCCCTTCACCAGATCACCATTTTGATGTCTGACCGGGGGCAACCGGCCTCTTATCGACATATGAACGGCTATGGATCCCACACCTACAGCCTGATCAATGCGGACGGCGAGCGGTTTTGGGTAAAATATCACTTCAAAACAGAACAGGGTCAGAAAGTAAATTCCGGTGATCGTGTTTCTGAAATTGTTGGCGACGATCGTGAAAGCCATCAACGCGATTTGGTAGAGGCCATCGATAATGGAGATTTCCCCAGGTGGAAACTCAAAGTGCAAATCATGACAGAGGCGCAGGCGGATGAGACGCCCTACGACCCCTTCGATTTGACAAAAATCTGGCCGCATAGCGAGTTTCCGTTGATTGACGTTGGTACATTGGAACTGAACCGAAACCCTGAAAACTATTTTGCTGAGGTTGAACAAGCCGCCTTTACGCCTGCCAACGTCGTGCCCGGCATCGGACTGAGCCCGGACAAGGTCTTGCAGATGCGGGTTCTGTCTTACGGCGACGCACAGCGATACCGGATCGGTGCCAATCACCAGCACTTGCCGGTAAATGCGGCGCGGTGCCCCGTGCACACTTACCAGCGCGATGGTACGATGCGGTTTGATGGAAACGGGGGCGGGACTGTCAATTATGAGCCCAACAGTTTTAACGGCCCCGCCGAAGACCGGGCGCAGGCAGAACCGCCACTTCAGTTATCTGGCGATGCGGATCGTTATGACCACCGCCAGGGCAATGATGACTTTACCCAGGCCGGGGATCTGTTTCGTCTGATGCCCGACGACGAGCAACAGCGATTAATGGATACCATCGCGCAAGCTATGCAAGGCGTACCCGTCGATATTGTCGAACGACAAATCGGGTATTTCCGATCAGCAGACACGTCCTATGGCGACGGAATCGCCCAGCGTCTGGGGGTTTGAAGGGACATGTAATGCATTAAAACCAGACATCAGAAGCCCAACACTGCTAACCCGGTTTGTTGGGCTTCTTTTGTTATGTAACATGTTGTCACATCTCTAAACATTATACGTCTTTTGGATAAAGCTTCAACGGCGTATACTTTTTGTAGTGATCTTGTTAATCCTGTTTACCTTATTGTGGAACACCGCTTATGCTTGCTGAACTCCTCAATAACTGCCCGATCGGTGTCGCGATCGTTTCAGAAGATTTGCAACGGCGGCTGTATGCCAATCCTAAACTCGCCGAAATGTTCGGAGCCGAAACACCAGAAAGCATGCTTGTGGACCCGTTGGATAAATCCTGGTGTGATGTGGAACGCTTCAAACACATGCAGGCCTTTATGCAAACCGGTCAGGATCTGGAAAACTTCATTGCCAAACGAAAACGCGCCGACGGGTCTGAAATTTGGGTCTCGATGAACTCGCAGCGCGCCGAAGTTGACGGCCGGAAAGCCATCATCATGTGGCATGACGATGTGACCGAACTGGTGACGGCGCTGCGCGAAAGAACGAACCCCGACCAGCCGTTTAAGGCAACCGCGTAAAAAACGGGGGCAACGCGCCCCTTTAGACTATCTAGAGCAAAACCGGAGCGAATAGGTTCATTCGCGAACGTGGCTTTGCAGTAAAATCAATGAGTTAGGGCATTTCAGGCGATTTTTGAATCGCCTGAAATGCTCTATTGGCTGCTACAGCTCTGAACCCCAAACGACTTGCAGCACGTGCTGAGAACGGCGTCAGCCCGGTGCGCTGGCCCCTCAGGCTATTTGGTGACTTCTTTGACTATTTTCTGGGTATCGCCGTCATAGGTTGCACCGCCTATGAGTGTGGCCGCGCACCAAATGGCGGCTGGTGGGAAAATCAGGATCGCCGCGCATCCGGCAACACCCGCCGTCTTCCCCGGATTCTCTTTTGCCAGATCAACCGTTTCTTTAATAATGCTCTTTTCTTTTTCATCTTTTTCAGCGGCAAAACCAATTGTGGGCGCCGAAACAATGAGGGCAGCCATCAATAGAGATAAACATCTGCGCATGGGTTCGCTCCTGAAATTAAGGGTTCATAACAAGCATACAGAATGCCGATGACGATGGGAAGTTAAGGTTTTGCTGTCGTCATCAGGTTTCGGTTCCGCCGTTCACCTGGATCATCTGGCCATTTATGAACGCGCCTTTTTCTGAAGCCAGCAAGGATACGGCCGCCGCCACTTCTTCCGGCTCACCCAGCCTGCCGATCGGCACCCGCGATTCCATGGATCGGATATGAGCTGCCATTTCCCCATCTTCATCCTCAGGACGAATGGGTCCTGGAGACACGATGTTGGCTGTTATCCCTTGCCCGCCAAATTCCTTGGCCAGAGACTTGATCAATCCCCATGACCCATGTTTCGATACCGAAACGGGAGCGCGGCCGTTGTATCCATGAATGGCGTTCATACCGGCAAAATTGATAATCCGGCCCCACTGCTGCTCAATCATTCCGGGCAGGCAGGCCCGGGCGAGCCAGAACCCGGCGTTCATATTGACGTTTAGGACCCGATGCCAATCGTCTTCTGCCATCTCCAGAAATCCCGTATCTGGACGAATAGCCGCATTATTCACCAGCACATCAATGCGCCCATTGAACGCGAGGGCTTGCGCCGCGACATCCGCGGCACCGTCACCGCTGCCGACATCACCCATGGCGCTCGTCGCACGAACCCCAAGAGCTTCTGCCTCGGCATTTACCGCTTCACAGGCGGCGAGACTTTTTGACCCGTTTGTTACGATATCGAACCCATCTGCCGCCAACGCCAAAGCAACGGCCCGTCCAATATTTTGGCCGGATCCCGTAATCAACGCTGTTTTTCGACCTTCCTTCGAAGTCATTTCATAGCCCCTTCATTATCAACAAGGACCGGCACTTCGAAATAGGTGATCTCAGCTGTTGCCCCGTAACGATCACTGACTTTTTTCAACCAGTCCTCGCTATGGAGGGCTTCCGCCAGTGCCCGTTCGGTCCATACATAAAAACCACCGACTCGTTTTTTCCCGTCATAGAGATAATACTTTCGTTGCAATCCCGCTGTTCCGTCGTAATTGGGGGCACTTGCCTCAAACGCCGCGATCACTTCATCGCGTGGCTGCGGCTGCGGGAGATCAATTTGAACATAGACGGTAATCATCAATTATTTCCTCTTCGATTGGGCATCTGACTGCTTGATCCGCCAGATCAACATGTCAATGCGATCCTGGCCAAAGAACGGCTCATCTTCGAACACCATACAGGGCACGCCCCAATGTCCCGCGGCTTCAAGGCTTTGACCGTTGGCATCCACTTCCGCATCAAAAGCTGCGGACGTGTCGTTGGCAAGCCGCACGAGCTCTGCGTAATCAAGCCCGACGCTGGTTGCGCGGTTTTCAATATGGTTCCCGCTATCCCAACCTTGCGTTTCTCCGTCCCAGATCAGCCGCATGAGGGCTTGCAGGAACGCATGCTCGGCTCCCAGCTCGCGGGCTGCCAGAGCAAGGCGGGTTAGTCTTCGAATATAGGGCTGATCGGCGATGGGCTCGCGCGTTTGCTGATCAAACACCAAGGGGTCCGGCTCCGGTCGGGCGTAAGGAATTTCAAGATACGCCGCCGTTCGAAGCGAATCGATCCCGTTATAAGCCGGGTAGTTTGGGTGAAGACGGTTAAAGTATCCCTGTCTGCGCATGGCGCCCGGCCAAACATGGCGTGTGTTGATGGAAACATCCAACTCGTTTGGTATCTTAAACAATCGATCCATCGACAGATAACAATAAGGGCTGCGAAACGACCAATAGAGGTCGATGGGTTTGGTCATGATGAATTTCCCTATCTGCCCTGAGAACGTCAGTCGAACCGGTTTTGAACGGTTCTAGAGTAAAAACCCGCTTAACTTTTGACCTGATATCCCGTCTTGAAAATCCACCAGACGGTGGCGATGCAAATCGCCAGGAACAGGGTAATCATGGCAAGGCTTAATTCAACACTTACGTCATTGATCTCGTAAAAGCTCCAGCGAAAGCCGCTGATCAAATAGAGAACCGGATTAAACAGTGTCACCTTTTGCCAGAACGGCGGCAGCATATCGATGGAGTAAAAACTACCCCCTAGAAACACCAGAGGTGTGACAACCAGCAGCGGCACAATCTGCAATTTCTCGAAATTGTCCGCCCAGATGCCAATGATAAACCCGAACAGGCTGAACGAGACCGCCGTCAACACCAAAAAAACCATCATCCAGACGGGATGTGCGATCTGGATGGGGACGAACAATCCGGCGGTCGCCAGAATGATCAGGCCCAGAACAATCGACTTGGTCGCCGCAGCACCCACATAACCCAAAACAATTTCGAAATAAGAGACGGGCGCCGACAGCAGTTCATAAATGGTTCCGGTAAATTTCGGAAAATAAATGCCGAACGAGGCGTTGGAGACGCTTTGCATGAGCAAGGACAACATAATCAGGCCAGGAACAATGAACGAGCCATAACTGATTCCGTCAATTTCCGTAATCCGACTGCCAATGGCCGAACCGAAGACAACAAAATACAGCGACGTCGAGATCACCGGCGAGACGATGCTTTGAAACAGGGTGCGCCAGGTGCGGGCCATTTCGAACATGTAGATGGCTTTTACGGCATGGATGTTCATTGATTGTCTCTGACCAGGTTGACAAAAATGTCTTCAAGCGAGCTCTGCCTGGTATTTAAATCTTTAAAGGAGATCCCGGCCCCATTCAGTGCGGAAAGCAAGCTCGTGATGCCAGTACGTTCCGCCTGCGTATCGTAGGTGTATGTCAGATGCGCCCCGTCACTGGAAAGCTCAAGACCAAATTTATCCAGCTCGGCGGGCACCGCGTTTATCGGGTTCGTCAAGTCCAGCGTCATCTGTTTTTTGCCAAGTTTGCTCATCAACTCCGATTTATTCTCAACGAGAATGATCTCGCCGTTGTTTATGACGCCGACCCGTTCGGCGATGGCTTCGGCTTCTTCGATGTAGTGCGTTGTCAATATGATTGTGACACCCGTCTCCTGCAATTTGCGCACAACCTCCCACATATCCTTGCGAAGCTCGACATCCACACCCGCTGTTGGTTCGTCCAAAAACAAGATTTGCGGTTCGTGCGACAAAGCTTTGGCGATCAACACCCGGCGCTTCATACCGCCAGAAAGCGCCATGATCATGTTGTCTTTTTTATCCCACAGCGACAGATCCTTAAGCACTTTTTCGATGTATGCCGGACTGGCCGGTTTGCCGAACAGGCCGCGACTGAACGAGACCGTATCAAATACCGTCTCAAAGGCATCGGTTGTCAGCTCCTGGGGAACCAGGCCGATCATGCTGCGGGTCTTGCGGTAGTCCTTGATGATATCGTGACCGTCAACCGTAACCGTTCCGCCGGTTGGGCTGACGATGCCGCAAACGATGCTGATCAGCGTCGTTTTGCCAGCCCCATTGGGCCCCAGCAGCGCCAGTATTTCGCCTTTCCGAATATCCAGATCAACGCCTTTAAGGGCGACAAAATCGGATGCGTAGGTTTTTGATAAATTGGAAATGGAAATCAGCGTGGACATGACCGGACTATAACTGATTATTCGGGAACGTCAGGAGTTTATTGCGTTAGATTTCTTTTATCTGGAACCTCTTTAATCTTATGCGACCCTGCCTCAATTATCTCCAGACACCCCTGATACTGAACGATCAATCCGGTAAAGATTGCCTTGATTTCTACACTAAAATGGAATAGCCCGTGGCTTTCAAATTCGGAGGCTTCACCTCCTGGAGCTAAGATAAGAGGCATGGGAATTCCGAACAATCGCCAGCTCCGGACAACAATTTTTATCCGATCAGACTCAATCAACATTGCTAAACCTACCGAAACAGGGCCAAATTGTTCATGAATCAAGCCGTCTCTCTTGGTTTTGTGAAGTCGTTGTATACTTTGAAATTCTTTACCCGCAAAATTCCGTGTCCAGAGTTCCTGATCACCTTGTTTTTCAAATGAAACGGTTACCGGCACTTGCTCGCCCGCGTTGGGAAACCCCAATATCCCGGCAACCACACGTGATAAAAGGCTTTTTCCCCGGACAACCCTTGCCGTACCTTGAGCCGTCAAACGATCTTTCAAGTTATGCATTTCTCTCAAACTATGTGGTAGCTTTGGCCATTGGTCGCCAAGGGTCTGTTGATACAACGGCTGGTTTACCGTTGCCGAATTTTGAATCCGAAACCCCGAATATATACGGCGGTTCTCGAACAGCTTTTGGTAGGCATCCAGCTCAATTTCAGTGGCTGCCGAGCGTGCCCCAGGCTCTAAAGGTTTACCATCAAGAATACGCCGGATAAGAATTTCCAACGCCATGGACGGAATGAACGGGCCGTCTTCCCCTTCCGCAACCATATGCCAGCTTCGGGTTTCTGTGGCACCCGTCTCTGTCTTGCCAACGACTTCGATAAACATCCCGCCGCGATCATCGCCCCATCGAAAATGATTGATAACCTGATGAAAGAGCCAAGCCAATGGGCGCAAGCTTGGCAGGAGGCGCAGCCGAACGAGCCATGCGAGCCCTATTAGCATCCGATGATAAACTTCCGGGACTGGTCCAGCTCCCATCCACACTGTACGAAGACCCGGCCACAAATTAGGCAAAACTTGCAGGTCGGGAACGTCAACAAGGGAAAAGAGCCTGCGACGTAGGGGAGTGTAGCCGGGAGGTGCTATGGTATAGGAAGTGGTTTCCGTTAATCCGAATGTTTCTATCTTTTTTGCGTTCCGCACAAGAGAAAGCGGCTTGCCAGCGTAGGACGTAATAGCCTTGATCACGTTCAAGCCGACTCCTGCGTAAGGGGACGGCGCAATTCCACCGCGCACCGTAAAGTCCGGAGCTAGCCCAGAGGTTAATTTGCGCAGGACCGCTGCCGTCAAGACTGGGAAACTACTCACACCGGATCGGATACAAACGCCTTTTTGTTTGGCTATGGCGTCAAACGTGGAAACGTTACTTACAAACTCTGAAGCATCCGCAAAGTCCAGATAAGTAATACCCAAATCTATACAGGCCCTGACCAATCGGTAGGGATCCTCGCCGTATATTTGATAGGGGCCACTGGCGTCAATGAGTACATCCGGGTTTTGGGGCTTTAGCTGGTCAATCGGGCTTAGGTTACGATCAAACATCAGTGGCGTGATCGTGGCTTTTGCCTGCTCTTCTAGCCGGGTACAAAAATCGATAGCTTTTGCACGCGAGCGCCCGGCAACAATCAGATT
>Ga0316204_10006370_pt1 | contig 18243 bp, 15 predicted proteins | sample 6monrhotite_MG_2_FD_205661 | JGI IMG/M metagenome (GOLD analysis project Ga0316204, IMG submission 205661) | Microbial mat bacterial communities from mineral coupon in-situ incubated in ocean water Damariscotta River, Maine, United States -... | ecosystem: Environmental > Aquatic > Marine >... | reverse complement strand
TTAGCGCAGCGAGCACACGTCGAATCTACCCAGGGGCACCGCGCCACCCAAGACGGTCGGGAAGTCCAACAACACAACAGGCAGAACGACGGCGCCTCGACGAGACGCTCAAACTACGAGCCCGCGACTGCCGAGACCGATCGAAGCGTCACCAAAAACATCCGCCAAACCGAGCCGAACCCGCCGAACCCGCCGAACCAGCCGAACCAGCCGAACCAGCCGACCCGCCGACCCGACAACCGACCCGCCGACCCGACCCACCGACCCACCGACCCACCGACCCACCGACTCTAAAGAGGTATCCCCCAACCAACCACCGCCACCCCCACCCCCCCCATCAACATCAACCCCACAACAAACGTAGGCCCCAACGCACTCACAAGAGCCGCCCAGCGAGGAATCCCCAGCGCAACCCGCAACCCAATCGCCCGATAGAAACCAGCAACGACAGGCGCAACGAGCCAACCCAACCCCGGGATCACAAGCAGCACATCGACGGCCGCGGCGTAACCGGTGATCCGCTCGATGACGTCCCACTCGCGGCGGTTCGCGGTGAGGACCGTCAGGAGCCAGACGGCGGCGGTCGTGGCCAACATGCGCAGGTGCATCACGAACGGCAGCGCCAGCAGCACCGGGGCGGCCAGCGGGATCAGCTCGGCCCTGCTCAAGCCCAGCGTGAGCAGCCCCGGCCCAACGCTGAGGGTTCCCACCAGTACGCCGAAGCGCAGGGCGCCGCTCTCGGTGCCCTCGGGGAGATCCCGGAAGAAGCGAAGCGGATCCCAGATGACGCGCCGGAAGGTGTGCCACGCGGCCGCGAGGCGGCCCAGCTCGTCGCGGGCCTCCCAGGGGACAGGGACGGCCCAGGAGTCCGCGCCGTCGGCGGCGGCTCGGTAGGGGCAGCCTGGGGCCTCGCAGCCGAAGACCTCGCAGGTGGCGCAGAGGTTGTCGCCGCAGCGCTCGCAGGCGCGCGCCGCCGCCTCGCTGGTGTGGCGGGCGCAGGTCGCCTCGACGGCGGGTGCCGTCAGAGAATCCTCGCGATGGCCTGTCCCACCTGCACCATCTCTCCCTTCGGCAGATCCCAGGCGAGCTTACCCTTCTCCGCCACGAGGACGACCGTGGAGCCGAGGTTGAAGCGCCCCAGCTCCTCGCCGCGGGCGACGGGGATCGCGGCCTCGAAGTCGCGGGTCTCGGCGCCCTGAGCGCTGGTGTTGGTGACAATGTCGGAGAAGGAAGCGGTCATTCGTCCGACGCCGTAGGCGCCGACCAGGACAACGGCGATCTCCCCGGCGGACTGCGTGGCGACGCGGACGACGAGGCGCTCGTTGACGGCGAAGAGGTTCTCGACCTTGCGGGTCGCCGCGGGGAAGACGGGCCAGAGGCGGCCGGGCAGGTAGCGGTAGCCGAGGATCCGCCCCTCGGCCGGGTGGTGGACCCGGTGGTAGTCGCGGGGGCTCAGGTAGAGGACAGCGTACTCGCCGTCTTCGTAGCGGTCGTCGCCCAGCATGTCCTTGATGTTCAGCTTCATCCCGGCGTCGTCGGGGAGCTCGTGGCCCTTCAGGGAGCCGAAGGACGCGGCGCGGGCGTCCGCGGGGGAGACGAGTACGCCGGGGGCGGGATCGATGGGTCGCTTGCCCTCGCGCATGGCGCGGACGAAGAACTCAGCGAGGGTGGGATAGTCCTCGACGGTCCCGACGAAGTCATCCATGTCCACGCTGTAGCGCTTGCAGTACCAGCGGATGACGGCGTGGTGGATGGACGAGGAGATGGGGAGGCGGGCGAACCAGCCGTTCATCCGGGCGCCCAGGCGCTGGGGAACCACGGAGAGGACGGTGATGATCAGGGCGTCTTTCATGGGGCTGACTGATATCGGGTAGCCACCTGCGCGGCGAGTCGTCGGCTCACCCCTCCAGCAGCGCCGCCCAGGTTCCCTTCCCCACGACGCCGTCATCATTCAGCTCGTGGTCCCGCTGGAAGGCCTGGACCGCCCGGGTGGTGCCGCCGCCGAAGTCGCCGTCGACCTTCTTGGCCTGGTAGTAGCCGGCCTGCTGAAGCGCGGACTGCAGGCGCTCCACGTCGCTGCCCTCCGCGCCCTTCCGCAGGGTGGGCAGGCGCTCGGCGACCGGCGCGACGCTCACGGCCTGCGGGGTGCCGCCGAGCAGCGCGCCCAGCTCCTCGGCGCCGATGCGGTGGACGGCCTCGGGGGTCTGGGGGGTGCCGTCGCCCGAGCCGGGGAAGACCACGAGGGTGACGCCGCCCTCGATGCCGCCCCAGGGCTTGACGACCCCGCTCTTGAGCTTGACCCAGGGGTTGTTGCCGAGGGCCTCGTGCAGCGCGAGGGAGCCCTCCCCCAGCTTCTCGTCGGGGCCGACGTCCGCGAAGATGGCGTAGGCGAGCTCGCCCTTGTAGAGGAGCGCGCCGACGTCGCCCAGCTTGACGCCGTGCTGCTGGTACCAGCCCAGCGGGAGCACGAAGAAGGGGATGTCGTGGGTGTTGACGTACTTGTCCTGGCCCTTGCGGCCGGGGTAGCGCAGGGACGTCTGGACCTGACCGTGCTCGGGATCGACGGTCAGCGAGTCGGCCGAGCCGTCGGCGTCAACCTGGAGGGCGCTCTGGATGAGGAGGGCGCCGGTGGGGTGCTTCCGGATGGCGGTGACGCCCTTCATCTTCTGGTACTGGAGCGCGCCGTTCTTCTTGATGACGGCCCCGGTGCTGTTCTTGCGGACGACGCTGTACAGCGAGACGTCCTTGCCGCTGGAGAAGGCGGCGTCCAGGGTGCCGGGGGTCGCCGGGCGGGTGGTATCGGCGGGCGGGGAGAGCTCAGCCAGATCGGCCACGAGGCCAGCGGCGGTGCTGGAGCGGCACTCGTCCTCGGCGTTGGCGAACAGCGGCGCGGCGAGGCAGGCGAGGAGGAGGGTGCGCTTCATCATTCTCTCCAGCGGACTTCGGGGAGTATAGGTCACCCCGCGTGTCGTGATCGGCTGCCCGGCGCTGGGGCCTCAAGTCGGTGCTGTAGCCTCATCAGCAACGGAGCGACCATGCCAGCGCACGCCCCCCAGCACCCACAGTGGACGATCGCGTCCCTGACGCGCGAACACGCCGAGGCCGACCTCGACTTCTGGGTGGGCTGCGACGATCGTGGCCGCGTGGGGCTGTTTCTGCCTTCGCTGATCGGAGCCATCGGCGTCGCGAACCCGCCGGAGCGACCGCTCGAGGACGCGGACGTGCAGGCCTGCGGCGACGCGCTCTACCTGTGGCTCTACGACACCCTCGCGTTCCCCTTTGATCACATCGAGTCCGACAAGTTCGCGCGCGCCGCGGAGGCGCGCGGCCTCTTCCTCTTCCACCACCCCGACGGGCCGTTCACGCAGCCGTACACCCGGACGCTCCTCCCGCGGAGTCCGTGCCTGCTGGGCGCGCTGCCCGAGGATGTGCGCGCCGCGGCGAGACCCGTGACGCTCCCCGGCGCGATCTTCGCGGAGCAGGACCGTATCCAGCCCGCCGAGCACGCCCCCTGTCTGGTCCCGGCTTGCGGCTACTTCCGCGACGCCGCCGACACCAGTGACGGGCTCGAGTATGTGCCCGGCGCTCACGGGCGGGAGCGCTTCGAGCAGATCTTCGGGCACACGAACCCCGTATCCGAGGTCGCGATCGAGGCCCTCCTGGAGTCCCTGCGGGCGGAGTGGCGCCTGCTCCTGCTCCTTTGGATGTCCGGCGCGACCCGCTGACGCCTCAACAGCGCCTCTCCGCCCACTCCAACCTCGGAAGAGTCATTACATTCGCACGGAATCAAACGACTGGAGGAGCCGGCATGGACTGGAGATCGATTGACGAGGCCATCGGGCAGGGGTTCAGCGGCGCTGTGCGGGTGACCCTCGACGGGAAGGTCGTCTACCAGCGGGCAGCGGGCATGGCGGACCGCGCCAACCGGCTGCCCAACACCCTCACCACGCGCTTCGGCATCGCCTCGGGGACCAAGCTGCTGACCGCGTTGACGATCGGCGGCCTGATCGAAGACAGCCCGCTCACGCTGGACACCCCGCTCCGGGACTGTATCGGCGAGCCGCTGCCGTTCGACCCGGGCGCGGTCACCATCGCGCACCTGCTCACCCACACCTCCGGGCTGCCGGACTACTTCGACGAGGAGCTGTTCGACGACTACGACGACGTCCACTTCTCGATCCCCTGGTACGCCCTGCGGGGGCCGCGGGACTACCTGCCGCTCTTCCCGGACAGCGTCACATCCGCCCCCGGCGAGAAGTTCGCCTACAACAACGGCGGCTTCATCCTGCTGGGGATCGTGATCGAGGCGCTGACCGGGGGAACCTTCACCGAGGCGGTCAGCGATACGGTCCTGCATCCCGCGGGCATGGACCGCTCGGGCTTCTTCGCGATGAACCGGCTGCCTGAAGAGACCGCGCTGGGCTACATCAAGGACGATCAGGGCTGGCGCACGAACGTCTTCAACCTGCCGATCATCGGCGCCTCGGACGGCGGGCTGTTCTCGACCCTCGACGACATCGACGCGCTGTGGGCGGCGCTGTGGGGCGGCAAGATCCTCTCGCCGGCGATGGTGGAGGCGTTCGCCGCGCCGGCGGCGCGCAGCTCCGAGGAGCGCTCCTATGGCCACGGACTCTGGATCGATGAGCCCCCTGGCGGGCGGGTCCACCTCATCACCGGCGCCGACGCCGGGGTGTCCTTTCAGTCTCTGGTCCAGCGTGATCGCGGGCTTCGACTCACCGTAATGAGCAACTCCTCGCAGGGCGCCTGGCCGATTGTACGAGCGCTGAAGGAGATGTTGATCAAGTAACGGTAACGGTAACGGTCTGCTGTCCAATACGGTACCGCGAACGCACCGCAATCACACGATACAGAGTGATATGAACGCCATCCTCTACTGCGGTATCCAGGGCGCCGGGAAGTCCACCTGGTACGCCGCCCACCACGCCGCGACGCACCTGCGCCTGAACCTCGACATGCTCCGCAACCGCAGCCGGGAGGCGGTGCTGCTCCACGCCTGCCTCGCGGTGGGCCAGCCCTTCGTCGTGGACAACACCAACCCCGGCCGCGAGACGCGCCGCCGCTACATCGCCGCCGCGAAGGCCGCCGGCTACAGCGTCGAGGCCATCGCCTTCGAGGTGCCGCTGAGCCTGGCCCTCTCCCGCAACGCGGGCCGGACGGGCAAGGCGCGGGTGCCCGACGTGGCTATCCGCGGTACCCTGGCGAAGCTGGAACGCGTCGAGCTGGACGAAGGCTATGACAGGCTTGTCCGGGTCGTGCTGAACGAAGCCGGCGAAGCGACCGTGAGTGAGGAGCGACCAGATGTCTGACAAGACCGCCTTCGGCGACCGGATGAAGTCCTACGAGAAGCGTGAGGCCGGTCGGCGGTTTCTGCCCATGCTGCCGGTGTGTGTACGCATCGACGGCAAGCGCTTCAGCCGGTGGACCCAGGGGTTGAAGCGACCGTACGATCAGCGGCTCTCCGATCTGATGGTCGCGGTCACTGTCGCTCTCGTGGAGCAGACCGGCGCGGTCATCGGCTACACACAGTCCGACGAGATAAGCCTGGTGCTCTTCAGCGATGACGCCAAGCGCCCCGTCTACCTCGACGGCCGCATCCAGAAGATGACCTCCATCCTCGCCTCCAGCGCCACCGCGAGCTTCAATCACGAGGCCCGGGAGCGGCTGCCGGAGCGGGCCGGGATGCCCGCCCTGTTCGACTGTCGCTGCTGGCTCGTGCCCACGCTGGAAGAGGCCGCCAACACCCTGCTCTGGCGAGAGCGGGACGCCACCAAGAACTCGGTCAGCATGGCGGCGCGGCACTACTACGAGCACGGGGCGATCCACGGGAAGACCGGCGTCGAGATGCAGGACATGCTGCACGAGAAGGGGGTGAACTGGAATGACTACCCGGCCTTCTTCAAGCGCGGCACCTTCGTTCGGCGTCGCTCCGTCACCCGGCGGTTCACCGCCGATGAGCTGGCCGCGCTGCCTGAGCGCCATGAGGCGCGCCGCGACCCGGAGCTGATGGTGACCCGAAGCTCGGTGGAGCCGCTGGCGATGCCGCCGTTCAGTAAGGTCATCAACCGGGTCGGGGTGGTCTTCCGCGGAGAGACACCCGAGCTGGCGGGCGAGTAGCCGGAGCTGACCTCGCCGACAAGTACCGGCCCTCCCACGCTGACTGTATCAGCATGTGGCCCGCTACGGGCTACGTCACCAGCTCGGCGCGCTGTAGCCACAAACACCGAGCACACCAGCACGAGGTCGAACATGTCCAGAGACATAAAAGACGAGAGGGCCTCTGAGTCGTTTGTACAGTTCGTATTCCCATCCGCGTATCAGCTTGGACTCCAGCTCCGCAAGAGGATGGACATGCATCAAATCGTCGAGGCGATCTGGCAGGCCCAGCGGGAACAGGCTTCGGAGTAACAAGAGAACATCATGAACTCACAATCTCCCCCTGAAAGACTGTTCATCAAGCTACAGAAGCTGCTCACCGACCCCGTCAGATACAAGCCCTGGGCTACTGACGAGTGGGCTCCTTCGCTCCGCGAGCTGCTGTGGGACGTCAACAAGACATACCTCAGCTCCCAGGTCCAGCGCGCACCGTTTGCGACATTCACCCTGCGCTTGTCCAACAGCCCCATCAGCGATGACTCGCTGAAGAGGCTCGCCGATGACCCATGCCTGAAGGGGCGTGCTCGCAGCCCGTTGGTTGAGCCCCTCTCGCTGAGCCCCCACCCTCCACCAGACCGTGCCATCAGGCGCGCGCCAACTGCGAAGAGGCCCCTTTGTGGATAATGACGCGGTCTCGTTAAGTCCCCACCTTTCGCCAGAACGCGCCGCATGGCGCGCGCCAACATCGACTGCGTACCGTTGCGGAACGTGCCGTCCCAGCGTCAAGGCGAGAGGGTGTTGCGACGTCAGAGGTACGCATTCGCAGTTGGCGCGCGCCTGATGGCACGGTCTGGTGGAGGGTGGGGGCTCAGCGAGAGGGGCTCAACCAACGGGCTGCGAGTACACCCTGCCTGAAGAGTGTACGCTTTCTGTCGTTTCCAACGCAGAGCAACAGCCCCAAAGCCATGCTGTACTTCCTCAAATCAAGGCACCTGCGGAGTCTGCGCGGGGTCATGCTGTCAGCGTTCTCGGGGGGAGTCGATGGCGTCCGTGTGCTCGCCCATACGAGCCGCTTACCGAGCCTCCAGACGCTCGGCCTCAGCTGCTCCAATATCGGCGATGAAGGCATCAAGGAGCTCGCGGGCTCCCAGTCCCTCACATCCCTGAAGACGCTCGACCTGCAAGAGAATCAGATCACCGACGTCGGCTTGTTCGAGTTCGCCAACTCAGACAAGCTGCCAGCGCTCAAGACCCTCAACCTGGAAGAGTGCCGGGTCAGCCAGCGGGGATACCTGGCGCTCGCGTGCAGCCTCACGCTGTCGCGCTCAATCACGAGCTTTTATCAGTGTGAGCTCAATAGAAAGAGCGCGGAAGAGCACGCGAAGAAGCACGGTGTTGAAGTCCGACCGGGGATGAGCATCCCGGAGATCGTCAGCGCGATACGCGCTCGACGAGGAGCGGAACACGCCAAGCTGATGAAGACACAGTCCTGAGAGCCCCGTCCTTGATAGTAGGGGGCATGGGTAGCAGCACCGGCCGCATCTTCCGTGTCACCACCTGGGGCGAGTCCCACGGAGCCACTGTCGGCGCGGTGATCGAGGGCTGCCCGCCGGGGCTCGCGCTCGACGTCGCCGCGATTCAAGCGGAGCTGGACCGCCGCCGGCCGGGGCAGTCCGCCATCGTCACCCCCCGCAAGGAGGCCGACCGGATCGAGGTGCTGTCCGGGGTGTTCGAGGGCGTGACGCTCGGCACCCCCATCGCGCTGATGGTCCGCAACAAGGACGCCGACCCCCGCGCCTACGCCCCCTTCGCCGACAAGTACCGCCCCTCCCACGCCGACTACACCACCGAGGCCCGCTACGGCCTGCGCGACTGGCGCGGCGGCGGCAGAGCCAGCGCCCGGGAGACCGTGGGTCGGGTCGCCGCCGGGGCTATCGCCCGGCAGGTGCTGACCCACGTCGGGGTGGAGATCATCGCCTGGGTAGATCAGGTCGGGGACATCGGCGCGGCGGTCGAGTCGACCGGGGTGACGCGGCCGGCGGTCGAGGCCAACATCGTGCGCTGCCCGGATCCGGCGGCGGCGGCGGCCATGGAGGCGCTGATTCGGGCGGTGCGAAAGGACGGGGACACCATCGGTGGGATCGTAAAGGCGGTCGCCCGGGGGGTGCCCGCTGGCTGGGGCGACCCGGTGTTCGACAAGCTGGAGGGCGATCTGGCGAAGGCCATGCTGTCGCTGCCGGCGGCCAAGGGCTTCACCTCCGGCAGCGGCTTCGGCTCGGTGGGGATGCGGGGCAGCGAGCACAACGACCGGTTCATCAACGAAGGCGGCGCGATCCGTACGGCGAGCAACCGCTCCGGTGGTATCCAGGGCGGGATCTCCAACGGAATGCCCGTCGAAATCAGCGTCGCGTTCAAGCCCGTGGCGACCATCTTCCAGGCCCAGGAGACCGTCAACCGCGCGGGCGAGGCCGTGCCCCTGAAGCCGCGCGGGCGGCACGACCCCTGCGTGCTGCCGCGGGCGGTGCCCATCGTGGAGGCGGCCATGGCCATGGTCCTCTGCGATCACTGGCTGCGGACGCCGCGGCGGCTGTGACACGCTCACCACCATGAGCAGCTCCCGACGTTCCCGGCGCTCCGATGCCGCCTACCGGCTGGCGATCCTGGCCGCGGCGGGGGTGGCCGCCGCCTTCTACGCCGCGCTGCTCGCCGACCCCATGGCCCTGTCGCCCAACCCGGACTGGGCCAAGGTGGCGCTGCTGGTGATGATCGGCCGGCGGGGGCTGCTGGCGGGAGACGGCCCGCCCGTCTGGCCCTTGGAGATCGACGGGGGCTTCCCCCAGCTCGGGCACCCCCACGATCTCTTCGGGGGTCCCTTCGCCCTGCCGCTGCTGCTCGTGCCCGCGATCGTCGGGGTCAAGGTGCTGGTGGTGGCGCTGGCGGCGCTGGGTTCGGCGGGGATGGCCGCGCTGGCGCGGCGAGGGCTGAACATGCGACCGGGGGCCTGCGCGCTCGCCGGGGCGCTCTTCACTGTCGGCGGGGCCCTGCCGGCGTACATCCGCAGCGGCGCCATCAACAAGTCCTTCCTGGTGCTGCTGCCCTGGCTGCTGGTGGGCTACCACGCGGGCGGGCGGCGAGGCGCCGCGGTGGCCGGCCTGTCCGCCGCCGCCATCGTGCTCGACGCCGGCTGGGCGGCGCTGTTCGGCTTCGTGGGCGCGGCCGCATGGATCGCCCTGGATCAGCTCGGGCGTCCGCGGCTGAACCCCCGGCTCGTGGGAGGCGCGCTGGCGCTGGTGCTGGCCCTGTCCGCCGGCAAGCTCGCGGGGGCCCGGCTGCTGCTGAACATGCCGTCGGTGGCGCTGCCCAAGAAGACCGAGACGGTCGCCGCCTACTTCGAGAAGGCCGACTTCTTCGATCCCCTGTCACTGCCCGCGAGCCTCATCACCCGCCCCATCCTCGACGGGCCGCTGGCCCCGCTCGACTTCGACGTGTTCTTCCTGGGGCTGCCCGCCGCGGCGCTGCTGCTCCTCGGGCTCACCGCCGCGCGGCGGCGCTGGCGGCTGGCGCTGCTCACCGCCGCGCTGTTCTTCCTGGCCTCGCGGGCCAACGCCACCTGGGGGCCCTTCCGCCTGCTGCTGGAGGTGGCGGAGCCGGCGCGGGGGCTCTGGAAGCTCGACAAGTACAGCCTGGTGATGGTGGCCATGGTGCTGAGCCTGTGGGCGGCGGCCGGCTACGACGCGCTGCTGGATTGGCTGGAGCGCCGCGAGCGCCCCCTCGGCTCGCTGCTGGCGATCGGGACAGGGCTGCTGATCGCGCTGCCGGCCTTCGTGGCCAACCGCCCGCTGATCGGCGATCTCTTCCCTGGAGAGGCGCCGGCGCTGCCGCTGGCGGAGCTGGGCTGCCCCGAGCCGGCGGTCATCGAGGTGCGGCGCTCACCGGACGCGACCGTCGCGGAGGGACACTGGCAGGACAACGACGCCCTGCTGCGCTTCCTGGTGGTCCGAGACGGCGGGGTGGTGAGCCAGCTCTCGGACTTTGAGCGCGACCCGCCGGGGACGCGGCCCTGCGGCGTCATCACCGCCAACGAGCTCGACTGGCGGCTGCTGCTCTCCGGCTCACGCCCGCTCTACACCAGCGCCGCGCGAGCGGACGCGCCGATCCGGCCGGCGCGGTTGTTGTCAGATGACACACCGATTTCCGCATCTCTTGGCGCGGGGAGCGCCAGCGCCGTGGGACTGGATGGGAGCGGTGGAACTCTGGTCTTCAACCTCCCTTATCATCCGGCGTGGCGTCTGAGTGAGGGCACGCTCAGGTCCGTCGATGGGCAGCTTGCCGCCGAGGTTTCGCCCGGCGTGGAGGCCCTGAGCGCGCGGCTCCCGACGTCCGGTATCACCGCGGCCTGGGCGCTCAGCCAGCTCGTCTTCTGGCTGGTCTTCGGCTGGCTGGTGCTCGGTGAGATGCGCCAAAGCAAGGGCTGAGCACTGTAAAATCAAGCTCCCGGCCACAACCCCACGCCAGAGATGACTGGATGAAAGCGCTCCTCGTCTACCTCTCCACAGAGGGGAACGCCTACTTCTTCAACGCCCGGCACTTCAACGAGATCCGCGCCTTTCCGAAGCTCGGGTTGCAGTACCTCTCCGCGATGCTTGAGCGGGAGGGGGTGCCCACTGAGTTGATGGACCAGAGCCTGAACCCCTTCACCGGCGCCGATCTGGAGAGGCTCTTCAAGAGCGGAGAGTATCTGCTGGCGGGCTTCTACTGCGCCTTCACCATGGAGGACATCGTCACGGACACGGTGCGGCGCCTCCGGGAGGCGGGGGTCACCACCCCGTTCGTGGTGGGCGGCCCCGGCACCACCGTGGCTGAGCCCTTCCTCGAGGCGGGCTTCGACTTCGTCGCCCACGGCGAGGGCGAGCAGACCATCGTGGACGTCCTGGAGTACGTTCGCGGCGACCGGGAGCACGCGGAGGTCCGCGGCGTCACCACCATGGCGGACGGGGCGCTGGTCAAGCACCCGCCCCAGCCGCTGATCCGCGACCTGGACAGCATCCCCTTCCCCAAGCGGACCCGCGAGGAGGTGATGAAGTCCTACGACTACCACCTCCTCTCGATGCGGCTGCCGTACATCAGCATGATCACCTCCCGGGGATGCCCCTACAAGTGCAGCTTCTGCGCGTCGGGCAACTTCTGGGAGAACCGCCTGCGCCTGCGCACCCCCGCCAACGTGGTGAAGGAGATCGAGGAGGCGAAGCGGGAGTTCGGCATCCGCTTCGTGAGCTTCAAGGACGACGTCTTCGGGCTCAAGCGGCGCTGGCTCGAGGCCTTCTGTGACGCGATGATCGCGAGCGACAACGGCGTAAAGTGGTCCTGCATCATGCACATGTCCAGCCTGCGGCACCTGGAGCTCGCCGAGAAGATGGCCGCCGCTGGGTGCACCTCCATCGTGCTGGGGGTGCAGTCCGCCAGCGAGGACGTGCTGGAGGAGGTCGCCCGCTCGCCCTTTGACGAGGAGACGCTCATCACCCTCGTCAAGCACGTGAAGCGCCAGGGCATCCTGGTGAAGCTCCAGTTCATCGTCGGGCTTCCCGGCGAGGACATGGACACGCCCTACCGCAACCTGCGGCTCGCCCTGAAGGCGCGGCCCCAGTACGCCAGCTTCTACCCGCTGCTCTACCTCGACGGCTCGGACCTCTGGGCCTCGCTCACGGAGGATCAGCGGCGCAAGGGGCCGGATCAGTCCTCCCGCTCGCTGTGGTGGAAGACCTACCTGCGCTACTACGGCGACCCCCGGGTGCTGGCGCAGAACTTCTACTACATCGCCCGCTACAACCCGGGCTGGGTGCGCTCGATCCCCCGCTTCGGGCTCTACGCCCGCAACTCACTGAGCGAGCAGCTCCAGGCGGCGCGCGCGCCTTGAGGCGACCGGGCAGGCAGCGCACGCTGGCGCTGGCGCTGAGCGCGGCGCTGATCGTCGGCCTCCTCCTCAGCGTCGACCTGCCCTCGCTCCGCGCGGCGCTGTCGGAGGCGGACGAGAGCCTGCTGCTCGCCGCCGTCGGGCTGAGCATGGGGATCCACCTGCTCGTCGAGCCGCTCCTGCTGTGGTGGATCCTGCGGCTGATGGGCCACCGCCTGCCGCCGCGGGTGGTGTGGTTCACGCTGGTGGCCGTGGCGCCCGTCAAGCTGCTGACCCCCGCCAAGTCCGGTCTCATCTTCGGGGCGCTCTACCTGGACCGCTGGCACGGCGTGCCCACCGCCGAGGCCCTGAGCGCGATGGTCGTCGACAAGGCCCACAACACCGCGTGGATGCTGCTCGTGCTGGCGCTCTCCCCCCTCCTCCTGGTCGGCGGCGATCCGGTCTGGCTCGCGGACGTGCCCGCCGCCTGGTGGGCCGCTGGCGCCGCGACGCTGCTGGCGGGGCTCGCGCTGGCGGGGCTGCTGCGCCAGCGGCTGGCCGGGCTCGTGGAGCGCGCGCCGAAGCTCCGGGAGAAGCTCGCCCAGCTCACCGCCGCGCTCTGGAAGCTCTCCCTCCCGCAGCAGCTGAGCGTGTTCGCCGCGACGATCCTCATCGTCTCAGCGGGCTTCGTCCAGATGTACCTGATGCTGCGCGCCACCGGCGTCGCGGTCCCCCTGATGACCGCCTACCTCCTGACGCCGCTGGTCATCCTCGCCGGCGCCCTGCCGCTCACCGCCGGCGGCGTGGGCTCACGCGAGGCCGCGATCCTGATCCTGTTCAGCGCCTGGGGCACCCCCGAGCAGCTCCTGATCGCAGGAATCTTGAATACCTGTGTTCACTACCTGCTCCCTGCTTTATCGGGGTTGCCGCTGGTTCCAGCGCTCCTGGCTGAGCCCGATGAGACGTTTAACGACGTGAGGATTGATCCGATGCGGCCAGGGTGATGCAACCCTCTCCGCAGGAGGAGGGAGACTTGTCTCCATCCGCTGACCGCTCCGATCTCCCCGCCATCCGGCCGGGATTCCCCGCACGCTTTTCTCTCGTCACGGCGGCGCTGGTTCTGGTCTTCGGGACCGGCACGGCGCTGTTCGCGGACGCGCGCTCCGATCGCGCCGTCGCTGAAGAGCAGCTCAACCACGGGCTCGCCCTTGCCCGAACTCTGAGCGCCGACGGCGCCTCAGCGGCCTCCGGCGACAAGCAGTCGACCGGGGCGTTGATCGCCGCCGCCCGGGAGAACCCGGCGGTGGGCTACATCGCCGTCTTGGATCCGGAGATGGCCGAGGTCGGGGACTGGTCCCGATCCGTCGACGCCGTCCCCGATCAGTTCCGGATCGCGGGCGCCGCGCACATCTCCCGGCAGGCGTTCACCAGCGCCGACGGCCAGACCTACGTCGACATCCTGGCCCCCATCGGGGGCGCCGGTGAGGCCCCCGCTGGCTACGTCCAGATCGGCCTCCTTCAGCCAGCGGGCGGACCGGACATGGAGCTCCTCCTGGGGCTCGGCCTCTCCGGCCTCGCGCTGGTCCTGGCCATGATGAAGCTCGCGTCGGCGATGAGCGCCGGGGTCACCGCCCCCATCCAGCGCCTGGCCGCCAGCAGCCGCGCTATCGCGGACGGCGACTTCGATGCCCCCATCGAGGTGCCCGACGATCCAGCCGTCGCCCAGCTGGCGGCGGCCATCGATGACATCCGCGAGCGGATGAACGGCTACCAGACGGAGGCGAAGTCCCACCGGGAGACCCTGGAGCTGGAGGTCGAGCAGCGCACCGCCCTGCTGATCGGGGCCGTCGAGGAGGCCCGGGAGCTCGCCGAGAAGGCGCGGGCCGCCAGCAGCGCCAAGAGCCAGTTCCTGGCCAACATCAGCCACGAAATCCGCACCCCGATGAACGCGGTGCTGGGGATGAGCGAGCTGCTGCTGCAGACCTCGCTCACCGACGCCCAGAACCGCTTCGCGGACACCGTCCACAGCTCGGCGCGATCGCTGCTGGGGATCATCAACGACATCCTCGACTTCTCCAAGGCCGAGGCGGGGAAGCTGGAGCTCGACCTCTCGGCGTTCGACCTGAACCAGCTGCTCGAAGCGATCATCGCCATGTTCGCCGAGCGGGCCAAGTCCTCCGGGCTGGACCTCGGCTACGTGCTGCCGCCCGACGTGCCCTCATCGCTCCAGGGCGACGTCGGCCGGCTGCGGCAGATCCTGGTCAACCTGACCAGCAACGCGCTGAAGTTCACTGACGAGGGCGGCGTCCTGATCCGGGTCGTCGCGGAGGAGGTCTCCGTTCGCACGGTGCGCCTGCGCTTCGAGGTGAAGGACACGGGCATCGGCATCCCTCCCGAGCAGCAGGAGACGCTGTTCGAGCCCTTCGTCCAGGTCGACGGCAGCCTGGGCCGCCAGTACGGCGGCACGGGGCTCGGCCTCGCTATCTGCAAGCAGCTCGTCGGCGTGATGGGCGGCCAGATCGACCTGGAGAGCAGCCCCGGCGCGGGCTCGGTGTTCACCTTTGACGTCGAGTTCGAGACCGCCACCTGCGCCGTGATCGAAGAGAGCGAGCACGAGTCCCTGGAGGGACTGCGCGCGCTGATCGTCGATGACAACCCCATCAACCGGGAGATCCTGGAGCACCAGCTCGGGCGCTTCGGGCTCCACGTCACCTCGGTGGAGTCCGGCGAGGAGGGCTACGGCGCCATCGCGGCCGGCGACGAGGGTCACCAGCCCTTTGACATCGCCATCATCGACATGAAGCTGGGGGAAGGCAGCGGGCTGGATCTGGCGCGCAACCTGCGCCGACAGGATCTCTTCGAGGTTCCGCCGCTCGTCATGCTCTCGTCGCTGGACGCGCCCATGAGCCGCGGTCAGGCCCTCTCCAACGGCTTCGTGGCCGTGCTGACCAAGCCGGTGCGAAGCGACGACCTGCACTTCTGCCTGAGCAACGCGCTGGGCGTGTCCCCCGCCGAGGAGAACAGCGCCCCCGAGCCCGACGTGGAGCGCCAGCTCAAGGGGCACGTCCTGCTGGTCGAGGACAACGAGGTCAACCAGCTGGTCGCCTGCGGGCAGCTTGAGAGCCTGGGGTGCGACGTGGTGGTCGCCAGCGGCGGCGAAGAGGCGCTGGAGATCTTCTCCAAGGAGCGCTTCGACATCATCTTCATGGACTGCCAGATGCCCGGCTGGGACGGCCTGAAGGCCACCCGGGAGATCCGCAAATACGAGCGCGCCGAGGACAAGGGCCGCACGCCGGTGATCGCGCTGACCGCCCACACGGCGCGCAGCAGCAAGGACGCCTGCGTGCAATCCGGGATGGACGACTACATGTCCAAGCCCTTCTCCCAGGCCGAGATCCGACGGACCCTGGAGCGCTGGCTGAGCGACCCCTACGGCGACGCCGCGGTCTCGGAGGAGGTCGCCCCCGCCGAGGAGAGCGAGCCCGCGCCGATCGAGCACGCGCCGCCCTCCGACCTGCTGGACAGCGGCATGCTGGCCTCCATCCGACTGCTGGAGGACCGGGGCCAGGAGGGCCTGCTGCTGCGCGTCGCCGAGAGCTTCGAGCGCGGCAGCGAGCAGCTGATGGAGGACATGACGGCGGCGTTTGTGGCCGGTGACCCGGACGCGCTCCGCGCCGCGGCCCACACCCTCGTCTCCAGCTCCGCCAACGTGGGCGCCAACAAGCTCTCGGCGCTGGCCAAGGTGGTGGAGACCTCCGCCGCGGCGAACAAGCTGCCGGGGCTGGGGCGCAAGCTCAGCGAGCTCAAGGGCATGATCGCCGATGTCCGGGACGCGCTGCGCGTGGAGACCGGGCGTCCGCCAGCGCCGAGATCCGCCGAGGAGAGCAGCGCGTCGCTCAACCGAAGCAACGAGGGCGACGGCCTGACCGCGCTGGTCATCGACGACGACAAGAGCACCCGGGAGCTGGTGCGCGGGGTGCTGAGCGCCTCCGGCTACGCGGTGGTGGAGGCCCGCGGCGGCGTCGACGGGCTCTCGGCCTTCGAGCAGGATCTGTTCGACGTGGTCCTGCTCGACGTGATGATGAAGGACATGGACGGCTTCGAGACCTGCGCCGCGCTGCGCAAGCTGCCCAGAGGCGCGGGTGTGCCGGTCCTGTTCATGACCGGGCTCAACGACTCCCGCTCCATCCGCCGCGCCTACGAGGTCGGCGCCACCGACTTCATCACCAAGCCCACCAAGCCCGAGCTGCTCCAGCACCGCGTGCGCTACCTGCTGCGCGCGGCCACCAGCTTCGAGGCCCTGCGCCGCAGCCAGGCCCACCTGGCCCGCGCCCAGCGCATCGCCGGCCTGGGCAACTGGATCCTCGACCTGGAGAACGGCGACTTCCAGTGCTCCTCCGAGGCCGCCCGCATCGTGGGCCTGGAAGAGGACGCGGACTTCGCCTGCCGAGGCACCTTCCGGCGCTACCTCTCCAACTCCGACCGCCCCCGCCTGGATCAGGCGATCAACCTGCTCATCACCGAGCAGGAGCCCTACAGCCTCCAGTACAACCTCTCGCTGTCCACCGGCTGCGAGCGCACGGTGCAGGAGCAGGGGGAGATCCTCTTCGACGAGGCGGGCCGCGCCGTGGGCGTGATGGGCACCGTGCTGGACATCACCGACCGCGCCAACGCCGAGGAGCAGATCCAGCGCCTCGCCTACTTCGACGGCGTGACGGGCCTCCGCAACCGCACGGGCTTCGTCGAATCCGTCGAGGAGGCCGTGGAGCGCTCCCGGGGCCTGGGCACCCAGCTCTCGGTCATCTTCCTGGGCCTGGACCGCTTCAAGCGGGTCAACGACTCCCTCGGCCACAGCTCCGGCGACGAGCTGCTCAAGCGGGTGGCCCGACGCCTGGATCGGAGCTTGGAGGCGGCCACCGACATCCGCCGCCGCCAGGGCGCCATGGGCGACTGCACGCTCGCCCGCTTCGGCGGTGACGTCTTCACCATCGCCATCCCCGATCTGGAGGATCCCGCGGCTGTGGAGCACGTCGTAGAGCGCCTGCGGGACGCCCTGGAGAAGCCGTTCGTGCTGGACAACCACGAGGTCGTGGTCACCGCCAGCCAGGGCATCTCGATGTACCCCACGACAAGCTGCGGGGTCGACGAGCTGCTCAAGGACGCCGACGCGGCGATGAACGACGCCAAGGACCAGGGCGGCAACACCATCCAGTACTTCTCCCAGGATCTGGCCACCATCCACGGCGAGCGCTTCTCCCTCGAGGCGGATCTGCGCCGAGCCATCGAGCGGGAGGAGTTCGAGGTGCACTTCCAGCCCCGCCTGGAGGCCAAGAACGGCGTCATTGTAGGCGCCGAGGCGCTGGTGCGCTGGGCCCACCCCGAGAAGGGGAGGGTCTCACCCGCCCAGTTCATCCCGCTGGCCGAAGAGACGGGCCTCATCGTCCCCATCGGCGAGTGGGTGCTGCGCGAGGCCTGCCGTCAGTACCGCGAGTGGCTCGATGAGGGTCTCCCCGTGGGCCGGGTCTCCGTGAACCTCTCCGTCCGCCAGTTCCGCATGCCCGACCTCTGCGAGGTCATCCAGAGCGTCCTGGAGGAGACAGGGCTCGAGGCGGACTCGCTGGAGCTGGAGGTCACCGAGTCCATGGTCATGCGCAACGTGCAGGCCGCAGTAGACACCATGCAGCAGATCAAGGACATGGGCATCCACCTCGCGATGGACGACTTCGGGACAGGCCACGCCTCGCTCAACTACCTGCGGCGCTTCCCCATCAATACGCTGAAGGTTGACCAGTCCTTTGTACGCAATCTGGGGACCAGCACTGAGGATACGATCATCGCTTCGGTCATCATCTCGTTGGGTAAGGCGCTCAACCTGAATGTGGTGGCTGAGGGGGTGGAGACGGAGCTGCAGCTTCAGGTGCTCAAGCAGTGGCGTTGTGATGAGCTGCAGGGGTACCTCTACAGTAAGCCGCTGCCGGCTGATGAGTTTCGGGCTTATGTCGTCAATCAGATGTTGGAGTTGAAGAAGGCGGCTTAGGTTTGTTTGTTTGTCGGGCTCGTCGGGGTCGGGGTCGGGGTCGGGGTCGGGGTCGGGGTCGGGGTCGGGGTCGTTGGGTTCGTCGGGTTCGTCGGGTTCGTCGGGTTCGGGGTACGGCTCGGTTTGGCGGATGTTTGTGGTGACGCTTCGATCGGTCTCGGCAGTCGCGGGCTCGTTGTTTGAGCGTCACGTCGAGGCGCCG
>Ga0316204_10006369_pt1 | contig 18244 bp, 16 predicted proteins | sample 6monrhotite_MG_2_FD_205661 | JGI IMG/M metagenome (GOLD analysis project Ga0316204, IMG submission 205661) | Microbial mat bacterial communities from mineral coupon in-situ incubated in ocean water Damariscotta River, Maine, United States -... | ecosystem: Environmental > Aquatic > Marine >... | reverse complement strand
GTGCCGTTATAGTCTTCAGCAATACCAAAGTTCAGGGCAATAGATTTGGCATGACCAATATGTAAATAGCCATTAGGCTCCGGCGGAAAACGCGTCGCTATTTTGCCGTTATTTTTGTTATTGGATAAATCTTCATCAATAATATGACGAATAAAGTTAGCAGGTTTGGAACCCTCTTCAAGGCTCATAGGGATAAATCCTGTAGATGATGTGAAACAGGTGGCTATTCTAGCCTTAAATGGATAAAGCCGTAAGCCTTTAACAACTACTAATACTCACATTCATACCTCTTCCACCCCACCTAACAGCCTACTATTTATTTGAAAACAATATATACGTATCATGAGTGCACATAGTATGGTTATGACACTCACTGAAATTCACCGTAACTCAACGTCGCACAAGCCTCAGACAGACATAAAATTGTTCAGACGAGTGAAGGAATTGTTTTGAAAATTATTATCACGGGCGGTGCCGGGTTTATCGGCTCGGCCGTTATTCGTCAATACATTCAACAAACACAGCACGAAATCATTAATCTGGACGCTTTGACGTATGCCGGAAATTTAGAATCTTTAGATGCTGTTTCTACGGACCCTCGCTACCATTTTGAACACGTAGATATTCGTGACATCTCAGCCATCAAGGCTGTTTTCGACAAACACCAACCAGATGCCATTATGCACCTGGCTGCGGAGTCACATGTAGATCGCTCAATAGATGGGCCCGCAGACTTTATTCTAACCAATATTGTAGGTACATATAATTTACTGGATGTAGCAAAAAAATACTGGGACTTGCTAGAGGGCGATAAAAAAACAGCATTCCGTTTTCACCATGTGTCTACTGATGAAGTGTATGGCGACCTCGATGAAACAAGTTATTTTACCGAAGATACACCTTACAATCCAAGCTCACCTTATTCTGCCAGTAAGGCCTCGTCCGATCACTTAGTGCGAGCCTGGCATAGAACCTACAAGCTCCCCATTGTCATTACTAATTGCTCAAATAATTATGGACACTATCAGTTCCCTGAAAAACTGATCCCGTTAATCACATTAAATGCACTTGAGGGCAAGCCCTTACCCATATATGGCAAAGGCAATCAAATACGCAACTGGCTGTATGTAGATGATCACGCCAAAGCATTACGACTTGTACTTGAGAAGGGCAAAATAGGTGACACGTATAATATTGGTGGACACAATGAAAAAACCAATATTGAAGTCGTTAAAAGTATCTGCAAACTCTTAGATAAGTTGATGCCTGAGTCGCCCTATAGCCCACATGAAAATCTTATTACTTATGTCACCGATAGACCCGGACACGATGTTCGATACGCTATCGATGCCAAAAAAATCACCCATGATTTAGGCTGGAGCCCAAAAGAAACATTTGAATCCGGTTTAGAAAAAACCATCAACTGGTATTTGAAAAATAGTACGTGGTGCAAAAAAGTACAGAATGGAAGTTATCAACGTGAACGCTTAGGGATAGGGGGATCAAAATAATGAGCAGAGCAAGTCTGGTAATTGTTCAATATTCGCTTAATATCGAATCACTCACCAAATTGACATGAAAAAACAGGGTTAATCCAGAAAAATTAACCTAGCATCCCCAATCTGAATATTTTTGCTCCCACTCCCATGCATGGCGAATGATAGTTTCCAAGTCAGTATACTGCGGCGCCCATCCTAATTCCTTTTGTAGCAAGGTAGAGTCAGCAACTAACTTAGCAGGATCACCATCACGTCGTTCTGCCAGCTTTACTTCAAAGTCATTTCCAGTGACTTTTTTAGCCACATCAATGACTTCTTTAATTGAATAACCCTGACCATTTCCCATGTTATAGGCCTTACTATCACCACCGGCAACGAGATGTTCAAGCCCTAATAAATGCGCACTACATAAGTCATTGATATGAATGTAATCACGTACACAAGTACCATCTGGCGTTTCGTAGTCCGTACCAAAAATAGCAATATTATCACGGCGACCAGACGCCGCTTGAAGCACCAAGGGAACTAGATGTGTTTCAGGAATATGCCGCTCACCCAACTCACCATCGGCATCCGCACCTGCAGCATTGAAGTAACGCAGGCTCACCGACTTCAAATCGTAGGCATGATCAAAATCCGATAGTATCTGCTCAACCATTAATTTACTATGTCCGTAAGGATTAATGGGCTTTTGAGGGTGTTTCTCATCAATAGGAATGTATTCTGGTTCACCAAATGTCGCTGCTGTAGATGAAAAAATGAAGCTTTTTATACCGTGTTCTACCATAGCATCTAATAACACCTGAGTATTAGTCACATTATTTTTGTAATACATAGAAGGCTTTTCAACAGATTCACCCACTTGAATATAAGACGCAAAGTGCATAACACCATCAAAAGCAGTTCTAGAGAAAAGATTATCTAGTAACTCAGCATCAGCAATATCACCTTCAATAAACTCACCGTACTTCACAGCATCTTTGTAACCATTAGATAGATTATCTAATGTGACAACATCATGCCCAGCAAGCGATAACATTTTCACCATGTGTGAACCAATATAACCTGCGCCACCAACTACTAACACTTTCATATCATGCCTTTTTAATATGCATTTTTATTGATAAAACCTTTAAAAATTGTCAAAAATATAATTTTCAAATCAAACCATAATGACCAATTTTCTATATAATGAAGATCATATTCGACACGCTTCTTCATTTTTTCTAAAGTATCGGTCTCACCCCTCAAACCATTTACCTGAGCCCAACCAGTAATACCCGGCTTCACCATATGTCTCAACATGTATTGATTAACCTGTTCTTTATAAAATTCATTGTGCTGTACAGCATGCGGTCTAGGGCCCACGATTGACATCCTTCCTTGTAGTACATTATAAAATTGTGGCAGCTCATCTAAACTTGTACGCCTTAAAAAAGCACCTACTCGTGTAATACGTGAATCATTCTTACTGGCTTGAGTAATTTCTCCAGATTCCTCATGGTGCACCTTCATAGTTCTGAATTTATAAACATTAATTATTCTCCCATCCCATCCATGTCGCCTTTGCTTAAATAATACCGGTCCCACTGATGTTGCCTTTATAGCTATTGAAATAAAAAGCATAATAGGGAAAATCAATATAAAAATAAGCAAACCTATAACCCTATCTTCCAGCGCCTTCACTAACTGATTGTTTCCCCACATAGGCGTATCAGACAGATTAACTGCAGGCAAACCAACTATTTCTGTCATTGAATGATTTAACAATGCAAAGCCAAATATATTAGGTATTAGTTTAATATTGACAGTTTGGTGTCTCAACCTATACAGCAAATCCTTAACCCTTTTTTCTGCTCTTAATGGAAGAGCTATCCAAACCTCATCAATATAATTTTTTTCAACATATTCCTGAACTTTACTTAAATCACCTTGCACAATAATATCATTAAGTAGTGAATTTTTAAGATTTTCATCATCATCAAATAGCGCTACTATTTGAAAGCCTGACCATGGAGACTCCGATGTCTGGTGAATTAATTTTCTCGCTAAATCACCAGCCCCTACGATAACTACACGACGAAAGTTTCTCCCTTTTTTCCTCTGGTATTGTAAAACTATATAAACACTCATACGATACAAGAGCAAAAAAGACAACCCAAAAAGCATCCATAAACCAAGCCATACTCTAGAATAATCCGATGATAATTTAAGCCCAAATAAAATAACTATCATTAATAATGCAACTGATAACCAAGCAAGAATAATAGTTTTAGCCTGTTTAGCTAACCCTTGCCCCCGCCAAGATGCATATATATTGAACATAGGAAAAACAAGTGCCACACAGAAAACTGCAACTAACACTAGATAATGATAATTCTGAGGAAACGAAAAAACATCCGCCGAAAAACGCACGCTATAAGATACTATAGCAGCAACAACAACAACCAAAGGATCTACAATCCTTGAAAAAAGATTGATAAAACCTGAATAACTTTTAAAAACAGATTTACCAAACATGATTAATATAGTCCTTTAATTTTATTTTGACTTAAATAACACAATAGATTTTCGCTCAAGAAATATCTCATTGCTTCAATATTCTTATACTGGAACTCTCATACACCGCTTTTAGCCCCTACTAAAATTTTCAAGTGCTTTTCATAACTAGACAGAATATTCTGTTTTGAAAGATATTGTACGGCATAATCCCTAGCTATCTGATTAGGCTGACCATGTTCATTCTCTATCATTTTTTGCAATGCCTCAGTAAATAAAGACAAACTCTCAGGCGCAACACATTGATAAATACCGGGAAAACGATCTGCTAATACGCCTAACTCAGTATCTTTCTCAGCTGTAACAAGCGCATATCCACCCATTGACAGTATATTAGTCAATTTAGAAGGCAATACGACATCAGCAGCACCTCGCTTTTGAACCACCAAATGTATATCGGCCATAGCTAACATCTCAGGAACACGCGCCCATGGCTGAAGTGGCTTAAAATATACATTATTAAGTTGTTTTACAGCTACAACCTTCTTAAGAACATCAACATGAGCACCTGTACCAACTATAAGAAAATTCACTAGAGGCTTATCTTTAAATTCTTCCGCAGCATTCAATACCAGCTCCAGGCCTTGTTTTTCACCTATATTTCCGGCATAAAGAATTATTTTATCATCTCTAGAAAAACCCCATTGCGACCTTAAAGAAGAATCAATTAAACTTGGTGATACAAATTTTGTATCTGCCCAATTCGGAAAAAAAACTAATTTTGAATTTGGAACACCCTTTAATGCAGCATTCCGTAGCATGCTATAAGAAATTGAAGATATAGTATCAAACTTACCCATTATCCACTTTTCAAATATTTTAGCTATTTTTTCCAGAGGTCTAAAATTCATCATGCCTAACCCAAACATTGCATCAACTTCATAGTCCTGTATATGCATAACTGACTTAGATTTCGACAAGCGAGCGAGAAAAATAGCCCCAAAAGATGCAAAAAGTGTCGGTTGTACAAATAGAATAACATCTGGTTTCCAGTGTAGCTGCTTAATTAAGGTAGGGAATGAAAAAAAAGCATGACTAATAAGATGCAAGACTCTTGTAATTAACTTAGGTTTTTTAGGTACAAAAATTGGGGAACGGTATATAACTACATTTTTATGAACTTCCTTTTTATAGAACCACGCAGAATAACCATCTTTAACCTTCCACTCAGGGTAATATGGTGGTGCAGTCACAACTCTCACATCATGATCTTGCGATGCAAACCATTCTGCCATTTCACCTGAGTATTTCCCAATGCCAGTTAATTCTGGCCAGTAATTAATCCCGTAAATCAGAATTTTCATTTTCAACTGACAACTCTTTAACCTTCAAAACTATCATTTGTTCATAAATAGATTGAATTACAGCATAATTGAAACCAGGCCTACCATCTAAAAATCCAAACCTAACAAAATAAAACAAAATAAATTTTATTAAAGCCCTTCCTGGCAAGCGATAGAACAGCTCTTTCTGATGAAATCGTCTCTTATTAAAATCAACCTCAATAAACGCTCTTAATACACTAAAATTTTTATTATTTTTTCTGTTCTCAACAATTTGGGCTGCTTCGAATGAACTATACGAATTATGACGTTCAAACCAAAAGCCAATACCTTTACTAAAAGGAAAATGATTCAAATAACCATCAGCTACACCGCAGTTTCCATCAACATTGGTAATTGGATTTACCAAACGCTGATAATTAATATACTCAGGCATAAATAAGCGGATATAGTACTTTGAAGCCTGAACATGCTTTAGCCATCGCCCCCCCCAAAAGTCACGTCGTTGTATACGAAAAGCGACATTATCATCTGGTTTATTAACTAAGGCTTGTACCGATTCTATAAGTTCAGAGCTCATTCTTTCATCTGCATCTATATAGAATACCCATTTATTCTTAAATTGAATGTTTTTGAGACCCCAATTCTGATGCGATGACCAGTTATCAAATTCTCGCTCGACAATTCTTGCACCATACTTTTTAGCTATTAATTGAGTATTATCTGAACTCAATGAATCATAGACAACAATATCATTCGACCAGGAAACTGACTCTAAGCAACCTGGAAGATCACGCTCTTCATTCTTTGTTAAAATTAGAATTGACACTGTCATATTTTATACCTATGTAAATATTTACTTTTTAAAGCACTCAAAACCAACAACCAAATAACAATTGCAGCATTACTTATATAGAATACCCCCATAGTGAACCCTGCTAGAATTATTATTATTGCAACTGGTCGAACAATAGCATCACCAATTTTATAGAAATATATCAGTAGACCTGTAAATATTATGCAACCAACAATCCCCCACGTTAAAAACAACCGCAGCCAAAAGGCATGGTATTGGAAAGAAAATATACCTTCAACCCCCCAGCCTTCCGCTTGATGTCCCCACAGCCACTCCAATGGTTCAGGTATAATTACAGGAAGACCACCCGCTGGGAATGCCCCGAACAAAATCACAGGATCTAAATTCACAAGTAACTGCATGGCTGAATACCACATCCAATACCTATCTAATGAATCCAGTGTAAACTCAAGGTCTCTAACGTAAAAAGAATACATGACAACAGCCATGCCAACACACATCAATAACAACTTGCTAAATAATGATATTCTCTTTTCAAATATAAAAACAATCACTAGCAATGATAATATCATTGTTCTAGACATAGTTGCCAAAAGGCCTAAAAAAATAAGCCACAAATAAATTACCCTTACTCTTTCTTTAGAGTATATGGATGCTACAAATGCAAGCAAAAGCAACATTGCATCATAATTTATCTCACCGGAACCAACAGATCTAGAGATATACCCTCTTTCTATTGACCCTACAACTAGCCCAACAATTATAACAATGCCCAAAATCGCACCATAAACTGGTATATATCTTATATTAACTCCCCCAAAAGACATAAACCAAACAATTGAAAACAACAGATAGAATAAAAGCTTAGCCTCCAATAACAAAGGATAAATATTAATGTAATTACCAGACAATGCATACATTAAGCCATTCATCAAGAACATAAATAACAAGATATAGAATATGTATACTGTACTATTTAAATAGCCAACAAAATTAAATTGCTTTTTTGAGGCGAGAACAACAGTGCTTGACACCAGAAATAGCATTACCCATGAAACATCCAACCATTGACGAGGTATTTTGAGCTCTAGCAAACCTGTTCCGAACATTACAATAGGGAAAATAATGTACGACAATAATAACGGAGCATCTGAAAGGCATATTTTAAACTTCACAGACCTACTCTCATTTCTTTTTTAGCATTAAATTAAATAATACAAACATAAAACTTAATAACGAAAACACAAACACTAAAGCCCCATGCAAATAAGCAAATTCTATTAATTCCGACAAGTATTTATCCATTAATACTACCGCTAAAAAAAATGGAACCACTACAGAAAGTAGCAACTGGATTAATTTACGCTCTATCTGAAGAATCAAGTATGAAAAGTAAACAAAAACTGAAACGACTTGAAAAAACGCTACGACAAGAAGAGACTCACTAGCTTCAAGGTACTCCACCCCAAATAAAATAAGAATAACCCTATCAGCTATCAATACTAATACGCCCCATAAAACAAGGCCAATTAATCCAACTATAGACGACAATTTAAACAAGCGAATAAAATCACTTCTTTGGAGACCATTATTTTCGTACTTTCTTCTTGCAATTATAGGCCCTAAGATATGATTAACTACCAATACAATAAAACTAACTCCAACCACAAGTCGCATAGCGACAGCATATTTTGCAACCACTTCTGGTGAAAGCTTAGCCCCCATAAATATCAAAATAACATGTGGTACAATAATAACTAATGAAGATACTACCCAGTAAACAGATAAATCCATAACTACCTTATTTGATAAGGCTTCTGAAAAACGATCGCAATCAGCCCATCTATCATTTACAACTCTTAACAGTAAAACCACCATACTTATTAGTAAAAAAACGAAAGATGCACAAGCAAGGGCATAGAACGCATACCCAATAGATGCATCAAAAATTACAACCCCAATATACGTAGCTAAAGTTATCACTCCCCACTGTCCAGCTCCAATAATTGAGTAATATTTTATTTCACCACTAGCTCGATAAAACTCAAGAACGTATACCGACAACGTAAAACATACAAAATAGACAAATATCGAAGGCGTATTTGACGTCAGTACAGCCATATACTCATTAATCAATCCGAAGTGATATATATAGAGGGAGAGTAGCGCCAACAATACTAATGCCGCTACTGCAACCACAGTCAAGCCAAAACAAAAAAACTTATAAACACATTTATTACTAGTTAATTGAGGATATTCTCTGACGGCAAGTAGATTCATACCAAACAATGATGAATACGCACCTAATGTAACAATAGATACCCAGAAAAATATTACGCCTACATCATTTGCACTGAAAAGCCTTGTCAGCACAACTGAATACATTATTGCAAACAGAAAGGTAAAGACCTTTCCTGATATAAGATACAAAGATGACGATAGAAATCTTTTACCAAAATCCATTACAGCTCAAAAAACTTTAAATCAAAACTTACTCTTTTTTCTAAAAAATCCATGTCATCCTTATATCGTTTACGCAAATAGGCAATATCACTATCATTAACTTTAACTGCCTCTGTAACCTCTGATTTATATAATACTTTTCGCATAACGCTATCTCGGATAGCACATAAAAATTCTTTACCAAATATTGGCACCATCCCTCTTCCCAAAACTCGAACTAGAGACATCAGCATGCTTGATCTAGGCTTTAAATCTTTTTTCCCTTCATTAACTTTACCGTCAATCAATGCATTACGGTACACATCATCTATATAATCCAATTCTATGGCCGTATACAAGCTAGCTAGAAAAGATTTAGGATCATCGACTATCATAGGAAATGGCAAATACTTAATACTACCTACTCCAAATACACTTTCCCATTGCATTAATTTCTCTTTATACCCAAACTCCAAACAAGCATCTGATCGAATAAATTGAGAAAAGTCCCCCACTTCTTTACCGTGCTGCCGACTAAAGTAATAAGAAGATTTAAGCAACTCTAACTGATTGCGTACAATGACTATAATTTTAGCATCCGCATAGTTACTGAACACATTATGACAAGCATCAATATTTTGAAAATATGTAGGAGATATATCAAGAAAAACCTCTCTACCCTCTTTGAATTTACTTTCGTACCACGGCAATCCTTTTGTGTAATTTTTGTCGAAAAAATACAGCTCCTTTCCTTGCGGAAGAGAAATACGCTCATCATTACTTAGGGCCTTATACAACCATGTTGTCCCAGCTCGAGTTGGGCCAATTACAATATTTAATTTATTCACAATAGCTTAACTATACTCTTCATATTTTTTCATATCTAATTTCATTCATGAAAAAGGATAAATCTCATTCCAGCTTATTAAACACACAATAACTCTTGCGTCATACCATCTATTTTATTAAAAATGACGACGCAAGCATTATCATTTTTTTACTCTTCAACATCAGTCTTCTGTATAAAGAAATGCTTTTCATTTCATGACTCATTAACTTCTCATTCATATCACTAATTAGAGTTCTAATTTCTACAGAAGTTATTTTTTTCTTCAAAACCCAGTGACCAGCCTGGTAAAAATAGCCATCTAAACACCAGTAGACAGTCCAATCACAAACATCAGCCCATTTATTTTCCAACGTTTTTGAATAGTCGATAAAAAACTCTCTTGTCCTTATATTCAATTTTATATCAGGATATTTACTATTATTATTATCATGAACCCTATACTGAACCAGCTTCTCTTCTAAAACCAAAATATCCCCATTTACAGCTGAATTCATAATAGCCGCTCCATCCGCCATCATACCTTTTTCAAATTCTCTCTCAAAAACCTGCCCGCCTTTTAAAATATCGGTTTTAAATATAAAGCCACAAAACACGTATCTCAGTTCACGCACAACAAGTTTTTTATAAAACTCCCTGCCACTATATAAGCCAGATTTGTTTTTACTTGTTCGAATCTCACACCCAGCCCCATCAATAACATCGAAACCTGTTAGAATTCCTGCTATATTTTTATGTGAAGTTACATCATCTCGAAAAAGACCATCTGAAAATCCTTCACACAAAACATCATCATCACTAAGTAATAAGAAATAAGATCCTTTTGACTCTGTTAAACAGGCATTCCAATTTTCTATCATCGGTATCACTGTAGATTGATGCAAAACCTTTACAGAAACAGTACCACCTGCATATGACTTTACAATATTATTTAAAAACTCTTCAGTACCATCATTTGAGGAATTATTTGAAATAATTATTTCGATTTTTTTATTGTCAGGCCATTTTTGATTCACACATGATAAAAAACACTCTTTCAAGTAATCCAGACGGTTTATAGTCGGTATCCCGATAGTCAAATCAGGTGTGTCAGCAATGTCACTCATTTTATATACTTACTCATAAATTTTTATTAGGCTACACGGCAGAAAAATCAGCCAACTTTAAGTAGCATCGCGGATAGAACTACATTTCTGAACACATTATTATTACAATATGTTTCATACTTGCCTTCACTCATATGCTACATTTAAATCATATATTATTCCGATCACTTTATATAAAAACTATAAAGTCACATCACTCAACTGATCCGCAACACGCTTACCACTAAGCATACTTTGGTCGCTCCAAAAATACTCCCACTCACCAAAACGACCGACCACCCTTATACCTACTCTCTCAAGATATTCTTTTACTATTGCCCGATCAGCTTCCATACCACTATAGAATACAACGTTCCCATAATTGAGTTCTCGATAATCCGAGATTAAGATATTACGCTCTTCAAATAATCCAATTCGCACCGATTCCTTTATGATATGTTGTATCATTTCGTCACCAGTGAATGGCAAAGGCATGTCTTTAGTAAAATATATTTCAAATTGAAATGATTCACAGCCTTCTGGCGCATTATCACTTGATTTCATACTGGGACTATAACAACGTGATGCTAGAAACTCTTCATCGTATATATAAAACCAAATTTTTTTAGGGTCTCGAATATTATTTTTAGTCTTTCTAAGCCCTATAGACACCAGCGCAACACTTGTTGCACGCAGCCTACTACATGCCCGCACAACATTATCAGGCATATCCTTTATTAAAGAAGAATACTCAGGCAATGGAATACTCGATATAAGATAATCAAAATTTACTTTGACCCCATTACTAAACTCAATAGCTTTAGTAGCTACACAAATATCAGAAACTTTATGACAACATTTGATATCCAAATCATTTGTCATGTTTTTCAAAAATGATTGATAACCACCGGAAACTGGATATCTCATTTCAGGTGCATAGTATGTATTTGGAGTATCCTCTGTCAGAGCCCCTCTCAAAACTTCTTCCAGGTCAGGCTGATACATTCTTCCCCCAACCCATGACACACTTAACTCACTAGCCTCACAACACCAATATTTTTTCGTGTACTCCATTGGAAAGGTTTCTGAAAACGTCTCCCCATATTGTACTTTGAGCCAATCTTCATAATTTACTATTTTCTTATTTTTATTTTTATTTTTAACTACTTCTTTTATAATTTTAACTTTTAAATCTACCGGCAGTGGAAACAAATTATTTTGCGCTGGATGTTTTATCCAGACACCCTTAAAATAATTAATAGGTTCTGGATTATGTGATATGAAGTCAGATGATTCAGAAAAGACATTCTTAACATATTCATCTTTCGTAAAAGACAAATGTATCGCATGATCAAACCTAAACCCGCCAATTTCAAAACTACCACATAAGCCACCCCACCTTTTGTTTTTTTCATACACAACAACTTCATGAGAATTATTTTTCAAATGAAATGCTGCAGATATACCTGCTATTCCTGCCCCAAGTACAATGATCATGTCAGCTCTATCAGAGGCACAAAAGACTTATCTCGTTCCGACATAATCGGATCATCAACTGGCCATTCAAAACCAAAACTACTCCACAATATCCCCTTATCACATTCAGGAGAATGAACCGTAGATGTTAAATACATGACTGTAGCCATATCTGACAATGTCAAGAAACCATGCGCAAAACCCTTACCCATGTAAAGTGATTTCTTATTAACATTCGATAACTCTGTTGAAAAATATTTGCCGTATGTTTTTGAATCTTTTCGTATATCCAGCGCCACATCAAGAATCGCTCCATCAGTTACATAGACCAATTTATTATGATCGCTAGGTGGAATCTGATAATGCATTCCTCTTAACACATTTTTATTAGAGACAGAATAAAACCCCTCTTTAAAATCAATCTCAAGCCCATGATTATGAAATGTATTTTCATGAAATGTTTTTACAAATGAACCTCGACAATCTTTAAATTCATCATTTTTAATCTCAAATAACCCATCGAATTTAGTCTTTATGAATTCCATTAAATCAGGCCTTTTGTCTTTAAAAGTAAATTTATTCCATCTTCTATATTAATTTTAGATTCCCAACCAACGATAGACTTAGCCTTAAAACTACTAGCAACTGCACGCATAACATCTCTAGAGCGATATTCTCTTTCACCCCAGCTTATATTTAACTTTTTCGAAGTAGATTCTTCTATTTTGGCAGCTATATCTTTTATTGATGTACCAATACCTGTGCCAACATGGAAAGACTCATTTGTGGCTGTTATATTTTGAATATTCTTAAGAAGACAAAGATAAAACTCTGCTACATCTTCAACATGCACAAAATCGAGAACCTGCTCGCCAGCAGTCATGCCAATTGCATCATTACTATCTAGCGCATCAATTATGTAATCTATTACTTTTTTGTTTTTATCCTTCTCGCCATAAATTGTATACGGTATGACATTTATAACTTTAAAATCGGATTTTTTAGAATAATAATCAACTATATGCCTAAAAGCCGTTTTGGATGCCGAATACAAATAAGCTGGATCTAATTCACCATCATTCCAATAGAATTCTGCAAAACTTCCAGTATTTATAAAATACTGAACATTAGCTTTTGAAAGAGCCTGTAAAACCTTGGTGCCAAACGTAATATTAGCATCTATTATATTATCAATATCCTCATAATCATCATTAGCTGACAGATATGATGCAAGATGAATAACTATTTCAGGATCAAAACGAAGTATTTTTTCTTCAAAATCAATGTAATCACCCACGTTTGTGATTTGCTCAATACTCGAACAAACATTCTCATTGTTACATCTTGTAATAATTGCGACAGAGCACCAATCTTTCTCCTGAGTAAGCAGCTTTAAAAGATGCCCACCCAAAAAACCTGTTGCACCAGTTAGTAAAATTTTTTTCATACTAAAAGTTTACACCAAAAAATTCTTCAATTTTTTCTGCTATGTAATCCATATGCTCTTCACTTAAACCTGGATAAATACCCAGCCACAATGTTTGATTCATAGTGATATCAGTATTACTCAGATTCCCAGATACGCGATAATCAACGTTCTCGAAATATGGCTGCCTGGTTAAATTTCCTGCAAACAATAATCGCGTACCAATTTTATTTTGATCTAGAAATTTAATAAAATCGACTCTGTCTATTCCAGTATCTTCTTTTAGCGTAACAGGAAAGCCAAACCATGATGGTTGGGAATTTTTTGTTGGCTCAGTCAACTCGATAAACTCCATTACCGAAGACAGCTTAGCTTTTAAATATTCAAAATTATTATTTCGACTTGTTACAAATCCAGGTAATTTCTTTAATTGAGCTAAGCCACATGCAGCTTGCATATCACTTATTTTTAAATTATAACCAAGGTGCGAATATGTATATTTATGATCATAACCTTGTGGTAAATCTCCCAATTTCTGATCAAAACGCTTACCACAAGTATTGTCACATCCAGGTGGGCAATAACAATCTCGCCCCCAATCCCTGAAAGATTCTGCAATAGTCATCAACTTAGCATTATTAGAAAATACTGCTCCGCCCTCACCCATAGTAATGTGATGTGCAGGATAAAAACTACAGGTTGCAATATCACCAAATGTTCCTACATGCTGCCCATTAAATTGGGCACCTAAGGCATCACAGCAATCTTCAACTAACCACAAATTATGCCTATCACAAACTTCTTTAACTTTACCAATATCAAATGGGTTACCTAAAGTATGAGCCAACATAATTGCTTTTGTTTTTGGTGTTATTGCCGCCTCAATTAAATCTGCATTTACATTATGTGTTGTTAAATCCACATCAACGAAAACAGGAATCGCGCCAAACTGAACTATCGGGTTTACGGTGGTAGGAAAACCTGCCGCCACACCAATAACCTCGTCCCCTTTTTTAATGGCTCTGTCGCCTAATTTAGGTGAGGTTAGCACGCTAAATGCTACCAAATTTGCTGATGAGCCAGAGTTAACGGTAATCAGTTTTTCTACATCAATAAATGCTGCCAATTCTTTTTCAAATTTTTCATTAAAACGTCCCGTTGTTAACCAAGCGTCTAATGACGCCTCTACCATATACTGAAGTTCTGTTTCACCAATTACCTTACCTGAAGGAGGAACTACACTTTCACCAGGTACAAACGGCTTTTCAGCATATTGTAATTCGGCATATTGCTTAACAAGTGCTGAAATCTCTTTGCGTATTGAATCAGTTGTTTGCATTTTTCATATCTCTCATATAGTCATCAATCTCATTCAGACAAGCTATTTGCATATCTTTTTTGCTTATCCAGGCTTGTTGCCATGAGATTATTTTTTCTAGTGTATGATCCAAATGCCACGTTGGATACCAGTTAAGTTTTGACCTGGCTTTAGAAATATCCAGTTTCAGAAAACCCGCTTCATGGGGGTGAGAACCTTGATCAAGCTGCCAGCTTGAACCTTGCCATTTCTCAACCATTGCATCTAAAATCCAGTCAACTGGCTTCACATCATTATCATTAGGCCCAAAGTTCCAGCCTTCAGAGTATTGCAAAGGCTCATTATAAAGTTTTTGGGCAAGAATCATGTACCCTGATAACGGCTCAAGAACATGTTGCCAGGGTCTTGTCGCTTTTGGATTACGAATAATTACGGGGCATTTTTTTTCAAACGCTCTTAGAATATCAGGTATTAATCGATCGTCAGCCCAATCACCACCACCGATCACATTACCTGCACGAGCAGTAGCCAAACCGACTTCTCTCTCTTTCATAAATGAGCGATAGTAGGCAGATGTAACTAGTTCAGCACACCCCTTGCTACTACTATATGGATCATGCCCCCCCATAGGTTCATTTTCTCTGTAGCCCCAATCCCATTCTTTATTTTCATAGCATTTGTCGGTAGTGACGCTGACAATGGATTTTAAGTTGCTACAGTGTCTGGCCGCTTCGAGCACTTTGGCTGTACCCAATACATTAACTTCATACGTTTCAATAGGGATATCATACGAAAGTCTTACCAACGGCTGAGCCGCCATATGTATAAGAATATCTGGATTAAACTCCGACATGCTTTTTTGCAACTGATCCAGGTTTCTTATATCACCAATTTCCGAATCAATTGTTTCTGCCACCCTGGCTTCGTCAAACAAGTTTGGAGCTGTTGGCGGCTCTAGAGAGTACCCCTTTACAGTTGCCCCTAAAGAACTCAGCCATAATGATAACCAACTCCCTTTAAAACCAGTATGCCCTGTTAAAAATACTCTCTTTTTTTTCCAGAATTCAGCATCAATCATTCGTTACTCCCAGGACTTCCAGGGAGCCTTTCCTGACTGCCATAATTTTTCTAGATGATTTTTATCTCTGAGCGTATCCATTGGTTGCCAAAACCCATCATGCTCATAAGCCATTAATTGATCATCTTCAGCAAGCCCCATCAATGGACTTTGCTCCCAGACACAATCATCTCCAGAAATTCGTTCAAGCACTTTAGGCGAAAGAATAAAAAAGCCTCCATTTATCATGGCACCATCTCCTTTAGGCTTTTCTTTAAAGCTTCTGACCGAACCATCATTTATATCTAAGGCACCAAAACGGCCAGGAGGAAAAGTTGCAGTTAAGGTTGCGTCTTTACCATGCTGCTTGTGAAACTCAATCGTAGACCTAATATCTATATCGCCTACGCCATCTCCGTATGTAAAGCAAAATGCTTCTTCATTCTTTATATAATCTGCAACACGTCCCAATCTCCCGCCTGTCATTGAGTCATCACCTGTATCAACTAAAGTGACTGTCCAGGGCTCGGCCCTCTTCTCATGAACATCCATGCGGTTTTCTTTCATGCAGAAAGTAACGTCTGACTGATGGAGGAAATAATTTGCGAAATACTCTTTTATTACATAGCCTTTATATCCACAGCAAATAACAAAATCAGTCACACCATGCGACGAGTACATTTTCATTATGTGCCACAAAATAGGTTTACCACCTATTTCTACCATCGGCTTAGGTCGAGTACTCGTTTCTTCGCTTAATCTGGTCCCTAATCCACCAGCAAGTATTACTGCTTTCATCTACAACACCTTACTATTTATATATTCAATTACTCTGACGACACAAAAGCATCTGAATGAAAATTAGATTCTTTCAGTCCCTTAGATATAAAGCCGGTTCTTGCCGCCTCAATCATTGCAGAAGAACCACATGCATAAACCTCAAAACTACTTAAATCACTAACATCTTCCAAAACAGCTTCATGCACTAAGCCTTTCCTGCCGCTCCATTCATTGTTTCCCGAAAGCACTGGCACATACCTTACAATATTTTTTTCCAACACCCATTTCTCTGGCAAATCACTATAAAATAGAGATTCTTTACTGGAACCCCAATACACATAAATTTCTCTACGCGATTGCCTTGAGATCAATTCCTCGACCATAGCTTTCACTGGCGCAAAGCCAGTACCTCCCGCGAGAAAGATTATTGGTGTTTCATTATTTCGCACAAAAAAAGAGCCCAACGGCCCTTCCAAGCGTAATAGCTGATCTAGTTTCAATTCATTAAATAGGAAACCACTAAACAGGCCATTTTCTACTTTTCTTATATGTAGCTCGATACCCTGATAAGATGAATGAGCATTTGCAATCGAGTAGCTTCGTCGATTACCTTTTACGATCAACTGTATGTACTGCCCGGGAAGATATTCAAACTTTGCTGTTGGCGACAACCTCAGCTTAAGAATTACTATCTCATCATCTGGAAAACTTAAGTTTTCCACTTTGCATGGCTGTACAGATTTTTTGATGTTCGATAGTTCTGGATAGAACTCAGCTTCTAACTCTATATCAGAATTGGCTATTGCCTGACAAGTTAATATGTATCCGCAACTTATCTCTTCATCAGACAAGCCTTCTACAGAAGCTCTTGCACTACTATCTTTAAGCTTTCCTTGAAGTAACTTAGATTTACAAACACCGCAGCTACCATTCATGCAGCTATGTTCGAGGTAGACACTAGACTCTATTGCTGACTCAAGAATAGTCGCATCATCCTTGACACTAAACTCGGTACCTGATGGCTGGATTCGAGCATTATACTTCATGTTTAATACTTAATTTCTCATTCTACGTGTAGCCGAGATAAATTTTACAATCCAGGTAACTAGTATTCTAATTGGTGATTAAAACTATAATTTGGTGGAGCTAAGCGGGATCGAACCGCTGACCTCAACACTGCCAGTGTTGCGCTCTCCCAGCTGAGCTATAGCCCCAAATTTGAGCCCAGAGTCTATAATTATTACGAAATAAAGTCGAGCCTTATTAGGCATTTAGCGGACATGTTCCACATTTTTACCTGATTTCATCAACCTATAAATTTAATTGCCTGATCCAGGCGCCTAAGGGTTTTGTCTTTACCTAATAACTGCAAAGTTACATCAATAGATGGGGATCGCCCATGACCTGTAACTGCCAGACGCAATGGCTGCCCAACTTTTCCAAAACCGATCTCTAACTCTTCAACGGTTTGCTCTACTGCGGCATGAATGTCTTCCGCTACCCAGCTCTCCAGCGCAGCATACTTAGCCTTTAGCGCTTCAAGCACATGAATCGCCCCACCCTTAAACTGTTTCTTTGCCTGTTTTGCATCGTACTCAGTAAAATCCTCATAGAAGTAGCGAATTTCACTCACCAGTTCGACCAGCGTCGAACAC
>Ga0316204_10006367_pt1 | contig 18248 bp, 13 predicted proteins | sample 6monrhotite_MG_2_FD_205661 | JGI IMG/M metagenome (GOLD analysis project Ga0316204, IMG submission 205661) | Microbial mat bacterial communities from mineral coupon in-situ incubated in ocean water Damariscotta River, Maine, United States -... | ecosystem: Environmental > Aquatic > Marine >... | reverse complement strand
CACCGGCGGCCCCGCCTTTCATGCCGAAGCAAGGACCAAGGCTTGGCTCGCGCAAACAGATAATCGCCCTTTTACCAATTCTGTTAAGGGCGTCGCCAAGGCCGACCGTCGTCGTCGTCTTGCCCTCGCCGGCCGTGGTCGGTGAAATAGCCGTTACCAGGATCAGTTTGCCGTCCTTTTTTTTGCTTAAGGTATCGATGTAGTCGAGCGACAATTTCGCCTTGTAATGACCATACGGCTCCAGATGTTCCGCGCCGATACCAAGCTTTTCTGCCGCAACCTCTGTTATAGGAAGCATCGTCGCGTTTTGGGCTATCTCGATATCGCTCTTCGGATTGGAATGCTGGTTGTTAGTGGTCTTGGCCATAATCGTTCCCTTAATCACAATGTGGAATTATCAAATAGCGCACATGCGTACTAGCCGGTGTTTCATATCCGACAATTTCTCGGCGAAAATCGCACACCCGTTTTATCAATCTGGCATGGGTGAAATCCACCATCTGGCCCTGTGCCCTGAGCGGGCAAGATCATATTGCTAGTTGTAATTTCCCGGATCGCTGGATGGAGTATATAAAATGACCAAAATGACAACCGAAGAAGCCTTCGTAAAGGTCTTGCAGATGCATGGTATCGAACATGCATTCGGCATCATTGGATCGGCCTTCATGCCCATTTCCGATCTTTTCCCCAAGGCAGGCATCACATTCTGGGATGTGGCACACGAGACCAACGGTGGCCTTATTTGTGACGGCTATACGCGTACGACCGGCAAAATCGCCATGGCCATCGCCCAGAACGGCCCCGGCATCACCGGCTTCGTGACGCCGATCAAAACGGCCTACTGGAACCACACCCCGATGTTGCTGGTTACCCCGCAGGCAGCCAACAAGACCATTGGCCAGGGCGGCTTTCAGGAAGTCGAACAAATGGCCCTGTTCAGGGACATGGTCTGTTATCAAGAAGAAGTCCGCGACGCCTCACGCATGGCCGAAGTGTTGAACCGGGTGATCGAAAAAGCGATCCGTGGTTCGGCCCCCGCGCAGATTAACATTCCCCGTGATTTCTGGACACAAGTTGTCGACATTGACCTGCCGCAAATCGTTCGTCTTGAACGCCCCGCCGGCGGCGCGACTGCTATTAGTGAAGCGGCTAAACTTTTGTCCGAAGCTAAATTTCCGGTCATTCTTTCAGGCGCTGGCGTCGTCATAGGCAACGCAATTCCCGAATGTCAGGCCCTGGCCGAACGTCTGGACGCGGCTGTCGCCAGTGGCTACCAGCACAACGACAGCTTCCCCGGCTCTCACCCGTTGGCCGCAGGGCCTCTTGGATACAATGGCTCCAAGGCGGCCATGGAACTAATCGCCCAGGCAGATGTGGTTCTGGCTTTGGGGACACGGCTCAATCCGTTCTCGACCCTGCCCGGTTATGGCATCGATTATTGGCCGACTTCGGCCAGCATTATTCAGGTCGATATCAATTCGGACCGCATCGGCCTGACCAAGAAAGTGACCGTCGGTATTTGCGGCGACGCCAAAATGGTCGCCCAGCAAATCCTCGCCCAGCTTTACTCAACTGCTGGCGATGCCAATCGTGAAGAACGGAAAGCAATCATCCACCAGGCCAAATCTTCCTGGCTACAGGCGCTTTCGGGTATGGACCACGAAGACGACGATCCCGGCACCTCCTGGAATGAAGAGTCCCGCAAGCGCGACGCCGACCTGATGTCGCCGCGTCAGGCCTGGCGCGCCATTCAGGCAGGTCTTCCAAAGGACGCCATTATTTCCAGCGATATCGGCAATAACTGCGCCATCGGCAATGCTTACCCAACTTTCGAGGAAGGACGCAAATACCTGGCTCCCGGTCTGTTCGGCCCTTGCGGGTATGGCTTTCCATCGATCCTGGGAGCCAAGATCGGTAATCCGAATACCCCGGTCGTCGGTTTCGCCGGTGATGGTGCATTTGGCATTTCCATGAATGAAATGATTTCCTGTGGCCGCGAAGAATGGCCTGCCATCACCATGGTCATTTTCCGCAATTTCCAGTGGGGCGCGGAAAAACGCAATTCCATTTTGTGGTACGACAATAACTTCGTCGGCACAGAATTGAACCCGGACCTGAGTTTTGCAAAGGTCGCCGAAGGCTGTGGCCTGAAAGGGGTATCGGTCAAAACGCAAGCCGACCTCACCGCCGCGCTGCAAGCGGCTTGCACCGCCCAGGACGATGGCGTGACGACGTTTATCGAGATCGTCCTCAATCAGGAACTCGGTGAGCCGTTCCGACGCGACGCCATGACCGCCCCGGTCGCCGTCGCCGGGATCAATGCAAACGACATGCGGCCGCAAAAGAGCGACTAATGGAAGCAATGATCGCGGGTTTGCCCCCGCCGACATTGTTGTTTTGCATCCTCGTCGTGTTTCTGGCTGCAATCGTGCGTGGTTACAGTGGTTTCGGCTTTTCGGCCTTGCTGGTCACCGCGCTGTCATTGGTCATGGCGCCTGCCCAGGTCGTGCCAATAGCCTTGATGCTGGAAGTTGTCGCCAGCACGCACATGCTGCCCAAGGTCTGGAAAGACGTTGATCGACGCCTTGTCGGCTGGCTGTTTCTGGGTTCCGCAATCGCCCTGCCGGTTGGCGTGCATCTGCTGGCGTCCGTGCCTGTGGAACCCATGCGTGTCGTCTTGTACATCCTTTGCCTGGGTGCCGCCCTGGCCATCTGGCGTGGCTTCAAGATGCGTAACGGCGAGGGCGCTACGCGCATTGTTGGGGCCGGGTTGGTAAGCGGCGTTGTCAACGGGGCAACGGCCATGGGCGGGTTGATGGTGGTGATCTTCCTGCTTACCGGTTCGATGACGGCGGCCACCATGCGGGCTTCGCTGATCGCCTATTTCCTGGTCATCGATATGTATGGAACCGCTATGACCGGGGCAGAAAATTTATTGACCACAAATGTCCTGTTGCGCACGGCCCTGTTCATCCTGCCGCTGCTTGCCGGAAATTGGCTGGGACATCAAAAATTCCTTAGCACAGCGCCGGAATCATTCCGCCGCTATACTCTTGTTTTATTGATGATACTTTCAGGTATCGGATTGTTACGGGTCTTATCAGGTTGGTAGGTCAAAAATGAGCCAAAATATCCTTGTCGTTAATGCCGGATCGTCGAGCGTCAAGTTCGCCCTGTTTTCGCTGGGCCTTGCCCAACCGACGGCCTTATTAAAAGGTCAGATTTCGAACATTGGCGGCATTCCGCACATTCAGGCACAGGACGCGCAAGGCCATGATGCGGCCTTTGCCCTGCCCCCTGACGGAATCACCAGCCATGGAGACGCCTTTGAAGCCCTGATCAACTGGTTAGAGGATCGCGGCGAGACGCTTTGCGCGGCCGGGCACAGGATCGTACATGGTGGTGGTAATTTCACCACGCCCATCAAAATTGATGACGCGGCGCTACACGCCCTTGACGCATTGTGCCCACTGGCCCCCCACCACCAGCCCTATAACCTGGCGGCGATCCGGGCGCTGGCGGCACGGCTTCCCGCATTACCTCAGGTTGCCTGTTTCGATACCGCATTCCACAGTCGTCAACCGCCCGAGGCACGACAACTCGGCCTACCCGAAAGCTTTGCCGAGCGCGGAATCAGACGTTATGGCTTCCACGGACTATCCTATGAATCGGTGACCAAGACCCTGCCCGCCCTCACCGGGAAAGCACTGCCTTCACGCCTGATCGTCGCCCACCTGGGCAATGGCGCCAGCATGTGTGCCATCAAGGACGGCAAAGGCATCGCCACGACGATGGGGTTTTCGACTCTCGACGGCCTGCCCATGGGAACCCGCAGCGGCGCTATTGATCCCGGCGTATTGCTGCATTTGATGCGTGAAGATGGGGCTGGCTTGGCCGAACTGGAAGACCTGCTGTACAACCATAGTGGCCTGTTGGGAATTTCCGGGATCAGCTCGGATATGCGCACCCTGCTGGAAAGTGATAACGAACGGGCGGACGCGGCCATCACTTTTTTCTGTTACCGAATTTCCCGCGAGTTGGGGTCGCTAGCCGCCGCCCTTGGTGGTTTGGACGGGTTGGTCTTTACCGGCGGCATCGGCGAGAACGCCGCCCCTGTCCGGGCGCAGATACTGCACCTAGCCGCCTGGCTTGGCCTAGCCATTGACGAGCAGGCCAACGACACCGCAAGCACCCGTATCACAATGGATGGCAGCACCGCTTCGGCGTGGGTCGTCCCAACCAACGAAGAGAGGACTATCGCCCATCACACGCAGGAAGTTCTAATGATCACCCGCTCAGCGTCCTTCAAATGTTGACCGATAGGCATGAAGCCCAACCTGTCCACCCGTATGCAGGAAAATCACTGTATCGCCTGCCTTAAACGTACCATCCCTAATTTTACCCATAAGCCCGGACATGGCCTTGCCCGAATAGACCGGATCAAGCAAAAGGCCCTCAAGCCGGGCACAGAGCGTCACGGCCTCAATCATTCCTGCGTTTGGTTGACCATAACCGGGTGCATAATAACCATCATCACAGATTACGCTCTCGCGAAGGACCGGGCCGGTAACGCCGGTGAAATCTGCCGTCTTTTTGGCAAGTTCAAAAACCGGTTCTTCCAGTTCCGCCGCACTGCGACTGACGCAAATTCCGTAAACCGGAATCGCTGAACCGGCGTTTGCCAGGCCGACCAGCAGGCCGGCTTGCGTTCCCTGACTGCCGCTGGCAACGACAATGGCATCAACTTCCAGACCTATTTCACCCGATTGGCCGAGGATTTCCCCCGCACAATCGACATACCCCAGCGCGCCGATCCTGTTCGATCCGCCGACCGGAATAAAATAAGATTTTACGCCTTCTCTCGCCAGTTCATCGGCCAGGGCCTGACCTCGAACATTCATATCGTCGCCGGGTTCGCAGTGATGGATTGTCGCCCCCATCAGATTATCGAGCAGGATGTTGCCGTTGCCCGCGTAGTCGTCATCGCGAACAATTGCTTTTTCCAGTAACACTTCTGATCGCAATCCCAGTTTTGCAGCCGCCGCTATAGTCTGGCGGACATGGTTGGATTGGGTGGCGCCGACGGTGACGATGGTATCCGCCCCCTGTTCAAGGGCGTCAGCCATAAGGAATTCGAGTTTTCTGGTTTTGTTGCCGCCCCCCGCCAGCCCCGTGCAGTCATCGCGTTTGACATAAATGTCGGGTCCGCCCAAGTGGTGACTGAGGGCTTCCAGCGGTTCCAACGGTGTCGGCAGGTGAGCAAGTTGGACGCGGGGAAATTTTGCTAAATCCATATTCGTTTCCTATTGCCACATATTCAAAGAGAAATGGAACCAAGAGAGCATCGACACAATATGGTCTTTTGTAATTGATTGTAAATCGCTGTGGCCGTCTGGGGGATTATAGGGGTTCCTGTGGTGTTTAATTTCTAACGATTATTGATCACGCTTCGTAGTGAGAATTATCGTGCTTGGTCCTGATACCTAATCTTATGTTACGTTTCTACCTGCAAAGCAGTGTAAGGGGGCAAAGCATGGAAATTCCGTTCGATCAGCAGGTGACGTTTCTCTATGTCAGTGATCTGGATGCCAGCACAGCATTTTATGGTGATACTCTCAGTCTACCCATGGTGCTTGACCAAGGCGGTTGCCGCATTTTTCAGGCCAGCCAGAACGGGTTTATCGGCATTTGCATGTGCACCAAAGAACGCCCTTCGACTCCTGACGGACTCATCGTCACCTTGGTCACCGACGATGTAGATGGCTGGTTCGAGAGGCTGGCGGCGAAAGGCGTCCAGTTCGTAAAGCCGCCAACGGAAAATGCGGAATATCGCATCTACCACTGTTTTCTACGCGATCCCGACAGCCATCAGATCGAAATCCAGCGTTTTGAAGACCCGGGATGGGCCAAGCCCGATTCATAAAATGTTGGAACGTCTGTTTAGAAGGGGCAGAGCGAACTTTATTTGTGGTGAATGATTAGGTTTGGTTTTGACCCTTAGCTGACATCCATAATGATGCGTTCCTTGGGGAAAGTTACCGTTATCAAGGAGCCATGACCTTTCTCACTATTAATTTCCAATGCTCCCCCATGCAGTTCTATCAACCCTTTGGTCAGAGGCAATCCCAAGCCAGAACCTTCATGCTTGCGATCAAGACCGCTATCCACCTGCCCAAACGTTGCCAGGGCCTTGGTTACCTCCTCTTCATCCATGCCGATACCTGTATCGGCAACGGCGACGGCAAGTGACCCGTCATCATTTAAACGCGCACTGACGGTGACTTGCCCACCCTCCGGCGTAAACTTAACTGCGTTGCTGAGTAAATTGAGAAAGACTTGCTTCACGCGCCGCGCATCTGCGTAAAGCAATGGAATTTCTGTATCAATAGTGGAGGTAACACACACCTGCCCATGACCCGCCCGTGGCCCGATTAGGCGAACTGAGATTTCAACAATATCAGTTATGTTGACATTCTCTTCTTCCAATTCCAAAGCGCCCGCCTCGATAGTGGAAACGTCGAGAATGTCATTAATGAGTTCCAGAAGATGATGACCGGATTGATGGATGTCATCCAGGTACTCCCAGTTTTTATCACTGCCGACAGAACCGAACGTTTCTTCCTTCATAGACCCAGAAAAGCCAATGATGGCATTTAGCGGGGTGCGAAGTTCGTGGCTCATATTGGCCAACAGATCAGATTTGATGCGGCTGGCGATTTCGGCTTGTTCTTCGGCCCGCTTGCGTTCGGTGACCTCTTGAGAGAGCTCTAAAGTCCGTTCTTGGACCCGCCTCTCCAACTCATTGTTGGCCTTCTTCAACTTGGCCTCAGCATCCCTTCGTTCCGATATGTCTCGAACAATTGCAACAAACCGCGGAATCTCCTCAGGTGGGTTGATGTACTGAACTCTAATTTCAACAGGAATAGCAACACCGTCCCGATGCTGGTGAATTGTCTGGAAAGTTAGAAGGTGTTCGCTTCCAGAGATTAAAGGTGCGATCAACTCACGGAATGTTTTTTCAGTATAATCGGGTTTGATGTCACAAGGCGTCATGTTGAGCATTTCATCAACGGTGTAGCCCACTTGCTCTACCGCACCTTGATTTACATAAGAAAACTTAAGGGTCTCGGGGCTGAACATGAAAACGCAGTCATGTGTATTATCGAGTGTCGTCTTAAAACGCTCCAATTCCTCCTCGGACTCATGCTGCGAGGAAATATCGCGCGCTACCCCTTCAACACCAGCGACTTCGCCATCTTCATTTAGATAGTATCTTACGTTTGTGGAAATCCATGCTGATGTTCCATTCTTACGACGCAGTTTCGTTGAAAAATTTTTAACTACTCCATCATTCTCCCTTAACGAATCAAGAAGAAGCGTTCTTTCTTCCGGCCTAACGTAATATTCGGCCAACTGTGTCCCAATTAACTCTTCTGGAAAATATCCAAGAATATTTTCAACAGAACGTGAAACAAAAAGAAGACGTCCTTCGTTATCAGTCCGATAGAAAATATCTATCATATTGTTAAGAATAGCATACGTTTCAGCGGCCCTAGTTTCCGCATTTTGCCATGATTTTTCCGTTTTCAAAATAAAATGGCCAGCATATAACACGCCAACAACCATAAGGATCGAGATAAAAAATGCGACGAGTTCGACCATAGACACAGAAGCTGGCAGGCCCTGTTTCCAATGATGGGACAGTGATATGGCTCGGTTCGTGGCCATAAGAAAAAGAGCAGTTGAGATTATGATCCAGCCGGTGTTCCAGCCACGACGTAAGCCGACATTAAATGACAGAACTGCCGCCGAAAATTGCAACATAGTAGAAAGAAAAAGAACTAATATGCTCACTATCGGGTGCCCTTTCTCCTAATCCAGCTTTACTCTTCTAGCGGCAAGGGTCAGAACGCAGCCGCATTTTATTAACATATCAGAAAGTAGCGACAAGGCCATTGGGCGTTTATTTGGTTATCTAAAGATGTATTTTCGATGACCGTTTGGCTCCTAAGGATTATCAATAAGGCCGCAAGTAAAAGTGCGACCGACCCAATATATCTGCGTAACGTTATGCACACTCCTCTTTTTTGAATACACGGTAAATAGTGATCGTAAAAGACAGAGTAGCCGTAAGGGACGCAAGCCAATTCGGGAACACCCTAACACAGGGTTGTTTTAGCCCGCCTTTGGCTACACCCGGACTCTACCAGCCTGGCTATAATGTCAGCATTGAGGGGCTACAGCGGACCTCATTTCATGTCGGCAAAAAGTCGGTTCGTGACCCGACTCGGACATTCGCATTGTTAGGTGGCACGTGACACGACCTCAGTATTGAAAGGGTGTTATTCATTAATTCGGTTTTGTATCAACGCAACCAAATCCACAACATTAATTCTCCCGGCCTCAGACGATTACCTTTGCCACCGTCACCACCGTATCCATCCAGCATTGCTGCCCACTAACCGGTTCCGGGTTATCGGGGATGATCCAGTTGGCGTGGGTTCCGCCCGCCTGCCACCACTGATGTTGATCGTGTTGTGCGTCATCAAAGGCGAATGGGGCCCGCTTGCCACTGGCGTAACGGCCACCCTGCCAGCGGCCAAGATGGGTCGACACGGCGACAACACCGGGGGCCACGGTCGGTGTCACCATCGCCGTCGCGGCAACTTTGCCAGTATGGGACTCAATGCTCACCGCGTCGCCATCGGATATACCGCGTGCGCTGGCTGTAACCGGGTTGAGCCAGACTGGATTGTCGTGATGAATCTCGTTCAGCCAACCACTGTTGCCGGTATTGGAAAGGGCCTGAACATTGACCTTGAAAGTCGTCAGGATCAACTGATCCTCGCTCATCGCCGCATGTGCGGGGATGGCCACATAAGTCGGCAGGGCTGGCAGGCCCATGGCCGCCAGAATCGGCGAATACAATTCGAAGTGGCCCGTCTTGTTGAGCGCTCCGGGTTTGAATCCGGCGTAGGCCGCGTATCCTACGCGCTGACCCACATAGCCCTTTGAGGCGTGGGCTGTATCCAGATACCCAACTGCCTCTGCCTTGGCCTCGCTCTCAACGCCCGCGATCTTCCAGTTCCAATAGACACCCGTTTTTTCGTCCAGAAGGACGCCGTCTGCGGCCAGGGTCTTATTGTCAAGGCGTTGTCGGTAGGCGTAATAAACTGGCGCGGCTTTTTTATCGTGCCAGACGCCTCTTTTTTTCATTCCCCTGAAGCCACGCGCTTTTTTCTTTACCAACGGCGTCAGTTTGCAAGCCTTCTTGATGAAATCTTCGGACGACTTGAAACCGAGCGGGAAACCCATCCTTTCGGCCAGCTCCAGACACACGTCCTTGAAGTCGCGGGCCTCACCCTGGGCAGCGACAAACGGCTGTCGCAAGGCATATTCCGCAACCTGATTAGCCGAAACCCCTTGTTCGATATCGAAGCGTTCGAGATAAGTCGTATCGGGCAGAATAAGATCGGCGAGGGCCGCCGTTTCGTCATAGAACGGGGTCACCGCGACCGTAAACGGAAGCAGGGATTCATCCTTCAAAACGTCGATGGTTTCCTGGGTGTTGGCGTTCGCGTAAGCCGGATTGTGATGATACCACATGTAGACACCGGGCCGCTCGCCGCTTTCCTTGATTCGCTTCAGGATTGAATGACCGGCCCCGATGCCCGGCAGGGCCGATGCCTCTTTGTCCTCTATGAAGGATAGTATTGCTGGTTTCGGTTTTTCTTTTGGGCCACGCGGGAACAGCCAACCCGGCACGGCCCCCTGGCAACGTCCACCGGGATTATCGATGTTGCCGGTAATAGCCGCAAGCATCTGGATAGCGCGTTCGGTTTCAACCCCGTTAAAATGTCCCCCCGCCCCGCGCGAACTGATGACGCAGGCCGGTTTGTTTGATGCGAAATCGCGCGCGATATCGCGAATTTTCCCGGCCTCGACACCACTTATTTCTTCCGCCCATTCCGGCGTGTAATCTGAAAGATGCTTTTTCAAGATTGCAATTTTGTCGGCTGGCAAAGCACTTGAATCGTCGCTGACGAGGCAAAAATCAATAAACTTTTCGCCCGCACCGAGATACAAATTCTCGTTCATCACCACGTTGCACATTGCCAACACGACCGCCAGGTCCGTTCCCGGTTTTACCGGCAGCCACAAGTCTGAATAGGCGGCGGTATTGGATAACCTGACATCGAAGGTCACCATTTTCAGTCCGTCATCGACGGTTGATCTGGCAAGTCGCTTGGCCAGCGAGACGAAATTGGTGTGAGTCTCGAGTACATTAGAGCCAAAATTAAGGATATACTGGGCTTTGTCGATGTCCCAGTTGTCAACAGTCGAACCCCACGTCAATTCATGGGCTGTCCAGCGTGCGCTTTGCCCTTGGCAGGTCTGTTTGATAATTGACGCGGTGCCGTAGGTGGCCAGGAAAACATCGTCGATCAGCTTTTCGGCGCTTAATGGAATCCATCCATGGTGAAAGACAAACTTTTCCGGGGTGCCGTCATCGCGCAATTTTTTAAGCCGACCGCCAAGATCGTCGAGCGCCTCGCTCCAGGAAATTTTCCTCCACTGTCCCTGGCCGCGCGCACCGGTCCGTTTCAGGGGAGTCAGGATGCGGTCCGGGTCATAGACCTTGGCCGCGCCGGCCTGACCCTTGGCGCAGACCTTTCCTTGATTCCTGATGGAATTCGGGTTGCCTTCAATTTTGACCAGCTTGCCTGCGTCCAAATAACCAAGGATAGCGCAATGACTGGGGCATTGGCCGCAAATGCTGGGCACCACCTCGTGCAGGGTTCCGCTAAGGTGTGAATAATCCTCCCCGCCGTGCTTCAGCGTCGCGCTATCTTCGGCCATGACCTTGCTGATCGGCAGCAATTGCGTACCGGCGGCAGCGACACCCAGCTTCAAGAAGTTTCTACGGTCAACCATGGTTTCCTCCATGTGTTCCTAAAGTGTCGTCGGGGCAGAGATTTGCCCGGCGACCACGATTACATAGCGTAGGGCAAAGCCACCGATAAGAATGGCCAGCGGGACAATCACTTCGAGGGCAACGACCGTCTTAAATTGCCGGCCATAGATCAGTTTGGGCACGATCTGATAGAGTTCGATGATCAGCGGGATCAGCAGTCCGACCATCACGATCATGCCCCAGAACAGAGGGGCAAGCTGTCCGCCCGGCAGGATGGTAGCCATGGCATACTTGGTGTCGCCAATGGTCAAATGGGCAAACATGATGAACAGGAAGACGACCATCAACTCTCCACCCACCAATAGGGCGTCCGACGTAACCAACATATAACTGCTGTTTTCATAATCGGCGCGAATGGCGGGATTGCTGCTTTTACGCCTGAAGAACACGCCCATAAGCAGGATAATGGCGACGCCGGACGATAAAGCAGACAACGTAAAGAGTGCGGCAAGTATGGGTGAATTCCATAACGGTCGCGCTGGCATCGCACCCAACATGATACCGGTATAAACGGCGACGCCGATACCCAAAGGCACCAGAACCCATGCCAGTCCACGCCTGAGCGGGGCAAGCCGGTCGCCTGGTCCAGCCGAAGACGGCAGGAAGGTTATCGCGTACAAAACGCTGAGCGTGATAAAGATGTTCAGGAACCACGAACCAATCGACATCGGCGACAGGTTGATAAGGTGGAACAGATTGAGAGCCCGGAACGGCTGGCCCAGTTCGAAGACGATCAGGAAGGTTCCCAACATCACCGGTAAAGGCCCGACCAAAGCGCCACAACGGGCGACGGCAAAACGCGACGCACCAAATCCACCCTTACGCAACAACACCGATCCACTGACGGTCACGGCCCCGGCTCCCATCCCGGCCAGGAAGAAATAAGAAATAACAGGAAGTCCCCAAGTGAGTTCATGCATGACTATCTCCTCCCCTTTTCTTTGCGATGGGTCGTGATACGCACGTCATACCAACCCCGGTTGTTTTCGTGCTCGTTATTATGATCCGAACCGATGTAATAGACATTGGGTTCGGTCCCTTTACCGGGCCGCAGAACGGTCGTCGGGTTGGTCGCCAGCAGTCTGGAAATCTCGCTTGCAGGATCGCTGAGATCGCCGAAGATGCGGGCCCCACCGATACAGGAATTGACGCACGCCGGAACCAGCCCCTTTGAGACCCGGTGAATGCAGAAATCACACTTATCTGCGACTTTGGTCACCGGATTAAGGAACCGTGCGTCGTATGGGCAAGCCTGGATGCAGTATTTGCAGCCGATGCATTGGCCGCTGTCGATGACGACGATGCCGTCCTGCTTGCGCTTGTAAGTGGCCCCCGTCGGGCACACATCCACGCATTGCGGATGCCGGCAATGATTGCAAAGTCTGGGCAAATAATGCCGCGAGACATTCGGATAAGTGCCTTTTTCGGTGTATTCGACCCACGAGCGTGTCACCCCCAGCGGCACATCGAATTCGGATTTGCAGGCCACGCTACAGGTATGACAGCCGATGCAACGCCGGGTATCGATCAGCATGCCGTAGCTTTTGGTTTTTTTAGATTGTCCTTCGGGTGTCGCTTCTACGGAAGACACCATCGCACTGGCTGATGCGAGCGAGGCGACGGTGACGCCACCGACAAGCTTTTGAACGAATTCCCTGCGGTTCGTCACCGGTTTATTGGTGTTGCTCATGACTTGGGCTCCTTACCATCAGATGGTGAGGCCTTCTTGAAGGCATCTTCGCGTACATCGACCGGGCGATGGACCAGATTGTTGTGACATTCGATACAGGTCTTTTCTTCTTTCAAGGCCAACTTGTGGGCGTTGACCCCGCGCTCGCGCTTGAACCTGATTTCGGCTTCGACGTGACAGCTTCGGCAGGTATTGCTGTCGTTTTCAAACATCGCATCGCGGACCCGGTAGGCTTCTGCGGCGCGCGGCGGAATCCAGTCACCCGCCCGCTCTGCATCGCGGTCACGCATATGGCCGAATAAATCTGTAAAACTTAAAAAATGGGTGTAGGCGTAAGTCGTGTTCCACCAACCTTCGGGCAGATGGCAATCGACGCACGTGGCCTGGGATGTCTTGTCATCAACAACGGACAGGTGCGGCCGTGTCGCGGACAATCTTTCATCGGAATTATATTCTGAAGCAAGATGGCAATAATTGCACAGGGCGTCCTGGGCGACAAAATTGCGGGTCACCGGTTCGTAGGCAATAACCCAGCTTACAATCAGTACAGCAACAACCCCGAGGGCTACATTGACGGCCTTGCGGTATTTAAAGAGTAAATCAAAGATGTCCATGATTGCCCCCTGCGGTTTTTAACGGGGTGGGAGAGATCGCGCCCGGCCTGTTTTGGGACCGGGCGCGCCCCTGGTTTATTTAAGCATAGTCGCTTCAATGTCGGCCTTGGCGCCGAACCCGATTGTCATCGGGAAGGACACATGGTGGCCGCGTGTAGTGATGTTATCGTCGTGGGTAGCGAACCCAAAGCTGTAGACACCGCCCACTTTCAGGGCTTTGTCGTCAGGATTGGTCAGACCAAGTTTGCGGGCCCAGACGACCGTCCATACACCGTCTTTCCAGACGCCCTTGGAGCGATCATTGTCTTTGGCAGACCCCTTGGAATCTTCTCGGCTGACGACATATTCGGGAATAAGGTCGCCTTCTTTCCATCCTGCGTTTGGATCAAACGCCACCGCGTTGGTTTCGCGGATCAGAGTCGTCGGCATTTTGCGAATGTCTTCGAAAAGGACGGACTTTCTGCCGAACTTCTTGGCATCGAACATATACTTCGGCGCTTTTTTCGCCTTGTCCCAGTTTTTGCTGAACGGGTTCTTGCCGGCATCGCTATTGCGATACTCAAGCACATAGAAGTCGTCCGACATGCCAACCGGGTTGGAACGATGTCCACGCCATTGCATCAGATCGAGGAAACCACCAGCAGCCTTGATCTTGGCGATCTCTTCCGGGGTCTTGCCTTTGTCCCAGGATGCATTTTCATCGGTGCGGGTTGAGGGGAGATATTTACGCACGTCTTTTTTCTTCAGATGCGCAAACAATTGATTGGCTTTGACGGCAGACGTTTCAGGACGATCAGGGCTGTCGCGTTCGCCGTCATGGCATGTTAGCCAGCAGCCTTGATTAGCATACATCGGCACCGAGCCATCATCGATCATCATCGACATGCGATCTTCATAAATACCGGGCTGTTCACCATCCTGGACCACGGCGTCAAGTTTCGGATGACCGAATGCTTTCCATTCCTTGCCGTTATAACGCCAATAAGGATGGGCCGTACCAGCATAGTCGTTGAGAGTTTTCCACTGGAAGCGGAAATAGGCATCTTCCTTGTCGTAAGCGACCTGGAATTTAAGGTTGATCAGGCCGTTCTTGCCATCGACGGGCATCGGTTCAAGGGCGTGATCGCCGCTAACCAGTTTATTACCCATCTCTTCTTCTTCGCCTTTATGGCAGGCAACACAGGCTTGACCTTCCTTGGTTTGAAGATTAGCCCTTTTGTGGGCGGGGCTGCGTAGCCATTGGTACGTCGATTGTCCGGGCCAAAACAATTTAATGTTCTTCGTCGGAACGCTCGACCAATCAACAGTTACAGGATCACCGGCAAATGCGGGTCCAGCTAAAAAAGTCGCAAGACCGATAGCGAGTGCTATGCGTTTCATGATTCGTCTCCAGGTTAAGTGAGAAAAATAGTCACTTCACTGTTGCTGTTGCAAACAGCGTGCCATGGAGGAGAAATCAAAAAGACACTATAAATCAATACATTGGGAAGGCAGTGGCGGGTGGCGTGCGAAAAAACATGTCACCAAAAAGTGACACCTGTCCTGTTTTTATGACAGGCCCCAGCGCTTCATACGGACATAGAGATTCTGCCGTGGAGTACCGCTCAGGCGGGCCGCTTCGGAAACGTTTCCTTTGGCTGCTTCGAGCAACCGGGTCAGGTAATCGCGTTCGAAAGCTTCGCGTTCCTTCTGGTAGGAAAGCACTGCCTCGTCCGTCGTTGCATCGCCGATCAGATCTTCGGATATATCATCCAGATCAGCACTGCTGACAGGCCCACCGGCATGCATGGCGACGGTGCGCTCGATGGTGTGTTGCAGTTGGCGGACGTTTCCGGGCCAGGGGTAGCGCTCCAAAATGTAAAGAGCTTCTGGCGTCAAGGGGCCAACTTCCTTGCTGAACTTGGCGTTAAAGTACTCAAGGAAGTGCACGGCGAGGGGGATGATGTCTTCGATGCGTTGACGAAGCGGGGTAATTTCAAGGGCGACCACATTGATGCGGTAGAACAGGTCTTCGCGGAAATTACCGGCCTTGACTTCGTCGGCAAGTCGTTTGTTGGTTGCGCAGACAAGCCTGAAATCGCTTGTGCTGACCTCGGCGCAACCCAGCCTGGTAAAGGTATGTTCCTGAAGAACGCGCAACAGGCTGCTTTGCAGCTTCGGGCTCATATCGGTGATTTCGTCGAGAAACAAGATGCCGCCGTCGGCTTCTTCCAGGTAGCCCGGCGTATTTTTGGCAGCCCCGGTGAAGGCGCCTTTTTGATAACCGAAAAGTGTACTTTCAAGAAGTTGTTCCGACAGCGCGCCGCAATTGACCTCAAGAAAGCGCCCCCGGACCCTGGGGCTTTTGGCATAAATGCTCCTCGCCGCCAGTTCCTTACCAGTGCCGCTTTCACCTTCGATAAGAACCGTCACATCGAGTGGCGCGACCTGATTTATCTTATTTTGCAACGTCAACATCGCCGCTGAATGGCCGATATGAATAGGCACATCATTACCGGCTTGCAGCGATTCACGTAAGGAGTTGATCTCCCGGTACGCGCGGTCCAGTTCCAGGGCCTTCTCAGCGACCGCCTCCAACTCCTCGATATTGTCGAAGGGCTTGGTCAGATAATCGAACAGTCCTTCGCGCACAGCACGCACCGCGTCATGAACATCGGCGTAACCGGTGATCAGGATCGCGACTTGCTGCGGGCGTTCGGCGCGCATTTCTCGCAATAGATCCAGCCCATTACCATCAGGCAAGCGCTGATCCATGATAATCAGGTTGAAATCCGTGGCCGCGAACAAGGCCCGGGCTTCGGCGACATCGCAGGCAAACTGCGCACTTGCCGGACTGTCCCGAAAAATCCCTTCGAGTAAGGTACGGGTATACTTGTCATCATCGACGACAAGTATCTTCTGCTCGATTGCCTCATTAAGTTTTGTCATCAACTATTCCTCTTGAGCGGGCAACCATAACGCAAAAAGCGCACCACCGTCCTCCATGTTTGTCGCGTTGATCCGCCCCTCGTGCAAGATCGCCACATGCTGTACGACCGGCAACCCCAGTCCGGTTCCCTCGGCATGGGTGGTAAAGAATGGTGTGAACATCTTCTCTTTCACCTCATCGGACAGGCCGGGCCCCTGATCGCCGACGGCGAGACACCATCCCAGGGTATGATCGTCCGGTTCGCGCGTTTCCTTCAAGCTGATAGTGAGAGTTCCATCGGGCGGGCTTTCATGGGCGGCGTTGCTGAGAAGGTTGAACAGGGCATGGCGGATGAGTACCGGGTCAACGTCAAGGATCAGGGCCTCCACTGGAAGTTCACACTCCACCTTATGCTGCTTTTTTGCGCTTTGGCGAAACAGGGAAAGCGTTTCATCGATGAGCATGTTCATGTCCGTCGGTTTGCGGTCAAAACATGAGATCTTGGTGAAATCAAGCATCCGTTTGACGAAGGCATGGCAATCCTTGCCGGCCCTGCCGATTTCTCCGAGCAATTCCTTCGTCCGTTCGGGATCATTGACATTGCGTTCGGCCAGTTGCGCCATGTTGAGCACGCCGAGCAGGGGGTTGTTCAGTTGGTGAGCGATTTCGCCAATCATCAAACCCATGGCAGAGAGTTTTTCCACCTGAATAACTTTCTGGTGTTCGGTGTCAATCCGTGAAAGTTGCAATTCGATCTCGCGTTGGCGACGATAATCGTGTTCCACTTTGCCGAGGATAACGTAGAAAATGGCAAACACAATGGCCCCGACAAGCACCGAAACGAATGCAGTCAAAAACATCGCGTTGCGGTAAACGGCCTGCGCCCCTGTGATGTCCCTGACAACGACAAAATCTCCGACTTCACGTTTTGAAATATCGAACAGGGGCAGAATAGTGATGTACAGGCTTTTGCCGTCCTCCTCCACCTGCATGTGGCCTTTGTAATCATGATCGCCTTGCTTAAGAACTTTAACCAGTTCATCGGGAATTTTTTTCATGGCGCGACCAACAACCACGGTATTACCGAAACGCGGCCAATCTTTATTGTGGCCGAGCATTTCCTTTCCCGTTTCCCATTCCTCAAAGCCAAGGAAGCGCTCGTAAACGAGCACCAGCAGGTCAGCGCCCAGGGTTTTGTGGACTTCATCGGTTATATGGTCGATCTCTTCGCCCAGTTCCAAGAAGCCGATCAAGGTATCCCCATCATACCAGGGCAGAACAACCCGTAGCGTGAAGGTCCCCAACGGCCCCAGTTCGATGCCGCGGGAAGGAACATGCGCTTCGGCAGCCCTTAACGTGCTGATGCGATCTATGATGTCGCCGTACTCATCGGGCTTGTGGACTCGCAGGAAATTAACCCTGTTCGCATCGGTGAAATAGAAATGCGAAACGCGGTTGTTTGTTCGAAGGTTGTTAAACAACGGCCATGCCTGTTTCAGCAGCGCCTCACGGTTTCCGCTTATGAATGCCTTCTTCATATTATCATCGCGGGCGATCACGCTTAAAGCGGCCTGCATCATGGCGGCGTCGTTTTCCAGGCCTTGACGAAACAACCGCTCAACGGAGGCGGCGCTTTCCGTCAGGTTTTTCTCGTGCTCGCGACCCTCGAACAAATAGGCGGCGACGAGAAAAGCGCCAACAACGAACAAAATAACAAAGGTAAAAGGCAAGAGGATACGCGCCCTGACCCGGTCCCCCCCTTGTCCTCCATATCGCTCTGACACTGTCATTTCATGTCGTCCCAATTTAGCTTACAGGCTGACAAAAAAAATATATCAGGAACAATATTCAAACACCGCCCCCTATTTTCGAGTCATTGCCCGCCAAGTAGAAGTATTTCAGGAATTTTACTGCAGCCGGAACCTGTATAGCCCTTGACGTGTTCCCCAAGTTCCTGCCAGTCATAAGCAGAGCCCTTGTTTCATTTGATGCCCCTTTTGGGCGGTTATTGCAACAGGTACCTGGGCATGCCCAGGTGCCTGTTGTTTCGTCCAATTTGTG
>Ga0316204_10006366_pt1 | contig 18249 bp, 16 predicted proteins | sample 6monrhotite_MG_2_FD_205661 | JGI IMG/M metagenome (GOLD analysis project Ga0316204, IMG submission 205661) | Microbial mat bacterial communities from mineral coupon in-situ incubated in ocean water Damariscotta River, Maine, United States -... | ecosystem: Environmental > Aquatic > Marine >... | reverse complement strand
GCCTTGTCTTCTTTAGCAAAAGCAGCAACCCCTGAAAGATTAAAAATAAATGCTGTATCAGATCATTTGAAAGTATCTCCGGAAACAAAATTAAAAAAGAAGCGAAAAAACAAATGACAAACGAAACGCCAATTAAACGTATTTTAGGTCCTTTTAACCGCGTAGAAGGCGATCTTGAAGTACATGTTGAAGCTGGAGATGGCATCATCAAAAAAGCGTGGGTAAATACACCTTTATTTAGAGGGTATGAACAAATATTAACAGGTAAAGATCCTCGAGATAGCTTGGTTTATACACCTAGAATTTGTGGCATTTGCTCAATTTCTCAATCTGTTGCGGCAGCAAATGCATTAGCAAGCGCAGAGGGACTTTTAGCAGTCAAAAACGGGCAGCTTGCAACAAATATTATACTTGCCACTGAAAATATGGCTGACCACCTCACTCATTTTTATTTGTTTTTTATGCCCGACTTTAGCCGTGATTGCTATACGTCCAAACCTTGGTTCAAAAATATATCCGAAAGATTTAAAGCGCAAATTGGAAGTGCTGTTAAAGATGTATTACCCGCAAGATCATCTTTTTTACATATTACTGGCATCCTGGCAGGAAAATGGCCTCATTCTCTAGCTATTCAACCTGGAGGAACAACCAAACCCATAACGTCTCAAGAACGAATTAAGCTGCTGACATTAATTAATACCTTTCGGCACTTTTTACAAGATACTTTATTTGGGACTAGTCTTGAAAAAATATCTGAGCTTAAAAACCGAGAAGAGCTATTTAATTTTGTAAGCCAACATCCAGATAGTGATTTTTCACGATTTATTGAAATATCACAGGATCTATCTCTTTCTGCTTTAGGGAAATCAAATAATAACTTTATGAGTTATGGCGCATACTCCGGTACGGATTCACACCTATTTCGATCAGGTTATTGGAAAGATGGATATAAAGAATTAGATACGGCAGCGATTCAAGAGGATCTGACAAACAGCTGGCTTCAAAACCAAGCAACTGCTGAACATCCATTTGATGGAAATACTATCCCTAATGTTGATGAAACAAGCGGTTATAGTTGGTGTAAAGCGCCTCGCCTAAACGGAAACGTAATGGAGGTCGGCGCGATCGCTCGACAAATGGTGCATGGACACCCTCTAATTTTTGATCTTGTGAAATCTTTTGGCGGAAATGTAGAAAGCCGTATCATCGCTCGATTATTAGAGTTGGCATTAGTTATTCCTCAGATGGAAAGCTGGGTTAAGCAACTGAAACCCGGAGAACCTTTTTGTATAAACAGCAACCTTCCCATAGAAGGTCAAGGTGTGGGGTTAGTTGAAGCGGCAAGAGGAAGTTTAGGTCATTGGCTAAAAATTAAAAACGGAAAAATATTAAATTATCAAATTATCGCTCCAACCACTTGGAATTTTTCACCAAGAGATATAAAAAATCAACCAGGCGCTTTAGAATTAGCATTACAAGAGACACCGATCGATACCGAATCTAATATCAATAGCAACAACCAAAGCTCAGCCACGATACAGCATATCATTCGTTCTTTCGATCCTTGTATGGTTTGTACTGTTCATTAAATGCTTATGAATAACTTTAATCAAAATAATCATAAAGAAAAAATTCGAGTACGAGGCGCTGTACAAGGAGTAGGATTTCGACCTAAAGTTTGGCAACATGCACAAGCCTTAGGTATTTGTGGGGAAGTTATTAATGATGGTTCAGGGGTTCTTATAATTGCTCAATCTAATATCGATAAAATAAATAAACTAATTACTCTTTTACAAGAAGACTCACCCAAACTGGCTCAGATAGAAAGCATTGAAAGAGAATTAATTTTTAGTAACAAACAATACCGTCAGTTTAAGATAGAAAAAAGCATCACCACACAGGCAAACACAAACATAGTAGCAGATGCTGCAACTTGCGATGATTGTTTAAACGATATTAATAATAAAACCAATCGCCGTTATAAATACCCTTTTACTAATTGCACTCATTGTGGTCCCAGATTAAGTATCATAAAAAAGATTCCCTACGATCGAATCAATACCAGTATGGCGGATTTTAAACAATGTCATTTATGTCTTAAAGAATATAATGACCCTGTTAATCGTCGATTTCATGCTCAACCCAACGCATGTCCCGAATGCGGTCCTATATTAAGTTTATATGACTCAAAAGCTCAACTAATAGATACTGATGATGCGATCAAGTCTGTCTCAAAAATAATTGAGAAGGGTGGAATTGTCGCAATCAAAGGTCTTGGTGGTTTTCAGTTTGCATGTGATGCAAACAATATTGATGCCATTAAATTACTTAGAAAGCGCAAGCATCGACCTCATAAAGCTCTTGCGTTAATGGCTAACAACATCCAAAAAATTGAAAAGTATTGTCACGTTTCTAATGATGAAAAAAAACGCCTACTCAGCCCTCAATCTCCGATACTCTTACTAACACAAAAGAACACCCTTTCTGATTTAACAAACGAAATTGCCCCAAAGCAAAATACTCTTGGATTTATGTTACCTAATACGCCGTTACATCATCTACTACTTTCCCAATTAAAGCACCCTATCGTTTTAACATCAGGAAACCTATCAAACGAACCACAATCAATTGACAATAAAGATGCCTTTCTTCGTTTAGCACATATAGCTGATTATTTTTTAACAAATAACCGCGACATAATCAATCGAATTGACGACTCAGTCGTTAGAATTAATCATGGGCGAACCCATATTTATCGTCGTGCAAGAGGATATGCACCAAACGCAATAAAGCTACCAAAAGGCTTCGATACTAATTTAAATATTCTTGCTTGTGGAAGTGAACAAAAAAATACTTTTTGCTTGATAAAAAACGGGAAAGCAATTGTGTCACAACATATAGGTAATTTAGAAAATAACTTAAGCTATGAAGATTATTTACATAATTTAAAACTATATAAAAACTTATATCAATTTAAACCTGAACACATAGCGGTTGATATTCACCCTGAATATATTTCCTCAAAATATGGACGCCAATTATCAACTGAACTTTCTATCCCCTTATTCCAAATACAACATCATCATGCTCATATTGCAGCATGTATGGCTGATAATGAAATTGCTATCAATAACAGCCCTGTTATCGGCGTTGCTATGGATGGCTTAGGTTATGGTGATGATGGAACAATTTGGGGTGGAGAGTTTTTAATCGCTGATTATCAAGGTTTTCAAAGAAAAGCTCGGCTAAAACCAACGCCGATGCCTGGTGGCATGCAAGCAATATTAGAACCTTGGAGAAATACTTTAGCGCAATTATCAACTCACAATCATTGGGAAAATTTGACTCAAGAGTTTTCATCTTTAGATTTGGTTCAATATTTGTTAGAAAAGCCTTATGCTCCCTTAAACAAAATGATGAAATCCCAAATCAATTCACCAATTAGCTCTTCTTGTGGGAGATTGTTTGACTCTGTTTCTGCGGCACTCGCTATTTGTAACAATAAAATTAGTTACCAAGGACAAGCAGCCATTGAGTTGGAAAGTTTTGTACTTGAAAATAATATTAATTATGATGATATCGAGCAATCAAAACCTTATCCTTTTTCATTTGAGAAAAAACAATTAAGCACTAACAAGACACATTCTGTTAGTCCTGATGATCTAGGATCGAATCAACACAAACTAATTGAAATCAATCCCGCTCCTTTATGGATTTCACTTTTAAACGATTTAAAAAAACAGGTTTCAACCTCCTTAATTGCGACTCGCTTTCATACTGGACTAGCTAAATCGATTTCTGAGACAGTTAAACAAATCAGTGATGATAGTGGCATAACGACTGTCGTTTTAAGTGGAGGTGTCTTTCAAAATAAAACGCTATTTAATTGTTGTGTAACTTTATTAGAAAAAAAACAAATAAACGTATTATTCCATCAACAAGTGCCTTGTAATGATGGTGGATTATCCCTTGGTCAAGCGGTAATAGCAGCCGCCAAAGTCATTAATAGAGAGTGATCTATGTGTTTAGGAATCCCAGGAAAAATTGTTGAAATTACTGATGCATCCAAATTGATGGCAAAAGTCGATGTTAGTGGTGTTCAAAGGCGAGTAAATATTGCTTGTATTGTCTCTGAGAATGAATCCATTGAATCTTGTGTTGGCGATTGGGTTTTAGTTCATGTCGGTTTTGCTATGACTAAAATTGATGAAAACGAGGCAATAAAAACATTAGCTATATTAACCGAGTTAGGTGAACTTGAAGAAGAACTCGAGGCGATGGAAAATTCGGCAGAATCAATATGAAGGAAGATAATGAACAATTAAAGGATTTATATCCTTTTTTACATAAAAAAACAAAAAATCCTGCTACTGAAAACATAGCTTTATTAAATTCGGTTCATCAAAAAGCAGAAGATAGCATTCAAATAAAAAAAGATTTTTTTCAAAAATATGCCCAACCATTAATCGATACCTCTCGAGCGATCGCATCCTGTTATTTACAAGGAGGAAAACTAATATCTATGGGCAATGGCGGATCAAGTTGTGATGCATCCCATATCGCGGTGGAGTTTCAACACCCCGTCACTGCGGGAAGGCCGAGTTTGCCCGCATTTAATTTAAACAATGACAACGCTTTTTTTAGCGCTGTTTCAAATGATGTTGGTGTTCGCCACGTCTTCGCTCGGCAAATTGAGGCGCATGGGAAAAAAGAAGATTGTGTAGTCGGTTTTTCTACTAGTGGAAATTCTGAAAACCTCTTAACAGGATTTAAAAAAGCTCGAGACTTGGGTTTAACAACGATCGGTTTTGCGGGAAATACAGGAGGTGATATGCAAACTTGTGGTTGGTTAGATCATTGCCTCATTGTTGAAACGGATTCTATTCATAGAGTTCAAGAGGTGCATGTTGCTTGTTACCATATTTTGTGGGATTTAACCCATACGTTACTTGCGGACAATAGAGGTCTGCTCGCCAAGGAGAATGAATAATGAAGTATGTCGATGAATTTCGTGATCCAAATTTAGCTAAATCGCTCACTCATAAAATTGCAAAATTATCCAAAGAGCTGAATAAAGGAAGAGATAAACCTCTTCAAATTATGGAGTTTTGTGGTGGTCATACACACACTATTTTTAGATATGGGGTTGAACAAATGCTTCCTGATAATATTGAAATGGTGCATGGTCCCGGTTGTCCTGTTTGTGTTTTACCTATGGGTAGAGTCGATGATTGTGTAGCAATCGCTGAAATATCTGATGTTATTTTCACAACCTTTGGTGATGCTATGCGAGTCCCAGGTTCAAAGAAAAGTTTATTACAAGCAAAAGCTGATGGCGCGGATATTCGAATGGTTTATTCACCTCTTGACGCATTAGAGCTTGCTCGAAAAACCCCTGACAGACAAGTTGTGTTTTTTGCACTCGGCTTTGAAACAACGATGCCGAGCACTGCGTTAACAGTGCTTAAAGCGAAAAACGAATCAATCACCAATTTTTCTCTTTTTTGCAACCATATAACAACTGTACCAACAATTAAGGCGATTCTTGATTCACCAGATATGCAAATCGATGGGTTTCTCGCTCCAGGCCACGTCAGTATGGTTGTAGGTGAACGACCTTTTGAATTTATAGCGAAAACATATCATAAACCAATCGTAATTACGGGCTTTGAACCGTTAGATATATTGCAGTCTATTTACATGGTATTGCTACAAATTTTTGAACAAAGAACAGAGGTCGAAAATCAATATTCTCGCGTTGTTCCAGCAGAGGGTAATTTAACCGGAATTAATTCAATTCATGAAGTCTTTCAATTAAGAGAGTTTTTCGAATGGCGCGGTCTAGGCTCTATCGATCATTCTGGAATTTCGATGAGGGATAAATATTCTGATTTTGATGCTGAAAGAAAATTTAAACTACCTAATTTAAAAATAGCTGACCCAAAATCCTGTCAATGTGGTGAAGTTTTAAAAGGTGTAATTAGGCCATGGGAGTGTAAAATTTTTGGAACCAGCTGCAATCCTAAATCTCCTATGGGAGCTCTCATGATTTCTTCTGAAGGGGCTTGTGCTGCTTATTACAATTTTGGAGATGTCGATATGTTATTAAAAAAACGGGACAACAAAGAAAACCAGAAAGCCGAAAGAGAATCAATCACATGAGAATAAATAACCCTTTACGCTCCGGAAAATTAAACGCAGAAAAAATCACCCTCGCCCATGGCAGTGGTGGAAAATCGATGCACGACTTAATTGACGATGTTTTTGTGGCAGGTTTCGATAGCCCAGAACTTAATTTATTAGAAGATCAGGCTCGCTTTGATATCGACTCTTTGTTAAAACTAGGTGATCGTTTAGCTATGACCACCGATTCCTACGTAGTAGACCCTTTATTTTTTCCTGGCGGAGATATTGGAAAATTGGCTGTCACTGGAACCGTTAACGATCTAGCTGTGGGAGGGGCAATCCCTCTTTATCTAACTTGTGGAATGATCATCGAAGAAGGCTTTCTTATTGAAGATCTCCGGCGCATTGTAAAATCTATGAAGGACACAGCCGATCAAGCAGGTGTTCGAATCGTAACGGGAGATACTAAGGTGGTACATAAAGGCGCTGCAGACAAACTTTTTATAAATACTGCTGGGGTTGGAGTTATTCCAAGCACTATCAATATAGGTTCTCACCTCGCCGAACCCGGTGATCTTGTAATTTGTAATGGTTACATCGGCGATCACGGTGCGGCTATTGTTGATGCAAGAGGTGAGTTAGCTATAGAAAATAACATTGAAACTGATTGCACCTGCCTAAACGGTTTAATTCAAGAAATGTTAACTGCTTGTCCACAAATTCATTGTATGCGCGACGCAACAAGAGGTGGTATTGCAACAGTTTTGAATGAATTTGCTCAAGCAAGCCAATGTAGCATTCGAATTAAAGAAACCTCTTTACCCATAAGGAAAGAAGTACGTGGCATGTGTGAAATCCTTGGGTTAGATCCTCTTTATTTAGCCAATGAGGGAAAGGTTGTCGCCTTAGTACCCAAAAACTTCGCTCCGAGCATACTTAATGTTATGAAAAAACATCCTGAAGGGATTCATAGCCAAATTATAGGCGAAGTAACTGAAAGCCCTGCCAATAGAGTAATAATGAACACTAGTTTTGGTGGTGATCGCATTGTTGATATTTTGGTAGGAGAACAACTACCAAGAATTTGTTAAATTCATAAATAAGGTATTCGAAAATGACAAATTTACTTTTATTAGGTTTTTTAATTGGCATGAGGCACGCTCTCGAAGCCGACCACCTTGCAGCTATAGCATCGATTTCTAGTAAAAACCATACTATTTCCACCAACCTAAAACACGGGTTGGTTTGGGGGATAGGTCATACAACGACACTTTTTCTGTTTGGTTCGATTGTTATATTGATGGACAACATAATACCTGAGAACGTTGCACAATTTTTGGAGTTTTCTGTTGGGATAATGCTTATATTTTTAGGTTTAAATGTTATACAGCGTATAATTAAAGAAAAAGTACATTATCACGCTCATAAACATCAAAATGGTAAAGAACATTTTCATGCTCACTCTCATATTGATGAAAAAGATCACAACACCAGTAGTCATACTCACACACATACAAGCTTTCCTTATAAAACATTATTTATAGGTTTTATGCATGGAATGGCTGGTTCTGCCGCATTAATTCTTTTAACTTTAGAAACGATTAACTCCATTTCGGTCAGTTTATTTTATATGCTTCTTTTTGGTATAGGTTCAATTGTAGGGATGACTGCTATTTCTATTGTAATCACTATTCCTTTAAGGGCATCCTGCAAACTAACCTGGTTACATAACAGCCTTCAAGCCAGTATTGGTGTATTAACTTTAGGTCTTGGAATTACTATTGTTTCTCAAACTACATTTTGGTTAATTTAGGATATAGATAAAAACGGCTTCTTAAGAAGCCGTTTATTAAAATAATATTTTAGTTTAATTTTTTATTTTAAGCTTTCATAGTAGGCTGCAATATCTTCCATATCTGCATCAGATAAGGGGGCTGCAATTCCGGCCATAATCATATCTACACGACTTTTATCTTTAAACGCTTTAAGTTGTTTTACAGTATAAGCTGCTTTTTGACCTGCTAGATTAGGGTAAGTTGGTATCATACTAATACCCTCCACCCCATGACATCCGATACAACTTGCAGCTTTTGCCTTTCCAGCAGCTACGTCAGCAGCAGAAGCAACCCCCACAGAACAAAGAGATAATAATAAGCTTGAAACTAAAGCCGTTTTCTTTAACATTTGTTTTTCTCCAAATTAGTACAGTTTTTAAATTAGTTTTTTCTAATATAGTGTTTTTGATTAATTAGCGCAAGTAATTTATACATCCACTGGTTTATACGTCCAGATTAGCTACAGCTAATGCGTTTGCTTCAATAAAGTTTCTTCTAGGTTCTACATCATCCCCCATTAGAGTAGAAAACAATTGATCTGCAGCAACTGCGTCTTCAATAGTTACTTGAAGCATACGGCGCGCATCAGGATCCATTGTTGTATCCCACAATTGATCGGGGTTCATTTCTCCTAATCCTTTGTAACGTTGGATAGCAATTCCTCTTTTAGATTGATGCATCAACCAATCAAGTGCTTCTTTGAAAGAAGAAACTTCTTGTTTTTTGCCCCCTCTTTGTATGTAAGCACCCACTTCTATTAAATCATTTGTATGTTCGCCTAAAGAAATTATTTTTTTGTATTCTCCAGAAGAGAAAAAGGATTTATCTAATATATATTTCTTTTCGCTTCCGTGATGGATCACATTAATTCGAGGATTGAATTCATTTCTTTCTTCATCTTTAATTACATCTAGTTCAAAACGAGTAGCTCCAGCCTTTCCGTCACCAGTTAAATCATTTCTCAAAGCCTCTAACCAAGAATTAACCTTATCGGAATCTTTTAATTCTTCGACTAAAAGTTTCGGTAAATCAACTAAGCTATTTAAAATACGATAATCATACAACTGAGACAACCGAGAAATATCAGCTTGAACCTCTCGATACTGTTTTACCAATGTTTCTAACCCTGCACCAGACAAAGCTGGAGCTTGTGGATTAACATGTAAAGAAGCTTCATCTAAAGCTAAACTAGTAAGATATTCTTGTAAACTCACATCATCCTTAACATAGGTTTCTTGTTTGCCTTTTTTAACTTTATATAATGGTGGTTGAGCAATATAAATGTAACCTCTTTCCACTAACTCCAACATCTGACGATAGAAAAAAGTTAACAAAAGTGTTCTTATGTGTGCACCATCAACATCCGCATCTGTCATGATAATAATTCGGTGATAACGAGTTTTTTCAACATTAAACTCATCTCGACCAATACCACAACCTAACGCAGTAATAAGTGTTCCAACCTCTACCGAAGAAAGCATCTTATCAAAGCGAGCTTTTTCAACATTTAAGATTTTACCTTTTAATGGCAAGATAGCTTGGTTTTTACGATTACGACCTTGTTTAGCCGATCCTCCCGCAGAATCACCCTCCACTATATATAACTCTGATTGTGCAGGGTCCTTTTCTTGGCAATCAGCCAGTTTCCCAGGTAACCCTGCTATATCCAACACACCTTTTCGGCGAGTCATATCGCGAGCCTTACGAGCTGCTTCCCTTGCTCTTGCTGCATCCAACATTTTATTAACGATGATTTTAGCTTCTTGAGGGTTTTCTAATAAATAATCAGATAATTGAGCACCCATTGTTTGCTCTACCGCGCTTTTCACTTCTGATGAAACAAGCTTATCTTTTGTTTGTGATGAAAACTTTGGATCTGGAACCTTTACCGAAATTACAGCTGTTAACCCTTCTCGAGCGTCATCTCCAGTTGTTTGTGTTTTTCCTTTCGAATTTTTTCCGGCCACCTCTTTTTCCATATAAGTATTTAAGGTTCTAGTTAACGCCCCCCTAAAGCCAGCTAAATGAGTTCCACCATCTCTTTGAGGAATATTATTTGTAAAACAAAATATATTTTCTTGGAAGCTGTCATTCCATTGCATTGCAACTTCAACCCCGATTCCATCATCTCTTTGAAATGAAAAATTAAACATTTTTTCATTAATTGGTGTTTTAGCTCGATTAAGATAATCAACGAAAGCCTTGATTCCTCCTTCATATTGGAAATGATCTTCCTTACCTGTTCTTTCATCTTTTAATTTTATGCTAACACCTGAATTCAAAAAGGATAGCTCTCTTAAGCGTTTTGCTAAAATATCATAATGATAATTAGTATCAGCAAAGATTTTAGGGCTGGGGTGAAAGCGTAAGTCTGTTCCTGTTCGTTTAGTTTCACCTATAACAGCTAATGGAGATTGTGGTTCGCCTAATACATAAGATTGCTCATGAACCTTTCCTTCTCTTCTTATTGTTAAGGTAAGCTCGTCTGACAAAGCATTAACCACCGATATTCCTACTCCATGTAATCCACCAGATACTTTATAAGAATTATCATCAAATTTTCCTCCTGCATGTAGAACAGTCATAATAACTTCAGCAGCAGAAACTCCTTCCTCTTCATGAATATCGACTGGAACACCTCGACCATCATCAGTTACAGTGATTGAGTTATCCGTATGTATAATGACATTGATTTCATTACAATAACCTGCGAGAGCTTCATCAATTGAATTATCAACAACTTCAAAAACCATATGGTGCAGGCCAGTACCATCATCAGTATCACCAATATACATTCCCGGACGCTTCCTTACAGCATCAAGTCCTTTAAGAACTTTGATACTTGAAGAATCATATTCGTTTTGTTCAGTTTCTTTATTATCTGACATCGTTAATATTTTTCCTTATAACTTTTATTATTTAATGTTTAATGTTTATATTGCCATTAATTCAATAAACAAGTTTAAACAATTTAATTTAAAACTTTTTCGATTTTCCCTTGTTCCACGTGGAACATAGCTGCCCCATTATACTCCTTTATGAAGGGTTTTATCATATCTGGATGCAAACAAGATAAAATTATTTGAACATTATCTTGAAGTCGTAATGTATCAATTAACAAGGCTTGATTACTCTCATCTAACTCTGATGAAAAATCATCAATAATAAATAAGCTATCTTTCTGGGTTGCTAGTTTAAGTATCTTTGTTTGCGCTAAATAAAGAGCATTAACCAATAATTTTTTTTGACCTCTAGATAACACATCCTTAGCAAGATACTTACCAATTTTGATTCTCAATTCTGCCTTATGCGGACCATATTGAGTATTACCCGAGGCTAGGTCCAGGTCTCGATGAGCCGACAATCTATTGGACAATTTTCCTGTATACCCGGAATAATAAGAAAGCCTGAGATCATTTGTTAATTCAAAACCGACAACATCTAACAACTGTCTTAACTCCGGCTCCAAAAGTTTAATGATGTTGGAACGACGAAAATTAATAACTTCAGCCGCCTTTTCATATTCTAAGTCCCACAAGTTAAACTCATCGTCTTTATTAAAAGAAATAGCATTCCTCAAATAGGAATTCCTTTGTTTTAATAAGCGATGAAAACGTGACCAACTAGATTGATAAGATTGTTCCACGTGGAACAACAACCAATCAATATACTTTCGCCTCTCTAAGGGACCTGAATCAACCAAATGATATGATTCTGGACTAAGAACTTGAACAGGATACAATGCTGCTACCAATGAAAGCGACTTTATCAGTTGTTCGTCTAATTTAATCCTTTTTGATTTTGTAGTCTGAGAATAAGTTACTCCTAATTTAGTGTTGTTGGAAAACTTACCAAACAAAGTGAAATCAGAAAAATCATGAGAAATCATCAGGTTTTGTTTCGGAGTCCTAAACGAGCGTCCACTAACCAAATAACAAACAGCCTCCAAAAAACTGCTTTTACCTGCAGCGTTGTTACCGTAGATAACATTTATGTCTCTGGAAAGCGATATTTTAGAGTCAGACAAATTTCGAAAACTAGAGTATGAAAACTCCGAAAGATACATAATAAATTAAATTTACAAAATAAGATCTAAAGTCGCATCGGCATAACAACGTACAAACTATCGCTATTATCAGCACTCTCGATTAAAACACTACTATTAGAATCACCAAGATTAAAACGAACAGTTGAAGTTTTAATAGCATTTAATGCATCCACCAAATAACTTACATTAAAACCAATTTCCATTTCCTGGTCAGAATACTCGACATCTAGTTCAATCTCAGCTTCCTCTTGTTCGGGATTGTTTGCATGAATGATTAGTTTTCCTTCTTTAAGCGTTAAACGAACCCCCCGAAACTTTTCATTACACAAGATCGAAGCACGAGAAAAAGCATCTTTTACATTATCGCGATCACAAATTAAAATCCGCTCAGCGTTTTTCGGTAGTACTTTATCATAATCAGGAAAACGCCCATCCACCAATTTAGATGTAAAAACAAACTCCGCTAAGGAAATACGTATGTGGTTGTTATTGAACTCAACAGTACAAGTTTGATCAACACTCGAAAGAAGTTTAGCCGCCTCGATTACCCCTTTTCTTGGAACTATTGCTTGCACTAACTCACTTGTAACAACTTGATTTAATTGCATTTTTGATAAAGCTAAGCGGTGTCCGTCTGTAGCCACGGTCAACAACTTATCATCATCTAATTCAAACAACATACCATTTAAATAATAACGAACATCTTGTTGAGCCATCGCAAATTGAGTTTTATCAAAAAGCTCTTTCAATGATTGACTACCGACCTCAAATTTAGTGGTAAACAAAGTATCTTCAATATTAGGAAATTCTTGGGCTGGAATGGTTGATAAAGAAAAACGATTTCGGCCTGATTGAATCTTTAAACGATTTTCATCGAGGGTAAAATTAATCGGTTTATCTGAAGATAAGCTACGACAAATATCGACCAATTTCCGGGCTGGAACAGTAATATCACCTTCTAAATACTCCCCCTGTAATGGCAAATTAACCGACATTTCAATCTCTAAATCAGTTGCAGTAATCGACAAAAGACCGTTTTCTACCTTTATAAGTAGATTAGCAAGTACTGGTAACGTTTGTCTTTTTTCAACAGCCCCAGAAACAAGCTGAAGCGGTGAAACGAGTTGATTCTGATCAATGGTAAACTTCATGTTAAAAACTCCCTAAAGCATTGCTTTTATGCTTAGCTGGATAATATTCTTAATAAATTAGTATAATCTTCATTTATATCTGGCAGTTCTTCTTTCAACGATTTTATCTTTCTACAGGCGTGTAAAACCGTTGTGTGATCTTTACCACCAAACGCTTCACCTATCTCAGGTAAGCTACGATTTGTAAGTTCTTTAGCTAACGCCATTGCTATTTGTCTTGGACGGGCAATAGAGCGATTTCGCCTTTTAGACAACAAATCAGAAACTTTAATTTTATAATATTCAGAAACTGTTTTTTGAATGTTTTCTATTCTAACTTGTTTATCCTGTGCTGCAAGTAGATCCCTTAACGCATCTTTAACAAATTCTACAGTAATCTCTTTACCAGTAAATTGGGCATTTGCAATCACTCTTTTTAATGCCCCCTCTAATTCACGGACGTTTGAACGAATACGTTTAGCGATAAAAAAAGCCACTTCATGAGGAAGCGTAATATTAGATTCTTCGGCTTTAGACATCAATATGGCAACACGAGTTTCCAATTCAGGAGGTTCAATGAAAACAGTTAACCCCCACCCCATGCGAGATTTTAATCTTTCTTCAACACCATCTATTTCTTTAGGATAACGATCGCAGGTAAGTATAACTTGTTGATTTCCTTCAAGTAACGCGTTAAAAGTATGAAAAAACTCTTCCTGTGAACGTTCTTTATTGGCAAAAAATTGGATATCATCAATAAGCAGTGCATCAACTGAGCGATAGAACTTTTTGAAATTATCAATAGTGTTGGTTTGCAATGCTTTAACCATATCTGCAACGAATCGTTCAGAATGAAGGTAAATAACTGTACCTTGAGGTTTATTTGTAAGAATTTCGTTACCAATAGCGTGCATCAGATGAGTTTTACCGAGACCAACTCCTCCATAAATAAACAAAGGGTTGTAAGCAGTCCCTGGGTTTAAGGCTACTTGCTTAGCGGCAGCCATTGCGAGTTGATTACTTTTCCCTTGAACAAAATTATCAAAAACAAAGTTATTATTTAAACTGCTTTTTTTTCTCTGCAATTGGTTGTTTTTGTCGTTTTGTATAGTTTGTTTTTTCTTTGATTGATTTTTACTAGGTTCAATAGTGGTAGTTTGTGTTTCAAAGATAGCTTTACTAGTAATTATATCGAGAGAGATATCAATATTTGTATTATCATCATTATTTAAAATTTCTCTTATTCTAGGTAAATATTTTTCTTTAACCCAATCTAAAACAAATCGGTTAGGTGCTTGTAAATATAGATTTTTAGTGTCAAACGAAGCTTTCAGTGGTCTGATCCAAGTGCTAAATTCGGTTGGTGGTAATTCATCCTGAAGATGTTTTTGGCAGTTAGTCCACATTAATATAGTTTTTTATTTTATTACTTATTTATTTAGGTTATGTGAAAAACACACTCGTTATTTGTTAGATTTCTAACGAAGAGTAAATGTGAATGATTAAAACATTCTAGATCGAAATCAAAAATTAATCCACAGATAAAATAAATATATGATCGGTTATTGGATATAAAGAAAAAAAACTGTTTATGATTAAAAGTCGCTCAGTTTAACGAAAAAACATTAATCTAAGAGAATATTGTAAAACTAAAGAGGTATAAATCTGTTGATAATGATAAAAAGTAGATAACTTGATTATTAATACATGTTTACTAAGTGTTAAAACATATCTTATATAGTGTTTCTAAACATAGATATACTTTCTACTACTTATTGATTTTATTGAATAAAAAGTAGTTATCCACAAAAAGGCTACTTGCTTAATAATTACTATAATAAGATCTTTTTTAATTATTATAATCTTTACCTTGTTAATAAATTAAAAAGGAAAACACCTAACAACACATAAAAAAACATTAACTTTTTCAACTTATTTGATTTTAACCCATTAAAAACTTAGAATACCGATTATATTAATAAAATTTGTTATCCACAAAACAAGCAAAATTATAAACTGTATTGGATGATTTAGTAGGTGTTTTAAAGAAATAACACTATATGTAGTAGAAGAGGTAAAAAACTAAATTTTTAAACACTTATAGATCTTGAGTTTATTGACAATTATTAAATAAAACAGATTGACAGTATATTATCTATACAATAGAATTTGCGCCCCTTTGAGGTAGTCGGCTAAATACTAAAGTTGTATTTAGCTCTTTAAGTAATAAATTTAAACGGAAAGTCCGATGAAACGTACATTTCAACCAAGTAATATCAAGCGTAAACGCCGTCATGGTTTTCGTGCTCGAATGGCGACAAAAAACGGTCGTATTATTATTAATCGTCGTAGAGCAAAAGGTCGTAAAAAGTTAAGTGCGTAAGCAAAATAGCTATTTTTATAGTTGTTTTTAAGGCTCTTGTTGGTAATAATGAGTGAAAACAAACACTTACAAGTTTCAACCAGAGCTTCGTCTTCTTAACAAGAAAGATTATAGTCACGTCTTTGATAAAGCTTTAAAGTTAAATAATAAAGCTTTTACCTTACTAGCTAGAGAAAATAATCTAAGTCACCCTCGTTTAGGTTTAATAATAGCAAAAAAAAACATCAAACTAGCTTACCAAAGAAATGGTATTAAACGGTTGTTACGAGAGCATTTTCGCTTACAACAAAAAGAATATGCTAATTTTGATTTGGTTGTATTAACTCGAAGAGATATTGCCCTGTTAAATAAAACAGATATAATCGGCTACCGAAATGATTTGTTTGCTCGTTTTTGCAAACGATGTCCTAAATAAGATATCTTAATTTATATAATGAAAATACTTCTTATTTCCTTAATTAGGCTATACCAAAAGACACTTAGTCTAGTAATGGGAGGAAGTTGTCGTTTTTATCCTACTTGTTCAAATTATTCGATAGAAGCAATCAAAAAACACGGTAGTTTGAAGGGATCTTGGTTAATGGTAAAGAGAATTGCTCGATGCCAACCTTTGAATCCTGGGGGCATTGATCCAGTGCCTGATATTGAACAAGACCATTCGAACTGTCAAAAACACTCTATTTAAGAGATTTAATTATTATGGAATCAGCAAGAACCTTTCTATTTCTTCTTTTTGTTTTTTTAACATTTTTGTTATACCAAGAATGGCAAGAAGCTCATGCACCAATAAAAGAAGCGAAAGCACCGATTGAAACATCTTTAGACAACTATCAACCAACACAAGATGTAGAAAATTTAGAAAAAGTTAATAGTGAAGGTTATTCCGATCCAGAAGAAAATTTATCCGATGATCTTTCTTCTCAAGTACCGGAATCAATTTCAGGAAAAAACATATCTCAACCAGAAGTTAAAAACCTAAACCCGATTATTGTGACTACAGATACCTTAAGAGTCGTGATTTCGCCAAATGGCGGTAACCTTGTATCAGCTGAGCTATTAAATCATAAAGAAACTCTCGATGAAGACTCTCAACCGATTAATATATTAGAAAACCGAAACGGAAGAGTATTTTTAGCTTTGTCAGGTTTATACGGTGAAGGTGCTCCAGATTATAATAAAAACATTGCAAACTACCAATCGATTCAATCTAACTATCAAATGGATCCTAATGCTGAATCTTTAGAGGTTGATTTAATATGGATAAACGATAAAGGTGTAAAATACATTAAACGTTTTACCTTTCACAAAGGCCAATATTTAATTGACGTTGAGTTTGTGGTTAATAACACTTCTGAAACTAAAATTGCTAATCGGATGTTTACCGCTTTAAAACGTGATACAGGAGAAGCTGAAGGACAAGAAGTTTCAGGTTTGGGGATGCGTTCATATGTTGGGCCAGCTTTTTCAACAACAGAAAAAAAATATGAGAAATATGATTTTGACGATTTAGCAGAAAAAGATCTTAGTGCATCAACTAAAGGCGGTTGGGTTGCAATTTTACAACATTATTTTGTAACTGCTTGGGTGCCACAATCAGAGTCAACTAATACGATTGATACTTCTAATAAAAATTTAGGTAAGGCAGGTCTAACTCAAATTAGAATTACTCAAGATTGGGAGTGGATAGAGCCGGGAGAAATTAAAACCCTATCGGCAAAACTATATGTAGGTCCAAAAATTCAGTCAGCATTAGAAAAAATTGCCGATGGGCTAGAGTTAACGGTTGATTATGGTTTTTTATGGTGGATTGGCAAACCAATATTTTTCCTACTGATTTTCTTTCAGGGTTTTACAATTAATTGGGGTTTTGCGATTATTTTGGTCACTATTGCTATTAAAACTTTACTTTATCCTTTAGCAAGAGCGCAATATCGCTCGTTTGCTAAAATGCGTTTATTACAACCTAAAATGGCCACTATGAAAGAGCAATATGGTGATGATCGACAAAAGATGTCGATGAAGATGATGGAGCTCTACAAAAAAGAAAAAGTTAACCCATTAGGTGGTTGTTTTCCGCTATTAATTCAAATGCCGGTATTTATCGCGCTCTATTGGGTGTTAATGGAAAGTGTGGAATTGCGCCACGCTCCCTTTATTTTATGGATCGATGATATGTCGGTAAAAGATCCTTATTACGTAATGCCTTTGTTAATGGGTGCTAGTATGTATTTAATGCAAAAAATGCAGCCTATGTCACCTGCTATGGACCCAATGCAACAAAAAATGATGCAGTTAATGCCAGTATTTATGACGGTCTTTTTTGTGTTTTTTCCTGCGGGCTTAGTCTTGTACTGGTTAATGAATAACTTGATTTCAATTGCTCAACAGCTATATATCACCAATCAATTTAATAAAGAGCAAGAGACTAAAAAGAAATCGTAAAGAAGAGTATTCCCGCTAAGGATGGAGTTTTAATTCGATTGACGATATGAAACATACTCACGATAAACAGACGACAATTGCTGCAATAGCAACTCCACCCGGAAAAGGTGGAGTTGCTATTATTAGAGTTTCTGGTCCATTATGTCAGAAAATTTCTAAAAAGCTTTTAGTACAAACCCTTAAACCTCGTTATGCTCACTACCTTCCTTTTTTGAACCTTGATCAACAATTAGTTGATCAAGGTATAGCAATCTATTTTAATGCGCCTAATTCTTTCACTGGTGA
>Ga0316204_10006365_pt1 | contig 18250 bp, 17 predicted proteins | sample 6monrhotite_MG_2_FD_205661 | JGI IMG/M metagenome (GOLD analysis project Ga0316204, IMG submission 205661) | Microbial mat bacterial communities from mineral coupon in-situ incubated in ocean water Damariscotta River, Maine, United States -... | ecosystem: Environmental > Aquatic > Marine >... | reverse complement strand
CATAACGCAACACCTGGGATGTATTCGCACTACCGACATAGAGGTTATCATCCGGGCCAAAAGCCACTCCAGCCGGGCAGTCCAGACCACCAGAGCCAGCGGAAATAAACGTATCAATCAAGCCACCAGTAATGCCATCAAAACGATAGATTTCATCAGTATCACAGCTTGCCCAGTAGATATTACCATCAGGACCAAAAGCCATACCTAAACCAACTTCTTTAATCCCAACACCTGAAGCAAATTCATCGATAAAAGTACCATCTGCACCGTCATATCGCAGTACTTTGTTAGCAAAAGAGCTATTTACATACAAATGGCCATCGGGACCAAATTCCAACGCCTGGGGGAAATCCAGGCCGCCAGAACCCGCCGGAACAAAGAAATCAATAAATGCCCCGCTAACCCCATCAAAACGACGTACCGAATCACCTCCAGCATCTGCAACATAAAGGTTACCATCCGGGCCAAAAATCAACCCTCTGGAATCAACTGGAGAGGCAAAGATATCGGTAAACTCACCTGTTACCCCATCATAGCGATTAACCCTAGCAGCACCTACCTGTGAGCCAACGTAGAGATTTCCATCCGGACCAAAAGAGATCCCAAAAGCGGCGGTAATATTTCCGCCATTTGTGAATACCTCTATAAAATTACCCGTGATGCCATCATAGCGAAGTACCACGGGGAACTCGAAGTTAGCATTGCTTACAAAAAGGTCACGTTTAGCGTGAGCTAACGTTAAACTTCCGCTCAGAATAATTAACAGTGTAGTTATCAATCCGATCATCCCCGCGCGGTAAATATATTCACGAACGGATGAAATATTAAATTGAATATATTGTGTAATCTTCTTCATAACCTTCTCCTGTTGAATCTATTAATATCTGTCTGAAAATATCATAAGAGGGAAACGGGAAAATCATTTCCCCATATCAGTCAAATTTAATACTAGGGGATAAATAGATCCTTTGCGTGTTTTGGATAGGGCTAGTTACTCTATCTCACGCCAAACGAGGGCTCGAACTTTGGCTGAATATCATAGATAATCAAGATAACTTGAGGAAAGATTGATACAGATAAAGTTAACCACTCCAATTGCTCTTACCTTGTAATTAGCACGCCTTCAGGCATCATATGCCCTCTAACCAAACAACTGTAAATATCAACAATGCCTACTCGATCACTCAACCAAAAAACGCTACAAGATAACTTCCAACAACAGTACCTCGCCCGTGGTAGGCTCTATTTTGCAGACGACATGGTGAGTGACATCACCATCGAGAGCAAAGGCACATCGCACATAGCATTTAGAACACGTTGCAGTGGTAGCGGTGGCCAAACATATGAGCAGTTCATACGTGTTATTTGGCGCGCTAAACACGCCATCATTCATGGTGATTGTAGCTGTCCGGTGGGCTTTAACTGCAAACATGTTGCAGCCGCTTGCCTGCAATACCAGCAATGGAAAGAATCACCACGAACAGCCACCACTTCAGAGCCGCAATGCCAGCAATGGTTGAGCCAATTTATCGAAGCAGGGCAAGAGCAGACAACCCCAAGTGAAAATAATGAATTTATTCACTACCTACTCAATAGCACCGCCTACCCAGGTGAACTAAAGATAGAGCTTATCCAAACCCGCCCGCTAAAAAATGGCAAAGGGTTTATTAAAGGGAAAAAAGTTGATATTGATGACCTTCAATTTCGCCCAAACCTGCTACTACCTATCGACAAAGAGATCACCTCGTTACTGATTGCATGCCCCACTAAGAGCCTCTATAGCCCACCCACTTTAACAGGTAAAATCGGTTTTCTTGCCATCGCCCATCTGTTAGAGAGTGGTCGCTGCTTTTGGCAAAGCAACCACAACCCACCATTACAAGCACTGGATGAGCGCCCCCTCAAACTCCAGTGGCAGCAGGACAAACAAGGCAATGCTCGCCTAGCGTGCAGTTTAGAAGGCGGCGGCGAATTGCTCCTCACCGCCCCGGCTATCTTTCACGACGCCCAGCTCAATGGCCTAGGCACCGTTACAGAGTGCCCGTTTACACCCGCGCAACTGGCCCAACTACTGAAATCAGTCACTGTGCCAGCCAAACAGATGGATAGCTTTAGTCAGCAATTAGCCAGTTACAGCGATACGCCGCTACAGCCACCTAAAAAGATTAAGACCTTACGGGTAGAAAACTGCCCTCCCCAGCCCCGTATCCGTTTAAATGGTGTTGTCGAAGAGCAACGCAAGCTTCACCGCATTGATCTGGACTTTCTCTACCAAGGCTATGCTGTCCCGGCCTACCCTGAAAAACCCATCGAAAGCCTCAACCAAGATGGCGAACTGATCAAGGTCTCTCGTGATTTAGCACAAGAGGCGGAATACAGTGGGACACTCATCGACTTCGGTTTTCAAGGTTTCATTAACGAAGATGATAGCCCTGGACTATTTTTCCTCAGCGTTGGCGAAGAGCACTACATTGATGGTGTCACCCGCTGGCAGAATTTTTTAGAGCATGAAATCCCCAAGCTGGCGCAAGCAGGCTGGATCATCGAGACCGATGAGAGCTTCCAACTGAAATTTCATCAAGCAGGTGAAATCTGGGACGTTGAAGTCGAGGAGAAAAACGACTGGTTCGAGCTACATTTCGACATCGACATCGGTGGAGAAAAGCGTCCACTGCTGCCCCTGATCGCCTCTGTACTACAACACTACGATAGCAACCAGTTACCGGAACAGTTGATCATTCAAACAGGCCCTAGTGACTACCTCACGCTACCCAGCGAGACACTCAAACCCGTTATCGATACCCTCTACGAACTCTACGATAGCGACACACTCAGCAAAGAAGGCAGCCTACGCCTCTCACGCTTCGATGCCGGACGCCTCGACCAGCTAGAACAAAATACAGCGCTACAATGGAACGGCGGCGAGCAACTGAGAAAATTGGGCCGTAAACTCAACGACTTCACTGGCATCCAAGCCATCAAACCACCCAAAGCCCTTAATGCTGAGCTACGGGAATACCAGCAGCAAGGACTTAACTGGCTGCAATTCCTACGGGAATATCAATTCAACGGCATTCTTGCTGACGACATGGGGCTAGGCAAAACCGTACAAACCCTCGCCCATCTGCAATATGAAAAACAGAGCCGACGCCTCAAACAGCCCTGTCTGATCATCGCCCCCACCAGCCTAGTAAGCAACTGGCGGCGCGAAGCAGAAAAGTTTACCCCTCGACTCAAAGTACTGGTACTGCATGGCCCCGATCGCCAGCAACACTTTGATGCCATCACCGACCATGACGTAGTCATCACCACCTACCCACTACTGGCGCGGGATGGCAAGACACTACTCCAGCACCACTTCCACTATCTGGTACTGGATGAAGCCCAAGTGATCAAAAACCCTAAAGCCAAGGCCGCGCAACTAGTGCGCCAACTACACAGCAACCACCGCCTCTGCCTCACGGGCACCCCCATGGAAAATCATCTGGGAGAACTATGGGCACTCTTCGACTTTTTAATGCCCGGTTTCCTCGGCGATGCCAGCCAGTTCAAACAACTGTTCCGCACCCCCATTGAACAACATCATGACCAGGACCGTCAGCAGCGTCTTAGCCAGCGGATCACTCCCTTCATGCTGCGCCGCACCAAAAGTAACGTCGCCGACGAACTGCCGGAAAAAACCGAAATCATCCGCAGCGTCCCCTTAGACAGCAAGCAAGCCGCCCTCTACGAGAGCATCCGCATCGCCATGGAGAGAAAGGTACAACAAGCGATCAACCAAAAAGGACTCGCACGCAGCCATATCACCATCCTCGACGCCCTACTCAAACTACGCCAATGTTGCTGCGATCCCCAGCTTCTCAAACTCAGCCAAGCCAAAGCGGTGAAACACTCCGCCAAACTGGAAATGCTGATGGAGATGGTGCCAGAGATGCTCGAAGAGGGGCGGCGCATCCTACTGTTCTCCCAATTCACGGGCATGCTCGCCATCATCGAAAGTCGCCTACAACAACTCGGCATACGCTATAGCAAACTTACCGGGCAAACCCGCAAGCGGGATGAAGCGATCCAAAGCTTCAAAGATCGCGAAACCGATATCTTTCTCATCAGCCTCAAGGCGGGAGGCGTTGGCCTCAACCTCACCGAAGCCGATACCGTCATCCACTATGACCCCTGGTGGAACCCCGCGGCTGAAAACCAAGCCACCGATCGCGCCCACCGCATCGGCCAGGAAAAAGCGGTCTTCGTCTATAAGCTCATCACAGAAAATACCCTGGAAGAAAAAATCCTCGCCATGCAGGAGAAAAAACAAGCCCTCGCCGACGGCATCTATAACAAAGAAGAAGGTGCGCAGGAAGAGAACCGCTTCAGCGGCGAAGAGTTACAGGCACTACTCGCGCCATTAGGCACTTAGCCTCTACGACAGTAAAAACTCGATAGTTAGCAGAGCTATTATCGGCAAAGCACGTATCGTGGGGGCCAAGCTCTAAAAATCAGAATTGTGCAGCAAATACTCTGCTGCCAGTCAACGGCTTCGAGATTCACTTACAAGAAGAATAACTTAAGTACTATTAGACAACTGGTTTTTCACATCATGATCAATACCAAGGCAGATCCATCAGACGCCTGCCAATAAGGGTTATCTCTCTGAGCCAAACAGTTTGACCGAAACCACGCTCACTACCAACGCAACAACCAATGAAATGGTAATCACGCCAAGTATCTGTTGCTCGTGGCCAATATGTCCCTGCTCCTCCGCCAACAGAGCCACCTGCACAATAAGTACAAGAAAGCCCACTGACGGACCAGAGAAAACATAGATCGCCATCGCCCGCAATGTAGTAGGCATATTAAACAGCTTGAGAATCACCTTACCCGCCGCCCCATAAAGCACCAAGGCGACAACGGCTAATAGTACTCGAATAATCAACACAAAAACCTCCCGTTACATCTTATCAATCTTACACCAAAATAGATCAGTCCGGCAGGGTCCATCCCCATGTGCCGCCGAGCATAGCTAAGGGTGATAAATGAGCATTATCCAGCAATTTCCCTGCAAGCTCATGCTTTTCTTTATTCGTTTCGATTAAAGGTTAAAAGCATCGCCTTTAGGCGGTCAGATTTATCTGCGATACTCAAGTGTATATTTACTGAGGTATCTGGTTATGGAGTATCGTTACGGCAGTCATACGATTTATAAGATTCAATATCATTTTCTCTTTGTTACGAAATATAGATATCAAGTGCTTAAGGGTGAGGTGGATTTGCATGTTAGAGAGCTGATTCGTCAGACGTGCCAAGCCTTTGAAACAGATATCATAAAAGGTGTAGTGAGCACATACATCTCCGTGTGTCAGGACTACCTAATTTGGCGCCGAGTGAGGTAACGCGACGTATAAAGGGTCGTAAGTTCAGCGAAGTTGTTTGAAAGTTTTACCAAATTGAAACGTCGTTACTGGGGTTGTCATTTTTGGGCAAGAGGCGACTGTAGCACCACAACCGAGATGAGAATCTTCGCGCCGTAGGAAAAAAGGGGATGAAGAAATGGAAACAAGAGAGCGGCTATCATCAACGTAGCTTGGCTGAAACAGCCATGTTTAGAGTTAAACAGTTGATGGGTGACACATTGTCTGCTCGTCGCTTTGATAATCAATGGATTGAGTTGATAATTCGTTGCCCCGCAATAAATTGCATGACAGCTCTAGGCATGCCTGAAAGTGACCCTATTTTTAATAAAGGACTGCGTTACCGTATTTCAACGCCTGGTATTTGAAAGTGGTGGCTAATGCTCTGCACTAACCACCAAGGGAAATGTAGGTTTTTAATAGAACAGGTTATTGCCACCATCCATAATATAAGAAGGAAGACCCGTTGAAGATGATGCAATGATTGTGTTTCCAGTTGCAACAAAGCCTACTGAATAAACAGTGTTATAAACAAAGTTTCTAATTCCGTTAGACGTGTTATTTTTTAATAGAAAACGTGCTGAATCATTGGAGCTAAGTAGCGCCAAAGTTGCACTGCCATGTGAATACTGACCTAAAAATGTATTATCTTCAATAATTACATTGGAAGACTGTAGGGAGCTGACAGCAACCGCCGTCTTCGTTGAATCTGGCGTTTTCAGTGAGATATTGTTTCCCTTTATTAGAAGGTCATATGATCTGTCCACTTTTATTGCATTAGCCAGAGTAACATTGGATCTTATGCCTACATCCATGTTTATGTTGTTGTTGAGTATTTTTATATTTTTTGCGTAGTTTGTAAAAATGTTATTGCTGCTGCTTCTCAAGAAATTTATATTCTCAATGGTATTGCTGTGTACATATGAAGAGTGGTTTTGACCAAGTATTACGACACTTGACGCAAAGTTTGCAATGGTGCCGTTTTTTATCACCACATTATCGGCGGTTGACACCACACCATTGGTGATTCTCGTCGCACTAAGTGTATTACCATTTAAATCCAGAGTGACATTCATTGACTCAATGTTTATGGATGTGGGTGTGGCTACGTTTTCAGTTAAACAGTAGGTTCCTGGGCTTGTAATTGTAATCGGCACATCAGCCTGGGTAATTGGATTACATGCGAAGGCTGTGGTTGAGGTAAGTGCTAGTGCTGAAAACAATGATTTTGTTAGAAATAATTTCATGGTTTTAAGGTCCTTGTAAGTATGATGTAAAAGTAATTTAAAAATTATTTTATATGTAGTGGCTTGCTATTGTGTTGGGGTTCTTTGGGTTCATAGAATAAGATTTTTTTGAAAATATTTTTTCTCCTTAGTTTAGATCACTGTACTGCCTGGGTGATTCAATATTGAGTATTGATCTCTTTATTTTGTATTATAGATATTCAGCTATTTTTAGGATTATCTCGTTGCTTGGATAAGACTGCCCTATTTCAATGGAACGAATATGTTTTCTAGATATACCCAATTTAATACTGTCTCATCTAGAGATACTTCCGTTTTTTGATCGATGTTTTTAAAAATATCCTACAGCACTATCCAGAACTTATATTTCTCACAGCATGATATTAAAGTCCATTACCTCTGAGGTAATGAATGATCTTGTGTCTATTTCTGTCCCATAATATTTTATAAAAAAAAAGATGTTAATCAAACAACTGGCAGGGCAAAAGATTAGGCATAAAGGTGTCTAGATGAGTCAGGTGAATTTTATGCAAAGCCTAACTTCTACAATGGTTGCACTGTGGCTGTATCCTGCCCATTGCTTTGATTAGCTTGAAATATTGTTAAGTTTCACTAGCCGCCCTTTCACAAAGAAGCGGAACAGCTGAATGCCATTGAGATTGCAATTTCCTCAGGAATACTCATGACCACATGAGAATTCTAACTAACTCCCCAAAATCCCTATCCAAATAAAACAAAATACACATAAAAATTAATGTTGAAAAAAACAGAGGCATAAATATACTCATGCGTACTCTCATTTTCATCTGCAAGTCACCATGTACTTTTAAAACTAAAGCTCTAGAGCTTCCAAGGACGCAGCATGCGACACAGTCGATAAAATAGTGTCATATAAAAAAACTGGAGCATGTAGATGACAATGCCTCAATTAAAACCCTCTATTCGCTTACTTTAGCTAAGCGACCATGAAAGTGAACCTTACATCATACAGAGAGATTACTTATGGATATTTCAGGAATTTGGTACAACGAACTAGGCTCTACAATGACTATCGGGCCTGTGGTCGACGATGCATTCGAATTTAATTATGAGACCGCCGTTTCAACTAAAAATTGTGCACATGGAGAATTTAAAGGGTCAGGCTGGATCAATACAAGTGAGCTAGGACAAACTATTGCATTCTCCGTCTCATGGATGAATGAGTCATCACAATGTTCATCTGTCACAGCATGGTCAGGACAAGTTCAAGGCAGCGATGATGATGCAAAAATTATCGCATTTTGGATGCTCACAGGCATCGACCCAAAAAATGACTGGGCACCTACCAGCATAGGTGAAGATAATTTCAGCAGAACCCAACCTAGCGATGCGCTGATCTCCGAGAAGTTAAAGTCAAAACGCCATTCACATGCTTAATGTACCTAAATAATACTTTGAGACCTTTGCACGAAAGAAGGATTTTTAGATTATTTTTAACGCCCCTAGGGCTGGAAATATGAATCGTGCAAAGGTCTCACTTTAATTTTTTAAGTATAGACATAGGTAACACTGTGCCAATAAAGAGCTCAAAACGAATAAAAATTACGCCTAATAACGCCTTGGCACAAAGAGTGTTGCCCATTGTCCATGCTAAACAAAAAGAGAGTAATTGGTGCTGGGCGGCCTGCTTTAATATGGCATTTGATTATTTTCATTTCGATATCAGTCAATGCAAAATTGCAGGTCAATATTTCTCGTTAAGAGGCGATAAACAAGATTGTTGTAAACACCCAGGAATTTGTGATAATAGCATATCAGATGCATGGATCTCTGACCTATACTCTTTCTGGAATTACCGCTTCGACTTTCACCCAAATCAAATCACTTTCAATAACATTCAAACAACCATTAACCATAATAAACTCATTGAAGTCGGTTTAAGCTGGGCAGGTGGTGGTGGGCACGTTGCGTTAGTCAATGGCTGGTCTGATGATACACAAGATGAAGTTTATGTGAACGATCCAGGATCTGGGAATGGCCCCGGTTTAATCAATTACACTGAATTGCAAAATGCCTATGGACAGGGTGTGTGGGATGCAACCTGGGACTCAATAGAAAGTAAATAAGGAATCTTTCATGGCATATACATATACATTGTCAGATACAGAAGAAAAAAATATAGTAATAGACCTAATGGGAAAAATTGCACGCTTAGTCCCCACCGCTAAATATTTTGAATTGGGTGAGACTTTTGAAACATGGATGCTAGAGCGTGAAAATATTACTACTTTTACACCTAGTGACAAAACAATGGTGGATTTTGCTAAAGATACCCAACGCTTACATCACCAGATTTTTGAAGATGATCATCCAAAAATGTATGCACGATCTAAGAGGCAGCATACTGGCCATTTGCAAGTCGTCTCCTTACTCATATCAGACTTAGCAGATGATATTGATACTGCAAGTATTTGGATAGATGAAAATATTGAGAATGAATTTAATGTTCGACTGCTATCCATACCCGCTCACTACATTCACGCTTTTTGGCTAACAAAAGATGGGAATGATGAAAGATTTTATTTAGTTCAATTTCCTTCTACATTTAAAAGTTTAAAAAAAAACCGTCTATATAACACCCATGATTTTTTAAATTTGTTACAAACGCTGCCTTTTGAGGATGGGTTATATGCTTGAACATAAACTCTTTTAGGAGTCGCCAACTATGAATCCATCGATTGAAATCGTTTCAGGCCAAAAGGTCTTTTTTTATGACATCGTCGACTCCACTATGGATATTGCACACAATTTGGCAAAAGCTGGGGAACGGGGCATTGTTGTAGCCGCCACCCAACGTGCTGGACGGGCTACTGGCAATAAATGCTGGGAATCACCCTCCGGTGGGCTCTATTTAACCTGGATATTTGAGTACGAACCACACGAGCAACGGACAGAGATACTATATTTGGGCGTGGCACTGGCAATCATTAATGCATTAGAGGCTTTCGGCCTTAAAAAATGTAAAATAAAACTACCAAACGATGTATTCTTTGGTAATCAAAAAATCGCCGGCATCCTTGAGGAAATCATGCCTTATGGTCATCTCATCGGCATGGGTGTCAACTTAAACGCAAGTAGTGAAAAAATAACCTCTCAAGCTATCACTTATCAAGATGCAACAGGGAAGCCCATTGATATCACTGACTTCTTATCCACTTTCATAGAAAAAGTCGAATGGTTAAAGGTAAATTATGCTCTCGATAAAAAGCACCTAATTGCCCAGTGGCAACGCGCCCTGCTAAAGCCTACAGCATACCCGCTATAGCTTAAAATCAATATGCACTCATTCAGCGGTAGTTACACGTGACGGGGTCGCGCATCTTCAAACGACACTATGAGCCCCTCAAACTTCCAGTACGCCCTAAATTCATTTTATATCCAGCGGGTGCTGCAAACACCCTCCGTATTGAATTTACCGTCCTGCACAACCTATCTTCCACTACATGCCACTCATTGATGATCAGGCAGTCAGTATCAGTTTCCCCCTTCACGTTAGAGGGTCAACATCCCCTTTTGCTTAACGAGGCTAATACAGATTCACTTACGTTGTGGCCTGTAGCTTCGCAAAAGCAGAACTTACAGCATGCAATTACTCACACACTGCTCTGCCGTACTACCGGGATGAATGAGCAATTCCCCTGACGGGACGTTAACCCGTTACGTTAGATAAGTTGCCGATAACTGCGTGCGACCTGCCCTCATCACTCTGTATAACCCTATGCCGCCATTGTGACTTGTTAAATGTTGATGCCACTACGCAGGCACCTTACTAATTAAAATAGAGTTTTTACCTTTGTAATACTCTATATTAAAAATAACCCTATTACTCTCGTAGGCTGCATCTTGTATCCAACCTTGAGCTTCACTTAATGATACTTCTATATATTCAGGAATCAGAAGATAGCAGTTGGGGGTTTTCTCAATAAGCTCATCAAGACCATCCCATCCCTGCAACCATATCTCTTCTTGTTCTAAGTTACTTAGCGCCATCTTCGATCCCGGAGAACATTTGTAGACAAACTCATTTCACATCAAGCTTTGTCATCAGACGATTAATTCATTAAGCAACTATCTTTATCTCAAACTAGCATACGTTTCATGGCAGTAAAAAACCGCCCCCTCACAAAACCAGCCGCTTCGCTACTTTTTTCGCTCCTAGCAGGCCAACCCGTGGTTCCATCACCAGCTTAACGGGGAAATTTAGCATTAGATTTTCCATCGGTGCTTTATCACGAAATGCGGAGATCAAGCCGCCCTGTTTTATACGATTGATTAATTTTGGTGCGATGCCACCCGCAATATATAGCCCTCCGTAGGGCAAGGTGTTTAAGGCGTGATTACCGACTTGTGCACCGTAGATTTTAATGAATAAATCAAGTGCTTGGTTAGCTAAGGTGTCTGGGGTTTCTAGGGCAAATTTAGAAATCACACTGGCGGCATCTTGGTGCTGCATAGCCAACACCATTTTTTGCGACACCAGGCCTGGGTTTTTTTCTCGGAGAAAGTTAAAAATGCTGACCAAACCTTTTCCTGAAACAAGATTTTCATAGGTGACGCGGTAAGCATTAAGGTGCATATAATGCCACAGCTCCATTTGCAAGTCGTCGGTGGGGGCAAAGTCGACATGGCCGCCTTCGGTCGCCAGCACTTGATAATGGTCATTACGCCACACCATTAACGCTTGCCCTAACCCTGTACCGGCACCAATTAAGGCACGTGTTCCATGGCGGCGTTCATCACCTGTTTGTAGGGTTTCAATTGACGCTTTTGGTAACGCATCGATACCGTATCCAACCGCTTGAAAGTCATTGATCAATTTAACGTGAGCAATGCCGAATTTTTTCTGTAATTGCTCAGTATTTAGTTTCCATGGAAGGTTGGTCACCTCGGCATTCACACCATCCACCGGCCCTGCCACGCCAAAACACGCGGCCGTAACATCACCGTTAAATTCCGACATAAACAATGACAGCAGATCATTGAAGCCAGCGTAGTTGGCACTGACATATTGTCGCTCCAGCAAAACTTCGCCAGCACAACTGATCTGTAATAACACTTTGGTGCCGCCAATATCACCTGCCAAAATATTCATGCTAATAACGACTCGGGTAGTTGTGATGCAGCGGCTTCATCCAGCAGCCAGCTCAGTTTAATGGTCGGCTTCACACCTTGCACTGGGTAGCACTCAGGAGATGCTGAGACTAAGACCTCTTCCAGTCGGGATGCTTTTCCTACACCCGCAACCAGGAACATCACATTCAGTGCATTATTAATGATGGGATACGTTAAGGTGATACGAGTTGTGCTCAGCTGGGGCACGGTCAAGGCGGTCACGGCGTGTTTGTGCTCGTTTAAAGCCGTGGTGCCGGGAAAGAGTGAGGCGGTATGCCCATCATCCCCCATCCCCAGTAGAATCAAATCAAATTGTGGATAGCCGCTCGTTATCGGTAGTACCTGTAGTTCATCTTCATACTGTTGAGCCGCGCTTTGTAAGTCCGCTTGCTCAGCCTTTATACGATGAATCTGCCGTGGGGGAATATCAAGATGGTTGAGCAACGTTTGACATGCCATTGCATAATTACTGTCTGAGTGGTCGGGCGCAACAGTGCGCTCATCACCAAAATATATATGCACGTTTGCCCAATCTACCTGTTGTTTATAGGGCTCACTGGCTAAGTGCTGGTATAGTCGCTTCGGGGTTGAGCCTCCCGCAAGGGCAAGGTAAAAAGCACCTCGAGCGGCAATCGCCTGTGCTGCAGCCTGGACCACTTGCTCTGCCGCTGCCACACTGACCGCTTCAGCATCACTGAATACCTCTATCACTCTCTCCATCTACCTCTCCTAGCACTTCATTCTTCTATTATAGTGTTACGAAGCCTCTGAGTGTTATGACAATTGTCACTTCCAGTCGTGCCCCGATGAAAACTTCGGTAGAATTGGCAGATTGTTTAACGTTTCCTTAAATTAAAGTGATCAGTTTTATGCGCGTCAATAAAAGTTTAGTGACCAACCTCTCGGCCTTAGTGCTCGTCATTATTGGGCTGTATACGCCCGATTATGGACAATACATCGTTGCGGTGGGTATTTTTGCCCTCTCTGGCGCGCTCACCAATTGGCTGGCTATCCATATGTTGTTTGAGAAGGTACCGCTGTTATATGGTTCTGGGGTGATTCCTAACCGTTTTATGGAATTCAAACTGGTTATTAAACAAACAATTATGGATCAGTTTTTCACCCGTGAAAATATTGAGCGTTTCATCGCCCAAGAGGAGTCGAATAATAAGCAACTGCTGAATCTGGAGCCATTATTAAACGTCATCGACTATGACCGAATCTTTGACAACCTAGTTGATGCCATAATGAGTTCGTCTTTTGGCAGCATGCTGAGTATGATGGGTGGTGCGTCAGCACTAGAAGGGTTAAAAGAACCTTTTACATTAAAAATACAGGATTCACTGCGTGCCGTAACACAAAGTGAAACCTTCCATAAAGCACTACACGACAGCCTCAATGAGCGTCAACTGGGCGATGACATCACCCAGAGTATTGAGCGTATTGTTGATCAACGCCTGGATGAACTTAACCCTCAACAGGTAAAAGAGATCGTGCAGCGTATTATTCATGAACACCTTGGCTGGCTGGTAGTTTGGGGAGGTGTTATCGGTGGCTTATTAGGTCTAATATTTAGCCTTACAACTAATGTTCTAGCTAACTAATAATCAGGCCTATACCATGATTCGCATATTAATTGTTATTGCGGTACTCGTTGCACTCTTCTTTGCCTTGCGCTGGTTTGCCAGAGCCAAAGTAGAAGATGCCAAGCGTGCGACAAAAAACGCGATTGTGTTGTTGTTAATAGGTGTGCTGATTGCCTTGGCGATAACCGGGCGTCTGCACTGGTTATTTGCGATGGTCGGCCTTGCCCTACCTTTTTTGGGCAAGCTATGGCGCGTATGGCGAGCGGTAAGTTGGCTGCGGAGGAGCAAACCCCAGTCACAAGCTCCCCGCCAACCGCCAATTAGCGGTGCCATTGCGACTGAGGAGGCCTATGCCACTTTAGGCCTTAAGCCCGGAGCCACTCGTGAAGAGATCATCGCGGCACACCGTAAATTGATACGCCAAGCCCACCCTGATCGCGGTGGCAGTGATGAACAAGCCCAGCAGCTGAATGCCGCCAAAGAGCACCTCTTAAATATTGAGTGATTCGCACGCCCTATCAAGGGGCGCTTATAACTGAGAAGCGTAGGAAAATAATCATGGTTTGGACACCCCGCGTCACCGTCGCGGCAATCATCGAACAGCAAGGGCATTACCTCATGGTTGAGGAGCATGTTGGTGGCGCGCTCAGTGCTTTCAACCAACCCGCTGGACATCTTGAGGCCGACGAAAGCCTTGAGCAAGCCGTAATACGTGAAGTCATGGAGGAGACCGGGCAACCATTTAAGCCGCAAGCCATTACCGGCATCTATCGCTGGATAGCTCCGAGCAGTGGCGAAACCTATCTTCGGGTCTGCTTCTATGGTGAAGTGGAAAAAACCATGCGTACAAGTACCCCGCTGGATAAGGATATCATTGCGACACACTGGTTCACCTTGGATGAAATAACTAAGTTAGAAGAACGTTTGCGCAGTCCATTAGTGATACGCTGCATAAAAGATTATTTAAGTGGCAATCGCTACCCTCTCAGCCTATTCAAAGAGTCACCTTAAGCCTACTTCAGCGCTCTCTGCCCATCGGCTGCCATGCATGCAGCTTAACTTGAAAGCAGCTCCCCACCTCATGAGAGTCAACGTAACGAATTGCACCGCCATGTCGTTCAACAATGGCCTGACAGATACTTAATCCCAACCCGGTTCCTTTCGTCACACGGGTGTCAGAAGCATCTGCCATGGCAAACTTTTCAAACAAGCGAGGCTGAAAATCTTTTGGCACCCCTGGCCCCTGATCACAAACTTCGATAACTAAGCAATCCTCTACAAAATCCAAACTTAGCGTCACTTCTCCACCTGATGGGGAAAATTTCACCGCATTTGAGAGAAGATTAGTGAGTACTTGATCCAATCGATCACTGTCACACTTAGACCAGAGATTTTTAGCCTTCTCAATCAAGCGAATCGTCACGTTGTTTTGCTGACCAAATGCTCTATTAGCATCAATCGAGCGTTGGACTAATGGCAATACCTCGGTATTGATGAAGCTAAACTCCATCTTCCCCGATTCCATTTTTTCAATATCAAGGATATCGTTGATCAAACGGACCAAACGATCGCAGTTATTCACCGCAATATCCACAAGATGAACACCCTTCTCTGTCAACTCACCCACAATACCGGCTTGCACAATACCCAAAGAACCTCGGATCGAGGTAAGGGGTGTTCGTAATTCATGGCTTACAGTGGAGACAAATTCATTCTTCATTCGCTCCATGCCTTTGCGCTCGGTAATATCACGCACCATACCGGTAAACATTTTTTCGCCATCCATCATCATCTCACTCACTGCAAGATCTAATGGGAAGGTCGAGCCATCCTTGCGTTGCCCTAACACCTCACGACCGATACCAATGATTTTACGCTCACCCGTATCGAGAAAGTGTTTCAAATAGCCATCATGTAAATCACGGTATGGCGATGGCATCAACATTTTCACATTCTGACCAATCACCTCCTCTTCGGTATAGCCAAAAATACGCCTTGCTGAAGCGTTAAAACTCAATATAGTGCCGGTTTGATCAATGGTAATGATGCCGTCTACCGCTGAATCAAGAATTAAGCGAATCATCTGCTCGCTATTTTTTTTACCTTCTAAAGCTTCACGCCGTAAAAGATCGGTACACAATGCATCAATCATATTGGCGCAGCTCACCAATAAGGGCTCAAGAAACGCCGCTAACGCTGAATCATAGCCCTCCGCGCGATTAGCTAATCCCACCATGCCCAGCAACTCATCGCCTCGATAGAACGGTAAGCCAATGAAGGCGTCCAGTGAGGGATGACCTTCAGGTATTCCACAACGCTTGGGGTGGTTTGCGGGATCATTCGCAATGATCATTTCCCCCGTCAATAATACCTCACCAAACAAGCTTTTGAGATTAAAAAACTCTAACCCTTTAGCCTTCTTTTCTTCATAAAATCGACGGGTCTCTTCACTCCATGCAATATTGGTAATAGCGTGGGTTTTTAAATAAGGCGTACCATCTTGTTGATAATGCACTTCACCAATAAAGCCATATTCACTATCGGTCATATCTAGCATCACACTCAGTAGATCGTCAAAGATCACACGAGGATCAACATCGGTAATAAATTGCAGTTGAATACGCTGAATTGCGCTGAGTAATTGGTTACTTTTATACTCCTTTAATGCCTCATTTTTACTCTCGGTAATGTCCTTAGCAATCGCGAAAAAACACTGTTGCTGTTCATCGTAGCGCGCACTCCACAATAACCAACACTCAGTACCGTTTTCATGAATAAAACGATTTTCAAAATTATTCACTGTTTCGCCCATTCCCAACGCCCGCAATGTCTCAGCGGTTGAGGCTTGGTCATCGACATGAATAAATTCAAGGAAAGGGCGGGCCATCAATGCTTCACGGGAAAACCCTAGCAACCTCGGCCATTGAGAATTAAGCGCCGTAAAATAGCCATCAGCAGACGCCATACAAATCATATCGTTAGAGAGCTCTACCAACTGAGCGGCAATCTCGGGGTTGGTAGAGAACTTATCTGCAGCTGATGTCACAAGACACCTCAAATAATATTTCGAAGAGTGAAGACGCTATCGGCCAAAAAAATTGTTAGTTTAATCACCACACCCTGGAGCGTAGCAGCCCTTAAAGCAAGTAATCACTGTTAAAAAAGTGCGTTGCCAGTCGCTGTAGCTGCATAGCATCGTCACTGCCTGCTAACTCGCGAATCGAATGCATGGCAAAGGTAGGCACGCCAATATCCAATGTTTTCACCCCTAACTCAGTAGCCGTTATCGGCCCAATCGTACTCCCACACCCCATATCACTGCGTACCACAAACGATTGTAAACCCACCCCAGCTTGCTCGCCCAAATGACGCACCAACGCAGACGTCACACTGTTTGTCGCATAGCGTTGGTTGGCATTCACTTTAATAACCGGTCCTCGATTCAGCAGTGGGCCATGTTTCTCATCATGTTTATCGGGGTAGTTGGGATGTATGCCATGGGCATTATCTGCTGAGACCATCACCGAGCGCTCAATTACCCGTGTCAAGGTTTCATTATCGCCGCAAATACGCTCAAGTACCGAACGCAAAAATGGCCCCTGAGCACCACAACATGAGGCACTGCCCACCTCTTCGTGGTCAGTACAAACCAACATACAACTATGCTGACCATCGGCCTCCAGTAAGCTTTGCAGGCCGACATAACAGCTTAATAGATTATCTAAGCGCGCACTGGCGATGAACTGCTGATCCAAGCCAATCAATGCCGCTGGCTGGGTATCATAGAAAAAGAGTTCATAATCGAGCACTTTTACAATATCACTACACTGCACCTTCTCTATCAAGTGCGCCAATAAAAGATCCTTAAAGCTAGGCGACTCGCCTTGCTCATCCACTTGTGCGACCAAGGGAGGGAGATGTAGTTGAGCGTTAATGGAACGAGCGCTGTTAGCCTCCCTATCAAGGTGAATCGCTAAGCTGGGAATCACCGCAATCGGCTGTTCAAAATCAATCAAGGCATGTTCAATACGCCCCGTCTTACTGAGATAACTAACACGACCTGCCAAGGATAAGTCACGATCAAACCAAGGGTTCAACAATGCACCGCCATACACCTCAACCCCCAACTGGTAATACCCTTGAGCCACTCTATCTGGCTGGGGTTTAACCTTTAAGCAAGGGCTATCAGTATGCGCGCCTAACATCCGAAAACCCTCCGCTAGCAAATCTTGCTCGCCAAGGATAAACGCAATGATTGAAGAGTCATTACGCGTTACGAGATATTTACCCGGCTTATCCAGTTGCCAAGCATCAGCCTCATTTAGCGCAACAAAGCCCGCCTCTTGCAGCGCATTAGCCATATTGTAGGTCGCATGAAAAGGCGTCATAGACTGCCCAATAAACGTCATTAAGCTTTGATTAAACGTATCGTTATCCACAGAAACCCTTTTTTCATTGATATGTCATCATTCAGACTAGTCCCCATCATAGCCAATATTCATCTGTCTGTGCACCGTGCGTTGCACTATACTCAAATTTGCCGTCGTTAATACTCAACAAATCCGCTGGGTTTTCGATAATAGTAGCAAGATCAATAAGAAGAGCACCCCCCTAATGTCCGACCACGATACAGATATCAGTTTTTACCAAAGCGTCAACCTAATGGCAGATAAAGCGATGCAGGCATTGGGTCTGGACGAAGGAACCGCTCAGGCAATCAAAAGCTGTAGCTCAGTACTGCAGGTGCAATTTCCGGTCAAAATACGCGATAAGATCGAAGTCTTCACTGGCTGGAGAGCCGTACACAGCACTCATCGCCTCCCGGCCAAAGGCGGTATTCGCTACGCCCCGTATGCTA